>Ga0247727_10017897_pt1 | contig 11218 bp, 11 predicted proteins | sample WisWelCaveWW1625_FD_202498 | JGI IMG/M metagenome (GOLD analysis project Ga0247727, IMG submission 202498) | Biofilm microbial communities from Wishing Well Cave, Virginia, United States - WW16-25 | ecosystem: Environmental > Aquatic > Deep subsurface > Groundwater > Cave microbial mat | place...
ATCCCGACGGTCTTCGACTTGCCGGGGTTGACGGCCATGATGTTGGTCCCGAACTGGGTGAACTGGCCGAGCACGTAGACGCGCGTGCCCTCGCCGATCGAGGTCAGCAGGATCACGGCCGCGACGCCGATCGCGATGCCCAGCATCGAGAGGAAGCTGCGCAGGCGGTGGGCGCGCAGCGCTCCCGTCGCGAGCCGCAGCAGGTCGCGCATCTCGCTAACGCCCCGCGAGCGCCGCGACCGGGTCGAGGCGCGTGGCGCGCCGGGCGGGGAGCACGCCGAACACGGCGCCCACCACGACCGACAGCGTGAAAGCCGCGGCGACCGCCCACGGCGGCGGCGCGGCGGGCAGCGCCGGATAAATCGTCACCAGCAGCGCCACGGCGGCGAAGCCCAGGGCGAGACCCAGCAGGCCTCCGGCCGAGGAGATCAGCACGGCCTCGGCCACGAACGCCGCCAGGATCTGGTGGCGCCCCGCGCCGAGGGCCTTGAGCAGCCCGATCTCTCGCGTCCGTTCGGAGACCGACACCAGCATCACGTTCATGATCCCGACTCCCGCCACGGCCAGCGAGACGGCGGCGATCCCCGCGAGCGCCATCGTGAGCGCGTCGAGAATCGAGTTGAAGGCCGAGATCACGGCGTCCTGGGTGATGACCGTGACGTCCTCCTCTCCGTGGCGCTCGGCGATCAGCCGGACGACGGCCTGCTTCACGCGGCTTAGGTCGGCGTGACTCTTGGCCTGGATCAGCAGCCGGAACAGCCCCGGCCGGTTGAGCATCTTCATCGCGGTCGCCACCGGGACGAACACGATGTCGTCCATGTCCAGCCCGAGCTGTTGGCCGAAGGGCTCGAGCACTCCAATCACCCGCATGCGCCAGTCGCCCACGCGCACGACCTTGCCGATCGGGTCGCTGGCGGGGAACAGCTCCTGCGCGAGCTTCGATCCCAGGACGGCGATCGGGGCGCCGCGATCCCACGCGAGCGGCGGCAGGAAGCGCCCGTGCGCGATGCCGAGCCGGCGCACCTCGAGCATCTCGTGAGTGGCGCCGGCGAGCGCCACCTGCCGCCGCTTTTCCCCGTAGGCCACGGTCTCGGTGCCGATCACCATCGGCGCCACCTTGTCCACCTCGCGCACGCCGCGGGCGACCGCCAGCGCGTCGTCGAGCGTCAGGTCGTTCGGGACCCCGCCGATCCCCGGCATCGCGCCGGTGGTCTCGGTCTTGCCGGGCAGGACCACGACCATGTTCGTGCCGACGCTCGCGAACTGGGAGAGCACGTAGCGCCGCGCGCCCTCGCCGAGGGCCGTGAGCGTGATCACCGCGGCAACGCCGATCGCGACGCCGAGCAGGCTGAGCGCCGTGCGCAGGCGGTGTCCGCGCAGGGCGCGCGTGGCGAAGCCGAGCACGTCGAGCGGCCTCACGCTCCGTTCTCCCCGGCGGAGAGGATCTCGACTGCCTCGTGGATCCGGCTGCCCTGGCCGCGGTACACGACCCGCCCGTCCTTCAGCACCAGCACGCGCCGCGCGCGGCGCGCCACGGCCGGGTCGTGGGTCACCACGATCAGCGTGAGACCCGCGGCGTTCATCTGCTCGAGGATCTCGAGCACGTGCCGGCCCGAGACCGTGTCGAGGTTGCCGGTCGGCTCGTCGGCGAGCAGCAGCTTCGGGTCGAGCACGGTCGCGCGCGCGAGCGCCACGCGCTGGCGCTCGCCGCCCGAGAGCTGGTCGGGCCGGTGGGTCGCTCGCGGCTCGAGGCCGACGGCGCGCAACCGCCCAAGCGCCCGCGCGCGGCGCTCGGCCGGATCGATGCCGGCGAAGATCATCGGCAGCTCGACGTTCTCGCGGGCGCTGAGGCGCGGCACGAGGTGGAAGAACTGGAACACGAAGCCGATCGTGTGGCGGCGTACCAGGCTGAGCTCCGCCTCGTCGAGCCGGCCCACGTCACGGCCGTCGAGCTCGTAGGTCCCCTGGTCGGGCCGGTCGAGGCAGCCGAGCACGTGCAAGAGCGTCGACTTGCCCGAGCCCGAGGGCCCCATGATCGCGAGGTACTCGCCGGTTTCGATCGGCTCCGTCACGTCCACGAGCGCGTGGACCGGCTCGCCGCCGACGTCGTACGTGCGGGAGATCCCGTCGAGGCGGATCATCGTCCGTTGCTCAGCGGCCCTCGGCCTCCGCGACGCGGGCCCGCGCCCCGGCCTTGACCTCGGGGCGGTCGAGCGAGACGACGACGCGGTCGCCTTGCGCCAGCCCGCCGGTGACCTCGGTCATGTCCCAATTGCGCAGGCCGACCTGGAGCGTCCGCTCGACGAGGCGGTCGCCCTCGAGCACGAGCACTTTGCCGCCCTCGAGCAGAGCCGACGTGGGAACGCGCAGCACTCCGTCGCGCGCGCTCAGGATCACCTCGGCGTCGGCCGACGTGCCGGGCAGCATCGACGTGGCGGCGGCTTGATCGTGGAGCTCGAGCTCGATCTCGACCGTGCGGTTCTGCTCGAGCCGGTCCATCACGTAGGGCGCCACCTCGACGACGCGCGCCGCGAAGTGCCTGCCGGGCTGCGAGTCCACGGTGACGCGCGCGGTCTGACCCTTCCGGATCCGCCCGGAGTCGACCTCGTCCATCGGCGCGCTCACGTAGATCGAGCGGGTGTCGATGAGATCGAGGATCGGCGGAATCGGCAGCGCGGGGGGCGACGGCGACGTCCACTCGCCTTCCTCGATGAAGGTGTCGGCGACGACGCCGTCGAAGGGAGCGAGCAGCACCGTCTTCTCGAGCTCGGCTCTCGCGAGCGCGACCGCGGAGGTGGCACGGTCCGCGGCAGACCCGGCAGCGCGACACGCGGCCTCGGCGACCTTAGCCTCGCTCTCGACGCGGTCGTCCCAGTCGTTGGCGACGAGGCCGTCCTGGGCGAGCTTGCGGGAGCGCTCGCGGTCCCGCGCCGCCCGCTCGGCCACGAGGCACGCCTGCTCTCGCTGGGCGGCCGCGGCCTTCTGCTCGTCCTGCGCCAGCCGCAGCCGCGCCCGCTGCAACGCATCGTCCACGCGCAGCAGCAGCTCGCCCTGGCGCACGCGCGCGCCGCGCCTGCGCGGCAGCGACAGCACACGACCGCCGATCTCGGGCGCCAGCTTGGCCCGCCGCCGGGCCTTGACGGTCCCCGCCCGCGAGTTTGTGACGGTTTCCTCGACGCGGCCATTCTCGACGGCGACGACGCGCACGGGGATGCTCTCGGGGGCGAACAGCGTCAGGCGCAGGAGAACAACGAGCGCCAACAAAGCGGCAACGACCAGCAATCGGGACCCAAGCCGCCGTGTTGTCATTTCCAGAGTCATTGTCCCCCAAAGCGACGGGCAAGAGTTATCGCCCTCACGCAGAACGGCTGTTCACCATTAGCATGGCGCCGGTGGCCACCACTGACGAGCGAGGTGCTTCCGTGCGCTACCGGTTCGGGCCGTTCGTGCTGGCCCCGGCCCGTCGCCTGCTGCTCGAGGGCGAGCGCGAGGTGGCTCTCATCCCGCGCTACTTCGACCTGCTGCTGCTGCTCGTCGTGCGGCGGAACGAAGCCGTCAGCCGCCGGCTGATCTTCGACAGCGTGTGGTCCGACGTGGTCGTTTCGGACGGGGCGCTCAGCCAGGCCGTCCGCACCCTGCGGCGTGCGCTCCGCGACGATCCGCGCGAGCCCCGATTCATCCGCACGGTTTCGAGGCACGGCTATCGCTTCGTGTTCCCGGACCTGATCGAGGAGCCGGACGCTCTCGCAGCGGGCGCCGTCAGCGAAGCGACGTCCGCGGCAGCTCGCCACGGCACGAGTGGCGACGCAGCGAACGTCACGCTGCCGCTCGGGCGCGCGGTGGACGCCGCGGGTGGCGCGGCCGTCGCGGGACTGGTCGGGGGGTGCGCCGGCGGGCTACTGCTGCGATGGGCTGCCGACTGGAACGTGCCGGCGACGGTGGCGGTCGCCCTGGGCCTGGTCGGTGCCATCGCTGGAGCCCTGGGCGGGCTCGGCGTCGGCGCCGGCCTCGCGTACGGCGAGGCGCGCGCCCGCGGCTTGCGTGCCCTCGGCCTCCTCGCCTGCGGATCGCTGGGTGGAGGCGCCGTCGGACTCGTGGCGCATGCGCTCGGCCGCTGGACGATCGAAGGCCTGTTCGGACGCCCGATTCCGCCCGTGGGCGGAGCCGTCGAGGGCGTCGCGATCGGCGCCACCGTGGGTCTCGCCTACGCGCTTTCCGCCCGTCCGCCGCAAGGGAGCGGTCTCGATGGGCCCGCCCGCGTGCGTGCGGCGCTCGTGACCGGGCTCGTGACGGCTCTGGGCTGCGTCGCGATCTCACTCCTCGGGGCGACACTCGCCGGCGCGAGCCTCAACGCGATCGCGCGGTCGTTCCAGGGCTCGCAGGTAGGGCTGGCCCCGCTCGCGCGCCTGCTCGGCGAGCCCGAGCTTGGGCCACTGACGCGCGCCGTACTCGGCGCGTGGGAGGGCCTGCTGTTCGGCGCGGGCGTCGTTCTCGGCTTCACGCGCCGGCGCTGAGAGCCGGCGGCCCTTGCGGCCCTTCACCCGACTGGCGAACGGTCGCAGCGGCGGGTAGAGTGGGAGCGGAGGACGACGTGCCAGCCAACACGGGAAGAAACGACCCCTGTCCCTGCGGATCGGGGAAGAAGTACAAGCAGTGCCACCTCGGGACGGACGAGGCCAAGTCGCGCGAGGCGCGCGCCAAGGCCGTGGCCGAGGCGCCTCTACCCGCGGCCGAGAGCGCGGCCCCCGCGCCGAGCGGACCGCCCAAGCAGAAGACAAGGCAGCCCTGGAAGAAGACCGCGACCAACACACAGGGCTTCGGCAAGACCAGCCTGCCGCGCAAGGTGGGCGGAGGCTAACAGCTAGGGCTTCGGCGGCGGGTACTTCGCGATCAGGTGGCGCACCGCCGAGGCCGTTTCCGCGTCGATCCGCTGCTTGTCGATCGAGCGATACTCCGTGGCCGCGCGCCAGACGGCCTTCTCGTCTGTGGCGCGCTGCAGCTCCACCAGCAGCGTGCCCTCCAGCACCTTGTGGAAGTCGACGCTCGTGGTGAGCTGCCCCGACCCGCCCGGAAGCGTCGTCTGGCCCTGGCTGGGCGTGCCCTTCAGGCCCTCGTGCCCCTTGACCGCGTCGGTGTCCTTCCAGCTGTAGCTCTTGAAGCTCTCGAAATCGACCAGTTTGTCGTAGTCGAGGTCGACCTTCGGCAGCTTGAACTGCTGGGCGTGCGCGGGCGGCGTCGCCAGGATCGGCATGCCCACGGCGACGCCGAGCGCGACCGCGCAGCCGAGCGCGGACACGGCGATGCCGGCTCGGCCGCGGACGATGAGTCGGTTCCGGTTCGGCCTCACGGCGCAGCTCCGCAGCGCGGCGGCTAGCGCTTCTTCGCGGTTTTCCTGCTGCCCGCCTTCTTGCGGCCCTTGCGCTTGCCCGTCTCGGCCTTCGCCGTCTTCGCGAGGTCGCTGCGGTGCGCGCGCTCGTACGTCTGGATGTCCTTGAACCGGCCGCTCGCGTCGCGGACCGCGTAGAGCTTCTTGCCCTTGCTGCTGCGGTGGGTCGTGCGCCGTGCCTTCGCCATGGAACCTCCCGGTCGCCCGCATCATGCGCGATCGGACCGGGGCGCGCAAGCACGCTAAACTCGGTGCCTCGTGCGGTGTCCACTGCGCCTCGCCCTGCTGTTGACACCGGGCGCTGCCTTTGCCTTGGCCCAGTCGCCGCCAGCGGGGCCTTCCGCGTCGCGGTCGGCCGTCGTTTTCTCCGGGCCGGCGATGGGCAGCCGCTACTCGGTCCGCGTCGTGATGCCGGGCGGCGACGAGGCGGCGAACGAGCGCATCCGCACGGCGATCTCCCGCGAGCTCGCTCTCGTCGACGCGCTGTTCTCGGGCTGGAGCGCCACGTCCGAGATCTCCCGCCTGAACGTCCACGCCTCGAGCGCGCCCTTCCGCGTATCGCCCGAGACGCTCGCGGTGCTCCAGCTCGGCCGCCGCGCGAGCGAGCTCAGCGGCGGAGCCTTCGACGTGACGGTCGCGCCGCTCGTCGAAGCCTGGGGATTCGGGCCGTCCCGTTCGCCGCGCGCCGTGCCCGGCGCCGAGACGCTCGAGGCGCTCCGCGCGCGCGTCGGCCACCCGCTGCTGCGCCTCGACGCACGCGCGTCGACCGTGACCAAGGCGCGGCCGGACGTCGCTTGCGACGTCTCGGCGATCGCCGGTGGCTGGGCGTCGGACCGGGTCGCGCGCGCTCTCGCGGCCCTCGGGTACCGGGACGTGATCGTGGACGTGGGCGGTGACGTATCGGCGCGCGGCCGTCGCGCCGACGGCGGCCGCTGGCGAGTCGCCGTGGAGTGGCCCGACCAGGCCCGCGAGCGGACGCTGGTGCTCGAGCTCGAGGACGTGGCGGTCGCCACGTCGGGGGACTACCGCAAGGCCTGGACCGACGCGCAAGGGCGGCGCCTGAGCCACATTCTCGACCCGCGCACGGGCCGGCCGATCGCGCACGACCTCGCCTCCGTCACCGTCGTCGACCGAGACGGGGCGTGGGCGGACACGCTCGCGACGGCTCTGCTCGTGCTCGGGCCGCACGAGGGCCGCACGCTCGCGGCTCGCGAGCGCCTCGCCGCGCGCTTCGTTCGGCGCCAGAAGGACGGCCGCTTCGCCGAGTGGTCGACGCCGGCCTTCCTTAGTCTGGGGGGTGCTGCGCCGCACCCCCCAGACCCCCCGCTCGCTCCGCCCGAGTGAATCGGGCTGCGCTCGCAGCCCGTTGCTGTTGCTCGATGCCGCAGCTCGTCAGCTTTTTCTGTATGCTAGCCGCCACCCCTGGCCTTCAGCCGGGACGAGCCCTTCATGAGCGACGAGCGCCCCGGCTGCGAGTTCGATCTCGACGCGCTACAGGTCACCGTGCGCAAGCAGGTGCCTGGACGGCTCGATGCGCTGTCGCCCGCCGTCGAGCAGCTGATGGCCGAGGTTCGGCAGATGGAGTGCTCGCGCGGCAAGGAGTTCGAGATCGAGACGGCGCTCCGCGAGGCGCTCGCGAACGCGATCCGCCACGGCTGCGGAAACGATCCGGACAAGACCGTCGAGGTGTGCGCGGCCTGCGATCCGGAGCGCGGGATGTTGATCGTGGTGCGCGACCCGGGGCCCGGCTTCGATCCCGCTCTCATCCCGAGCCCGGTGCGCGGCCACAACGTCTTCCGTCACCACGGGCGCGGCATCTACCTGATCAACCAGCTGATGGACGAGGTCTCCTTCGAGAGGGGCGGCACCGAGATCCGGATGCTGAAACGCTGAAATGACGCCCCAGGCGCGAAGGCGCGCCCTCGGCCTGCTGGCCGCGGGTCTCGTCGTCCTGGCGCTCGTGGTCGTGCTTCTGCTCCCGCCGCCGGGACAGGGAACCGCCACCGGGCCGGCGCCGCTCGACTACGTGGGCGTCAGCAGCTGCGCAAGCTGCCACGCGGAGGAGGCGAAGCTCTGGCGGGGCTCGCACCACGACTTCGCGATGCAGCGGCCCGACGAGAAGACGGTGCTCGGGGATTTCTCGGGACGGACGTTCGAGCACCAGGGCGTCGCGACGCGCTTCTTCCGCCGCGACTCTCGCTACTTCGTCCGCACGGACGGCCCGGATGGACGGCCGGCCGAGTTCGCCGTGGCCTACCTGTTCGGCTTCAGCCCGCTCGAGCAATACCTGCTGGAGCTTCCCGGCGGGCGGCTGCAGGCGCTGGGCGTCGCCTGGGACAGCCGGCCGAAGCGAGAAGGGGGACAGCGCTTCTTCCACCTGTATCCGAACGAGCGGGTCCCTCACACGGACGTGCTTCACTGGACGCAGCCGTCGCAGAACTGGAACACGCAGTGCGCGGAATGCCACTCGACGAACCTGCGCAAGGGCTACCGTCTCGCTGAGCGCCGTTTCGAAACCACGTTCTCGGAGCTCGACGTGTCGTGCGAGGCGTGCCACGGACCCGGGTCGCGCCACGTGGAGTGGGCTCAGGCGGCCAAGGCCCGTGGCCGCCAGCCGGCAGGGGATCCCGGGCTCGTGGTGCGGTTCGACGAGCGCCGCGGCCGGACCTGGACGATGGACGAGGTGCTTGGGATCGCGAAGCTCGAGGACGTCCCCGAGGTCCGCAGCGAGGTCGAGGTCTGCGCGCGCTGCCATGCACGGCGCGGCCTGCTGACCGAGGAGTACCGCCCCGGCCGCCCGCTGGCGCAGACCCACAGGCCCGCGCTGCTCGAGGAGGGCCTCTACTACGCCGACGGCCAGATGCGCGACGAAGTCTACAACTGGGGCTCGTTCCTGCAGAGCCGCATGCACGCCGCCGGAGTCACCTGCTCGGACTGCCACGACGCGCACTCGGCCGGGCTCCGCGCCGGGCCTGACGCCGTGTGCGCCTCGTGCCACCTGCCCGAGCGCTTCGCGACGCGCCGGCATCACTTCCATCGCGAGAAAGGCCCGGGCGCGTCGTGCGTCGCATGCCACATGCGCAGCGAGACGTACATGGTCGTGGACGCACGCCACGATCACTCGTTCCGCGTGCCCCGCCCCGACTTAACCGTCGCGCTCGGGCGCGACCAGGCACCGAACGCGTGCAACGACTGCCACCGCGACCGCCCTGCGGAGTGGGCCGCGCGCGCGGTCCGGCGCTTCTACCCTGGCGGACGCCACGAGCAACCGCACTACGCGACCGCGATCTACGCCGGGCGCACGTTCCAGCCGGGGGCGGAGCAGGCGCTGCTCGCCGTCGCCCGCGACACGGCGCAGCCCGGGATCGTGCGCGGCACCGCCGTCTCGCTGCTGCCGCCCTACCTCGGGCCCGACTCGCTGCCGGCGCTCGAGAGTGCCGCCGCGGACGCGGACCCGCTCGTGCGTCTCGGCGCCGCGACGGTGCTCGAGGCGCTGCCGCCGCGCGAGCGGGTGCGGATCGGTGCGCGCCTCTTGTGGGACGCGGTGCGCGCGGTGCGCGTCGAGGCCGTGCCTGCCTTCGCGGACGTGCCCGACGCCGAGCTCGAGAGCGAGGCGCGCGCCGCGTTCGACCGCGCGCTCGACGACTACCGGCAGGCGCAGCTGGCGAGCGCCGAGCGCGCGGAGGCGCACGTCAACCTCGGCATCGTCAACGTCAAGCGTGGCCGGCTCGAGGCCGCGCGCCGCAACTACGACACGGCGATCGATCTCGCGCCGTGGTTCGTTCCCGCCTGGGTGAACCTCGCGGACCTGCTGCGGATACAGGGACGCGACGACGAGGGCGCCAAGACGCTGCGCCGGGCGCTCGAGGTCGACCCGCGCAACGCCTCGGCGCACCACGCGCTCGGCCTGCTGCTGGTGCGGCAGAAGCGGACGGCCGAGGCTCTGGTCGAGCTCGGACGCGCCGCCGAGCTCGCCCCGGAGGCTCCCGACTTCGCGTACACCTACGCGATCGGCCTGCATTCCTCGGCCCGGCCCGACGAGGCGCTCGCGGTGCTCCGCAAGGCGAGTGCACGGAACCCCGGGGCTCGCAACGTGCTCGTGGCGCTCGTGACGATCAACCGCGAGCGTGGCGTGCTTGGCGAGGCGCGGCGCTACGCGGCCCGGCTGGTCGCCGCGGCGCCCGGCGACCCCGCGGCTCGGGCCCTCGCGGCGACGCTCGGGACGGGCGGCAGCGCCCGCTAGCCAGCGCCGGCGCCGTCGCGCCCACGAAGTGTCAGTTACATCTTGGATGGCTCGATACGCACGATTGACAGCCCGAGCCTGTGCCCTCTACGATTCGCGGCAGCTCGCCCACTCGGTCTCCTGGAGGTTGCCATGCGGTTTCTCCGCGTCCTGGCTTCAGCTCTCGTGCTCGTGGGGGCGGCGCGCCCGGCCTGCGCCCAGAGCAGCGAGGGGCTCGCGGGCCTGCTGCTGCGCTTCTTCTCGCCGACCAACCCCGTCGTGCTGGCCCCCAACACACAGAACCCGGCCCAGAGCCACGACGCGCACTTCCGCTCGCAGGACAACGCCCAGGCCACGCTGCGCCAGCTCAACGCCGGCATCGCGGCGCAGCTCTCGACCTTCCCGATCGGCTCCTCGTCGGGCGGCTTCACCTACACCTTCGACGAGAGCCTCGGCGTCTACAACCGCACGACGCAGTCGTTTGGACCTGTGTTCGCCGAGCGGCCGCTCACCGCCGGCCAGGGCAAGTTCAGCTTCGCGGTCAACTACCAGCACGGCACCTGGGACCGTTTCGAGGGACGGGACCTCGGCGGGGGTGAGCTGCCGCTCTACCTCACCCACGAGGACACGAACCGCGACGGCAGCAACCTGAACCTCTTCTTCGAGGGCGACCTGATCCAGGCCGACCTGGCGATCGACCTCAAAACCGACACCAGCGTGTTCCTGGCCAACTACGGCGTGAGCGAGCGGCTCGACATCGGCGTCGCGCTGCCGTTCCAAAGGATCGACCTCGACGCGAGGATCGTGGCCACGGTCGACAACATCGCGACCTCGACCGCGCCCAACGTGATTCACTTCTTCGAGGACGGCAGCACGCAGCGCGCGTACCCCGAGAGCGGGAGCGCGAGCGGCATCGGCGACGTGCTGGTGCGGGCGAAGTGGAACTTCTTCCGCGGCGCCTCCGCGAGCGCCGCGCTCGGCAGCGACCTGCGGCTGCCCACTGGAGACGAAGCGGAGCTGCTCGGCTCGGGCGCGACACAGGTGAAGCTGTACGGGGTGGTGGGCGGGTCGCCGGGCCGGTTCTCGCCGCGCGCGGGCTTCGGGTACACGTTCTCGAGCGGCGGCAGCGAGTTCACCGGCGACTTGCCGCACGAGCTCAACTACACCGCCGGCTTCGATCTCGCGCTCCACCCCCGCTTCACGATCGCCGCGGACTTCGTGGGCCGCACGCTGCTCGACGCGGAGCGGCTGGTCCTCCAAACGCGGAGCTACCAGTTCACGCAGCGCAACGATCCCACGCTGCGCCAGGTCGACCGCCAGACGCTCGGCAGCGAGACGGGCAGCCTCGGCCTCTACCTCGCGTCGGTGGGCTTCAAGCTCAACCCGGTCGGACGCCTGCTGCTCGTGGGCAACGTGCTCATCTCGCTCGGCGACGGCGGCCTGCAGGACCAGCTGACGCCGGTGTTCGGGCTCGACTATTCATTCTAGTCGGAAGTTCCTCGGCCCGGTAGTCCGTAAGTAACTGCATTCTCGTGAGATAGCAGGAACTTCCACTGGATTGAGTAGTCATGTGCTATTCAGATTACCCTTGATATAGAAGGATTGAGATG
>Ga0247727_10017898_pt1 | contig 11218 bp, 5 predicted proteins | sample WisWelCaveWW1625_FD_202498 | JGI IMG/M metagenome (GOLD analysis project Ga0247727, IMG submission 202498) | Biofilm microbial communities from Wishing Well Cave, Virginia, United States - WW16-25 | ecosystem: Environmental > Aquatic > Deep subsurface > Groundwater > Cave microbial mat | place...
TCAGGGAGGGGCAGTCCTCCCGGACGCATCGGTCGGCCGGGCATCGGACGCCCAGGCAAACCGGGACGCTGCCCCGGACGAATCGGATGCTGCCCCGTCCGCGGAGTCCCAGGTCGTGTTGCCGGTGTTCCCGCTGCGGGTCGAAATGTTGCGGGAGCCCCGGGCCGCGCTGGCGCAGTCGGCCGGCCCGCTTGCACCGGCGGTGCTCCGCTTGGCCGCATGGGAATCCTGGTCGGTGGAATCGGTGCCGGGCCGGCAGTTTTCCCGGATGCCGGAGTAGCCGCAACGGGCCGCAGAATAACCGGAGCAGCAGGCTTGCTTGCAGCAGTTGGTGCTCCCGTCGCGGGCCTTGCCGCAATCGGAGGAATGACTCCCGGTTTGGTAGTCGTCGGAGGAGGCGCTGTTACCGTTGAAGGTCTCGCAGGCGGCGCAACGGTCGCCGGTGCTTTTCCAACAACCGCTGTTGTTGGTGCAATGGTTTTTGCAACTGGCGCAGCAGTCGGCCCCGAAGCCGGCAGTGGCGGAACCGGTTGAGGACGCATCCGTGCGGCCTTTGCCGCAGCCTCTTTGGCTGCCTTTTCCTCGGCGGCTTTGGCTTCGGCGGCGGATTCCGCATCCGCCAGATCATGGAAATGTTTTCTGACTTTCTCGGCGGCAGCAAGCTCAATTGAGCTGGAATGGGTCTTCTTTTCGGTGACGCCAGCCTCAGGCAGGTAGTCAATGATGACCTTGGCCTTTACCTCGAGTTCTCGGGCCAGTTCGTTGATGCGGATCTGATTGGCGTCGGTCATAGACCTCGCGGCTTATTCCTCTTCCTTCTTCGGCTCCTCAGACTCTGCAGCTTCCGGGCTGTCCCCATCTTCAGCCGGGCCGGCAGGCAACGGTGCCGATTCTTGCACTTCCTCGGCCGGGGCTTCGGCCGCAGCTTCTCCCGCGGGCTGCTCGGCAATCTCGACACTTTCTTCAGCCACCACTTTATCGGTGCCGGCGGCTTCGACGGGAACCGCCGCCACTTCGGCAGCTTCTCCGCCTTCACTGCTCCCTGCCGCTTGCTGGGCTTCGAGGTTTTGAAAATAACTGGCCACGGCCACCTGAATCTTTTCCACCATCTTCCCGCCGATGCCTGGGATCTCCATCAACTGCTCGGGCGTCATGTCGGCCAGCTTCTCGATGGAGCTGATGCCGTGCGCTTCGATCTTTGCAATCGTTTTCGGCCCAACACCCTTCAATTCCGTCAGCGGCGTGCCCGGAGCCGTCAAGGCGACCATCTGCGCCTCGATCTCCTGGCGTTTCTCTTCTTCGCTCTTGATGTCGATGTTCCAGCCGATGAGCTTGCTGGCCAGGCGGACGTTTTGCCCCTTCTTGCCGATAGCCAGCGAAAGCTGTGTGTCTTCGACGATCACCTCGAGCTGTCGTGTCTCCGGGTTGATGATCTGCACGCGCGTCACCTTGGCCGGGCTGAAGGCCTTCTGCGCAAAAGTGACCGTCTCCTCCGAATACGGGATGATGTCGATCTTTTCCCCGCGCAGCTCGCGGATGATCGACTGCACCCGCATCCCTTTCATTCCGACGCACGCCCCGACGGGGTCTACGTCCTTGTCCCGGCTCTGCACGGCGATCTTCGTTCGCTCGCCAGCCTCGCGCGCCGCCGCGCGGATTTGCACCGTTCCGTCGTAGATTTCCGGCACTTCCATCTCAAACAGCCGCTGCACCAGCACTGGGTCCGCCCGCGACACAATCACCTGCGGCCCTTTGGCGGCTTTCTCCACCGCGCGGATGACAGCGCGCAGCCGGTCGCCGATATTGTAGGTTTCCAGGCGCGACTGTTCCCGCCGCGGCATCCTCGCCTCGGTTCGTCCCAGGTCCACAATCACATCCGGCCCTTCCGTGCGCTTCACGATGCCGTTCACCAGCTCGCCCACGCGACCGTTATATTCTTTGAAGATCGTTTCGCGCTCGGCCTCGCGCACTTTCTGCATGATGACTTGCTTGGCCGTCTGCGCAGCGATGCGGCCCAGCACGTCCGTCGGCCGCACCGTCGAGATTTCACCGCCCACTTCGATGTCCGGAAGAGTCTTACGAGCCTCCGCCAACGATATTTCGCGCTTCGGGTCGGTCACTTCCTCGACCACCGTTCGCACCGCATACACTTCCACCTGTCCCGTTTCCGCGTTGAACTTGGAGCGCAGGTCTTCTTCCGTCTTGTAATACTTCCGCGCCGCCACGACCATCGCATCTTCGATGGCCGCAACGATGATCTGCGGCTCAATGTGTTTCTCCCGGCTGATTTGTTCGATCATGCTCGCCAGTGGACTCGACATTCCCATCTCCCTAAATCTCCACCACAAGTTGCGCCTTGCGGATCCCGGCAATCGGCACGCTCACCTCGTGGTCTTTCACTTCAATCTTCACCATCCCATCAGCATAGCCCCGCAGCCGGCCTTCCAGATACTTCGTGTTCTCCACCGGCTCGTTCGTCCAGACCTTCGCCCGCCGCCCGGAAAACCGCTCATAGTCGGCTGGCTTCAGCAGCTTGCGGTCCAGCCCCGGTGAGCTGATCTCCAGAATATACCGTGGCCCGGGCACCAGCTCCTCGACGTCCAAAACTACGCTCAACTGCTCGCTCACCGCCTGGCAGTCCTTGTGGCTAACGCCTGCCCCCAGTGCGCTTGCGGGGCCTGCCCCGGACGCGTCAGCGGGGCCCTCCAGCTTGTCAATATACACCCGCAGGAATCGTTGCTTCCCGACCTTCCACTCAACGTCGACCACTTCCATGCCCAGCGAGCCTGCCACGCGCTCGGCCGCGGCGCGAATCTTTCCCAGTTCCATTTCTTCCGCGTCAGGCGTCTCTCGCCCCGCCTCTGCCTCCAGCCGCGCCCAACAAAAAAGTGGGCTCGCGCCCACTTGTGCGTTCGACCGGCTTCGGAGCGACCCCAGTATAGTCCCCGCGCATTTCAATTGCAAGCCCGAGTAGCCCGCCGGAGGCCGGTCACCGCTTTGCCAGGACGGCTCCGCCCACGGCGCCGAAGTATGCAAAACGGCCTCTCTGTCACTGCCGGAGAGGCCGTCCGATCTTCTTCAAACTGCCTTTGGCTTCTCTTTCCTGCTCCTTCAGCCTTGCTCCAAATCCCCTCTGCTTATTGCTGGGGTGGCTTGGGCGGGGGGCTTTGTTGCGGCGGGCGTTGCGTCCCCGGCTGGGCCGGCCGCGGAGTACCCGGCTGCGCCGGAGCCGCGCTGCGCAGCGGGTGGGCCTGGTCGTAAAGGCGGATAATGTCCTGGGTGACGTCGATCAGGTTCGACGCCCACAGCACCGACGTGGCCTGCCCCGAATTGTCCAGAACGAGCGAATAACTGTTCTCCCGGGCATAGCGGTCCAGCACATCCAGCAGCTTTTGCCCGATTCGATTGATCACTTCGCCTCGCGACTCGCTAATGTCCTGCTGCAAATCCTCCTGCAGCCGCTGGAGTCGCCGTGCCAACGTCTCCCCCTGTCGCTGCAAGCGGAGTTTTTCTTCGTCGCTCAGAGTGCGCTGTCCGTCCGTCAGCCGTTTCCGGAGGTCCTCAATTTGCCGATTCAGGTTCTCAATCTCCGTTTGCCGTGGCGCAAATTGAGACTGCAGCTCCGCCTGGGCCTGTTTGCCTTCGGCTGTGCCAAGGATGGCCTGCTGCACATTCAGCACCGCGACTTTTGTCGGTGCCGCTGCGCTCCCTGTGGCTTGTTGGGCCCAGGTCGTCGGGGCCATGGCCAGGACAGCTCCTAGGGCTGCTGTTGCAAGGTTGAATCTCATCATTTCTCCTTGTCGGAATATTCCATTTGTGCAAATCGCGCATTATAGCCGTCGCATTTCCGCCCGGTCAACCAAAAACCGGCCTCCCCACATTCCGATGCGTTTCCCTCGCCAACTGTTGGTTTTGCGATTACCGCGGGAGCGGAACCAGCAAGACACGGTTGTTGTTCTCATCGGCGATCACGGCCAGGTTGGTCCGCGGATGGATGTCTGCCGAAAACTGCTGCGAGCCTGGAAGCGAAAGCACATGACGCACTCGCTGCTCGAGAATATCCAGGACCGACATCGTTCCGCTGGTCGTATTCACCATCAGAAAGGTGCTGCTTTGCGGGTTAAACGCCAGCGACGTCGGGTTGATTCCGACGCGAATCGCTGAAACCTGCGCGGTTTCTGGGTTCATCACAAACAACAGGTTCCCCAGGCTCGAGTTGGTTACAAACAGGCCGCTCAGCGGGTCGAACACCATTCCAGTTGGTATCTGCATTCCCTGGATTCGGTTGGTCAGCGGCGGGGCATCAATGCGCAGGTCAAAAAATCCCACGCTGTTGGTTGTCGCATGAGCCACGGCAGCACGATTCTGGAACGGGTCAATCGCTACCGCCACCGGCCGCTGGTCCGTCGTCGAAGTGGTGGCCGGCCCGGGTGCATCGGCAAAAAAGAAAGCAATCGTGTTCGAGACGCTGTTGACCACCACCACCTTGCCCGTGTCCTGGTTGACGGCCACGCCGAGCGGCTCCGTTCCGGTGGTTACCGTGCTGGCGACAGTTCCCGCAACCACGTCCACCACCGAGGCATTGCCGCTGTCCCGGTTGGTCACCACCGCCCGCCCGAGCCGCGGGATCACGGCCACTCCCTGCGGGTTGGTCCCCACGGCGACGGTCTTCGTCACTGTCCCCGCGTTCATGTCAATGATCGAAACGTTGTTACATCCGCGATTGGTCACCACGGCCAGGTCCCGCTGCCAGTCGATGGCCACGGCCCGCGGCGCCGGTGCCGTGCAACCCGCGCTGGTGACGGCCACCGGCTGCACCACTGTCAGCTCCAGCGCGTTCGACGGTGTGCCGCCGTTCAACACGTCCAGGGCATAGCGCCGCGGTCCGGAAAGGAACGATGCCGGCACGGTGACGCTCAGTTGGCGGTCGCTCACGCTGGTCGGCGCCGGCAACGCAACTCCGTCCAGGCGCGCGATCGAGCCAGCGACGAAACCTTTTCCTACAAGCGTCAGCGGCAGATCGGCGGTCGAGGTCAGCGTGGCCGTGGGCGCCAGTTGCCGCGTCGCGGGAAGATTCATTTGCTCCAAATGGAGCGAGCGAATGGCCCCGAGCGAAAGAATCGTCACGTCATTGCTTGCCTCGTTGGCCACCACGGCCAGGTTGCTGCCTGGGTCGATGGCCACCGCTCGAGGGTCGCTGCCGACTCCGATGGTCGTCAGTCGTGCTGGCGTGCGCGCATCGAGGAGCGACGCGGCATCTGTATTCGTATTGACAGTCACGGCCACATCCGTAAACGGGTTATAGGCTGCCGCCACCGCACCGGCCTCAGGAAGATTGAGCGAGAGCACCGTCTGATCTAGCGTGCTCATAAACGTCACCCCAAACGCTGTCGGATTCAGCAAGATCGCCCGGTTGGTAAAAGGGTTGATGGCTACTCCTCGGGTGTCGGCACCGAGTGTCACCGTCGCAACCGGCGATCCATAGCTGGCTGTGCCTCCTCCGCTGCTGCCATTCGCCCCGGCCTGCGCATAGGTGAAACTTGTGGTGGTCGGAACGGATGTGACCGTGAACGCGCCGTTGAAACTGACGTCTGCCACCCCGCTCACCAGCACGACCTGACCCGTAATCAGGTTGTGCGCCTGCGTGGTAGTTATTGTGACCGCGTTCGACGTGCGCGACGCTCCTCCCGGAGCAGCCGCAATGGCGTTCACAGTGCGCAGTCCCATATTGAAGATGCCCAGCGTACCGGCCCCCCCGGGCGTCACCAGCGCCCAGTTCAGTTGCGGGTCCACCGCCACCTGCGGATTAGCTCCCGTGCTGGCCGCCACGGCATTCACGACCGTGTTTGTGCTCAGGTCCACGATCACCACGATGTTCGTGGACTGGAACGCTACCAGCGCCAGCCCCGTGAGCGGGTTCACCCCCACCGCAAACGGCGACGCCGGGGTAATCGTGGAGAGATCAATCGTGGTAACGGTTCCGGCAGCCAGGTCCACAATCGAGAGCGTCTTACTCCCGTTATTCACCACTACCGCCCGATTGCCCATATTGTCCACGGCAACGCCGGTGGGCGACGTCCCCACCGCAATCGGCCCGCCCAGCAGCGTGGGCACAGGAGTGGTCAGGTCAATCCGCTGCAACGAGTTCGTCCCACGGTTGGCCACCACAGCCACTCCAGTAGCCGTATTAATGGCCACAGATGAGGGCGCAGCGGACGCACCCATCCCCAGTGTGGTTACTACAGCAGGCGGAGTAATGGCAGGAGCGGGTTGCACCGCCAGGTTGGTCACCGCCAACGGCGACGCAGCGGCGCTGTTGCGGACGGCTACCGAATAAAGCCCCGGCAGGTCCAGGTCGCCCGACCCCGCCGCTCCGATCGTGATGCTGAGCTGGCGAGTGGGGTTTGTCGGCGAAACCGATGCTGTTCGCACGTTGCCGTTGAATTCTGCCGTCACCACCGGCGAGGTCGCCGGGCCGAAGTAACCTCCATTGGCGTTGAAGCTGAACGCCGCCCCGCCTTGGATGCCGCTATCCGGCACGGCCGCGACCATGGCTGGTCGCACGGGCGTCACCGTCAGCATCTGCGACGGTGTCGTGAAGACGGTCCCCTGCCTCTTCACGTTAATCGTCAGCGGCCCGGCCACATTGAGCAGCTCGGCAGGAATGCGCGCGCGCATCAGCGTGGCCAGCACGACCACCGACGGAATCGGCGTGCCGTTCACTTGGACAATGCTGGTAGATAGGTAGTTTGTTCCAGTCAGGTAGATGTCTTGGAACAATGTCCCCTGCGCCGCGCTGGTCGGACTGATCGCCGTCAGCGTTGGGTCAGATGCAGTAACCAACGTCAGGGTGACGGCTGCGCTTCTCGAGTTATCAGCCGTAGATGTGGCCTTAATCGTGGCGCTCGCCGGCGAAGGCAGCGTTGCCGGCGCCGTATAGAGGCCAGTGGCGCTGATCGTGCCCACCGTGGAGTTTCCGCCAGCCACGTCGTTGACTAACCAGTTCACGGCCGTATTCGTCGTTCCCGTCACCGTCGCTAGAAACTGAAACGTCTCCAAAAGCCCGACCGTAGCGGAGAGCGGCGCGATACCCACGCGGATGCCGGAGTCCAGTGAGACGGTGGCCGTCGCGCTCTTGGTCGTGTCGGCCGTGCTGGTGGCCTTGACGGTGACCGTGGTTCCACTGGCCGTGCCGCCTCCACTGGTGGCATTCGTTCCCGTCTGGTTGTAGGTGAACGTGGTTGTGGATGGAACCGTACTGATCACAAAAGTTCCGTTGAAGCTCGTGTCCGTGACCCCGGCGATCACCACGGTCTGACCGACAATGAACCCATGCGCTGCCGTCGTCGTGATGGTCACCACGTTGGTGTTGCGGACGGCCCCGCTGGCGGCAATGGTGGCTGTCGTTGCGGGGGGCACCACGGCCGGAGCCGTGTACAATCCGTTGGAGGTGATGGTCCCCACCGTAGTGTTCCCGCCGGCTACGTCGTTCACGGACCAGGTCACCGTGTTGTTGGCTGCCAGCCCGCTTCCGCTGCTGGCGTCTCCCCCCGTTTGCGAGTACGTAAACGTCGTGTTCGAAGGAGTCGAAGCGATGGTAAACGTGCCGTTAAAACTGTTGTCGGTCACACCTGCAATGACAACGAGTTGTCCCGTGGCAAACCCATGATCACTGGTCGTCGTGATCGTGACCACGTTCGCCGCGCGCACTGCGCCGGTGGATGTAATCGTGGCGCTCTTCGCTCCTTGCACGGCCGCGGCAAACTGCAGCGTGCCATTGACGGTCACCACCGCCACCGACGGCGCCACCAGCACTGTGATCGTCGGCGGGTTGTTACCACCGCCGCCCCCACCGCCACAGCCGGCGACCAGCAGGCCCAGCGCCAGCGTGAATTGAATCCTGCCTCTCCACTGCCTCATCCCCATCCCTCCAAAACTTCCTGAATCTTCTTTCCGGCCCACCCACGGCCGGGTAGTTCATCCCAAGTCGCGCTTCGCTTTCTCAAAAGGTCCGGCTGACTGTAAACCGGAACGTCCGTATCGGCTCGAAGAAGTTCAGCCGCTGCGGATTGCTGATCAGGGTGTTCAATTGCGGAAGAATCTGCGATTCCAGCACCCCGGGAGGCAGCGAGCGCTTAAACTCCTCGGTCAAAACAAAATCGCCCGCCGGGGCGGTAAACGTCGTCCGCAGCCGGTTCAGGTTGTACGCCCAATAGAGCCGGAACGGCGCATTCACCACCGGCAACTGCACCACGATCTCCACCCCCGTTGAGGTGCGCAGCTTGAAGTTTGACCCCGAGGCCAGCGACAACTGGTTGTTGATCGTTGTGTTCGGGAACCGCCTGCGCAATCCGTCCACCCCGCTGGAATCCAATTGCAACTGCGACCGCCGCAACACGCCGTTCAAGCCCACATCAAAAAACAGCGCCAGCGTGATCGGCCCGGCGAGCGGGATGCGGTACTCAAAGTTCCCCACCCCCTGCGCATCTCCGCCCGGAAACGTCGGCGTATAAACCAGCGCCGGCACGGTGACTCTCCGCAGCGTCGGATTGCCGAACGAGTCGAGCTGCGTCGGGTCGGAGAAGAAAAACTGCGGGTTCGTGGACTGCGGCACGTAGGCGATCGGGCCTACCGTGCGAATGTCGAACCCGCGAATGGTATCCTCTCCGCCCAGATAGAACCGGTTGAAGGGCGGCAGCACCAGCCCGCGGAACCCGGTGGCGTAGGCGGCCAACAAGCGGAAGCCAACCACATTCCGCCGCTTGTTCACGGGACGGAAATACTTCGTCTCGAAAACATTGGTGATGGCGTTGACGTTTCCCCCCAGCGGCCCGCCCTCAAAACTGAGCGAATAAAAGAAGCTCTTCCCGCGCGTCGGATTCACCGGGCTATCCACGGTGTTGTAGCTGAGGGTCGGCACAATCCGGCTCGAACGAATCCCCCGCAGCGAGGAGGGCCCCGCCAAGTTTCGAAATTGCAACTGCTCGAACAGCAGTTGCGACGACAGGCTGAACGCGGTGATGTTGCTGTTCGTATACCCGTAAGTAATCCCCAGCCGCGTGAAGGAGAATTTCTTCAGCGGATAGCTGGCAAAAGCTGTGAAGCCCTTGCTGTTCTGATTGAAATTCTGCGCCAGGTTGGGGTCAATTTGAATGGACTGGCCGCTCAGCAGCGCTGTTTCACGTGCCTGGTCGAAGCTGAACCGGCTGGAAAACACGGTAAAGCCGCTGGAGATGGGACGGTCGAAGAGGTAGGGCTCGGTGAAGCCGAAGAGGATGTTCCGCTGGCGGTCGCCGAGTTCGGCGGAAAATGTCAACGTCTCGCCCAGCCCCAGGAAATTGTTGGTCTGATAGCTCAGCCCGATAAAACTCCCGGCAATGCCGCTCACCCCGCCCGTCAGGCCCACCGACTGCTTGCCCTTCTCCTTCACCTTCAGCACCAGGTCCACGGTGTGGTCTTTGGTGTTGCGCTTGATCTCTTGCGAAGTTTCCGCCTTGATGGGTTCGAAGTAATCGAGCTGGTTCAGCCGCAACAGGCTGATCTCCCACAGCCGGTTGTTGAACAGGTCGCCTTCATCCAGAAGGATTTCGCGCCGGATCACTTTGTCGCGCGTGGTGACGTTGCCCACAAACTCGATTCGCCGCACGAAATATTGGCTCTGCTCGTTGAACGTCAGCGTCAGGTTAATCACCTTCTTCGCCTGGTCAATCTCCGAATCTGGCTCCGGCGTGAAGTCGATAAAGCCAAATTCCCCGTACAGCTTGCCGTAATCCTCCAGCGCCTTGCGCACCTTGTTGATCGCGAAAATGTCTCCCTCTTTGAGCGGGAAAATCGAAACCAGAAATTCCGGCTTGAGCGACAAACTCTTATCGGGGTCGCTGCTGCGAATCACCAGCCGCCCCATCCGGAACCGTTCCCCTTCTTGAACCGGGATGGTGATATTGGTCCGCTTGCCCCGCTTCCGCCCCACCAGTGGCCACGGGCCGGGCAGGCCGCCTCGCTGGATGTCCACCGTTTCCGTGACCGGGTCTTTCACCAGCACGGTAAAGTAGCCGTTGTCCTGGTACAGCCCGCGAATGCCAATCTCCAGGTCTTCCGAGAGCTTCCCCCGATCATAGGTCTTGGACATGACCTTCCACTCGGTCAGCCAGAGGGGAACAGCATAGGGGCGCGAATGGCGCATGGAGCGGATAATCTTCCGGTCGGAAAACGCAGTGTTGCCTTCAATATTGATCTTGCCCACCTTGACTTTCGGCCCCTCATCAATGTTAAACACCACGCGGACCGAATTCACACCGGGGATGCGCTCATAGGTGGTTCGAATGTTGGCAAACTGCCGGCCATTCTCGGCGAGAAGTTGCTTTAGCACAACTTCAGCGCGGCGAATCTTTGTAGGATCAAACTGGCTCTCGACCGACAGCCCCACCTTGCGGTCCTTAAACCGCTCCAGGACGTCCGATACCTGCACCGATTTCAGCCCCTTGTAATCAATCGTGCGGATCGTCGGCCGTTCCTTCAGGTGCCAGACCACGATCTTGGCGTTGGGGCGATCCGTGCTGTCTTCTTCCTCAAGCCGAATGTCCTCAAAGTACTGCGTGTTCCAAAGCGCCTGCAAATCGCGCCGCAGCGCCTCCGGGTTGTAGACGTCTCCCTCGCGCAAGAAAATGCGTGCGCGCAACGTCTCGCTGCGGATGCGCCGGTTGCCGACAAACTCGATGCGCTGAATGACAGGGGAGGAATTGCCCACGCCCTGGGCAGGGGGCGTTGCTGCGAGGCCATCCGTGACCGCTGACTGCGCGGCCGCCGGGAGCGTCGCCAGGGCAAGCAGCAGAAAGACTGGCAGACAGGAATTGATGCGAGCGGCCAGGAGCCTGCTCCAGGCCGCGCCCCCCAGACCCAAAATGTCTCTCTCCCCCGCCGGGTCCCCGGGAAGAAGCCCGGCCTGTGCGCGTAGGATTCGCTAGTGGATAGCCGGGGTTGCTTCGAGCACGGGCCGGAAGCTCAGGCCATCCCCGGAAACGTAAACTTCCAGCGTGGCCGGCCGCTGTAGCCCACCCTGAATTAGCGCTTCCGACAGCGGATCTTCAACGTACTTCTGCAGCGCCCGCCGCAGCGGCCGTGCCCCGTAACTGCGGTCGCCGCAGGTCTTCTCCAGAATCCACTGGCGCGCTTCCGGCGTCATCACAATCTGCACCTGGCGGTGGATCAGTGTGTCGTT
>Ga0247727_10017899_pt1 | contig 11218 bp, 16 predicted proteins | sample WisWelCaveWW1625_FD_202498 | JGI IMG/M metagenome (GOLD analysis project Ga0247727, IMG submission 202498) | Biofilm microbial communities from Wishing Well Cave, Virginia, United States - WW16-25 | ecosystem: Environmental > Aquatic > Deep subsurface > Groundwater > Cave microbial mat | place...
AGCCAAATCATCCGGCAGATTCGAGCGAAGATTCTCTCCGGTGAATTGCTGGCGGAAACCAGCCTGCCGTCGATTCGCGAGCTGGCGCGCGATCAGCGCGTCAGTGTGATTACTGTGCAGCGCGCTTACGAGGCGCTGCTGCGCGAGGGGCTGATTCATTCGCGGCGGGGCAAAGGATTTTTTGTCTCCGATCTGAAAGATAACGAAAAAGTTAACATGGCCAAAGAGCGATTACGCGAAAACATCGCCCCGCTGATCATCGGCGCTTCAAATGAGGGCTTATCCAAGAAAGACATCTTGGAAGCGATTGATTTGATTCTCAAGAAGAACGGTAGAAAAAATTAAATGGAGAAATGCGATGACGAAAGCATTCGAATTCAATAATGTCGTAAAACGCTACTCCGAGTTCGCGCTCGGCCCACTGAACTTCAGCCTTGAGCCGGGAACGGTACTCGGCTACATCGGGCCGAACGGCTCTGGAAAATCGACAACACTGCATTGCTTGGTCGGTCTGGTGAAGGCCGATAGTGGAGAGATGCAAGTTTTCGGGCGCGCAACTGACCCAAACAAACCGGAATGGAAACTGGACATCGGCTATGTCGGCGACGCGCATGTTTTCTACGAGGGTTGGTCGGGTGAGAAAAATTTAAAATTCCTGTCACAGTTTTATCCCGATTGGTCTGATCAACGCGTCGTTGAGCTGGCGAAGCGATTTAACCTGCCACTTCATAAAAAAGCAAAAGAGCTTTCTGGAGGCAATCGCGTCAAGCTTTCGTTGGTGGCCGCGTTGGCGCATTCTCCAAAACTTCTATTGCTCGATGAGCCGACTTCGGGATTGGATCCTGTTGTCCGCGCCGAGGTGCTGGATGTTCTGTTCGAAATTCTTGAAGATGGCGAGCGCGCGATTTTTTACTCGACGCACATTCTTTCAGACATCAGCCGCCTCGCCGACGAGCTGGCCTTTCTCGACAACGGGCAGTTGAAACTTCGCGCGGCAAAAGAGGATTTGATCGAACGCTGGCGCAAGATTGCGTTCAAACATGCTGGGAACAACTTCAAGCTCGAGGCAACTGCAAGCCATAAGCAGGAGGGAGCTGATCATCAAATCATCAGTTTCGATCATGAAGCTACATTGCGTCAGCTTGGCGAGCTTGGCGCGCAAAACGTGCAGGCTCATCTTATGAGCATCGATGAAATCGCCGTGCAGATTTTGAAAGGCGCCGGACATGTGGAAAATTCTTGATGCGGAAATTCGTTATCATCGAATCGTCATCGCGGGAACGCTCGGCGCCGGCGCGCTTTTTGTCACCTTCATCGCGTTGTCAAACATAACGAAAGGCGAAGATTCGACAACTGCGTGGAGCCTGATGTCCACGATTATGACTTTGTATATTTATTTGCTGATTCACATCGGCGCGCATCAAGATCAGGAAAAGCGCGATAGGATGAGTGTAATGCTGCCGATTTCGATTAAACGATTAGGGGCTGCGCGCTGGGCGATATTAATTTTCCTGCAAATTGGTTTTGCCGCTATGACGTTTTTCGGCGTAATGATGGCAAACAAGTTCGATCTCAAAAGTCTATTCGTAGTTTTTTCGTCAAACGCATTTCTTTTTTTAATCGTCGCGATCATCGCCATCTACCAAGAACTGGGCCACTTCGGCGCGCAAAAGTACCGTCGGTACTTTGCCGGATTGATGTTTTTAATTTTAGTATTAATCGGCGTGCTCATTCTTTCGGGCCAAATAATAACGTTTATCAGAACTGTTTTTGAACCTTACACGACTCCCGAAGGCGCAGCGATTTACTCTTTGCTTGCAATCGGTTTGTTCATGTTGAATGTCATTATCTTTACACGGCGTCGATCATACCTTTCATAAAGGAGACTCCGATGTTGCGGATATTGGAAGCGGAGTTCAGCTACACGAAAAACGGCCTGATGCTTTCGTATTTGATCGCCATAGTTTTTCTCATCGCGGCTCTGATGTGGGATTTCGTGGACGTCTTCGGGTTCACCACTCACACCACGATCAACTATTTTATTTTTATGGGAATCTTGGGTAGCGAGAGCGACAAGGAAAAGAGAACCCGACTCTACGCTTCACTGCCGGTATTGCGGCGAACACTCCCAATGATATATGTCGGTTTATATCATGCCGGAATGGTCATCCTTTGGATTGTATTCTTAATGATCGGCGATGATCATATCAGCGCGAGAACGGTGTGGGGATTGCTTTCGCTAAACGGATTTATTTTGAGCCTGATCGTGATGTTCATCATTCATACGCATCTCGGTTTTTTTGATACGAAGCTATACAAAAGAGGCATCTATGCGCTGATTCTTTTTGTGATCGCGGCGATGACCACACTTCACTATTTCGGAACGTTTGCCAGGCTCATGGGATTGCTTACGCGACAACTATCCATGCCCTCTGGAGCGATTGTACTGAATGTCTTGGCGCTCACGTTGTCGTATTGGAGTATCGTTTTATTCACCAGGCGGAAATCATATCTTGCTTGATTGTTCAAGAGATTTGACTTCGATTTATTGCGGAGAGAAAAATGTGGAAAATAATAAAAGCAGAGTTGAGTTATAATCGAGTCTATCTCGTATTGGCGTATCTCGCCGCCATCGGAATGTGGATTGCTTTTGTCTTTGATCCCGCCGGCATGTTTCAATTATTCGGCGTGCCGTCTTTTTTCCTGATGGCGGCAGTTTATCATTTTGGCATTCAAGAACGCCGCGAGCGATTTTTTGCCGCGCTGCCGGTGACGATTAGGCATCGCAGCCTCGCCTTGTCGCTGCCCTTCACAATTCTCTTTCACGCCACAATTCTTTCGGCATGGATGACTCAATTTCTCCGTGCATCCGATGAATTGGCCAACGAGTATATCCCGTTGAGCGGCGTGCTTACACTCAGCGGCATAACCGTTTGCATCGTTCTCATTGTCGGAATTCGTTTCAGTCTCAGTTTCAACAAGAGAAAGTCTCGGTGGATGGCGAATATCGTGCTGTGGATTTTTATTCTTGGCACCGTTCTGCTTTTCTTTTTGTTCAAAATCAGCTTCGATCTGAATGCAAAGTTTTATGTGTTCATCCGCAATTTCATCTTTCACTCTCCAGCGGTTGCCGTGACGGTAAACCTCGCTTGCGCCGGCTTATTGTTTGTCGGCATGATAGTTTACTCGCGCCGCAAATCATTCTTAGCGTGATTGTCTTATTTCAGATTTTCTTGAAGCTGCTGATCCATCTCCTGAATCGTCAGCGGCGCGCAACCTTCGGCTTTATTGTTCACGAGGATGTAAAGCTCGACGTTGTGTTCAATCGCCCACCGAATGAGTTCTTCCAGATCATCGCGCATCTCGGCGTTGCGTACTTTGATGCTGTTGTAAGGTTCGTACAACTCTTTGGCGGCATCATATTTTATTCCGCGTGGAGTAAGCAATCGGACAATGGCAAAGCCAGTTGCTCGAAGAGAATCACCGGCGACGGCGAGCTGATCTTTGAGCCGTGGCATTTTTGTCCAATGGTTGAAAACCGGAGCGACTTTGTGCCGTTTCAAAGTTGCGAAGTAGTCCGGCTGCAAGAATCCTTTGTTTCTAATTTCTACAGCGTACCGACAACCTTCGGACAATTTGCCTAAGAACGCATCAAGTTTTTCCAAATAGATTTCGAGCGATGGCATCGCCGGAGGATACATTTCACCGAACTCGAAAACAAACGGGCCAGTGTGATCTTTAAAAGCTTTTTCATAGACGGCGACAATTTCTGTTTTGAATTTTTCTACATCAAGAAAATTGGGATTTGCCTTGCCCGCCTTTTTCCCGTAACGCCGGTGTTGGTTCCATTGCGGCACGGTGATTTCCTCCCAAACCTTGCTTACGCACTTGAAACCCGCAGGAAGAAATTTCGCGTACTCCAACAACACAAACGGATTCGGCGGCGCATAAAAAGTGTGATCGATCCCGACGGTTGAGAAAGAAGGGAAGGCCGCATACTCCGCCAGCGACTCAGCTTTGATGTTTTTCTGTGTGTATGGCCTGTGATAAACGATACCCGCCCATTCTGGAAATGTCCAGGTACTTGTGCCCCAATGAATGAGTTGTTTGTATTTTTCTAATGAGGTCATGATTTTTCCGTTTTCGTTGAACCGATTGTTGTCGAGTGTATCGTGAATCTGACCCGAGGGGATGGCTATAAATCGCTGGCTGTAGAAATTAATCTTCCGCCGTCAATTGTGAGAACTGAACCTGTGGCGTAGTCTGCATCTCTGAGGAGAAATAAAATTGCGCTGGAGATTTCTTCTGCCGTGCCAAAGCGCTGCAACGGAATGCGCTGGCGGAGTTTTTCATCCTGCAATTCTTTTTTATCAACTCGCTCGATAATTCCAGGGGCAATCGCATTGACCGTGACTTCCGGAGCGAGCGCGCGCGCCAAACCTTTGTTGAGAGCAAGCAGAGTTGCTTTTGCAGCAGAGTAGGGGAGATAGGAGAGATAGGGTCGATAGGCGGCGATGTCGGCAAAAATTAAAATTTTACCCTTCGATGCGCGCAGGGCAGGCGCGGCTTTTTGCGCGAGGAAAAAAAATCCTTTCACATGGGTGGCAAAAACTTCATCCCAATCATCTTCGCGAATTTGCCCGAACGGTGTTTTGCGAAAATTTCCTGCGGCGTGAATGATGACATGGAGTTGATTGAAGTCGGCGAGAATACGATCTGCAAGCGCTTCGGCTTCGGCGACTTTTGAAAGATCGGCCTGATAGCTTCGCGCAATTCCGCCTGCGGTAATAATTTGTTGCTGGATGTTGGATGCTGGCTGCTCATTGGAATGAAAATGCAACGCCAGCTTGGCTCCGGTGCGCGCCAGTTCCGGCGCAAGCACGCTGCCGAGAAATCCGCTCGCGCCGGTAAGTAAGATAACTCGATTGGATAAATCCATGCGAAAGAAGGGCCGGCTATAAATTTTGAATATTTGGCGGGGAGTAGTGGATGTACTCGTTGAGCGATTCGATCTCCGCGGATTTTTCTTTGATATCAACCTGCATCAAATCGCGCAACGAGAGCATGCCGACCAGCTCGGGGCCATCAACGATCAGCAAATGACGGATGCTGGCTTTTTGCATTTTATTCATCGCCTCGGCATAGCTGTCGTTCGGCGAGGCGACAATGAGATTGCGCGTCATCACTTCATCCACCAAAACTTTTTGCGGATTCAGCCCCTTCGCAACAACCCGGGTCATCAAGTCGCGCTCGGAAAAAATTCCCACCAACCTGTCTTCTTCCAATACGGCGAGTGCGCCGACGCGCTTCTCGCTCATCGATCTCGCCACGTCGAACACCGTTTGCCCTGAATGCGCGGTGTAAACATAGCGACCCTTGATCAGTTTGCCGATAGGCTTTTCCATGACGCGCTCCTTCACTTCAACGGTTTGCAAGCAGTGAGTAGCTCACAGTGGTTTCAAACCTCGAGCCGCAGTGCAAAGTCGTGGGATAATTTTTTTATTCGTTTTCTTCACGCAGCCGTGCCAGCACGGAATAGTCTTCAAGAGTTGTGGTATCGCCGGTGGATTCGCGCCCCGCGGCAATATCGCGCAGCAGGCGGCGCATGATCTTGCCGCTGCGGGTCTTCGGCAAGGTATCGGTAAAGCGAATATCGTCGGGCTTTGCCAGCGCGCCGATTTCTTTCGCAACGTGTTCGCGTAATTCATTGCGCAATGCATCCGAAGTTTGCTTGCCGGAGCGCAGAGTGACGAACGCCGCGAGAGCTTGACCTTTGAAATCATCCGGACGACCGACGACCGCAGCTTCTGCCACGGCTGGATGACTGACGAGCGCAGACTCGACCTCCATCGTTCCCAAGCGATGGCCGGAGACGTTGACAACGTCATCGACGCGACCCATGATCCAGAAGTAGCCGTCCTGATCTCGACGCGCGCCGTCGCCGGTGAAATACGCGCCGGGGATTTCGCTCCAATATTGCTTCTTGTAACGCTCATGATCGCCATAAATCGTGCGCAGCATCGCTGGCCACGGTTTTTTGATAATCAGAAAACCGCCGGTGTTGTCGGGAACAGGCTTGCCGTCTTTGGAAACGACTTCCGGAACCACGCCGAAGAACGGACGCGTGCCGGAGCCGGGCTTGGTGGGAATCGCGCCGGGCAACGGCGTGATCATGATCGCGCCGGTTTCAGTTTGCCACCAAGTGTCAACGATCGGCGTGCGCCCGCGTCCGATGATTTTGAAATACCACATCCACGCTTCGGGATTGATCGGTTCGCCGACAGTGCCGAGCAGGCGAAGGGAGCTGAGGTCATGCTTGCGCGGCCACTGCTCGCCCCACTTCATGAACGCACGAATCGCCGTTGGGGCGGTGTAAAAAATATTGATGCGATATTTTGCGATGATCGACCAGAAGCGATCCGGCTCGGGATAATTCGGCGCGCCTTCATACATCACCGAAGTTGCGCCGTTGGCGAGCGGGCCATAAACGATGTACGAGTGACCGGTCACCCAGCCGATGTCTGCGGTACACCAATAAGTGTCTTCATCTTTGAGATCAAAAACCAAACGCGAGGTGAGGTAAGTGCCGACCATGTAGCCGCCGGTGGTGTGGAGGATGCCTTTCGGCTTTCCCGTTGTGCCGGAGGTGTAGAGTATGAAAAGCGGATGCTCGCTATCAAGCTCTGCCGCGGGGCAGACATGTGAGGCGGTCATCATCATTTCATGATACCAATGATCGCGCCCCGGCTGCATGTGAACTTTATGTCCGGTCCGCTGGACGACGACGACGTTTTGAATTGAAGGCGTTTGCTTCAGCGCTTCATCGACAGCTTTTTTTAATTCAACGACAACGCCACGACGATGGCCGCCGTCGGCAGTAATCACCATCGAGGCCTGGCAATCATTAATACGATCTTTAAGCGCCTCGCTGCTGAAGCCGCCGAAGACGACGGAATGCGTCGCGCCAATGCGGGCGCAGGCGAGCATGGCAATCGCCGCCTCGGGAATTTGCGGCATGTAAATGATGACGCGATCTCCCGCTTTCACTTCGAGAGATTTTAGAACATTTGCAAACTTGCAAACCTCGCGATGCAAGTCTTGATAGGTGAGCACGCGCTGATCGCCTGGTTCACCTTCCCAAACAAGCGCTGCTTTATTCTTGCGCCAGGTTGTGAGATGCCGATCAAGGCAGTTGTATGAAATGTTGGTCTTCGCGCCGACGAACCATTTGGCAAACGGCTCGTTCCACTCCAGCACCTTGTCCCATTTTTTGAACCAATGCAGTTTTTCCGCTTGCTCGCTCCAGAAGCCATCGGGGTCGTCTATCGAGCGTTGCCACATCGCTTCATATTCTTCGAGACTATTGATATGCGCCTTCTTGCAGAAATCCGGGCTGGGGTTGAAGACGCGGTCTTCTTGCAATACCGAGGTAATGTCGTCGGACATGAATTATTCTCCGTGTTGAAATTGGCGGCTGAAACTGCGGCCTTTGATTCGGGTATATGATATTGCGGTGTATAAAATAGCGACGAAGACATTCGGCGCGGAAACAGATGAGTATCAAACCAGTGGGTTTACGACCTGCAAAAATGGGAAATCCTTAAAATCGTCGACGTTCACAGTATAAAGCCCTTCGATGCCATTGTCTTTGAGTGTTGCAGCGAGAACCACATCAAAAATTTTCTTGCGAGTTGTGATTGATTCGAGCAATTCGAGAAAAGTCCGTAGTTGTGTTGGTTTGGGATGGATAACGGGGACTTTAATCAATTCAATGTAATCCCTGATCACACTGATGGCATCTAAAAGCGTAAGTGGCTCACCAATCGATTGCCTAGTAATGACATTAATAAACTCTGCACATACTTGTAATGGAATGCCAACAAGCGGGTTACCCACGTTGTCTTCTTCAGTAAGTTGTCGGGCAATAAAATTTTTTGCTTTAGAACAGAGTGGGGAGTCCAAGTTATGAGCGTAGACTAAAATATTGGTGTCGAGAGCGAACATCACAAGCCTCGCTCTGCATACATCTCATCCCGATCGACAATTACGTCACTTCCAAGATGAAATCCTTTGATTTTGAACTCCCGTCGTCGACGGCGAATTTCTTCCTGATGTTCTTTCGTTTTGTTCGTAAGCATCGCATCGTTTTTGATTGACTGTACGAGAGCCTCCAGAATCGCAACACGTTCGGAAAGCGGCATGGATTGTATCTGTGTAATAACTTGTTGAGTAGACATGATAAGACTCCTTGCAACTTCTGTTCTGCGTCGCCAATAAATTTGCTTTCATTCGTGTTTTGGCGCCTCAAGATCGAACACGAAAGCGATAGCCTGTCGGATTGAGAGTAAATCGGCTTCGCTTACTTTTCCCAATTTGCGCACCAAGCGAGCTTGCGAGACTGAACGTACCTGAAACGTATCGGCAGCAGAAACTTTGTTCAAACCATTTTCATCACTGGGCTCAAGTCGAGCCATCCAATCAACCTCGCTGTAATGGTCTTTCCAGTCGGTGACGGGCACGATGATCTTTAGGGCAAGCGTGCCTACCAGATCATCACTGACGATAACAGCGGGGCGAGTCTTTTGCATTTCATCCCCGCGCTTGGATTCAAGTCGATCATCCAGATCTCGCCGCGCATCATTCAGTAAAGTCCTCGCCATCCAAAGCAGTAAATGCGGTCAGATCTTTATCTTTTGCATATTCTTTTTGCATAATCTCTGCCGTGCGTAGCAGTTGATCGCGCCTCTGTCTTTTCGTCGCTCTTACCAGCCGCTCTCGTTTCTGTAATAGTGGCTCGATCGCCAAATAATCAGCTATCGGTATAATGACACCGATATGATTGCCGTCCTCATCGGTGACGAATTGTTTGTGTAAGACTGTCGAACTCATGTTTAGCCTCGTCATGTTGAGCGCTTATAATGATTATTTCTTTCCCCTACCAATCAAATTCAACGCACTCCCCCGCCTTGAACCACCCGATTGCCGTCTCAGTGAAAGAGGATTCAACTCGCACTAGTGTTGCGTGCCGTCAGCGTGCTTGATGATCATCTTCGCGAATCAAACAGTACTTTCCTCTACGCCGCCAGTAATGGGGCGAAACCATCTTGCTCGGCAGGATGCAGATTCAATCCGGCAAGAATTTTATTGATTGCGCCTAGGCTGATGTTTTCCGGCGCAGTGATCTCGATTCCAACCGGCCTGCCCGAATTCCCATAGTCTATCACAACACCGGCTCCCGCTTTTTCGGTGCGTACGCTCTTTTCACCGGGATTACGTGGCAGATAAAAATAAGCTGCAAACGGTTCTCCTTTACGGAACGTAACTTCAAGATAGGCCTTTCCATTACACAACAACCTCTTCGGTTGCAATCTCCTGAATGCCGAGATACTCCTCGATCTCACGCTGAATCTGTCGGATCCGCTGTACATAGTTTTTGCAAAGAATAGCGTAGGACTGGGGCGTTTCTTCTTGGCGCATTTCATCGAGTATCGCTTGCAATTCTTCGATTTGCCTTTGGGCGCCATGAAGTTCTTCGCTTGAATTAATCATGAAAGAATCACCTCCACCACACCGACTGACTTTCCCAGCCGGTTATGCTGAAAAATGAGAGCACATTTGATACACGAGTTGTACCACTACGAATTGGAAAAAGATCGCCGCCAAACCGCCGCTTAGCGCGTGTTCCATCGACGAGATCAAGTTGAAAGGGAGCCAGCATTGTAACATCGACGGATGATTGAAAAATGATTATAGCGTCAAAATCATTCGGTTCTTCTTTAGATGTAACAAAGCTCCCTGCAAAAATCAGTTGTTCAACAATGATAGAAGCGCGTGCTGCGATGACCAATTGTTCGATTGCTTCGCAAAGTTTCAGCCGTCTATCCGTGAGCGCGAAGATACAATAGCGGCTTTGAAATTCTTGCCATGTAGTTTGATGAATACCATGAAGTAAATCGCCATCATTGTCAAAATGCGGTATCATATTCAAGGTTTTAGTGTTCCTCCCCCAATCAAATTCAGCGCACTCCCCGCCTTGAACCATCCACTCGCCGTCTCATTGAAGGTATGATTCAGCTCGCACTCGTGTTGCGTTCCATCGGCGTGCTTGATGATCATCTTCAACGGCTTGCCGGGAGTGAGGAGTGATAGCCCAGCAATCGACACGCGGTCATCTTCGCGAATCAAATCGTAATCCACGAGATTCTTGAACGTGAGCGCGAGGACGCCTTGCTTCTTCAAATTCGTTTCGTGAATGCGCGCGAAGCTGCGAGTGATCACCGCGCGTGCGCCCAGCCAACGCGGCTCCATCGCCGCATGTTCGCGCGAGGAGCCTTCGCCATAATTCTCATCGCCGATGGCGACCCAGCCGGAAAGCTTTCCTTCGGCCATCATTTTTTTATAATCGCGCGCGACTTCGGCAAACGATTTTAACTCGCCGGTGAAAATATTTTTGCCCTTGCCCGCTTCACTGTTGAATGCATTGATCGCGCCGCTGAACATGTTGTTTGAAATGTTGTCGAGATGGCCGCGATACTTGAGCCATTTGCCCGCGGGCGAAATGTGATCCGTCGTACATTTCCCTTTGGCTTTCACGAGCACCGGCATGTCCAACAAATCTTTGCCATCCCACGCGGAGAAGGGAGTAAGCAGTTGCAGACGATCGCTCTTGGGATCAACTGCAACCGGCACCTTCGACCCGTCTGTTGCCGGTTCGACGTATCCGGGTTCGCCGGGATCAAACCCTCGCGCCGGCAACTCCACGCCAGTCGGCGGCGAGAGCTTGACCTTCTCGCCTTTATCGTTGGTCAACATATCTGTGAGTGGATTGAAGCTCAATCGTCCGGCCAAAGCATAAGCGGTGACGATCTCCGGGCTGGCAACGAATGCCAGTGTGTTCGGGTTGTCATCATTCCGTTTTGCAAAATTTCGATTGTAAGAATTGATGATGGTGTTGCGCTCGCCGGGGCGAATGTCGTCGCGGCTCCACATGCCGATGCACGGACCGCACGCATTTGCCAGCACCTTGCCGCCAACGTCGGTCAGCGTTTTGAGTTGGCCGTCGCGCTCGATCGTCGCGCGAATTTGTTCGGAGCCCGGAGTGATGGTGAATTTTGATTTTACTTTCAAGCCCTTCGCGAGCGCTTGTTCGGCAACACTGGCCGCGCGCTCGATATCTTCATAAGAAGAGTTCGTGCAACTGCCGATGAGCGCAACTCTG
>Ga0247727_10017900_pt1 | contig 11218 bp, 8 predicted proteins | sample WisWelCaveWW1625_FD_202498 | JGI IMG/M metagenome (GOLD analysis project Ga0247727, IMG submission 202498) | Biofilm microbial communities from Wishing Well Cave, Virginia, United States - WW16-25 | ecosystem: Environmental > Aquatic > Deep subsurface > Groundwater > Cave microbial mat | place...
AGAACGATCCGCCCCCGCCGCCGTATTCTTCGCCCGGCTCGATGCCCATCAAGCCGAGCTTGAAACATTGCTCGATGATTTCGGGGCGAATCTTCTGTTTCTCGTCCATCTCGCGGACGTAGGGTTTGATCTCGGCTTCAGCGAATTCGCGGACGCTGGCTCGAAATAGCCTTTCTTCTTCGGACAAAACAGTCAGTGGTTGAACCGTCATTTGCTCGATTACTTGTTGGATCTGAGCCATAAGTTTCTCCTCTCAGTGGCGCAAAACTGATGATTGCGCAATGAAATGAATTGAAAACAGATGATGTGTAGGGTGATTGCGAAGATGAATCGTAAAGCCTTCGTAAACACGGGCATCTTACCAAGAGCGTCTGTGCTTTGCCAACTTTGGGCACAGAGCTATAATCCAGCCGCATAAGCCTGCATTCAATTTTCACAAGGAGAAAAGAAGATTATGAACCGCAGAAATTTCGTGCGAACGGCTGCGCTCGGAACGTCCGCGACAGTGTTGTCTCAAAACACTCTGTTCGGATCGCCGATAACTTCAAACGCCAGCGACGGCAAGCTCAAAAAAGCGGTGCTCATCAGCATGCTGCCGAAGCAGATGAGTTACCTCGACCGTTTCAAACTCGCGGTTGACGCCGGCTTCGAAGGCATCGAGATGCAAACAATCACCGATCTGAAAGAGGCCGGCGAGATCAAAGAGGCTTCCGAGAAGGCGAAGCTTCGCATCCATTCGGTGATGAATATGGGACATTGGGAATGGCCGCTTTCGAGCGACGATCCGGCGGTGGTCGAAAAGAGTCTGGATCGGATGAGGACTTCGCTGCGCAATGCGAAGCTGTGGGGCGCGGATGCCGTGCTGCTGGTGCCGGCCGTAGTCAATCCGAAGACGACCTACACGCAAGCCTGGCAGAGGTCGCAACCGCAGATCAAAAAGCTGATCCCGCTGGCCAAAGAGCTGGGCGTCGTCATCGCGGTCGAAGAGGTCTGGAACAAGTTTCTGCTCAGCGCGCCGGACTTCGCCAAATACGTGGATGAGTTCAAAAGCCCCTGGGTGCGGGCCTATTTCGATGTCGGCAACGTGGTGATGTACGGCTTCCCGCAGGAGTGGATTCGCACGCTCGGCAAACGCATCGTCAAATTTCACCTGAAAGACTTCGACACCAGAACCAGACAGTTCGTGGCGCTGCGCGAAGGCAGCATTGACTGGAAGGAAGTGCGCCAGGCGATTGGCGAGATCGGGTTCTCGGGTTATCTGACCGTTGAGTTGTCAGGAGGCGATGAAGCCTATCTGCGCGAGGTCAGCCGCCGGGTGGACAGGATTTTCGCGGGCGAGTAGCATCTGCCGCGATAAAACCTTCTCGCTGCAAAAGCACAAAGACATAAAGTTCATCCTCCCCACTTTGGGTGTTCGTGTCTTTGCGGCGCTTCAAACACACAGGAGATGTCGAAATGAACAATGACAGAACTTCTCGAAGGAATTTCATCAAGCTCGCGGCCACTGGCACTGTCGCCGCGACTGTTTCACCTAATGTCTTCGCTCTCGAACGGGAGCATGAGATTCAGGACAGACCGGTTTCGGCCAACGACAGGATTCGCGTCGCCTTGATCGGCGCGGGCGGACGCGGAATGGACATCACTTCAACTGCGATTCGCGTGCCCGGCGTCGAGCTTGTGGCCTGCGCCGACGTTTACGACGGGCGTCTGGCTCGGGCGAAGGAGGTCTGGGGCAACCAGATCGCGGTGACGCGCGACCACCGCGAGATCGTCTCGCGCTCCGACGTTGACGCGGTGATCATCGCCACGCCCGACCATTGGCACTCGCGCATCGCCGTTGACGCGATGAACGCGGGCAAGGACGTTTACTGCGAGAAGCCGATGGTGCAGAAGATCGAAGAAGGCCACGCCGTGATCGCAGCCGCGAACAGGAACAAACGCATCCTGCAGGTCGGCAGCCAGCGCGTCTCTTCGCTCATTTACCAGAAGGCCAAAGACCTGCTGGCGGCAGGCGCCATCGGCAAGCTGAACATGATCGAAGCGTGGTGGGATCGCAATTCGGCCATCGGCGCCTGGCAGTATTCGATTCCACCCGACGCTTCCGAGCAGACGGTTGACTGGGATCGTTTCATCGGCCACGCGCCGAAACGTCCGTTCGAGCCGGTCAGGCTCTTCCGCTGGCGCAATTATCAGGATTACGGCACGGGCGTCGCGGGCGACCTGTTCGTGCATCTGTTTTCGGGAATGCATTTCGTGGTCGGAACGAAGGGGCCGGCGCGCGTGATGGCGACGGGCGGGTTGCGATTCTGGAAAGACGGGCGCGATGTGCCCGACGTGATGCTGGGTCTTTGCGATTATCCCGAAACTTCGGCGCATCCGGCATTCAATCTCTTCCTCAAGGTCAATTTCGCAGACGGGGGCGGCGAGAACTCAGAGTTCAAGTTCATCGGCAACGAAGGCGTGATGACTATCGGCGGCTCCGGCGTGAGCGTCGCGAAGAAAGCGCCGGAGAAGGAGCCGGGCTACACGATTGAAACTTTCCCCGAAGCGATTCAGAGACAGTACGCCGAAGAGTATCGCAAGAAGTATCCGCCGCAGAAGGGCACTGCGCGGATGCGTTCGGATGAAGTGGAAAACTACACCGTGGGCCGCAACTACAACGACACCTACGATCATTTCGTCAACTTCTTCGCGGCGATGCGTTCGCGCCAGGGAGTGGTCGAAGACGCCGTGTTCGGATTGCGCGCGGCGGGGCCGGCGTTGCTGAGCAATCTGAGCTACTTTAACGGAAGGATGTACAACTGGGATCCCGAGGCGATGAAGATCAATGGTGAGGCCAAATCGTAAGAGGCGGTCTAGGGTGAGCCGCGATAAAGCAGAGTCTGCGCACGCGCGCGGAAAAGGCTTTTTCGCGGCGGCGGAGACCGAAACCTACCATCCGCAGGGCAATGTGATCGGGCAGATGACTCCTGATTCTTGTGTTGCGGCTTGTTGCCGAATGCTATTGCGCGATCACGTTGCTGACATAGTAGAGAGTCATTTGCGTGTCGCTTTGGAAACTGACGAGGAAGGCTCGTTTGTTTCCAAGGCGCCAGAGGTACTGCGACACTTCGGCTTGCTGCCGCCATATGTTTACAGCGCCAATTTGACGGTTGATGATCTGAAACAGGCTGCGTCGCATGGGCCAATTGTGGCGGCGGTGAGATTTGCCGACGAGCGCAGTTGGCATACGCTGCTGGTTGATGAATTCGACGATGAGTGGGTGTTGATCCGCGACTCTCTGCCTGAAGGAATCGGTTCGGCTTACAAAGTGTCGCTGACCGAGTTTAGCCGGGTCTGGCTTGTAAAAGAGACGGGTTACGGTCAGGCCGTGATTGTCGTAGAATAGTGCTATGAATGACCAACGTATAACAATCACTGAAGCATATCGGATTGCCGAAGAAAATATTGCGCTCCGGATCAGACAATCGGAGCGACTTTCGCGGTATCAGTTTGGAGATGCCGGACTGAGATCAGAGAACGAGCATTTCTGGACGTTTGTTTGTGGCTCGAAGCAGTTACAGGATGAAGGATGTGTCCCTGGCGCGTTGCACGCCTGCGTGGACAAGATAGACGGACATGTTTGGAGCACTGAGGAGATAGAAAATTATTATATGTCTCTCGCCGAATCATCAAAGCAAGCTGCATTGCTGGATTCTGCAGCCGCATAGAACTGCGGAAGATATGAAGAATTTCTGTCTCGCGCTTCCGGCATTGGGGAAGAAAGATGCCGATACCGCGTCCGTAGCCGCGTAAATCCGAACGGCAATTCTGAAATGCAAACGCGCTGGCGATGAGGGGTCTTCCAATCATCGCCAGCGCGTTTCGTTTGATGCTTCTGTTTTCCCGTCTATTTCAGCAACTGTTCCAGGTCACGAATGATCTTGCCGTAAGCCTCGCCTGGGTCCGTGCCGAAGCCTAGGTGCTTGCGAACCATTTTGCCTTGCTGATCGAAGATCACCACCGCCGGCACGCCGTCCAGAACAAGAGCTTTGTAGACGGCCTGATCGGAATCGCGCAGCACCGGCACGCGCAGGTTGTGCTTTTGCGCGAATGCCTGCAGCTCGTCGTCCGAAGCGTAATTGCGCGCGCCCGGCTTGGCGCTGTTGACGCTCACCCAGTAGGTCAGCACACCGCGCGACGAGAAACGGTCGGCGATCTTCTGCAAGGCCGGCAATTCTTTCGCCGACAGCGGCACGTGGTTTCCGCCGAACGACATCACCACGACTTTGCCTTTCAAATCTTCCAGCTTCACCTCGCGGCCGTCAATCGAGCGGAGCGTGATTGATGGCTGCTGCGCCGATGCCGCCATCGAAGCCAGAGCCAGGATCGCAAAACCCAAAGCAAATTTTGTTTTCAGCCGAAGCAACATCTTTTTTTCCTCCCTTGTCACCGCGACGGCGATGCCGTCGAAATGACGCGCTTCAGATGCGAAATCCGCGCCAATGGTTTGGCCAGGATTATCCGGGCGCAAAACCATTCTCGTCTCCGATCTTACGGCGTGTCAAACAAACGAGGAGAGAGGTCTGGTCTGAATGACTCGAACGTTTGGGTAAAGAAGGGCCGGGCCGATGATGCCCAGTCTCATCGGCCCGGTTCAGTTGCAGGCTGAAGGAGGAAATTGGCTGAGGATCAAAGATTTTGCAGCAAACCCTATGGCTGAGGACTGCTGCTGTCACACACACGGCTGAAGACGCTGCTTCAGTCACTTGTTTTGCAGGCTTACGGAAGCATCTACGCTGATTGCGTTCAATCAACCTTTCGGCTTCTTTTTGCCCTCCACTTACATAAGCGTAAAACGGGGGCGAAAACTTGAAACCCGGCTTTAAAATAAAAGCGCCTGATCTGGTTCCAGGCGAGCGGTATGTATCCCGGCAAAGACCCTTATTTCACTCACTACTACCGGATCAATTTCGACGGCAAATGATGGCAGAGAGAGAGAGGCAGGAGGCAATCTACTATTTGCCAACCTGTCCTAACCACGCCTGCAGGCGTCTCTTTTGAACTTCCGTAGCGTCCTCACGTATTTCGAGCTTCCAGCCTTGTGCCGGTTGCTGGCCATCTGTTGTCGCAAACCGCAACCCGAACCAGTCGAGCGCCTCCGTGTAGTCGAGTTCCTCAACTGAAGAGATCGCTTTCCTGAACCACTCTCTGAGATCGGCTCCGGCTACTTCCTCCGCAGTCCGGCGGAATTGCTCCGGCGTAAACCCGCGCTCGCCCGAATAGCGTTTGTAAGCGAGCCGCATCACGTCGTCCAGGCTCTTCCTGCCGCCGGTCGTGCGCTGAATCTTAGCGTCGAGCAGTGAACCTACCACCGGCCCCTTGACGTAGTAGCTGACCAAGGTGGCCGTGTTCCGTCCCACCCCTGAAGTGCCGGAGTTCCACACGTCCAGCGAAGACTGTTCGAGTGTTTGCACAAGCCGCCCAGGCGAGTTTTGAAGCTGCGTGATGTGCGATGACAGCGACGCCAGGCAGTCCTGCGGAGCGCCGATCCCGGCGCGGCAGACGAGCAATTCGCCGTAGTAGCTCGTGAGTCCCTCGGAGACCCACAGGCTGCCGGTCTGCGGCGGGCGCTCATAATCGAACGGCCCCAGTTCGACGGGTCGCAGCCGCTTGACGTTGAAGGCGTGAAAGTATTCGTGACTGACGAACATGAGCCAACGCAGGGACGGTGTCGAGGCTCGCGGTGAACTCGTCAGCAAAGTGGAGTTCTTGTGCTCCAGCCCGCCGCCGCCCTGCCGGAAGACGTTGAGGAAGACGTACTTTTTGAACGGCAGGAAGCCCCAGAAGCGCCGGGTCTCCCGGACAATTTTCTCCAGGTCTTGCGCCGCGCGCTCGCCGTCCCACTGACCGGCCTCGCCGGCATCCACCACGTAATGTTTGCTGCCATCCAGGTCGAACTCGCGGACGGCCAGATCGCCAGCGACAATCGGTGAATCAACCAGCGTGTCGTAATCGGCGGCTCGAAAATGATTGGGCAATCCGCCGGGGGCCGCGTCCAGCCCGGTCATCGCCCGCTTCCATTTCGGCGCCAACTCCAGCCTGACCTCGTGCGGACGGCGAGCCTGTTCGGCCAGCGTGATGAACGTCGCCGCTCCGTTCAGCACCAGCAGGTCGTCGCCGACCCAGTTGGCCGTGACCGAACGCCCGTTGCAGAGCAGCCGGTAAGAGACGATCACCCCCGGCGCGCCGCCTGTTTGAATCCGCCATCGGTTCTTCCGGGTCTGTTCAACTTCCAGCGTCCTGCCGTCAGGAATGCGCGCCGCCAGGCCTTGCACGCGGTTGGCGTAATCCTCGACGCGGTAGAATCCGGGCGACCAGACCGCCATCATCAACTCGATTGACGCGCGCCGCCCGGTCGGAATCGCGGCCTCTACTTCGGCGTAGTGTGTATCGGGCGACGGGAACCTGATGGTGTAGACAATCGGTTCTGGCGTTCGGGCAATCAGGGACTGCGGGGCAGTCCCGGCCAGCCAGATGAGGATCGCAGCCAGCATGCACCGCGACAACAACTGTTTCTTCATCATAGCCTCCTGGTAACTGTAGCGCGCAGTATAACAGGACAGTGAGCGGCAGCCATTGGTATCTACACAAGTTCCCCCGCTCCGTAGGAGCGCAATGTTTATAGCTGTCCGATGCATTATTCTCCCTAGCTCCGCTAGGAGCGGCATCTGCGCGTGGCCGGATGCCGCTCCTAACGGAGCTAAGGCTGTAAATACAACGCCAAACTATAAACATTGTGCTCCTACGGAGCGGGGAGGCGCTGGCTTGCGTAGATACCAATGGCGGCAGCAACCTGATGTCTGAGCAATGGCCTGTCTTGCAGGCAACCAGCCGCTACCGCTCACTGGCCTGAGTCACACCAGGTGTGCGGCCTCACAGCATCCACAGCTCAGGCCGCAAAGCCTGTTTGATCTTGTGCACGAGGATGCTTCCGACCATCCGGCGGTCGAAGTCAATCCGCGCAAACGCGGTCATTCCCGGACGCAGCAAGCCCTCGCCGTTCTCAATCGTCAGCTCGACCCGGTAAGTCGCCTGGCCGTACCCGTCCTGTTCGCTCTCGCCGCCGATCTTCGAGACCACGCCGTGGAAGACCCGGTCGGGGAACGTCCGGGTCTTGAGCCGCACCGGATGGCCGGCCCGCACGTCGCCGATCTCGCGCTCGGGCACCTGAATGCGCAACAGCAACTGGCGCGTGTCGGCGATGCGGCAAATCTCAGCGCCTTTTTGAAAATACTGGCCGGCCATTCGCGGCAGCTCTTCGCCGAAGATCGCTCCGGCGCGCGGCGTGACCAGCTCGAACTGCGAGCGTTTGCGCCCGAGCAGGTCGCGGCGCGATTCCAGCGTGCGGATCAGCTCCCGCATTCCGGCCAGCTCGCCGCCGAGCTTGGCGATCTGCATCCGTTCGGCGCTCAGGTCCGAGCGCGCCACGTTGACTTCGGTCGTCGTGCTGGCGTGTTTGCGGCGATGCTCGACGAGCGCCGCGTCGAGCCGTTCGCGCGCGGCGGCCAAGGCGCCGGCCAGTGTCGCGGCGCGCGCTTCGGCGGCGTCCAATTCGCTGCGCGGCATAATTCCCTGCGCGTGCAACTGGCGGACGCGGTTGCGGTGCGACGTGGCTTCGTCAACCTCCGCGCGGCGCGAATCAACCTCGGCTTGCAGCACAGCCAGCGCCGCTGGCAATCGAACCGCATCTGCGCGATAACTCGCCGATGAAGCCGAGACGGGCATCACCTTCGCCGCGCCCGATTCAAACCGCTGCCGCTCGACGATCTGCCGCCGCTCGGTTTCGATCTCGTCGTATTCGTGCTGGCGCTGCTGCAATTGCATCCCGGCGCGCGCCGACGCTTCTTCGCGCGCGCGCAGCTCGCCCAGCAGCCGGTCATAATCGGCGTTGGCTCGCGCCAGCTCGGTCTGCACCCCGGCGATCTGCTCTTCCAGGTCGAAATTGCCCATCTGGCCGATGACCGCGCCGTTCGTCACTCGATCGCCCGGCTGCACGCGCAGGGCGACGAGCGTTGCGCTTTCGGGCGCGCGGATGATCGCCTCCTGATTCGGCAGTGCGATGAGCGCGCCATAATTGCCGACCGACGCGCTCCACGGCAGCAGCAACACAACCACTGCCAGCAACGCGATTGAGAGCGGAACCAGACGACGACGCCAGAATGGACGCGCCGCAGCTTTGTTCGTATCCTGCGTGGTCGTTTGATTGTTGTCAGCCATGTTGTCCTCCTTTGTTTGTAGTACCGCCTTCAGGCGGAGCCTTGCTTTAACGGCGATTCTGCCTAAAGGCGGTGCTACGAACGCGCTGAATACTTGTTTGATTGATCGCCGCAAAAACACCAGCGCAATCCCGAGCGTCAGCAGCAATCCCAACAGATAAAACTTTTCGATCAGCCATCCGCCGATGTAGATCACGATCAGCGATGCGAACGCCGCGTTGTAAACGAACGACAGCAGTCCGAAGACCAGATAGATCGCGCGCTCGCGCCGGTCGTATCGCGCCGCTTCGGCGTTCGGTTCGCCGAACAGAATCCGCTTCAACACTCCGCGCCAGTAGCCCCTGGAACGATCCATCAGGTTCGGTAGCCGCAACCACTGGCTCAGAAAGTAGTAGCCGTCGAGCTTGATCAACGGGTTGGCGTTGAAGAAAACGTCGAGCACGCTGCCCAGCAGAAAGACGAACGCCATATCGGCCAACAGCGCGTGCGGCGCAAGGATGAACCAGGCCAGCAACGCCAAAGAGCCGATCATCAACTGCCAGTAAACGCCCGCCGCGATCACCCACAGCCGCTGGCTTCGTTTCGGGATCAGGTGAATGCCCGACACGTTGCAATAGAGCGCCGGCAGAAAGTAATAGACCATCAGCGCGCCGACTTCCGTAGCGCGCCCGCCGAAAGCCTTGCACGTCGTCCCGTGCGCGAACTCGTGGGTGATCCCGACCAGCCACGCGGCGATGAAGATCGCGATGAAATGCTCACCTAGCGTGTACGCGCCATAGCTCGTCACCTCAGCCCAATTCATCAGCGCCAGCAACAGCGCCACGACCATCAGTCCGGCGGTGAATACGAAGAAGCCGGTCGTCCAAATCCACCGCAGCTTCGGCAGCCAGCGCGCAAAGAGCGGATCGGGATTGAAGAGCTTGAAGCGGATGTAATGCATCTGGCTCAGCGGCGAATCGGGCGTTGCCACGCCCTCCGCGCGCTCGCCCGCCAGGATGCCGTATTCGTCGAGCTTGCCGAGGAATTTGACCAGCGTCGCCGGCTTGAGCGCCGCGCCCGTCGCCCGTTGGAATTCGTCGCAAACCTCACCGGCTGTGCGCGATTCGTCAATTAGACCCATCACCTGATGCTCGGTCGCGCGCAGCAGCAGGTAGCGCCCCACCGCAGCCGAGCCGACGATGAAGACCGTCCGGTCGCCGTCGCGCTGCTCGGTGATCTCTACGTCGGCGGCAATTTGTGGCGGATATGCGCAGTAATCGGTTTTCATCTCGGTTACGACCTCCACTCAGATAAACGGGAATCGCCGCCGAAACCTATCATCAAGGCAGGATTTTTTGTGAGGAACAGAAAAATGCGGCAGCCTTTGGAGTGCGGCGGGTTTGACGCCGCTTTCCCAGCTTTTGATTGAGCAGCCGCCGAATCAAGCGGTGGGAAAGCGGCGTCAAACCCGCCGCACTCCAAAGGCTTCGCCGATCCGATTTAGGCACGGGCTTCAATCACCGCGCTCGGCTGCGCAGCCGCGCATAGTTCTCACGACAGGTAATAACTTTTGGATGCTCCTTTCCCAGCGCCTGCTCGAAGATCGCCAGCGCCCGCTCGTACATCGCCCCCGCCTCTTCGTACCTCTCCTGCCTCTTCAGCAGCACGGCCAGGTTGTTGAGCGTCATTGCCACGTCGGGATGCTCCGCGCCCAGCAGCTTCTCTTTCAACGCCAGCGCCCGCCGGTAAAGCTGCTCGGCTTCCTCGGTCTCGCCCTTCGCGTTTTTGAGCGCCGCCAGGTTGTTCAGATTGACCGCGATCTCGTAATGCTCCGGCCCGTAGGCGCGCTCGAAGATGGCCAGCGCTCGATGATAAAGCGGCTCCGACTCGTCGAACTTCTTCTGCCCGTCCAGGATCGCTGCCAGCGCCGCCACGTCCGCCGCCACGTCAACGTGATCCGATCCCAGCGCCTTCTCGCGTATCTCCACCGAACGTCGCGCGTATGGCTCGCCTTGCGCGTGCCGTCCGCGCGCGTGCTCCAACCCGCCGAGGTTATGGTAAATGGTCGCGACGTTCGGATGATCGGCTCCCAGCTTCGCTTCGGTGATCGCCAGCGCCCGCCGGTAAAGCCGCTCCGCCTCGTCGAAATTGCCGGTGTATTTGTAGAGCACGGCCAGGTTGTTGAGCAGGGTTGAAACTTCTACGTGGTCGGGGCCGAAGACCGCTTCGGCGAGCGCGAGCGCCCGTTGGTAAAGCGATTCGGCTTGCCCGTACTGCCCGCGCTGGCGGCAATCGTCCGCAAAATCGAGCAGCGAGCGGATGACCGCTTTCTGGTTCTTCTGCCATCCGGACTGAGAGTTCCTCATCGCTCGCCTCCGTCAAAAACTTTTCCCCTGCCGTCGAGCGAGGGCGCCGGGCGCCGCTCCACGGCAGAGGAAAAAGCTGTGCGATACGTTGTCGGCTCGGCCAAAATTCACTGGGCGTCGCTGACGAAAGTCTCGTTGTGGTTGGGGTGCAGAGCCGGAGCAATCACCTCTTCCAACTCCTCAACGCTCAGATCAACATCCAGCGTCTCGTTGTGGTTGGTGGTGAGAGCCGGAGCGATCACCTCTTCCATCTCTTCCACGTTCAGTTCGATCTCTTCGACGTAAGTTGTGCTGTTCATAATTCCTCCTCAAGAATTTGGTGGCGGCGCTGTCTCCAACTCCGCCGGGTTTTCATTCGGGTCGCTTTGGGTCGCTCGACCTTTTGCTTCCCGCTGCTTCGAGAGCCATCTTCTTTCGCTCTCACCTACATAAACGGGAACTGCGGGTGGGAACTATCATCGCCCGCGAAATTTTTTCATCGGCGCTCCCTTGTCCTTGCCTTTCAGCGAAACGCGCCGATAAAATCACTTGTATACAAAGAGGGTTTTATGAACGACACGACATTGATTTCAATTCGGGTTCCGGTCAAGACGGCAGAGAGACTCGATGCTCTGG
>Ga0247727_10017902_pt1 | contig 11218 bp, 10 predicted proteins | sample WisWelCaveWW1625_FD_202498 | JGI IMG/M metagenome (GOLD analysis project Ga0247727, IMG submission 202498) | Biofilm microbial communities from Wishing Well Cave, Virginia, United States - WW16-25 | ecosystem: Environmental > Aquatic > Deep subsurface > Groundwater > Cave microbial mat | place...
CGCCAGCGGTTCCTCGATTTCTTCGCCGCCAAGGGCCATGCCGTCGTCCCCAGCGACGGCCTGATCCCCAGCGGCGACCCGACGGTGTTGTTCACCTCCGCCGGGATGAACCAGTTCAAGGACTGCTTCCTGGGCGCGCGGACCGACCTGAAGCGCGCGGCCTCATGCCAGAAGTGCCTGCGGACCGGCGACCTGGAGAACGTGGGGCGCACGCCGAGCCACCACTCGTTCTTTGAAATGCTGGGCAACTTCTCGTTCGGGGATTATTTCAAACCCGAGGCGATCCAGTGGGCGTGGGAGTTCCTGACCGGGCCGCTCGGGCTGCCGGCCGGCAAGCTGTGGGTGAGCATCTTTCAGGATGATGATGAGGCTCACGCGCTGTGGCGGAAGCTCGGAGTGCCGGAGGAGCGGATCAAGCGGTTCGGGGCCAAGGATAATTTCTGGCCGTCGAATGCGCCCACGCAGGGTCCGAACGGCCCCTGCGGCCCATGCTCGGAAATCTACTTTGATGCCGACGGCGCGGTGCAGGGGCCGAAATCGGTCGAAATCTGGAACCTGGTCTTCACGCAGTTCGACCGGCAGCCGGACGGCAGCCTGAAGCCGCTGCCGAAACCGAACATCGACACCGGCATGGGCTTGGAGCGGCTCACGCGGGTCCTGCAGGGTGTTGAGACCGATTACGAGACCGACCTGTTCGCGCCGATCATGAAGGCGGTGTCGGGGCTGGCAGATCGAAAGGTGGCGGGCACAGACCTGGGTCAGTTCGTGGCAAGGGCCATTGCCGACCACGTGCGGGCCGCAGCGTTCTTGATCGCCGAGGGCCTGCTACCGTCGAACGACGGGCGCGGTTACGTGTTGCGGATGCTGATTCGACGCGCCTCGCGGCTCGTGATGGTCATTCGGGCGGGCAAATCGAGCACCAGCCTATTGCCGTCGCTTGCGGCGTCCGTCGAAGACGCGATGGCTGGTTCACCGTATGCTGGCGATCTGAAGGCTAAACGAGACGTGATCGTGCGGGCGCTTCAGCAGGAAGAATCGCAATTCCTTGAAACGCTGCAGGCGGGCATGTCGCGCGTCGAAGAGCTGATTGCGCAGAAGGCCGGCAAGACCACGTCCATTTCTGGCGAGGAGGCCTTCAAGCTCTACGACACGTACGGCTTTCCGCTGGAACTGACCATCGATATCGCCAGGGAGCATGGGTACGTCGTTGACGGTGCAGGCTTTCTTGAAGCGCTGAAAGTCCAGCAGGAGCGGTCGCGCGCCAAGAGCCAGTTCGGGGGTGACGTGTTCGCGACGGACTCGTTGAAAGTGCGAAAGGCGGTGACCGGCTTGCCGGCAAAAGACGCCCAGTTCACCGGGTACGAGCAGCTGACCGGCGACGCGGTCGTCCGCGGCCTGTGGGACGGGAAGGCCTGGATCAATGAAGCGCGCGCCGGTGCGGCGGTGGGCATCGTGCTGGATCATTCACCATTCTATGGCGAGGCCGGCGGCCAGATCGGCGACCGCGGAACGATCGAGGGCCTGAAGGGCGCAGCGGATGTCAGTCAGACGATATGGGTCGATGAAGTCCTGCTGCACCACGCGACGGTGCGCCAGGGTCTGCTGAAGGTGCAGGATACGGTGCGGGCGACGGTCGACGCGGCCTGGCGCACGAAAGTCGCGCGCAGCCACACGGCGACCCACTTGCTGCACTGGGCGCTGCGCAAGGTGCTGGGGCCGGACGCGGTGCAGGCCGGCTCGTACGTGGAGCCGGAGCGGATCCGCTTCGATTTCTCGTCGCTGACGGCGCTGCAGGAAGACCAGCGCTTCCAGGTCGAAGCGCTGGTGAACAGCCGCGTCCGCCTGGTCGACGAGGTCGCCACACAGCAGATGGGGCTTGAGCAAGCCAAGCAGGACGGCGCCCTGGCGCTGTTCGGCGAAAAATACGGCAGCAAGGTGCGGGTCGTGACGATCGGCGATTATTCCAAAGAACTGTGCGGCGGCACGCACGTGCGGCATACGGGGTTTGTCGGGCAGTTCGTGATCGCGGGCGAAAGCTCCATCGCCGCCGGCACGCGGCGCATCGAGGCCCTCGTCGGCGAAGCGGCGGAAGCGCGGCAGCAGCAGGACCGGCGGCTGGTGCACGAGGCGGCCCGGCGGCTCGGCCGCTCGGCGGATGACGTGGTGACGGGCCTGGAAGAGTTGCTGGACCAGCTCAAGCGCGCGGAGAAGGAGCGCAAGACGCTGCAGCTGGAGCTGGCGCGGGTCCAAGCCGTCCGGCTGATTGCCGACGCGAAGAAGATCAACGGGGTGACGCTCGTGACGTCGACGATCAAGCAGGCCGACCGGGAATTGCTCGCGGCGTTGGCCGATGCGGTCAAAGGCTCGCTGCAGGGGGACGGCATCGTGCTGCTGGCGTCGTCGGACAGCCCCACCAGCGCGTCGGTGGTCATGGCGACGGTCGGCGCCGGAGCCAAGCGCGTGCACGCCGGGCAGACGCTCAAGGCCGTGTCTGCGCTGGTGAAGGGCAGCGGCGGCGGCCGGCCGGAATTCGCGCAAGCCGGGGGGAAGGACCCGTCGGGGATTCCGGCGGCCATGAAGCGCGTGGAGGAGCTGGTGCGGGAAGCCTTGGGAACCGGATGAAGACGATCTCCACGGCGAGCCAGGAATGGCAGCGGCTCTGCGGCCGGCAGCTCCAGCGCCGGCGGCGGGTCGAAGACACGGTCCGGACGATCGTCGATGACGTCTACCTGCGCGGCGACGACGCGGTGCTGCGGTACACGCGCCGCTTCGACAAGGCGCGCCTGACGGCCCGGCAGCTGCGGGTGACGGAAGCCGAGATCTCGGGCGCGTTCCAGCACGTGGATCCCAAGTTCGCCTTGCAGCTCAAGACCGTGATTCAGAACGTGCAGCGCTTCTACAGCCACCGCCGCGTGAAGCCGGTGCACTACCGCGACAGCGACGGGGTCGTGATCGGCGAAAAGTTCGATCCGATCGAGTGCGTCGGCGTCTATGTGCCCGGCGGGACCGCGAGCCTGGTGTCGACCGTGTACATGACGGTGGTGCCGGCGAAACAAGCCGGGGTCAAGCGCGTGGTCATGGCCACGCCCCCGAATGCCGAGGGGCACGTCAACCCGCACATCCTGGCCGTGGCGAGCCTGCTTGAGGTGGACGAAGTCTACAAAGTCGGCGGGGCACAGGCGATCGCCGCGATGGCCTTCGGCACCAAGACCGTGCCGAAGGTGGACAAGATCGTGGGGCCGGGGAACGCGTTCGTGAATGAAGCGAAGCGACAGGTGTACGGCTTTGTCGACATCGATACCATCGCCGGGCCGTCGGAGGTGGCCGTGATCGCGGACCGTTACGCCAACCCCGAGTACGTCATTGCCGATTTGAAAGGCGAGAGCGAACACATCGGCGGGCTGTGCTTCCTGGTGACGACGTCCAAACAACTCGCGCGCCTGGCGCGCAAACAGGTCTCAACCGGCTACTGCGTGCTGGTGAAGACGCTCGACGAAGCGGTCGACGTGGCCAACCGCCTGGCCCCCGAGCACCTCGAGGTGCTGACGCGCAAACCGCAGAAGCTGCTGCGGCGGCTGACGAACGCGGGGGCCGTGTTCCTGGGCCCGTACTCGCCGACGACGGTGGGCGACTACGTCGCCGGGCCGAGCCACGTGCTGCCCACGGGCGGATCGGCGCGGGCGTTCTCCGGCCTGGGGCTGGAGGACTTCATCCGCCGGTCACACTACATTGCGTACACACGGAAGGCGCTCGAGCGGATGCGGGAGCCGATGGAGCAGCTGACCGCGATCGAGCAGATGCCGTGTCACTTTGACGCGGTGCGGGTCCGGCTCAACTCAGGGTCATGAGGGCAGACACGACCATGGCGCGACGCGCGACAGTCAAGCGAACGACGAAGGAAACGCGGCTGACGGTACGGCTGGCTCTGGATGGGCGGGGCCAGACCTCGGTCCGGACCGGGATCCCGTTCCTCGACCACATGCTGACACTCGTCGGGACGCACGGAGCGTTCGACTTGTCGGTGCAGGGGACCGGGGACCTCGAGATCGACCTGCACCACACCAACGAGGATGTCGGGATCATCGTGGGTCAAGCCTTCGACCAGGCGCTGGGCGATCGGAAGGGCATCCAGCGTTACGGCTGGGCCTATGTCCCGATGGAAGAGGCGTTAGCCCGCGTGGTGCTGGACTTCTCCGGCCGGCCGCGGCTGGTGGTGCGCGACGCGCGCCCGCCGCAGGTGCGCAAGCGCCCCACCGGTTCGCACGGCGCGTACCAGTGGGGCGATGCGGAGCACTTTCTGGAATCGTTCACCCGCGCGTCGAAGACGACCGTGCACATCGACATCCTGGCGGGCAGCGACTTCCACCACACCTGCGAGGCCGTGTTCAAAGCGCTCGGCAAGGCGCTCGAACAGGCCGCGCAGCCTCACGCGCGCCGGCGCGGCGTGCCGTCTTCCAAAGGCACGCTGTCCCGCTAACTCGGCCGTTCAGCCGCCATGGAGTAGATGTCCAAGATCGTCGTCGTGGATTATGGCATGGGCAATTTGCGCAGCGTCTCCAAAGCGTTGGAAACGCTGGGGGCGGACGTTCGTGTGTCGAGCGACCCCAAGGACGTGACCGGCGCGGCCAAACTGATCTTGCCCGGCGTCGGCGCGTTTCCGGCCGCGATGGCGGAGCTCTCGGCGCGCGGGCTGGTTGCGCCCATCAAGGCCGCCATCACGTCGGGCACGCCGTACTTGGGCATCTGCCTGGGGCTCCAGCTGTTGTTTGAAACCAGCGACGAGGGCGGAGGCGCGCAGGGCCTCGGGCTGCTGCGAGGACGCGTCCGCCGTTTTCCGGTCAACGGCGCTGCGTCGCTCAAGATCCCGCACATGGGATGGAACCAGGTGCAGCGGCACACGGACTGCCGCCTGCTGGCCGGGATTCCGGAGGACAGCTTTTTCTACTTCGTGCACTCGCACTACGCCGAGCCTGCGGACCGCAGCATCGTCGCGCTCGAGACGGATTATGGCGGACGGTTCACGTCGATGGTCCAGCAGGGCAATCTGTACGCGACGCAGTTCCACCCCGAAAAGAGCCAGTCCGTCGGGCTGAAGCTGCTGGCGAACTTCATCGCGCTGTGATGGTGATCCTGCCGGCGATCGATCTGCTGGACGGGCAGGTGGTCCGGCTCGCCCAGGGGCGGCGCGAGCAGGTCACGGTCTATGACCGCGACCCGGTCGCGGTGGCGAAGCGCTGGGTGGACGCCGGGGCGACGTGGCTCCACGTCGTGGACTTGAACGGCGCCTTCGACGGGACGTACATCAACCTGCCGTTCGCCCGCCGCGTGATGGAGACCTGCGGGATCAAGGTGGAGCTGAGCGGCGGCATCCGCACGCGCGAGACGCTGGAGCAGGCGATGGCGGCGGGTGCGGCCCGCGTCGTGCTCGGCACCAAGGCCTGCGAAGATCCGGAGTTCGTGGCCGAGGCCGTCAAGCGACATGGCGACAAGATCGCCGTGGCCATCGATGCGAAATCCGGCCAGGTCGTCTCGCGCGGCTGGGTCGCCGGCACGGCCATGTCAGCGGCGGAGCTCGCCCAACGGATGAAGACCATCGGCGTCCGGACGCTCGTGTGCACTGATGTGAGCCGCGACGGCATGATGAGCGGGCCCAATGAGCCGCTGCTGGAGCAGGTGCTGGCCATCGGGGGCATGGATGTGATCGCCTCGGGCGGGGTCTCGTCTGTCGAGGACCTCACGCGGTTGAAGGCGCTCGAGCCGCGGGGCGTGGTCGGCGCCATCATCGGCAAGGCGCTCTACGAAGGGGCGATTGACTTGGGCGCCGCGATCCGCGCGGCAGCGTCATGATCGCCAAACGGATCATCCCATGCCTCGACGTCGACAAGGGGCGCGTGGTGAAAGGCGTCAAGTTCGTGAGTCTGCGGGACGCAGGCGACCCGGTCGAGGCGGCCAAGGCGTACAACGAAGCCCGGGCCGATGAGCTCGTGTTTTTGGACATCACGGCGAGCCACGAGGCGCGTCGCACGATGCTCGATGTGGTCGCACGGACCGCGGCGGTGGCGTTCATGCCGGTCACCGTTGGTGGGGGCGTCCAGACCGTGGAGGACATCCGTGCGCTCCTGAACGCCGGTGCGGACAAGGTGTCAATCAATACGAGCGCGCTGCAGCGGCCGGCGTTCGTGCGCGAGGCGTCGGAACGCTTCGGCGCGCAGTGCATCGTGGTGGCGATCGACGCGAAGCGGCGGCAGAGCGGGTGGGACGTGTACACGCACGGCGGCCGGCAGACGGCCGGCAAGGACGCCGTGGCGTGGGCCAAGGAAGCGGAGCAGTTAGGGGCAGGGGAGATCCTGTTGACGAGCATGGATCAGGATGGCACGAAACGCGGCTACGATGTCGCCTTGACCCGGGCGGTCTCCCAGGCCGTGCGCATCCCGGTGATCGCCTCCGGCGGGGCCGGGACGGTTGAGCACTTCCGGGACGCGTTCAGCGAGGGGCTGGCCGATGCCGCGCTGGCCGCGTCGCTGTTCCACTTCGGCGAGCTGACGATTTCCCGCGTGAAGGGCTTCCTGGCGTCGGCCGGCATCCCGGTGCGTCCATGACGCCGCGCGCCACACCGGTCCGGGGCTACAAGGAGCTGGCACGCCTGCTCCGTTTCAATGACCAGGGCTTGATCCCGGCGGTCATTCAAGAGCACAAGAGCAAGCGCGTCTTGACGCTCTGCTATTTGAATCGCGACGCGGTCGAGCGCAGCCTGGCCGAGGGCCTGGTGTACGTGTTCCGGCGCTCGCTCAACAGGCTGATGCTCAAGGGCGAAACGTCCGGCCACATCCAGCGCATCCGGCGCGTCGAGCTGGACTGCGACGGCAAATCCCTCCTCTTTCAGGTGAGCCAGCACGTGGCCGGCTGCCACGCCGGGTATCTGAGCTGCTACTACCGGGGCCTCAAGTCCGGCAAACTCACCGTTGGTGAGCGGCGCGTATTCGACCCGAAGACGGTCTACCGCAAGCCCTGATGCAGATCCGGCCCACCGAGCAGGAGTTCCTCCGCCTGGCGCGCCGCGGCAACGTGATCCCGGTGTATGGCGAGTTGTTCGCCGACCTGGAGACGCCGGTCAGCGCGTTCCTGAAGCTCGACGACGGCCGCTTCAGCTACCTGCTGGAGTCGGCGGCGGGCGCTGAGAAGGTGGCGCGGTTCTCCTTCCTCGGCAGCCGGCCGGGCCTGCTGTTCACCAGCGCCGGGCGGCACATCGAGATCTCGGAGGATCCATCGGGAGCGTCGCCGCGCGTGCGCCGGTTTGAGACGCCGCAGGACCCGCTGGCCGAGGTGGAGCGGCTGATGCGCCGGTACCGCTTTGTGCCGGTCGACGGCTTGCCGCGCTTCTGCGGCGGCCTGGTCGGCTACCTGGGCTATAACGCGGTGCGGTTCCTCGAACGGCTGCCGCCGCATCAGATCGACGACCTGCGGGTTCCCGACATCATGCTGATGCTGGCGCAGACGATGGTGATCTTCGACCATGCCCAGCACACGCTGCTGCTGGTCGCCAACGCGCACACCGGGCGCTCCGGCGCGCGAGCCGCCTATCGCCAGGCGGTGCGTTCGATCCAGGCGATGGCCGCACGGCTGGCGGGCCCGTTGCCGCGCGGCACCCGGCAGAGCGCCCGGAGCGGCAGCCGCCGCGGCGAGCGGATTCGCTCCAACATCGGGCGCGGGGAGTTCACGCGGATGGTGCGGACCGCCAAGGAGTACATCCGCGCCGGCGACATCATCCAGGTCGTGTTGTCGCAACGCCTGCAGCGGCCGATCGCCTGCGAACCCATCGACCTGTACCGGGCGCTGCGTTCGCTCAATCCGTCCCCGTACATGTTCTGCCTGCGGTTCGGTGCGCTGTCGCTGGTGGGGGCCTCGCCCGAGATGCTCGTGCGCTGCGAAGACGGCCATCTCGAGACGCGCCCCATCGCGGGGACGCGGCGCCGGGGACGGGACGATCGCGAGGACGAGCGGCTCGTTCAACAGTTGCGCACGAGCCCGAAGGAGCGCGCCGAACACCTCATGCTCGTGGACTTGGGGCGCAACGACTTGGGCCGCGTGGCGCAGTCCGGATCGGTCCGGACGCCGGAGCTGATGGTGGTGGAGCGCTACTCCCACGTCCTGCACCTGGTCAGCGGCGTGACCGCGCGGCTGCGGCCCGGGCGGACGGCCTTCGACGTGCTGCGGGCGACGTTCCCGGCCGGCACGGTGACCGGCGCGCCGAAAGTCCGGGCCATGGAGATCATCGCGGAGCTGGAGCGCCACGACCGCGGGCCCTACGCGGGTGCGGTGGGCTATGTGAGCTTCTCCGGCAACGTGGACACCTGCATCACGATCCGCACCGCGCTGCTCAAGGACCGGACCGCCTATGTGCAGGCCGGGGCCGGTATCGTCGCGGATTCGCACCCCGAGCGCGAGCACGACGAGACGCTGAACAAAGCCACAGGCATGCTCCGCGCCATCGAGCTGGCCGAGGAGCGCTTTGTGCACGGGGGCGGCGCATGATCCTCATGATCGACAACTACGACTCCTTCACCTACAACCTCGTCCAGTACCTCAGCGAGCTGGGCGAACGGCTGGTGGTCAAGCGCAACGACCAGGTGACCGTCCGGGACGTGAAGCGGCTGGGGCCGTCGAGCATCGTCATCTCGCCGGGGCCGGGCCGCCCGTCGGACGCCGGGATTTCGAGCGAGCTCATCTCGACGTTCGCCGGGCAGGTGCCGATCCTGGGTGTGTGCCTGGGTCACCAGTGCATCGGCGAAGTGTTCGGCGGCACCGTCGTTCGGGCCGCGCGGCCGATGCATGGCAAGACGTCGCGCATCTACCACGACACGACCGCGCTGTTCGACGGGCTGCCGAACCCCTTTGACGCGACGCGCTACCACTCGCTCATCGTCGAGCGCGACACCTTACCCCGCGAGCTGGCGGTCACCGCCTGGACGCAGGAGCGCGAAATCATGGGCCTGCGGCACCGGACGCTGCGGGTCTACGGCGTGCAGTTCCACCCCGAGTCGATCCTGACCCCAACCGGCAAGGACCTGCTCAAGAACTTCTTGCGGCTAGCCAAACCGCGGCGCCCTGCGGCGCGCGGCCGGTAAGGCGCATGCCGGCGACCGGGCGATTTGAGGCGCCGCTGTCGGCCGAGGCCATGACGCGCGTCATGACCGAGATCATGACCGGGCTGGCCTCGCCGGCGATGATCAAGGAGTTCCTGACCACGCTCGCCCGGCGCGGCGAGACCGCGCATGAGCTGGCCGCGGCGGTGCACGTGCTGCGCGCGCACGCGCTCCAGGTGCCGCTGCCGCCCGGCGCGTACGGGGACACGTGCGGCACCGGCGGGGACGGGCAGGGCACGATTAACGTGTCGACGGCGGCGGCCCTCGTGGCCGCGGCAGCCGGCGTTCGGATCGTGAAGCACGGCAACCGGGCCGCGTCGAGCCGCTGCGGCAGCGCCGATGTGCTCGAGGCGCTCGGGGTGAACATCAACGCGTCGCCGGAGCAGGTCGCCCGGTGCGTGCAGGCGACGGGCTTCGGGTTCTGCTTTGCGCCGCGGTTCCATCCGGCGATGAAGGCGGTGGCGCCGGTCCGGAAGGAGCTGAAGATCCGGACCATCTTCAACCTGATCGGGCCGCTCGCGAACCCGGTGCAGCTGACGTTTCAACTGGTCGGCGTGTCGGAGGCCCGATTGATGCGCCCGGTAGCCGAAGCGCTGATCCAGCTCAGCGTCCGGCATGGATTCGTCGTGCACGGCGCGGACGGGCTGGATGAGATCAGCACCACCGGGCCCACCGAGGCGCTCGAGGTCCGGGACCGGGATCTGCTGCGCCAGACGCTGGACCCGAGGGCGCTCGGTGTCGCCCGGGCGTCCATGGACGCCCTGTGGGGCGGGGACGCGGCGCAGAACGCGCGCATCCTGCGCGACGTGCTGGGCGGTGTGCGCTCGCCGGCCAGGGACATTATCGCGGTGAACGCCGGCTGCGTGATCTACGCGGCCGACGCGGCGGCGACCATCACCGAGGGCATCGGCACGGCATCCGACGCGCTGGCCGCGGGCCGGGCGCTGGCGGTCCTCGAGCGGGTCAAGGAGCTGAGCCACGATGCTGGATGACATTGTGATGGGCAAGCAGCTTGAGGTGGAGGAGGCGAAGAACCGCCACCCCCTGCACGACCTCAAAGTGCGGCTGGCTAACTACTTGGCCGAACGCAGCTTCCGCAAGGCGCTCAAGGTGCCGGGCAAGCTCCGGCTGATCGCCGAGCTGAAGAGGAAGTCGCCCTCCAAAGGCGTGCTGCGGGAACGGTTCGATCCGGTCCACCTCGGCAAGACGCTCGAGGAGGCCGGGGCGGCCGCGCTGTCCGTGCTGACGGACGAGCAGCACTTCGGGGGCCGGCTCGAATACTTGCGCGAGGTGAAGCAGTTCACCAGCATCCCGCTGCTGCGGAAGGACTTCATCGTGGACCCCTACCAGGTCTACGAAGCGGCGCTGCACGAAGCGGACGCAGTCCTCCTCATCACCTGCATCCTCACCGACGAGCAGCTGTTCCAATGCATGCAGGCGGCGGACAAGCTCGGGATCGAACCGATGGTCGAGGTCCATTCCGAGGCCGACTTGAAAATGGCGCTCGGCGCCGGGGCGCATGTCATTGGGATCAACCACCGGGACCTGAAGACGTTCAAGGTTGACCCGACGCTGAGCGAGCGGCTGGTGCCGAAGATCCCGGCCGGCAAGGTCATCGTCGCGGAAAGCGGCCTGCAGACCATGGACGACCTGAAGCGGATGAAAGCGCTGGGCGTTCATGCGGTCTTGGTCGGCGAAGCGCTCATGACGGCCCCGGACCCTGCCGCAAAAGCCCGCGAGCTCTTGAACGGTGTATGATCAACCGGTAACGCATGGTCACGAATCGCCAGATCGGCCGGGTCATCACGGCGCTCAGGCGCGCCGTGCGGCGCTGGGATGTCCCGGTCGTGGAGCGCTACCGCGCCGACCCGTTCGCCGCGCTGGTCAGCTGCTTGCTCAGCTTGCGGACGCGCGATGACACCACGCTTCCCGCGTCGCAGCGCCTCTTCCGCCTCGCACGCACGCCACGGACCTTGCGCCGCCTGCCGCTCCGCGCGATCGAGCGGGCGATTTTCCCCGTCGGGTTTTACCGGACGAAGGCCCGTACGCTGCATGCCGTGTGCAACGCGCTCCTG
>Ga0247727_10017903_pt1 | contig 11217 bp, 11 predicted proteins | sample WisWelCaveWW1625_FD_202498 | JGI IMG/M metagenome (GOLD analysis project Ga0247727, IMG submission 202498) | Biofilm microbial communities from Wishing Well Cave, Virginia, United States - WW16-25 | ecosystem: Environmental > Aquatic > Deep subsurface > Groundwater > Cave microbial mat | place...
CGATCAGCAGATACACCTGGCTGATCGGGATTCCGGTGCGCTTCTGGACGATCCGGCTGAGGATGCCGGTTCCACCGATTGTGCCACTCGCCCGATAAACCAGCCCCGTCGCCGCGCCGCCCAGCAGACCTCCGTAGAGCGAGTTCAGCAGCAAGTCGTCGGTGATGCCGCCGGAGGGAAGCCAGCCCGCCAGCAGATCCACCCCCAGGTTGTAGACCAGCACCACAACCACCGTGCGGCTCAAGAAGCGGAATCGACCTAAATAGCGGAATCCGATCGCCAGCAGCGGCAGGTTCATCACGAGCATGCTGATCCCGATCGGCCAGCCGGTGTAGTGGTTGAGAACGATGGCCGCGCCGGACACCCCGCCCGGGGCGATGTTCTGGGGAACCAGGAACAGGTCGACGTTGACGGCCAGGATCAGCGCCCCGGCCAGCAGCAGCGGCGTATCCCGCAGGATTGTGCGCAGCCGGGCCCTGCTCAGTTGTGATTTGCGCATTTCATCTTTTTGCGGGAGCGAAAGAAGCAATCTGGCCAGCCCTAGCCCCGCCGGACCTCCTCTGGAAGGTCATACCAGGGGATCCGATCCCCGACCCGGGCCCGCATCTTCCAACGAGTTGACTTAGGAGCCACCTCGATCGTTTGTCGAAGCGAAGCCAGTTGCCGACTAAGCGTCAACTGCAGTTCTTCGCTCAAGCTGAATCCCTGGCTGACCTCGAGCACCTTCTCGAGACTCAAGCCAACCGTTCTGCACAGCCCCCAATCGTCGGCACAAAGCGAGGCGATCCGCCTCCCATTGAGCATTTCCGCGTCCTGATCGCCGAGCGGGTGATCGAGCAAGAGTGCGCAGACGTCCCGCACATCCTTCTCGTTCATTTGAACGATCTGGAGCTTGGTCAAGAGCAGCTCGGCCAGCGGCAGTGTGATCGGTTCCAGCTCAAGCCGGTCGTCGAGCGGAATGCTGTGGCACATGTGGAACTTGCCAACGAAGACATCCAGCTGCCGGTCGAAGTCAGCCGCATGAAAAAGCAGCCTCCGATCGCCGTTGTACAGGTTGAAGGGTTTGTCGGGTGAGTAGCCAAGCTCAGCCAACACACCCTCGGCGCGATCGCCCCGCTTCTCGCGCAAGACGAAATCCAGATCAGGGTAGCTGCGGGCCAAGGCCCGGTGACCGGCACTGGGCGAGTGCAAACTGATCGCCGCGCCCCCGAGCAGCCGCAAGGTGAGGTCGTGGCGCGCCGCTCCGCGAACAATCCGGTGAGCCTCCTCCATAGGATCCTGGAGGATGTTCATCGGATTGGCCCTCCAGCAGCTCCACGCCGCAATCCCACGTCCCCGGCCTCGGCGGCCGGGGACGTGGAAGATTCGGCAGAGGGTTCGGTTTGGGAGTTTATTCGGCCGGGATCTCCTTGTAGACCATACCCAGGTTGATCCCCTGGCCGCGGCGTACGATGGTGGCGACCACGTAGATCACGATCGCCAGCACATACATGGCGCCCATGAAGATGACCGAGGCGGTGTTCTTCAGCCCGATCCCGTACAGCGCATTCGGATCGAGGAACCATTGGTATAACAGGAACACCAGGAAGGCACCGAAGATCACCCCGGCCACCGAGATCAGCGGCAGGCCTGCCACCTTGTACTTCGCGATGGGAGAAGCATTGTAGAGGTCCTTCTTCACGAAGGGCAGCAGGATCGCGGCGATGGTCGAGCCCAGGTAGGTCACCGCGATCACCAGCGTGGAGGCCAGGGTGACCGAAGCGAACCCGGTGCCGAAGACCGGCGTGTTGTAGATGTACAGGTAAGAGACGATCAGCCCCGGCACCACCATCAGAACCATGGCCCAGACCGGCGCTCGGCTGCGGGGCTCCACCGATGCAACCCGCTCGGGTAGCACCCGATCGAAGGCCGCCGCGAAGATCACCCGGGTCGAGGACAGGAAGACCGTTCCCGCCCAGCCAAAGAACCAGAAACTCATCGCCAACAGCACGATGAACTGCAAGATCGGGCTGGAGGTCAAGAACATGGCCAACATCGCCGGATAGGGCCAGGCCGCCAACGGCGGGGCCTCGGTGGTGAAGCCCCAGCGGTAGTTCCAGTACGCGGCGTTGGCGTTGTTCATGAAGTCCCAGGTGAGGGTCTTGTTCACCAGCAGGAAGAACACTACCGCCAGCACGGTGGTCAGCCCCAGAGCGTAGGTCATTCCTTTCAGGTTCTTCCGGAAGTCATCGGCTCCCTTGACCTCACCGTAGAGGGTCGCTCCCCAGTTCGGCCACAGATTGAAGAAGACGATGTACGGCATGGCCAGGAAGATCACACCAAGGGTGCCGCCGAAGAGCGGCGTAATCGCTCCGGCTGCCTGACCGGCCGCGATGGTGGCATCGTAGACCCCCGGGGCCGCACCGAACAACTTGCTGGCGTTGGCCTCCAAACCATTCCGGAATGAGGCGTTGTTCCCCAACAGCAGAAACAAACACACGATCGCCAGGCCGGCATTGCCCACCCAGAAGCTGAATTTCTGCACCCGGGCGTAGGCTTTCATCCCCAGTGCGATGACCACGCTGACGAAGACCAGCATGAGCACCGTCACCAGCATCCAGGATCCGCTACTCGAGGCGAACCACAGCGCGGCCTCCCGCATCCCCAACACCGCGGTTAGGGGCACGAAGAAGATATGCCGCAGCATGTCGGAGTAGAGCGGGGTCCATAGCCACAGGATGAACCACCAGCCGGTAACTGCCAGCACGAAGCCCAGGCCTCCTCCCAGGATCCGGCTCTGCCAGACGTAGTCACCCCCGGCCCGCGGCATCACCGCGATCAGCCCGGCGTAGACCACGCACTCGGACAGAATGATGATCCCGCTGATGATCAGGGTGGGGACCAGGCCGCCCTCGAAGAACCACATCTGGCTGATGATGTACAGCCCGAGGGTCACCAGGTTGATGGAGAAGAAGGCATAGACGAAGGCGTCGAAGACCGACCAGGAGCGCACCAGGCCGGTTGCCTTCCGCAAGAACAGATTAGTTGCACTCATCGAACTCTCCTCTAGAGAAGTTGGATCCGGTTTCAGCAATGTCTGCTAAATGGGAAGACTTGGCCGTGCTTCACCTCCTCGTGCTCACCCGGTGGTCAGGCTGTAACTCTTGATCCCCTTGCGGATGTCCAATTCAATTATGGCTCCCTGCAACACCCCCTGCTCGTACGCGCTACCGGGGTTGATGCACAGGGTCTTGCCCAAGCGGGCCACTCCCTTGCCCTCATGGATATGCCCGTGGAGAGCGAGCAGGGGCTGATGGCGCTCGATCGCCTCTCGCACCGCGGTACTTCCCACCGGGATCAACGATCGTCCGGCGTCCCGAATGTTGAATTCTTCATCCACTTCTGGGGCGTCGTCCAATCCGGAACCGTACGGCGGGCAATGGAAGCTAAAGACGGACCGGGACATCGTTGCGCCGGCAGGAATCATTCCTTCGATCTTGGCAGCCAATTCCGGTTCGGGCAGCTCTCGGAAGGTGCGCCAAGGCGTCAGGTTGGACCACCCGGTGCTCACCATGGAGAACCCCTCTCCAAGCTCTACGGCGCGGCCTTCGGCCAGTTCGACCCGGCTGGAGCCGCGGATCACCTCATCGGTGGCCGGCGAGTCGTCATTTCCCGGGCAAACGTAGCAGCGCACGCCTGTCCCGTTCAGCCGTTCGTCCGCCAGAGCCATCCACTGATCCAACAAGTTCAGCGTCCGGTCGAGGAAGAACGCATCTACCCTGGCAGGATCCGCTTCCAGTTCCGCCAGCTGCTCCGGAGTGACTCGGAACGGGTAGTAGCCGCGGCTCCCGACCCGCCGCTCCATGTCATGAACCGCATCCTCGTCGTCTAGGATGAATTCTTGCTGCAGCAGGGTGGCTTTGTAGGTTCCGTCGGGGAACTGGGTGATCGGAACCAGCGCCTTGCCGGTCATATCCCCGCCAAGGACCAGCACGTCGGCCCGATAGAACTTGGCCGCGTTCAGGAATTTGCGCCAGCAGACCTCAGAACCATGGACGTCGGTGGCGAAAAACAGACGGGTCAAACGCTTATCTCGTGACCTACGCCTCGCTCCCAGCCCAACGATCGGAGTGGGAGCGACCGCAGCTGAGGCAGAAGAGCCCAGCCTGGCCGGTTTGGGCGACTAGGCTTCCCCAGATTGTAAACCCGCTAGGCCTGAATCCTGGCCGCGTCCTGCGGCCCTAGGTAATCGCACATCTCTCAGCTAGGCCGCGGCAGCAGCCCAGCCTCCTCGATAATCTCCGCGGCCAACGCCTCGTGCTGGAAGGCCATGACGTGCACTCCATGAACCCCGGCGATCTGTTGTACCTGCTGGATGATCTCGACGCACAGTCGCTTGCCGGCCTCGGCTTGTTGCCCGGGCGGAACGCCTTCGAGACGGCGGATGACCTCGTCGGGGATTACCACTCCCGGGATGTGGCTCCGCATCCATTCGGCGGACTGCACCGAGCGCAGGGGACCGACGCCGGCCAGGATAAAAGCTCGTTCATGCAGGCCAAGATCACGTACAGCCTGCATGAACTGCTCGAAGCGAGGGAGATCAAAGCAGAACTGTAGCTGAAAGAAGTCCGCCCCGGCTTCGACCTTCTTGGCCAGGCGCAACGGGCGGAAATCGTACGGCGGCGCGAAGGGGTTCTCGGCCGCGCCGAGGAACAGGCGAGGCGGTGTGTCGAGCGTCCGACCGCTCAGGTAGCGGCCGTGATCGCGCATGATGCGCGCCGTGTTCAAAAGCTGGATCGAGTCGAGATCGAACACCGGGCGGGCTTGAGGATGATCGCCGGCCTGGATGCCATCGCCGGTGATGCATAGAACGCTGTGGACGCCGAGGGCCGCGGCTGCCAGCAGCTCACCCTGTAAAGCGATACGGTTTCGGTCGCGGCAGGCAAGCTGCATGACCACGTCGTGGCCGCGGCTGGCCAGCAGCGCCGCCAGGCCCAGGCTGGACATGTGGGCTTTGGCCCCAGAGGCATCCGGGGTGTTGATCGCGTCGCACACGCCTGCCAGCCGCGCGGCCCGGTCGTAGATGGCCTGAGGGTCGGCGCTATCGGGTGGGCTGAGCTCGGCGGTGACAGCAAAACTGCCGGAACGCAGTACGCGTTCGAGCCTGCCGGCAGACTTCAATCCAACCAGTCCGCGGGGCGGAGGTTCGCCGCACCACTGAACTCGTTGATCCAGGCCGAGCTGCCGTCCAACCTGTGATCCAGGGGCGCGAGGAGGTTGTGGATTTTCTCCCCGTTGGCCGGCATTCTCTTCGACCGCTCCCACGCGCTCACCCAGACGCAGGCCATCTCGGGAATTACTTCGCAATGCCCGTCCGGGCGAACCCCACCGCACGGTCCGTTGCGCAAGTCTTTGGGACAGGTCATCGGGCAGGTCATCCCGGTGCTGTGCAGTACGCACTGACCACACATGCGGCAGTCAAAGATGGCCCGCTTGGTGATGCCTTCGCCCCAGATCATCAAGCGCTCGGCCCGGCCGCCTGGCGGCAGCCAGCCCCGAAATGGAACTAACAGGCTATGGGTGGCTTGGTAGGCCTGTTCAAGACGGTGCGGAGTACCTTGCAAGCGGCGCCACATCTGGACCGCTGATTACGCCTTCGGGATGTCCTTCTTGGGATCGACGAACGGCTTGCGGACGACCGTAATGCTCCGCTCTCCATCGGGGGTCGCAAGCTTGAGGGTCGATCCCGGGCTGGCATGCTCGATCGGCACCATCGCGTATCCGATGTTCTTCTTAAGTCTGGGCGAGTACACGCTGGAGCTCACCCATCCAACCCGATTGCCGTTCACGCTCACCGGCCAGCGGTGCTCACTGCCCGCGAGTCGCTCGCCGGCGATCTCGACGCCGACCAGCTTGCGCTTGATCCCGTTGGCTCGAATGCGCTCCAAGGCCTGTTTCCCGACGAAATCCGCCTGTTTGCCAACCTCGACTAGGCGGTCGAGGCCGACCTCAAACGGGTTGGTGTCGAGAGTCATGTCGATCTGATAGTTGAGGATGCCGGCCTCGATGCGGCGGATATGCGAGGGCCCGGTCGGGCGAATCTTGTGCGGCTTCCCAGCCTCCATGGCCATTTCCCAGAGGTCCTCGCCCCGGGTCTCGTCCCGCAAATAGATCTCGTAGCCAAGTTCAGCCGTCCACCCGGTGCGGGCGACGACCACCGGGATCCCCCGCAAATTAGTCTCCATGAAGTGGTAGTAGGCAAGCTCGTCGATTTGCGGCCCAAACAAGGTCTCCATGACCGGCCTCGACTTAGGTCCCTGAACCTGAAGTGGCCAGGCCTCGGCGCGCCGGATTTGTACGTCCATCCCCGAGTTGACCGCTACACCCATAGCCCATAAGATCAGGTCGCTGTCGGCAGGCGCGAGCCAGAAGTGGTTCTCTCCCAGGCGGGACAGCACTGGGTCGTTGATGATGCCACCCTCTTGGGTGGTGATCACGACATACTTTCCCTGGCCCACTTTGCACTTGCTCAGATCGCGCGGCGTGAGGTAATTGGTGAAGGCGAACGCGTCCGGGCCGGTGATCTCTACTGGCTGCTCGACGCCCACGTCCCACAAAGTGACGTCGTGGATCAGGCTCCAGTACTCGGTCTCGTGATCGTCGAAGCCTTGCGGAATAAACATGTGGTTATAGACGCTGAAGACCCTGGCGCCATGGCGCCGGGTGGCGTTGAAGAAGGGAGATTTACGCACCCGCGGGTTCATGTGCATGATGACGGCGTTGTCAGAAGTGGTCACGTTCAGTCTCCTCCGGATCGCGGGCTCAATATATCTCCCCGCCTGCTCGGCTGTCAACAGCCTGCTCGGCGGTGAACAGGAGCTCGTCTAGTGCCCCGGACTGATCGGTCGAAGGCGCGCCTCGCCCAGCAGGTACACCGACGGCTGCTCAAGGCCTATGGCGAACCGACCTGGCGAGACCGCAAACCGCCGGTCGACGAATTGATCTCGACGATCCTCTCCCAGAATACCAACGACCTCAACCGTGATCGAGCCTTCGAAACTTTGCGCAAGCGCTTCCCAACCTGGGAGGCGGTCCGGGACGCAAAGCCTCGCCAGGTCATCAACGCAATTCGGGTGGCTGGGATTGCCAACCAGAAGGGGCCCCGCATCCAGGGCGCGCTGCGAGCCATCACGGACGAGCGCGGGCAGATCGAACTGGATTTCTTACGCAAGAAAACCCCCGAGCAGGTTCGGGAGTGGCTGCTCCAGATCAAGGGGGTCGGGCCGAAGACTACTGCGATCGTGATGCAGTTCGCCCTCGACATTCCCGCCTTCCCGGTCGACACCCACATCCACCGGGTAAGCGGTCGAATCGGACTGCGACCGCCGAAGGCCAGCCGCGAAAAGACCCACGAGATCCTGGCCGGACTTTTCGCTCCGGATACCTATTACGCCGCCCACCTGAACCTCATCCGGCATGGACGCGAGATCTGCAAGGCCGGTCGCCCACGCTGCGAGAAGTGCCCACTCACTGACGTTTGTCAGTACTACCATGATGTCGTGGCAACCGCAGGCTGATTCATCTTTTCAACTATGGCGCACAGGCTCCAGCTAGTTGACTTCAGTTGACCGCACGGCGATACTAGGTACATCGTCAGTGGCTTGACACGCAGGAGGTTCCCTTGCACGATTCCTGGTCGATGCGTGATCCCTGATAGACCCGGTAGGGCCTTGAACGTCGTGTTCAAATTGTGCGGGCCTGCATTTTTGAGTGCAAAGAGGTCGCTCTTGGTCTTGCTGAGCGTAGGGCTGGCTGGCTGCGAATTTGGATTCGAATCTTCCATTACCCCGATTGCCTGGCCGACCCTCGTGCCGCAACCGTTTGGGCAAACTACCTTGGGCCCTCAGCCGAGCCCTGTGCCACTGGCCCCAACGCCTGTTCCTCCGCCGCCTATGTTTGAGGGGATCGATAGTCTGGACTGCGCTGAGCCCATGTCGGGAGACAATCACTACGGCTATTGCAGGATTCCGGGCACGCAAGAGTTTTATGTTTGGGGTGAATGCGCTTCCGAGTGCCCCGCCGGTCCTTATCCTGGCATCCAGATCATGCCGGTCTTTGATGCAGACAGTGCAATCTTCAGGCAGGTCATCGACGGCCGGGATACCAGTATCGAAGAGCGCGGCAAAGGTTTCTCTAGGGGAGGGATTCTCGGGGGGATCGGTGTTGGTTTGGGTGTGCCCGGCGTCATCGGTGCCTGTTGGGCAAGCGGCTCTTGGAACCTTGGGACGGGCTGCGTTATTGTTCTCGGATTGCTGGCGGTCGATGCATTGCTAGCGGGCATGGAGACCAAGGACGGTTTCGATGCCCACTCGAATCTGACCAGGGCCAACGGGTTCGAAGACAGCGCTCAGGATCTCTTTCAGCAGCTTCAAGAACTAGAAGCTATCCAGAGTGAGGACGCCCCCTGAGAGCTTGGGTCATGGAATAGGAGGCGAATGATGAGTGCAACTTCCTCGGGTGGTGGGGGATCCTTGCGCTTGAAGCGTACATCGATGATCAGTATCGGAATTGTGATGGTCTGGATGTGCGTAGGTGGAGGTTTCTTGCTCCTGAGGGCTGGGGATGTTTTTGGCTGGGTTGCAGTTGCGTTCGGATTGATCCTGCTTGTGTTGCCGTTCACGGGCTTCTTCCGACGGTACTGGAACACCGAAGTCTTGGCGCGGGGCTTTCCGGCGGTCGTCCTAATCGCCAACGCGGGTTTGGTCGGCCTCTATGGAAGTTTTACTTGGGCCTACTTGCAGGATCCGTTCCTAACCTACAACGATTTTGACGCTCTGGCCGCGGTTGTTTTCGGAGTGGCCGCAGTCCTTTCGTTTCTCGCTGTGGCGGCCAACACGATCGCGTTGCTAGTAGACCGCCGCTCTGCCTAGGTGTTGGGGAGGGAAACGCAACTCCCCCGAGAACTCGACGAATCTGCCCCATCCAGAGCTTCTCCCCTCCGAAATCATTGACGACTTGCAGGCGACGCTGCATCAGTTCAGCTCCATCGCTGAGAAGCTCGACGCCATGGCAGGCGAGCCCCGCGCCGGTTAGGCAGGCATGAAAACTCGAGATCTAGTTTAAGCCGTAGGAGGTCCTCATGTCCTTCAGCCTCACCTGGTACGGCCATGCGGCATTTGGTCTGGACATCAACGGGATCAAGGTGGCGGTCGATCCATTTCTGAACGGGAACCCGGCCGCCACGATCAAACCCGAGCAGGTGCAGGCCGATTACATCTTGATTACTCACGGCCACGGTGATCACGTGGGGGACGCGATTGCGATCGCCAAACGAACCGGGGCCAAGGTGGTCAGCGTCAACGAGATCGCGGCCTGGTTCCAGAAGCAGGGGATCGAGGCTCACGGCCAGCACCTGGGCGGCGGCCATCAGCATGCGTTCGGCTACCTCAAGCTGACCCTGGCCCTGCACGGTTCCGGCCTGCCGGATGGATCCTACGGTGGCAACCCCTGCGGCCTGCTGGTTACGACCAAGACCGGCGAGAAGGTCTATATCGCAGGCGACACCGGCCTGTTCGGCGACATGCGGCTGATCGGTGAGGAGGGCCTCGACCTAGCGGTCGTGCCGATCGGCGACAACTACACCATGGGTCCTGACGACGCGCTGCGAGCAGTGAAGCTGCTGGAGCCGAAGCACGTCATCCCCATTCACTACGACACCTGGGACCTTATCGCCCAAGACCCGGAGGCCTGGGCCAAGCGGGTGAAGGCCGAGACCGCGGCCGAACCCCACGTCCTCAAACCAGGCCAGACCTTCAGCCTGTAGCCACCCTGAGCGAACTCGCGACTCCTGCTGATCGCCCCGCCGACCCGGGCTGGCTCCGCATGGCCGGCCTTACGCTGCTTGCGCTCGGCTTCGGGATGGCCACCAACACTCTGGATCCGGTGTTGCTCAGCTACAAGGCGGCGCTGCTTGCACCGGATCATCGCAACACTGCCCTCGGCCTAACCACCGCCGCCGGGCTCCTGGTGGCCACTTTCACCCAGCCGATGGTTGGAGCCCTCTCCGATCGGACCCGCTCGCGCTGGGGCAGGCGGATTCCTTACTTCATTGTGGGAACCCTGCTGACCATCGCAAGTCTATTCGCGGTCGCACTGGCGCCCTCGCTGGCGCTGCTGGCGCTCGCCTTCATGGCGTACGAGTTCGCCTCCAACACGGCACTGGCACCCTGGCAGGCACTGCTGCCGGACCAGGTAGCCCCCTCAAGGCGAGGTGCTGCGTCCGGTCTGAAAACGATGTTCGAGATTCTGGCCTTCGTCGCGGGTAGGCGGACCGCGGGTTACCTGATCGCCGATGAGCAGATCCTCGCCTCGGTGGCGATTGCCGCGCTGGTATTCGGGCTGTCTATGCTCTTCACCACGCTCGCGGCCCGCGAGCGGCGTGCCGCTGATCCCATCGGGCAGACCGTGGGCCAACCGTCGACTACACCCGGGGCCATTTCCGCGTGGCCGCCCGGATTTGGCTGGTGGTTTCTCAATCGCGGATTGTTCTGGGGCGGGTTGATCGCACTCAGCAGCTTCGTGCTCTTCTACCTGGAAGACGTGGTTGGAATGAGCTTCGCTGAAGCGTCCCGGTTCTTTGGTGATCTCTCGTTGGTGCTGGGTCTCTCGCTGCTGGCGGTCGCCCTGCCGGCCGGCCGGCTCTCCGATCGGATCGGCCGCCGACCGCTCATCCTGGTGAGCTGCCTGGTGGCCATTCTGGGCAACGCGGTGCTGCTGACTGCGCGCACCCGACCGACATTGATTCTGGGTGGAGCCTTCCTGGGACTGGCTGCCGGCACCTACCTGGCCTCCAATTGGGCGCTGGCCACCGACCTGGTGCCGCGCTCCCAGGCAGCCCGCTACCTGGGGATTGCCAACATTGCTACCGCCGGGGGGAGTTTTCTCGCCCGCTTCGCGGGAGGCGCACTGATTGACCCGATCAATCGAATCACCGACAGCTCCTCGGCCGGCTACTTCACCCTCTATGGCCTCACCCTGGTCGGCTTTCTAATCGCGACGCTGGCCGTGCTGCGGCTACCGAAGGCCGCCTTTTTCACCGCCCAACCTCCCCTTTGAACCCGAGCTTGAGCCACGGGCTGTGGACCGGACCGGCCGGCGCTGCGGGGTGTAGAATCGGATGTATTCGCAGGAACGGAACTTGGCTCAGGAAGGAGGCCACATGGCCGACGGACAGCGGAT
>Ga0247727_10017904_pt1 | contig 11216 bp, 8 predicted proteins | sample WisWelCaveWW1625_FD_202498 | JGI IMG/M metagenome (GOLD analysis project Ga0247727, IMG submission 202498) | Biofilm microbial communities from Wishing Well Cave, Virginia, United States - WW16-25 | ecosystem: Environmental > Aquatic > Deep subsurface > Groundwater > Cave microbial mat | place...
CTAGTGCGCGGCTCCGGCTAGCGTCCGTTCGCGCGCCTCCGCAGCAACCGGCTCCACCCGTCCCCGTGACCGGTCGGTGCACGAAGGCCCAAGCCGCGCTGCGCATCGCCGTCACCGATGCAGACACGGCGTCGAGTGCTGGTCACCCGCACGCCACCGAGTCGCGAGGCCGGGTGGAGCCGGTCCTCGCGGAGGCGCACGAGCGGTAGCCATCCGAACGGGCGTGCTGGGGCAGCGGTGCGCGCGGCGGTGGCGCGTGCCACCCGCGTCGTGTCGAGGGAGCCGGCGCCGGGAGCGAGGATCGGTCCACCCGTCCCGGCCGCTCACGCGGCACGAGGTTTCCCCGCGCGCAGCGGCGCGCGCGTTCTCCTGGCGGCGGCGCTCTCCAGCGGCGCCCCGGGACAGACGATACGGGCGCGTGTCCTCGAATCCCGTCGAGTTCGCGCACTGGCTGGTGGGTTCGCTCCGCACGGGGCTGCTGGCCGTAGACCACGAGAGCCGCATCGTGCTGCTCTCGCCCGAGGCCGTACGCGTGCTCGAGCTGGACGAAGCCGCGGAGAACGTCGGTCGGCCTGCGACGGAGGTGCTCGCGCCGCACCCAGCGCTGATCACGCTGCTGGCCGAGGCGCAGCGGGGCCACGAGCTGCCGAGCCGGTCGGAGCTCGAGCTCGAGCTGGCCGGCGGCCGCGAGCGCCGCCCGATCGGCTTCACGCTGGTGCCGGTGCGCGACGCTGCCGGCATGACGCGTGGCGCGGCGCTGTTGTTCCGCGATCTCACGCCCTTCGAACGCCAGGATGAGCAGGCCCGCCTGCGCGACCGCCTGGCTGCGCTCGGTCAGATGGCAGCGGGGCTGGCGCACGAGATCCGCAATCCGCTGGCCAGCATCCAGGTGTTGGTGGATCTGTTGAAGCGCGGCCTCGGCGAGCGCCCCGGCGAGCTCGAGCTGGTCGACGAGATTCGCGGCGAGCTCGAGAGCTTGACGCGCATCGTGAGCGGCAGCCTGGCCTTCGTGCGCCCGCACGCCGCGATGCGTGCGCCGGTGGAGCTTTCGGCGCTGGTGGCCGAGGCGCTGCGCCGCGCCCGCGGGCGCGTTCCCTTCGACGGCGCGGTCGAGCTGGCGGTGCCCGCCGGGCTCAGCCCGAGCCTCGACGCACAGCAGCTCGAGAGCGTGCTCGTGAACCTGATCGTGAATGCCTTCGAGGCGATGCAGGGCGAGCCGGCCGGCCGGCCGCCGCTGCTGCGCATCGAGGCGGCGCTGGCCGACGGCGAGCTGCGCCTGGTCGTGTCCGACAGCGGGCCCGGCGTTCCGGCCGAGAACCGCGAGCGCGTCTTCTACCCCTTCTTCACGACCCGCGACCAGGGCACCGGCGTCGGCCTGGCCGAGGTGCACAAAGCGGTCGTGAGTCACGGCGGTTCGATCGAAGTGCGCGAGCGCGTCGGTGGCGGCGCCGTGTTCCTGATCCACCTGCCGCTGGAGGAGCCCGCGTGAAGGGCGTACCCGGACCGGAGACCCGACTGCTCGTGGTCGAAGACAACCGCGCGCTGCGCGTCGGAATGGCGCGCGCGCTGGCCGAACGCTTCGACGTGGTGGACGTCGAGGACCGCGGGGACGCAGCGCTGGCGCGCCTGCGCGACATCGGCCTCGAAGCCTACGACGTGATCGTGACCGACCTGCGCATGCCCGGCGCCGACGGCCAGGCGGTGCTGCGCGCGGCGCGCGAGCGCGACCCGCGCACCGCCGTGATCATGGTGACGGCCTTCGCGAGCATCGAGGCGGCGGTGGCTGCCATGAAGCAGGGAGCCTTCGACTTCGTCGAGAAACCGTTTCCGCTCGAAGAGCTCGACGCGCGCGTGGTGAAGGCGCTCGGTCACTCGCGGCTGCTGAGCGAGGTGGTGACGCTGCGAGCCGAGCGCTCGGCGCGCCGCGGCAGTGATCGCGTGGTCGGGCGCAGCGCCGGCTTCGCGAGCGCGCTGGAGCTGGCCCAGCGCGTAGCGCCGATGCGATCGACCGTGCTGCTCACCGGCGAGACCGGCACCGGCAAGGAAGTGGTGGCCGCCATGATCCACGAGGCCTCGGCGCGTGCAGCCGGCCCCTTCGTGAAGGTCAACTGCGCCGCATTGCCGGAAACCCTGCTCGAGTCCGAGCTGTTCGGCCACGAGAAGGGCGCCTTCACCTCGGCCGATCGTGTGCGCATCGGCCGCTTCGAGCAGGCGAACGGCGGCACGCTGTTCCTCGACGAGGTGGGCGACCTCTCGCTCGCCACGCAGGCGAAGCTGCTGCGCGCGCTGCAGGAGCAGGAGTTCCAGCGCCTCGGCGGCACGCGCGCCCTGCGCACCGATGCGCGCATCATCGCGGCCACCAATCGCGACCTGGAGCGCGCGCTCGCGAGCGGCGACTTCCGCGAGGACCTCTACTTCCGGCTCAACGTGATCACGATCCCGCTGCCGCCGCTGCGCGAGCGTCGCGAAGACATCGAGGCGCTGGCGCTGTACTTCCTCGAGCAGTTCGGGCACGAGCTCGGGCGCGCACGCACCGGCTTCTCGCAGGCAGCGCAGGAGAAGCTGCTCGGGCATGTCTGGCCTGGCAACGTGCGCGAGCTGCGCAACGCGATCGAGCGCGCGGTGCTGCTCTCCGAGGGCACCCGCATCGAGGCTGCGGATCTGCGCTTCGGCTCTGGCACGAATCCGGCAGGCGGCGCGTGGCGGCCGGCGCTGCCGCCCGGCGGCGTCGCGATGGACGACATCGAGCGCGCCGTGGTGCTCGAGGCGCTCGAGCGTCACGGCTGGGTTCAGAAGGAGGCCGCCGCCTGGCTCGGCGTCTCGCGCCGCAAGCTGAACTACATGATCCAAAGGATGGGCGTGACACACCCGAGCTGGAGAAGAAATCGTGACGAAGTGGACGGCGGCGTCGCCTGATGTCCACGCCACGATGCGCCTCTAGCGCCGGTCTTCTAGCCTCTGCCGTCGCTCCGATCTCGGCGAGGACTGTCATGAACCGCCTCCGTGTCGTTCCGTCGCTCCTGCTGCTCGCTCTGCTCGCATGCAACAGCCGGGAAGCCCAGCTCGCGGAGCACCGGGAGAAGGGCGACGCCCTGCTCGCCGAGCAGAAATGGCAAGAGGCCGCCATCGCGTTCAAGAGCGCGCTCGACGTCGATCCGAACAGCGCCGCGGCCCACTACGGTCTGGCGCAGGCCTACCTGGGCGCCAGGGACCCCCGCCACGCCTATTGGGAGCTCGAGGAGACGGTCCGGCTCGACCCGAAGAACGTCGAGGCACTCCTGCGTCACGGCGAGTTCCTGCTCTTCGGCAAGAAGGAGGAGCTCGAGCGCGCGCTGGGCAGCGCCGACGCCGTGCTCGCGCTCTCGCCAGAGCGCTGGGAAGCGCTCGTGCTGAAGGCGCGCGCGCTCGAGGCGCTCGGCCGCGCGGAAGAGGCGGGCGAGCTCTACCAGGCGGCGGTTACGGCGGCTCCCGATCAACCCGTCCCGTTGCTGCTGCGCGCGAACCAGCTGCGCAATGCCGGTGAGAAGGCCGAGGCCGAGGCGGCCTTCACGAAGCTGACCGAGGTGCATCCGGCCGTGGGTAGCTGGACGGCGCTGGCGGCCTTCCTGGCAGGCGAGGAGCGCGACGCCGAAGCCGAGGCTGCCTTCCGCAAGGCGATCGAGATCGCGAAGCCCGAGGAGCGCACGGCGGCCTGGTCGGCGCTCGCGAGCTTCCTGATGGCGAAGCAACGCAGCGCCGACGCGGAGGCCGTGCTGCGCGACGCACTCGCCGCCGAACCGGGGAACCTCGAGCTGATCTACGCCCTCGCGCGCTTCTATCACGCCGCCGGCCGCACTGCCGAGGCCGATGGGATGATCGAGGAGGCAACCCGCGCCAAGCCCGACGACGTCGAGCCCTTGCTGCTGTTGTCGTCCTATCGCGGCCGCGTGGGCGACGTTTCGGGCGCGCTCTCGGCCGCGGAACGTGCGCTCGAGGTGGCGCCCGACAATACGCTCGCCAAGCTGCGTCGCGCGGAGGTGCTGATCGACCTCGGCTTCCGCGAAAAGGACGACAAGCGCGTCGCCGAGGGCGCGGCGATCGCGAACGCCGTGCTGGCCAGGGAGGACGGCAAGCCCGAGGCGCTGTTCGTGCTGGCCAAGGTCGACCTGGCTCGGCAGCGCTACGACGACGCGATCGCCTCGTTGCGGCGCGCGGTCGATGCCCGCCCGGACTGGTCGCAGGCGCACTACCTGCTCGGCACGGCCCTGTTCTTCTCGGGCGATTCCACGGGGGCGCGCGGCGCGCTCGTGCGAGCGCTCGAGCTCGATCCCAACGCCGTCGACGGCTACAAGATGCTGGCGCGCGTACACGCCAAGCTCGGCGACCACGCGCTCGCAGTCGAGATGGGCGAGAACGCGCTGGCACGCGATCCCGCCGACGTGGCAACGCGCATCCAGGTGGCGCAGAGCCTGGTGCAGGATCGCCGCTTCGACGAGGCGCTCGGGCGCCTGCTCGCGATTCCCGAGGAGACGCGCGGCGCCGACGGCAACTTTGCGATCGGCCGCGTCTATTCCTTCCGCGAAGAATGGGACAACGCGCGCAAGTACCTCGACCTCGCCCTGGCGCAGAAGCCGGGCAACTCCGAGGTGCTCGGGGCACTGGTGCAGGTGGACGCCCGCCAGCAAAGGCTGGGTGACTCGTTCACCCGCATCCGCGCCGCGCGTGATGCCAACCCCGGCGACGCGCGGCTGCAGGTGCTGTACGGCGAGATCGCGGCTGCGGCGCGGCGTCCGGACGAAGCCGAGGCCGCCTTCCGCAAGGCCATCGAGATCGAACCGAACGGACTCACCGCCTACGCCAACCTGGCCGGGCTGTTCGTGGTCTCGGGGCGCACGGCCGAGGCGATCGCCACCTACGAGCGGGCTCTCGAGCAGAGCCCGAAGTCGGGCCCACTCCACCTACAGCTTGCCTCCCTGCTCGAAGCCACCGAGCGCTTCGAGGAAGCCATGGGTCACTACGAGGCTGCGATCGAGAGCGATCCGGAGCTCGCCATCGCCAAGAACAACCTGGCCTACCTGCTGGCTGAACGCGGCCAGAACCTCGATCGCGCCCTGGATCTGGCCCAGGAGGCGAAGGCCAAGCTGCCCGACAACCCGAATGCGGCCGACACGCTGGGCTGGGTGCTCTACAAGAAGAACGTGCCGGCGGCGGCGATCGGCTACCTGCGCGAGGCGACCGGCGGCCTGCGCCCCGAAGACCCGAGCCTGCCGCTGGTGCGCCACCACCTGGCGCTCGCCTACGAGGCGAACGAGGAGCCGGAGCAGGCGATCGAGGCGCTCGAACAGGCTATACGGGAGCTGGACACAATGCGTGGCAGCGATCCGGCCCACCCGCGGGTCGAGCCGCCCTGGGCGCAGAACATCCGCGACCAGCTCGCGCGGCTACGCCCTCCGTCCTGAGCGGTAGCCCGCAGTGCTCGATCGGCACCCGGCGTGCTCAGGAGGTCAACAGCGTGATGCCCGCGACCATGCCGACGCTGGCGGCGACCCGCCGGGCCCCGAAGGGTTCGCGCAGCATACGCGCGCCGATCAGCGCCGAGAAGATCACGCTGGTCTCGCGTACAGCGGCCACACTGACCATGGACGTTCTCGACATCGCCCATAGGACGATGCCGTAGGCGAGCGTGGCCAAGATTCCAGCTCCGATCCCGTAGCGCAGCTCCGTGCGAAGGAAGGCGGGCACGTGACGGGCGCGCAGAGAGATGGCCGCGATCGTGATCGGAAGAGCGTCGAGGAACAGACTCCAGGCGATGAAGTCGAAGGGGCTCCGCGAGAGACGGACGCCCTCGGCGTCGACGTAGGTGTAGCTCCCGATCAGGAGCCCGGTGCCGACCGCGGCGATCACCGGACGGGCGGTCGGGCGCGCACCGGCGCCGAGCGCCAGGCTGATGATCGATCCCGCGGCGAGGGCGGCGCCGAGAGCGCGCTCGGCGGAGAGAGGTTCCCCCGCGTACACGGCCGCCAGACCTCCCACCACGCAGGGGGCGACTCCGCGGGCGATCGGATAGACCTGGCTCAGGTCTCCATGACGGTACGCGTACGCGAGAGACAGCTGATAGACGAGGTGCAGGACGAGCGAACCGGCGAGATAGCTCCACGCTTCGCGCGAAGGGAAGGAGACGAAGAGCGTCGCGACTCCAGCGACGAGGCCTCCGCTGGCCGTGACCAGCCAGATCGCCAGCAGCGGGTCGGCGCTGCGCTTGGTCAACGCGTTCCAGGAGGCGTGGAGGACCGCGGCGAGGAGCAGAAGAGCGAGCGCGGGCCAGTCGATAGGCACGCGCTCGACGGTATCGAATCGGATTCGTCGGGCGCGTCTCAGATCCGTAGGTAGAACGAACAAGCGGGAGCTGCTCATCGACGACCGCGTAGTCGTCGTGCACGAGGTGCACGACGATCACGTCGTGGTGAAACACGCCGACGGCAAGACGGAGAAGGTGGAGGTGGTGAAGGAAGACAGCGCGGGGAACACACAGGAGCTGGAAGGCTCCGAGTACGAGGTGGAAGAGGAAGTCGAGGAGGAGGTCGAGGAGTGACTGACTACGCTGCGGTCGCGACGCCGACACCGCGTAGTCAGAGGACGGCCCAGGAACCTGGGAGGCCCCGCTTCTCCTCGACAGCTACCGGTGGTGCGGAGGGTCGGTGATCCGTCTCCGGGCGAAGCGAGCGGAGCGCGCGTAAGCGGAGCTGTCCTCGGTTGCCCCCGGTTCTTCTATGGGGTGATGTCACAGGTCTGGCCGGGGGACAGCTGCTCGGCCACGGGCGCCGCAATCTCTGCGCACGAGGCCCCCTGGGCGTTCGTAAGCCGCAGGCCGAAGGAGCGGAAGGGCAGGTGCACGCTGTAACCGCAGACTCCTCCCGACACCGACCCCCCTACACTCAGCGTGTCCAGGTGCAGGCCAGAATCAGGGTCCGGGCCGGACATGCCCAGGAACTCAACTTCGTTGGCCTCGCAGATCAAGTACTCGGTATGGTGCAGAGGCGAGCTCACATGGGAGACGAACTCCCCGATGGCCTGCACACAGGCGTCCGGGCAAGCGCTCGGCTCGCAGGCGTCGCCGATCCCATTCTCGTTCAGGTCCGCCTGATCGGGGTTGGGGGTCGTCGGGCAGTTGTCGCAGGCGTCGCCCACGCCGTCCGCGTCGGCGTCGGCCTGGTCGCCGTTCGCGAGCGCGGGGCAGTTGTCCAGCGCGTTGGTGATCCCGTCCTGGTCCATGTCCACGCAAAGCGGCAGCGCCCCGCCCGCGGCGCCCTGGAACTGGAGGGCCACGCGCTCGCACGCCTCGGGCGTCGCATGCGGCAGGTCGCTGTCGCAGTCCATGGCCTCGCAATAGGCGCTGCAGAGCCCCTGCGCCCTTCCTGAGAAGTTGTCGCAGATGCTTTCGGAGGACGGGGTCTGCCCGTCGGCGGTCTGGGCGCTCGCGGCGCCGGCCAGGGACAGGAGTATGGCGACGGAGAGAGAGAGTTGGAGCGACGGCACGTCGGCTCTCCCGGAGAGGGCCCGCTCGGGACGGCGAACGCCTTGCTCGCCAGCCAGCCAGGCGGACGGATTTCCGCCCCATCCTAATCCCAGCCTCACCGAGGACGGAGGCGGAAAGTGGGCGCACGCCGTGCGGGCGACAAGGAAGATCCCACGGGGCTGGCGACAGTAGTGCGGCACTCTCGACCGCCTCGTGACGCGCCGCGCTCGGAAATGCGGGCCTAGTTCGGGTTCAAGACGCCGCGGCCGTCGGCCGATGAGCCACCCGAGCCCGTACGCCTGCACCTGGCGCGTCGGGCCCCGGAGGGGGAAGCCCATGAATCTGTCGAAGCTCGCATTCACGGCGGCGCTGTTCCTCGCGTTCTCGAGCGGAGCCCGCGCCGAGGAGGCTCCCGCGGTCCCCGCGGCCGCTCCGAGCGGGGCCTCACAGGCGGCGGCGCCCGAGCAGATGCCCGCCGAAGCCGCCAGCGAGGTGGCCGTGGCCCCCGACGCCGACACGTCGGCCACCGAGGCCATGCCCGCCGAATCGGTTCCGGCCGAGCTGTCGCCGGAGCCGGCAGCCGAGGCCCCGGCCACCGTCGAGCATCGAGTCGAGCTCGGCCCCGTCGGCCACGACGCCGAGGGTCGGCCCGGCCGCATCCACGTGGTGCACGCCGGCGACACACTCTGGGACATCTCCGACGCATATCTGGGTACACCCTGGGTGTGGCCGTCGCTCTGGAAGGACAACGACGCGATCAAGAACCCGCATCTGATCCATCCCGGCGACCATATCTGGATCAGCCCGTTCGAGATGCGCAAGGTGAGCGAGGCCGAAGCCGCCGCGCTGCTCGCGGCGCAGGGCATGGGCGGCGCGGCGCCGGCGGCCCTGGCCGAGACGGATGCCATGCCGACCACCCGCTCGCTCGGCACCTACCTCTACAGCGAGATCGACAACGCGGGCTTCGTGACGCGCGAGCAGTACGAAGGCGCCGCCGCGATCCTCGACAGCCCCGAGCCGCGCAAGTGGCTGACGGATCAGACCGAGGTCGTGATCGGGCTCGGAGCAGGCGAGGTCCAGGTGGGCGATCAGTTCGACATCTTCCGCACCGAGTCGCGGGTCACCGACCTCGACACCGGCTTGCACTACGGCTGGGCGACCAACCAGCTCGGCTGGCTCGAGGTCACGCGCGTGGACCAGGAGAGCTCGCGCGCGATCATCCGCAAGTCGCGCTCTGAGATGCAGCGCGGCGACCATCTGCTGCCGCGCCGCGTGCGCTCGGGCGAGATCGCGCTCGCCGGCCCGCCGGGCCCCGTGGAAGGCCGCATCGTGCACACGCCGGACCGCCGCCTGCAGATGTCGCAGACGGACATCGTCTATGTCGATGCCGGTACGCGCGACGGCCTCGTCGTCGGCAGCCCGCTCGAGATCTACCGGCCGCTCGGCGAGCAGGGCGTGGCCGTGGACGACGCCCAGAACCAACCGCGCCGCATCCCGGACCATGTGGTTGCGAAGCTGCTGGTGGTGGACGTCTACGACGACACCGCCGTAGCCGTCGTGACCCACACGACCGAGGAGCTGAACCGCGGCGATCATTTCCGCGGCGCCGACTCGATCCAGCCGTAGCCTTGGCCCAACCGGCAGCGTGACTCCCGGGCGGCGCGCTTGCGTGCCGCAATGAGCCCGCTAGAAGAGGGGTCGGCCCGGTCCCGCGGAGCCTGCCCCCGTGGACCTGCTCGATGCGCGGGAGCCCGCGTGCCGCGAGCGTCTGCTCGCCTGGCTCGCCTTGCAGCGACGCTATGTGCTGGAGCCCGGGGCGCTGCCGGTGGCGGCGCGCGAGCCCGGCGCGCTGCTGGCGCCGGCGCAGGTCGCGCCCGTCTCGGCGCTCGAGGCCGGGGAGGGAGAGCGCGTGCTCGCGCTGTTGGCGCGCGAGCGGGTGCTGGCGCTGCCGATCGCCTCGGCGGCCTATCCGGAGCGGCTGCGGCGACTGCCCGATGCCCCGGCGCTGCTGCTGGTGCGTGGCACGCCGGCGCTGCTGCTCGTGCGGGCCGTCGCGATCGTGGGCGCCCGCGCGCCGACCGAGTACGGCCGCGCCACGGCGCGTCGCATCGCGTTCGACCTTGCCCGGGCTGGCCTCGCGATCGTCTCCGGCCTGGCCCGCGGCATCGACGCCGCGGCGCACGAGGGCGCGCTCGAAGCCGGCGGCGCCACGATCGCCTTCCAGGCCTGCGGGCCGGAGCGGGTCTACCCCGCCGAGCATCGCGCGCTCGCCGAGCGCATCCGTCTGCAAGGCGCAGTGGCGACCGAGTTTCCAGTGGGCACGCCGCCGCTCGCCGGCTACTTCCCGCTGCGCAATCGGCTGATCAGCGCGCTCGCCGAGGCGGTCGTGGTCGTGGAGGCGCGCGAGCGCAGCGGCTCGCTGGTGACCGCTCGTCTCGCCGGGGACCAGGGCGTCGACGTGTGGGCAGTGCCGGGACCGCTCGCTGCGCCCACCAGTCAGGGCCCGAATCGTCTGATCCAGCAGGGCGCGGGTCTCTTGATCGAGGCCGCCGACGTGCTGCGTGCGCTCGACATCGAAGCGCCGGCGTCTCGGCCGGCGCGCAGCACGCGCGACGCGAAGCGTTCGCCGCTCGCGGGCGCGATCCTGCGTGTGCTGCGGCGGAGGCCCCTCACCCGCGACGCGCTCGCGCAGGCGCTCGCGAGCCCGCCGTCCGCACTCGCGTCCGCGCTACTCGAGCTCGAGCTCGGGGGTCGCGTGCGCGAAGACCGGGACGGCTGCCTGCGCGTGCATTGAGCTCCACCGCTATGCTGCGGCCCGTGCGAGTCGTCGTGGTGGGCGCCGGTCTCGCCGGCTCGGAGGCTGCCTGGCAGCTGGCCGAGCGCGGCGTCGAGGTCCGGCTCTACGAGATGAAGCCGGCGCGCTTCTCCCCGGCACACCACAGCCCCGAGTTGGCCGAGCTGGTGTGCAGCAACTCGCTGCGCGGGGCCGGACTCGGCAACGCCGTCGGTCTGCTCAAGGAAGAGCTGCGTCGTCTCGGCTCGCTGGTGCTGCGCGCCGCCGATGCCACGGCCGTGCCGGCGGGGCGTGCGCTGGCGGTGGATCGCATCGAGTTCTCTCGCTTCGTCACGCGCGAGATCGAGACGCATCCACGGATCGAGCTGCGGCGCGAAGAGCTGACAGCGCTGCCCGACGCCGAGCTGCTGGTGCTGGCCAGCGGGCCGCTCACCTCGGCGCCGCTCGCCGCCGAGCTACAGGCGCTGGTGGGCGAGAGCTCGCTCTACTTCTACGACGCCATCTCTCCGATCGTCTACGGCGACTCGCTCGACACGAGCGTTGCCTTCCGCGCCTCGCGCTGGGAGGACGGCGAGGGCGACTACTGGAACCTGCCGCTCGACCGGGCGCACTACGAGGCCTTCGTGGCGGAGCTGCGGGCAGCCGACTGCGTGCCGCTCCACGCCTTCGAAGCGGGGCTCTACTTCGAGGGCTGCCTGCCGATCGAGGAGATGGCGCGCCGCGGCCTCGACACCCTGCGCTTCGGGCCGATGAAGCCGGCCGGTCTCAGCGATCCCCGCACCGGCCGCTGGCCGCACGCTGTCGTGCAGCTGCGCAACGAGGACAAGCGCGGCGTGCTGCTCAACCTGGTCGGGTTCCAGACCAAGCTGCGCGTGGCGGAGCAGCAGAGCATTCTGCGCGCCCTGCCGGGTCTCGGCGAGGCGGTGT
>Ga0247727_10017905_pt1 | contig 11216 bp, 12 predicted proteins | sample WisWelCaveWW1625_FD_202498 | JGI IMG/M metagenome (GOLD analysis project Ga0247727, IMG submission 202498) | Biofilm microbial communities from Wishing Well Cave, Virginia, United States - WW16-25 | ecosystem: Environmental > Aquatic > Deep subsurface > Groundwater > Cave microbial mat | place...
ATTTCCGGTACCGATCCCCGACCCAAACTTCCGTGTTCACCGGCACGCCCATCGCTTTACTCCACTCCGGGGTGTCTTCCATAATTTGCCGCAGCTTCTCGGGATCGGCCCCCGCTTCCTCTGGCTCCGTCACAAGCTCGTCATGAACAGTTAGAACCAAGGGAAAGCCTTCTCGTTCCGCGACAAGTGCGCGATCATATAGCAAGTCCCGCGCCAAGGCTTGGACCAAATTTTCCGTAAGCAGTCCGCCGTATGCGTCTATCTGGCGAATTTGTCCCGCCTTCTTCGCCGTATAGGACCAGCCCGGCCGAATATCTTTCTCGTTCCACGGCATTGCGCGTCGAGTTTGTCGAGGACGAAAGTAGAACAGCTTTCGGCCGGAGGGAAGCCGCGCGGTCAACCACTCGTCCTCGATAGCATACCGCACACCCGCGAACTCATGCGGGACGCGGTCCCAAACCGCCGAGGTCGCTGCGTTCTCCAGCCCTTTCCAGAGTTCCGGCACGCCCGGCGCCCATTCCTTGCGGTAAGTGTCCACGCAATTCTGCGCCAACTCGAAGGGTTCCTTCTTCATGTAGCGTGAGTGGAACTTGTCTGCGCCCATGCCGAAGCCGCAACCCAAGACCGTCGGCTTGCCTATGTCTTGGCGCTCGCGCTTGTGCTCTTTCTTGTTGATCGGGCGGCCGAGAACCCTGCTGGCGAGATCGCAGTAAATGTCATAGTGCTCGTCCCCCATTTTTCGCAGGATTTCATGGTGCCCCGCGAGCGCCAGGACGATCCGGGCTTCAATGGTCGAGAAGTCTCCCACAACGAGGAGTTTCCCCGGCGCGGGCACAATGACATGGCGCAGGGCTGCGGACACTCCCTCGATCGGGCAACCGACAAGCGCTCCGACGAGTTCGTGGTCGCGGGCCTGAATGGCGGGAACCAGGATTTCCCAAGGCGGGATTTCCTTACCGTCCTCGTCCTTACCGAACTCCACGGTTCCGCGGGGGAAGTTCTGAGGTTGAAGAAGCCGACCAGCATCCCTGCCCGTGGTCGCGCCATGATATTGGATCAGACCTCGTGCGCGGCCGTCCGATCCCGCGCAGGCTCGCATTGCCGCCAGCTTCTTAATAGACGTTGAAGTAATCGCGCCCCGTAATTCGAGGGCCGCGCGCACATCGTCGGGAAGCTCCCCTTCCAGCGCCTCCTCAACTGTTTCTTTCTGAAGATTCGGGAAGGGGTGCCGAGGCGCCAGCCAAGTGAGGAACTTGTCACGCTGGCCGGCGTTGCAGCCAACGAGAGTTCGGAACTTCTCCTCTAACGGACCCATAGCCCCGTCTACAATAGCTTGACAATCCACCGCAAAGTTGAGGTCAAGGCGCAAGCCCCGAAGGTTCATGGTCTGGTTGAGGCGCCAGATTTCCATCTCGGACTTCGACAACAGGCCAACTCGGCGCAGCAGTTGGTCCTCCGTCGCCACGTCCTGAAGGCAGTAGTCATAGACTTGACGATAGAGGCCGGGGTCCTCGTTATACTCTCCCGTTTTCTTAACAGGCTTGCACACCTTCAGCATGGCGCGGTGGCCCTCGTCGTCCTTCTGGAGCTTGAGGCGAAGAACAGAGCCGGCTTTGTCGAGATCAAGGGGGAGGGCTTTACGGGCGCAGGAGGCCATTGTGTCAAACCACTGAGAATCCGGCACGGGAGGCCACCCCCATTGCGGCTCCATGAGATTTTTCCAGATCGCGCGCTCAAACAGGACATTGTGGGCTATAACCCACGCGCCGGTGGTTATAGCGCCAAACAGGTCTTGTGGAACAAAGTGACATTTTGAAGTCCAGAGTTGCGGCGCGCCACCGTCAATTGAATAGGCGAGGCAGATTACCTCCGTGCTCGGATGCTCGCTATACACAAAGGCGCCCGCCTTCTTGAGATCGCAGGCACTCCGGGTTTCAAAGTCGATTATTGCGTACACAGCCGCCCCTCCGTTCTAGCACTTCGGGCTAGAACGGAATCTCGTCGTCCAACTCGGCGCCGCCGGTCGGATCGGCGGTTGTGACCGCTCCCTGCACAGACCTGAACACGTCCCCGCTAACGCTACCCGCGATCCGCTCGCCGTCCGCGACGAAGCAGACTTTTTGCAGGTAGGCGGTGACGCCAGGCTGGTTGGAGCCGACCCTATAGGTCCGGTATTTGACCTGCGCTGCGACTTGGCACCCGCTGTAGATTAGGGCCTTGATGGCCTCGGGCTCGCTGACGAGGATCGGTTGGCCCTGCGCATCGCGCCGACGTGCATCGAACACAGCGACGGGATATTGTGAGGCCGTTTTAAGAAGGACGGCGCCGGCGCAGTAGGAGCGATCCTTGCCCTTCTCGATCGCTTTCATCGCCTCGTCGTCGCCGCTGACGAACGGAAACTTCAAAGTCTTCAGGTCGGAGGCGGCGCCGAACTTCGCCCGAGCGAGCTTCGCAACTTCCTGCTTGTGCGCTTTGAGGTCGGGGTGGTCGGCGGGGATCAGGAACGTGGCGCTGTATTTCGGTTCGCCATTTTCGCGGCCTTGCTCATCTTTGAACTTCCGAGCCTCGTGCAGGCCCGGCCAAATCGCGCGAACGGCCTTCGTCAGGCCCAGTTCCAAAGTCACTTCCTGCTCTTTGTCTCGCATTGCAGACACTCCTAGTTGGGTTACACAAGAGAAAAATCTTATTCTGGCCGCGGAGTAATGTCAACCCGCCGCGATGCTGGCGAAAACACTGGCGCCGTGACTCGGGGAGACGGCGGCCCGACGGTCGTCAAGGCTGACCAAGAGGGGGTTTCCCTCCTTTTTGTGAGCCCACTCCGCCACGAAAGCTTTCCCGCCAACGCAGGTTTTCTCGATTTGCGCGGGGGATTTGAACTCCGGTTCACTGTAGGCGGAGGCTCCGAGAGCCGCCTTAGCGGCGCCCTCCGCCCCGTCCTTGAAGACCCGATCCGCGCGCCCCGCGACGAGCTTCGTTCCCGGCACCGGCGCGCCCGCCATTGCCCGCCTGAAGCATTCGTCCCGCAAAGCCTTGATGTAGGCCATCGCGGCCTCAATTTTCGCGTACTCCTCCCCGAGAAGCACGTCCGTCAACGCCGTAACTCCGACGGTCTCCGCACCCTCGGCCAAACTCTCAAAGTTTTCTTGCTGCTTGGGGCAGATCAGTTTCGCTGGGCACCACCGACAGTGGTCCCCGAGATTCAGCGGAGCGTCTGGCATATCGACGGCAAGCATGGCGGGAAGGAGAATTGAATCGCCCCACTCCAAAACTTCATCCGAAGTTCTCCAGCATTCGCGTATCGGCCCCTCTTCGTGAATTGCGCGGGGCTGCACAATTGTAGTGCCGACGCTGATATTTTCGCCCCTCTCAACCCCGAGGTTCCGCAGAACTCCGTAGGCGTAATAGAGCATCTGCGTGTTATCCTCCACATCCACCGCCACCCCGGCGCCGTGCTTATAGTCTAGAACGTGGACGTACCCGGCTCCCGCTTTCGGGCGATGATAAATTACTGCGTCTGCGGTCCCGCCGAAGTCGGCGCCAAGCTCCGGGCACTCAATGCGGTGCTCGATCAGGAGCTTCGTCTGCGCAATGTAGCGTTCGCGAACGTAATCGAGATAGACTTGCACTGCCTCCGCCATCTCGGCGGTTACGGGAAAGCCCTCGTGCCCGTCAAAAACCTCGCCAATCTGGGTCCATGCGTCGTTGGCGGAGTTCAAGCATGCGTCCGCCAGAGCGTGAGCCGAAGAGCCCTCCGCAGCAAACTCTGATTCCTCTTCCGCTGGCACGAGCGCAGAGAGAGCGAGAGAGCCGGGGCACTCGATCCAGCGCCTGGAAGAGGAGGCCGACAGTCTGCTATGTGTCCCGGCCATCGCGGGCCTCCGTCGCTGCGTCGGGGTCCGCTTCAATCAGGAACCGCCTAACTTTCCTCCTCAAGTGTAGCGCCGCACGAAACGCTTGCGCGCCGTCGTCTTTATCGGCGGCCTCCCGAAAGAAAACGCACGCCTTGTACAGCCCGTCCGTCGCTTTGTCGAGCGCAGGTTCGTCAAGGAGGGAAAAGGACGCGCGAGCCATATCACGCCCCCAAGGCGCGGAGCTTGTCGAGGAACTCTACCCGCTTTTCCGCAGGGACCCGGCTCGGCGGAAACGGCGCTGTCGGAATATATTCGCGGAGTAACGCCATGATGGACTGGCTGGCGTCGGATTTACCGGCCTTGGACAGTTCCTGCATCTTGAGGACAACGGCTTTCTGCATATCTCCGTCCGAGAAAGACGCGGCGACCGCCGCCCTCGCGTTGAGTGCGGCTTGCAGTTCCGCAGCGGTGTCCGCTTTTTTGGCGGATTCCGCAACCGCGGCGGCGGGAACTTCCGCCTTCACGCCGGGCGGGCGCCCACGCCTCTTCGTAGCCTCCTCAACCTTTGTCGCGGAGCCGGGCTCGATAATAACGGAGCCTTGCATCGGCAGCAACGCTGGCGCAACGTCCTCCAGTTTCAGGCCGAGAGCGGCGTAAACGTGGGCCTTCGCCAAGTCCAAGGCGTCTTCGATCGCCTCGTCCAGATCGGCGTCCTCGGCCTCCCCGAACGCAAGAGAGAGTTCGACGCCGGCGGTGGCGCTCTCGTAGGCTTTCGGCTGCATCGTGCGGCCGTAGTTGACTTTGATCGCGGAAACTTTAGCCATTGGTTTTTCCTTTCACGGCCTGTGGTCCAGTGCTGAGTGAATGTTGCGAAGCTTTCGGATCGCCGTGCCAAGAACCCGTTCATCGAAGGACCCCGGCGCGACAATGAACTCTATAAAAATCGCGTTGTTTTGCCCGATCCTCTCCAAGCGCCCGACTCCCTGCGCATTGTCCGCCGGAGTCCACGAGCACTCCGCAAAGATACCCCGGCTACAGACCTTTTGCAAGCCGTCAACTCCTACGCCTACGGACTGAAGGTTCCCAAGGAACACTTTCACCGCCGGGTCGCCTACGAACCTATCGACCGCCGTCTGCCGACGATAGGCTGAAGTCGAGCCGTCAACCCTTACAAGCCCGTGGCGTTGCAAGACTTGTTCCAGAAAATTCAAAACTTCTATGTGCCACCCGAAGACAACCAGCTTCTCCTCGCCGCCTTCGAGGAGCATATCCACATACTTTGCGACGTGCGGGACCTTTGCCAAGCCCATCATCTTGCGCACGGTCGAGATATGCCCCAGTTCTTCCGCGCTCGCGCCGCGTAAGTTCTCGGGGTCTATGTCGAGGAGCCGTTCTGCTTCGAGGGCGCGTTTAATCCCTGCATCTTCGTCCGTATGAACAATCTCATAGCGGATTTCCGGCAACTGGTCGAGCACGTCCCGTTTCAGGCGTCGCACCATGAAATGTGAACGAAGGCGGGCCTGAAGCTCGGGAAGCCGTCCGGTCTTTTCCTCCGACGCCCGGCCAATCACGCGACCGCTCTCCGGGTCCCGACGCTCGATTACCCGGATCGGGTTATAACGCTCTTGAAACTGTTCCTCCGAGAGAAAGTCTATCGAAGAGAAGTCGAGGGCGCGAGCAAGGGTGTACGCCTCTCGCGGGCGACCAGGCAGGGGCGTTCCTGTTAATGCAAGGACGCACCCGGCGGCTCCGGTAAGACCAGTTGCGCCAAACACCGCTCTAGTTCTTCCAGCAGCAGTTGTTTTGAGATAGTGGGCCTCGTCAAGAACGACGAGATCAGCGCCGAGTTTGGCGAGTTGAGCTGCAACACCAGGATTTCGGAGGAGATCATAAGAGACGACTGTCCATTCTGCACGAGGATGGACACCGTCGCTAGATTTGAGGATGGGGTAGACAATGTAACGACCCTCCATAGTTGACCACGCCCGGATTTGTTTCGCCCACTGAAGGCGGATGCTCGCCGGGCACACAACGAGCACTCTCTTTGCCCGCATCTCGTTGGCGACAACAATCGCCATCGGGGTCTTTCCCAAACCGGGTTCATCGCCGATCAGGGCGTGATTGCGCTGCAAGACGTAGTCCACTCCGGCCTTCTGGAAGGGCCAGAGGTCAAGTCCATTCGGCACGCGGCACTTACGCTTACTCGTCTTTGCCCAGGACGCCTCAATTGCCGGCAGTATCCCGCTTAGTTGCACCAAGGCTCGCGGCGTCGCGTGCTCCGCGTATACGCTCGCAGCGTATGGGTCCTTGGTGCAGAGGCACGCAGTCGCGGGAGTAGAGCGCGTCGAGGAGAAGTCAAGCCCCTCTTCTTCCACTATCGTCTTAACCCTCGGGTCCGCCCGATGAATCGCCAAGGTGAAGAAGCCGGTGTCGGGATAGAAGTCAAGTTTCACTCAGTATTACTCTTCAAAGCGGGAAGAGCGGCCAGTATCTGGAACGTGAGTCAGGTCTGCGAACCCGTATTTGAAACTAAGAGTCGCGCCCCCTAAGACACTGAACAAAACCGGGCCCCTGAAGCCCAACGTGGAAATAAGAACAGAGCCATCCAGATTCAAATGGAAGCCTGCAGGGACCTCCAGCGTCCGGTTCATAAAATATGGGCGGGGGGAGACCCTCAGTTTGGTTGCCCCCGCTTTCACCGCTGCGGCAACCACAGTATAGAGGTCTCCCTCAGACCACGCCTCCCCCCTAAGAGGCTTGTCAGCGCCGGTTAGCTGCGCGAGCCCCGCTTTGATCGCCGCGAAATCGTCTGCGATCCTGACCATACTGCTATCTGTCCTTTCGACTCAGCACGCGAATAAGCCAGTCCGCCGCATAAATGCAAACTTGCAGATACCACATGAAGCACATCAATAGGACTGCGGCGGCATATACTAAGCCCCCGAGGACCCAGGTAACGAATACGAGCATCAAAGCACGCACAGGCTGCGAAGAATAAACAAAGGGAAATGAAGCAAACAAGGATTGCGCCGGTCATTCGTGGTCCCTCCATTTTCGTCCGTAGGCGAACTGCAAAACCCGTGCCGGAATGTCCGTCGCGTCCGCCGGAATCTGCGCCGCTACGTTGTGACGACCTTCTTGTAGCGGCAGGCGGGGAACTGCAATCCCCGCCGCGTGCATAGCGTCAATAGCGTAACATTCCGCCTCGTACTCTTCCTGCCACCGGGGTAAATCAGAGCGCGCGCCGTGCTTGCAGTGGACATGCCCGCACTCATGCAGAAAGACAAAGAGCCCCTGGCGATCTGTAAGCGGAAGAGTCTCTATGCGCCGCTCGTGATGAACGGCGCTGCCGAGCGTAGTGAACACCTCAAAAGGCACATCACGCTCCCGCACTGTCCAACCTTTCGGCTTGTGCTTTCGCGCAACAGAACGCAGCCTAGCCTCTGAAGGGTTCCGGTCCCGGCGCATTGACAAACTCCGTGTGCAGTGCATACCCTGCCCTCGATGGTCGGGTCAACCCCCTTTGCAACTCCCGTTGCAGCCGCCCTCTATTGGGCCGAGCGGGGGTTCCCCGTCTTCCCCTGGCACCTGCGGGATGGGCAGAAAATTCCCTGTATAAAAGCATGGGAACAGTGCGCAACCTGCGATCCTCAAGAAATAAACCGGTTATGGGGGCGTTTTCCTAAATCGGGAGTCGGTTCGCCGCCTCATCGCTCCGGCCATTTCGTTTTAGACGTGGATAACAAGGGCGACAAGTGCGGGGACCTATCCCTCCTCCAGCTTGAAGCCGAGCACGCCCCGTTACCGGAAACAATGGAAACGATCACCCGCAGCGGCGGGCGCCACCTGTGGTTCAAGGGAGAAGCCCTCAACAGCGTGTCGAGGCTCGGGCCGGGCCTGGATATTCGGGGGAAAGGCGGTTGGGCGGCGATGCCGGGGTCCAGCGGGTACTCCCTTAACCCCCTCCACCAGGAGGTAGCCTCGCCGCCCAAGTGGCTGCAAGCGGCCCTCACTAACCTCTCACAGGAGCACGAACCGCGTCAAGCGGCGATCAACGAAGACCTTCCGGTTAACTTGGACGTGATCCGACGCCGCCTCGCGGACCTCGTAGCGCGTGGGGACGTGGCCGTTGAGGGACAGGGCGGGAACGATCGCACCTACCGACTGGCCCAGGAGTTGCAGGACTTGGGGGCCTCTCCCGAAGCCTCCCTGTCCCTGCTGGAGGAGCACTGGAACCCCTATTGCGCTCCCCCGTGGGACAGGGAGGAACTGGAGAGGATCGTTGACAACGCTACCCGCTACCGTCAGAATGAAGGCGGGGTTAAGGCGGCGGACGATGGCGGGGCCGTATTTGCCGGGATTGCAGTTTCTTCCGCTACCCCTGCGGAAGCTCCTTCCCCGAAGCGGCCTCGCTTTCTTCCCCTGTCAGAGGCCGACCAAGACGCACTCCCCGAGCCAGCTTGGCTCGTTCCCGGCTGGCTTCAACATTGCTCCACGGCCCTGCTATACGGCCGACCCGGCTCCATGAAATCCTTCGCCATGCTTGATTGCGCCCTTTCTGTCGCATCCGGGCTCCCCGCATGGGGTATTGAGCCATCTTCGGCGCGTTATCCTGTCGTGTACATCGCCCCCGAAGGCGCAATAGGGATCGCGAAGCAAAGGCGCAAAGCCTGGCGCGCGGCCCGCGGGATCGTAGGGCCTCTCCCGTTCTACCTCATTCGAGAGGCCCCTCTTGTGCGCGAGCCGGCGCACTTCCCCGAACTTATGGCCGCCATAGAGGCGAAGTGTCTGCCCCGCCTGATCGTGATCGACACTGTATCCCGTATTATGGCGGGCTTAGCAGAAAACGACACCCAAGACGCAACGCGAGCAATAGAGTTGGCGGACGGACTTTCTAGGCGCTATTCCTGCACCGTCGTCTTGGTACACCATACGCCAAAGAATGGGACAGGTCCGCGAGGGTCCGGGGTGTTTGAAGCGGACGTTAGCGCCCTCTTTTCGTGCGAATACGCCAAGTCCTCGCGGATCGTAACTCTTTCCTGCCCCAAGCAGAAGGACGCAGAGGAGCCGGCGCCCATCCGATTCAAAGTCCGGGCCGAGGGCGCCTCGATTGTTCTGGACAGGACCGAAGAGTTTCCACAAGACGACGCCGCAGACTCACAGCTTGCCGGCGATGTTGCCCTATGCTTGGCCGAGATGGGCGCCGTCAGCGAAGGCCGAGGAGTCACAACTGCGGCCCTCGCGGAGCACCTTTGCCACTTCCGGGGCTATGTCGGGGCAGACCTTCGCGCCACCTGGTCTAAGCAAATCTCCACCTTCGGACGAAGCGAGGGGGCGGGCTACAAAATACCAGGAACTAGCCCGACACTCTGGAGCCTCCCGAGTTAACAACTCCGCGTAAGCTGCTTCCTTCTTAAGCTCGGCACGCGCATAGTCGCTCAGGCGCCGCCGAAGCTCTTGCTTGGCGTATTTGTCAAGTTTTTTCATGGGGGCTGTCATCGTGCGATCCTTTCTCCGAACTCCCTCTTAGCAAAGGCGCGGTGCGAAGCGGTGTGGTGAATATGAACTCCGCGCCGCATCTTCTGTCCGGGAAAACAAGGGTCATCTTCGTACCAAGCAAGCATCCACCAGTCTTTAAACGTAGACCGGCGAGGCGCAGTGAGAATAAGGCGCGTCCCATCTTCGGCCGTCCACTCTGCATGCCCGCGACCAGGGGTGCGTTTTGCGGCCCGTAAAAGCCAGTAGGGATCGGGCACGATTATTTCTCCTGCAAATTAGCGAGGCCGACGAGGGTCTTTTTCCTGTCAACGGAACCCCCGCAAGCATCGCAGTTTTTCGCTCCGCCGTAAAGCGGTGCCCATTTAAACCCCGTGCCGGGATGACCACAGCCCGCGTATTTCGGCGCGGTCTTAAAGCCCGGAATCCTGCTCGGCCCGCAAGCATCGCAGAAAACCGCAGTTGTCGGCGCGTAATGGCGCTTCGTCCCGCGCCACTCGGTATAATCGTGGCCGTTGAAATAGGGCATTTTATTTTCCATGCAAGTTGGCGAGGCCGGCGAGGGCGAAAACGAGCGCCGGGAGGTAAAACCCTTCCTCCATCCTGTCGCGGATGATGCTCTGGTCGATCGCCCCTTGTGCGAGGCCGGCGCAATAGGCCGCGACCAGAAAGCAGGCGGTCCTGTTCAAGAGCTTAAGCAGGGGTTAATTCCCCGTCCTGTTGCCGAGTCTCTCGGGTATTTCAAGCAAACCCTAGCGACGGCTGCGCCTTCCCATGAGATTGCGTAAGCGCCGACGCGCGAGAACGCGGCGCCGAATTGCTCATAAATTTTAGGTTTAGTCAGGGTCCTTACTCCTTTTCAACAAATGCGATCAGCGCATCTAGCGCAGCCTGGCGCTCGACAGCCTTATAGGCTTTCCATGCGGGGTGCTCAACGGCCTCAAAGGCTTCCCATGCGGGGCGCTCAACGGCCCTATAGGCTTCCCATGCGGGGAGCTGGACGGCCTCATAGGCTTCCCGTGCGGAGCCCTGGACGGCCTCAAAGGCTTTCCATGCGGGGCGCTGGGCGGCCTGATAGGCTTCCCATGCGGGGCGCTGGGCGGCCTCATAGGCTTTCCATGCGGGGAGCTGGACGGCCCTATAGGCTTCCCGTGCGGAGCGCTCAACGGCCTGATAGGCTTCCCATGCGGAGCGCTCAACGGCCTGATAGGCTTCCCATGCGGGTTCAAAGCCGGGTTGCTCTAGCAGCCAAACAAGACTAAGGCCGACCTTATCGGCGCGGATTAGGTTTTCGCGGGTCAGCTCGGCGCTTTTGCCGAATGTGGCCTCAAACAGCGCCACTGGGTCGCCACAGGCATTCTGTTTGCGCAGGTACGCCAATGTGATTTTCTTCATGATCCTTACTCCTTTTCAACAAAGGCGATCAGCGCATCTAGCGCAGCCGGGCGCTCGACAGCCTTATAGGCTTCCCGTGCGGAGCGCTCAACGGCCTCAAAGGCTTTCCATGCGGGGCGCTCGACAGCCTTATAGGCTTCCCATGCGGGGCGCTCAACGGCCCTATAGGCTTCCCATGCGGGGCGCTCGACAGCCTTATAGGCTTCCCATGCGGGGCGCTCGACAGCCTTATAGGCTTCCCATGCGGGGCGCTGGGCGGCCTCATAGGCTTTCCATGCGGGGAGCTGGACGGCCCTATAGGCTTCCCGTGCGGAGCGCTCAACGGCCTCAAAGGCTTTCCATGCGGGGCGCTCAACGGCCTCAAAGGCTTCCCATGCGGGTTCAAAGCCGGGCCGCAGCAGCAGCCAAACAAGGCTAAGGCCGACCTTATCGGCGCGGATTAGGTTTTCGCGGGTCAGCTCGGCGCTTTTGCCG
>Ga0247727_10017906_pt1 | contig 11215 bp, 9 predicted proteins | sample WisWelCaveWW1625_FD_202498 | JGI IMG/M metagenome (GOLD analysis project Ga0247727, IMG submission 202498) | Biofilm microbial communities from Wishing Well Cave, Virginia, United States - WW16-25 | ecosystem: Environmental > Aquatic > Deep subsurface > Groundwater > Cave microbial mat | place...
TTGGGCATCCGCTGGGACGCGACTCCTCGCGGACGCCTACAATCTAACACGCACCTCCGGTCGCCTGGGTCTGAAGGGGACATTTCTACTTTGCCCGAGAAGGGGACATTTCTACTTTGCCTTGACAGCGCCTGAACGCCGAGTCGTTAGCCCGCCGTCATTGTGGTACGGTACTGGTGAGGGAGAAATCTGAAGTTCGAATGGAGGCGAGGAAGGCAGCAGCCAATGTCTCCCAGCATGGCGTGTCATTCGACGAAGCGTTGACGTCCTTGCTGCAGACCCGTTGGCACGGATCTTCGATGACAAGGACCACTCCATCGACGAGCAGCGGGAGATCATTATTGGGCATTCCGCTAGAACGCGACCGTTGGTGGTTTGCTTCTCGGCGTGTGGAAAGGGTACGACGAATGGCTGACGCGGGAAAAGGCGAAGCGATCGAGGGATTTGCGGTAGAATGACGGCCTGGAGGAGGGTGACATGAGCCAGAACCGGAGAGGATTCCTGAAGAACGCGGCGGGGGCAGGGGCGGGGCTGATCTGGGCGCCCGCGCTCGTGCCGCAGAGCGCCCGCGGGGCCAACGAGCGGGTGGTTTTCGCCCTGATCGGAGCCGGCGGACGAGGCCGCGGCGTGACCGACAACTTCAAGGAGCGTGGGGCGCAGTGCGCCGCGGTGGCCGACGCCTACGAGCCGAATCTCGAACTCGGCTTGAAGGCCGCGGGGGAGGGCGCCAAACCCTACCCCGACTACCGCCAGGTCCTCGAGCGCAAGGACATTGACGCTGTCCTGATCGCCTCGCCGGACCACCAGCACGCTCCCATGCTCCTGGACGCGGTGGCCGCGGGCAAGGACGTGTATCTGGAAAAGCCCATGTCGCACTCCATCGAGGAAGGGGCGCGCATGGTGAAGGCGGTTCGGGCGACCAAGCAGATTGTCCAGATCGGCATGCAGCGCCGCAGCTCCCCGTCGGTGCTGGCGGCCAAGACTTTGGTCGATCAGGGACTGCTCGGCGATACCTATCTGGCCCGCGTGCAGTGGTTCTGGAACACCTCCCGGCCGTTGAATAACTCGACGCTGCCAGGGAAACTGGATTGGGACAAGTTTCTGGGACCGGCCAAGAAGCGGCCCCTGGAGCCCATGCGTTTCCGCCACTGGCGCGTCTTCTGGGACTATTCGGGCGGCAACATGACCGATCAGGGCACGCACCTGATGGACGTCGTCCAGTGGTTCACCAACGCCGGCACGCCCCGATCCGCCGTCTGCCAGGGCTTCGTCTACGGAATGACCGGCGCCGAAACCCCGGACTGCTTCAACGCAACTTTTGAATACGAGAAGCTGATGGCCACCTGGACCCTGAACTACAACAACGCCTACTTGAACGGCTGGACCATCTATTTGCACGGCAACAAGGGCACCATGGTGCTGGACAACGACGGCTTTAGCATCTATCAAGAGCCGTGGAACAAGAACCGCGATCCGGTCTACCAGTTCAAGGGGTCGATCTCGACCCAGGCCCACGTGGACAACTTCCTGGCCTGTATCAAATCGCGGCAGCAACCGAATGCTCCAGTCGAGGTGGGCCACAGCGCGGTCGCCGCCCCGCATCTGGCCAATGTGGCCTACCACCGGAAGCGGGAGGTCCGGCTGAACGCCTCGGCGACTGAGGTGACGTAAGCCACGCGGAGGTGGACTGCGATGGACCGCAGACAATTCGTCTCTGTTGCCGGCGCTGGCGCCGCCGCCTTGAGTGCCCCCGCGGCGGCATCGCCGCAGACCGGGAGCCGCCAGCGGGCCTTGATGAAGCTGGGCTGCCAGAGCAGCCCCACCTCGGACAAGCGGCTCCAGTTCTTTGCCCGCCACGGGGTGAAGAACATCTGCGGCTATCCCCCCGAGCCCGGCCAGCGCGGTCACGCCACGGTGGAGGACCTGCAGCGCCTGCGCGAGCGGGCCGCCAAGCAGGGGGTCAGCGTGGATCTGATCGCACCGTCGTTTCTCGCCTCGAGCCACATTGACCGCACCGCCCGGCCCGCGATCATGCTCGGCCAGAGCCCGGAGCGGGACCGGGACATCGAGCACATCCAGAACCTGATCCGCAACTGCGCCCGCGCCGAGATACCGGCCATCAAGTACAACATGAGCATGCTGGGCGTGCTGCGCACGGAGCGGACGCCCGGGCGCGGTGGCTCCTCTTACAGCACGTGGCGGCTGAAAGAAGCCAAACCCTCCACCCCGTTGACCCGCGCCGGGCGCGTGACCGCCGATATCTACTGGGAGCGCATCACCTACTTCCTCGACCGCGTGATCCCTGTCGCCAACGAGCACAAGATCCGCATGGCCTGCCATCCGCACGATCCCGGCGTCCCGCCGGAGGGCTACCAGGGCGTCGACGCGGTGCTGGGCACCGTCGACGGGCTGAAGAAGTTCCTTTCCACACGGGAGAGTCCCTACCACGGGCTGAACTTCTGTCAGGGCACCGTCTCGGAAATGCTGCAGGATCCCGGGCGCGAGATCTTGGACGTCATCCGCTACTTCGGATCCCGCAAGAAGATCTTCAACGTCCACTTCCGCAACATTCGCGGCAAGCGGGACGGCTTCCAGGAGGTGTACCCCGACGAGGGAGACGTGGACTTCGTCAAGGCGATGATGGTCTACAAGGCGGTCGAGTATCCCTACATGATGATGCCCGATCATGTTCCCCATCATCCGGACGACCCTGGCGGGGACCAGGCTTTCGCCTTCGCCTACGGTTACATTCGGGCGCTGATCCAGGCAGTGGAGGCGATGGGATGAAGCCGGCCGCCTAGGCGGGGGCAGAGACGCGAAGGCCGGCGATGTCGCGGAAGTCGGCGGAGTTCAGCGTCCAAAGCTCAGCCTCCCAGGCAATCGCAGAGGCGGCGATGGCAAGATCGACTTCACGGCCGCGGGGCCGCCGTAGCTTCCGGTAGAGTTCCGCGGCCACAGCGGCCTCCGTCGAGCCGAAGGGCAGAGCCATTTCCCTGGGCAGCAGCTCCTCTTGTTCGGCAAGCTCTTGGGTGGTTCGCGGCCCCCTGAGCCATTCATACAGGGCCAGGGCCGGTATCCCCACGCGCTCCCCACGCCGAATGGCCTCGCGGAGCGCCGGCGCCGAGCGCCTGGGTCCGGTGAAACAGTCGATGATGACGGTCGTATCGAGAAGGATCACCGAGACCTCGCGCCGGCCGAGCGGCTCCAGAAGTGGCGGCGAGCCTGGCGGAGCTCACGCAATTCCTTGTCCACTTCCGCCTGGGGCCGAGTCGGCGGTCGCGCCATGATCTGGTCGAGCACCCGCAGCATCCGCAGGCGCTCGGCCTCGCTGAGCTTCCCGATGCGCTCGTGGTAATCGTGGATGGCCTCGCGGACCACTTGGCTCTTGGGCTTGTGGAGCCGCTCGGCGGCGTCCTGGAGCCGGAACAGGGTGGCGCGATCCAGCGTGAAGGTGGCTTTGCCGGTTGCCATATCTGAACCATACTACCATATCTCAGGCCACGCGGCGGCCGTGCTACGATAAAGAACCGCCGGCCCATGCCCGCTCCCACTCGCACCGCCGCGCCGTCGCGGGCCAAGGACTTCTTCGGACCCGCCGGGCTGCTCTCGCGCTGGCATCCGGACTACGAGTTCCGCGACGGCCAGCTCCGCATGGCCGAGCAGGTGGAGGCCGCTTTGGCCGACAAGCAGCACTTGCTGGTCGAGGCCGGCACCGGCACCGGCAAGACCCTGGCCTACCTGGTCCCGGCCCTGGCCGCCGGCAAGCGGGTCGTCATCTCCACCGGCACCAAAACCTTGCAGGAGCAACTCTACTGCAAAGACATCCCATTCCTGGAGCAGCGCTTCGGGCAGCCTCTGCGGGTAGCCTACATGAAAGGGCGGAACAACTACCTCTGCCGCCAGAAGCTGTACGACGCCGAGAACAAGCCTCTGCTCAGCGGCCTGGTCGAGATCGAGGATTTCGCCATGATCCGCGAGTGGGAACGCCAAACACAGACCGGCGACCGGGCGGAGTTGACCAAGCTGCCGGAGAACAGCACGGTTTGGGGGAAGCTCGACGCCCGGCGGGACCTCTGCACCGGCCAAAAATGCCCCCAGTTCGCGCGATGCTTCCTGTCCCTGATGAAAGAGAAGGCCCTGGAGAGCGATATCGTTATCGTCAATCATCACCTCTTCTTCGCCGACCTGGCCATCCGCGATCAGGACTTCGGCAACATCATTCCCGACTACAGCGCGGTCGTTCTCGACGAGGCGCACGAGATCGAGGAGGTGGCCAGCCACCACTTCGGCGTCAAGCTCAGCACCTACATGTTCGAGGATCTGGTCCGCGACGCGGGCGGCGCCGCCCGAGAGAGCCAGTTCGGGTCCCAAGAATTGAACCGGGCTCTGGAGAACTTGCGCGAGCGGGCCTGGGCGCTGTTCGAGAAGCTCCCCGGCGACGAGGGGCGCGCCGCCTTCCGCGAGCGGGACCAGTTCCTGGCGCAAAACCTGAAAGCCTTTCAGGGCCTGACCGGCGCGCTCGAGCTGGCCGGCACGCAGCTCAAGCTGGTCCGAAAACAATCCGACGCAGTGTCGCCGCTGGTGCGGCGCGTCGGGGAGTTGCGAGAGGCCCTGGAGTTTCTTCTGGTGGTCGATGACCCCGCTTACGTGTACTGGATCGAGCGGCGGGGGCGCGGCGTGTTTCTGCAAGCCACGCCGATCGACCTCGCGGCTATCCTGGCCGCGACGTTGTTCAACAAGACCGACACGGTGATCCTGGCCTCGGCCACGCTGGCGGTGGCCGGGGCCTTCGACTACGCCCGCCGGCGTCTGGGGATCGGCGCCTGCCGCGAGCTGATCGTGCCCGGTCACTTCGATTACCCCAACCAGGCGCTGCTCTACGTCCCGCGCTCGCTGCCGGATCCCCGCGTCGCGGGCTTCGCCGGCGCGGCGGCCGAGGAGGTGATCCGCGTGCTGCGCGCCACCCGTGGCCGGGCCTTCGTTCTGTTCACCAGTTACGAGCAGATGCGCCAGGTCCACGAGCTGGTCTCCTTCGCCATCGAGTACCCGACATTGTTGCAGGGCAGCGCCCCGAAGAGCGCCCTGCTCGACCAGTTTCGCGCCACCCCGCACTGCGTGCTGTTTGCCACCTCCAGCTTCTGGCAGGGCGTCGACGTGCCCGGCGCGCAGTTGAGCTGCGTTATCATAGATAGGTTGCCGTTCGCGGTGCCCAGCGATCCGGTGGTGGAGGCCAGAATTCGCAACATCCGGGAGGGGGGAGGAAACCCGTTCTACGACTATCAGATTCCCGAAGCGGTGATTGCTTTGAAGCAAGGCTTCGGCCGGCTGATCCGCAGCCGCAAGGACCGCGGGGTGCTGGTCCTGCTGGACAACCGCATCTGCCGCCAGCGCTACGGCCAGGTCTTCTTCGACAGCCTCCCCGCTTACGGCTACACCAACGAGATCGCGGCGGTCGAGAAGTTCTTCGCCGGGGGGTGAGGGGCCGTGTTTGAGGTCGCCGTCGAGCAAACCTTCGCCGCCGGGCACGCGCTCCGCGGCTATCGGGGCAAGTGCGAGAACGTCCACGGCCACAACTACAAGGTGCGTGTCACCCTGAGCGGCGCGGAGCTCGATTCGATCGGCCTGCTCTGCGATTTCGTCGAGGTGAAGCGCCTGATGCAGGGGATCATCGACCGGCTCGACCACCGCTTCATGAACGAGATCCCCCCGTTTGACGTGCTGAATCCTTCGGCGGAGAACCTGGCCCGCTATTTCTACCAGGAGCTCGAGCGCGGGCTGCGCGAGAAGCCGCCGGCGGTCCCGGTCCGCGTGGGCGAGGTCCAGATCTGGGAAACCGACACCACGACGGCGACCTATCGGGAGTAGCGTGCAGGTCACCGAAATCTTTCACTCCATTCAGGGCGAATCGACCTACGCCGGCCTGCCCTGCACCTTCGTCCGCCTGACTGGCTGCAATCTGCGCTGCGTCTGGTGCGACACCGAATACGCTTTTCACGGCGGCGAGCGAATGACCGTGGACCAGGTGCTGGAGAAAGTGCGGGCTTTCGGCGGCCGGCTGGTCGAGGTAACCGGCGGCGAGCCGCTGCTGCAGAAAGAAGTCTATCCGTTGATGGAGCGGCTGCTCGAGGCAGGCTACCGGGTGCTGCTCGAAACCAGCGGCGAGCGGTCGATCGCCCAGGTGCCGCGCGAGGTGGTCAAGGTGGTCGACGTGAAGTGCCCCGACTCGGGCGAAGGGGGCACGTTTGAGCTGGCCAACCTGGGCTGCCTGGCGCCTCACGATCAGATCAAATTCGTCATCGCCTCCCGCCGGGACTATGAGTTCGCCCGCGATTTTACACGCCTCCACGACCTGACCCGCCGCACCGCGGCCGTCATTTTTTCTCCGGTCCACGGCCACATGGATTTGCAGCAGTTCGCCGAGTGGATCTTGGGCGATGGGTTGGACGTGCGGTTCGGTTGCCAGTTGCACAAGCTGATCTGGGGACCGGAGGCCCGGGGAGTCTAGAATCAGTTTGTATTCAGACACCGCCCAACTCAGTCCGACTGCGCTATCCTGGTGCCATCTCGCGCCGGTTCCACCGGCCGCCAGGAGGAGTCATGACCCCAAGACCAGGCCACTGGGCTTTCTGGCTGATCGCCAGCCTGACCGCGCCCGCCTGGGCCCAGGTCTCTACCGCCACCCTGACCGGAATCGTCACCGATCCGTCGCAGGCCCGCCTGCCCGGCGTTACCCTGCAGTTGACCAACCAGGATACTGGGGTCAGTTGGACCGCGGCCACCAGTCCCGAGGGCGAGTACACGCTCCCCTTGCTGCCTCCCGGACCCTACCGCGTTTCGGTCGAGGGCAAAGGGTTCCGGCGATACTCTCGCTCGGGGATCGTTCTGGAGCTCGGCCGCGTCACGCGCTTGGACATCCCGCTCGAGCTGGGGCAGGTCACCGAGATCGTCGAGGTTACCGGGGCGCTTCCTCTGCTCGAGTCGGAAACCTCCACGGTCGGGCAGTTCATCGAGAACAAGACCATCATCGACATGCCGCTGAACGGCCGGCGCGTGGGCGAGCTGCTGGCCGGCATGGGCCACACCGTCTTCATCTCCGGAGACGTGATCCGGCCGCGGGTGGCGATGGCCGGTGGGCGCGGGGACCAGCAGCAGTGGATGATCGACGGCGTCAACTCCTCCAACATCGCCCTGGAGGTGACCCAGGCGCTGTTCAACCCTCCAGTCGAGGCGGTCCAGGAGGTGCGCGTCCAGCAGAACAACTACTCCGCCGAGTTTGGAAACAGCGGCAGCGGCGTGGTCGCCATCCACACCAAGTCCGGGACCAACCAGTTCCATGGAGACGCCTACGAGTTCTTCCGCAACGACAAAATGGACGCCCGCAACTTCTTCTCGGACAGCAAGGCGCCGCTGCGCTGGAACATTTTCGGACCGGCCGCCGGCGGTCCGATCCGCAAGAACCGGACGTTTTTCTTCACCCATAGCGAGTGGCAGCGGCAGCGGGTCGGGGTGACACGCGTCCAGACCGTGCCCACGGCGGCCCAGCGGGCGGGCGATTTTTCGCAAACCTTCACCGCCGCCGGACGCCTGATCCCGATCTACGATCCCCGGACCACCCGGCCGAATCCGGCCGATCCCAACGCCCGCCTTCGCGAAGCTTTCCTGGGCAACACTGTCCCCTCCGACCGCATCGACCCGGTAGCCGCCCGGATCGTGGCGTTGTATCCGCTTCCGAATCGTCCGGCCAGCAATCTGGCCGGCGCCAACAACTCGAACCGCAACGCCTCACAGGCGCTGAACATCACCACCTGGACCAGCAAGGTGGATCACGTTCTCGGCGACCGCGACCGGCTCTCCGGCCGGTTTATCCTGCACGACTTCCCGACCTACAACACGCCGGCCTGGGAGGAGGCGGCCGCGGATCCCAACGCCAACCGCTCTCCGCGCCGCGCCTATAGCCTGGCGATCAATCAGATTCACAACTTCACCCCGACCCTGCTCAACGACGCGCGTTTCAACTGGCAGCCGCGACGCTTCCACAACCTGTCGCTGGGGCTGGACCAGGGCTGGCCGGGCAAGCTGGGGCTCAAGGGAGTCTCCGAGCGGCCTTCCCGCGCGTCGAGTCGGCCGGCTACGCGGCCATGGGCCCGGGGACGGCGGAGCGGATTCAAATCCCAATTCATGATACCCACGTGGTGGAGAACGTCTCCTGGTTCCGCGGCGCTCACTCGGTGAAGTTCGGCGGCGAAGCGCGACTGGCGCGGAACGTCGATGACTTCAACGTGCGGATTTCCGGCCGGCTGAACTTTGCCGCCCAGCCCACCTCCCAACCGGGAGTCGCCAACACCGGCCAATCCATCGCCAGCCTGCTGCTCGGATTCCCCAACTCCGGCGACGTCCTCGACACGGACCTTCTCGACAGGCGGGCGAAGTACTTCGCGCTGTTCTGGCAGGACGATTGGAAGATCACTCCCAACATGACCATGAACATCGGAGCGCGCTGGGAGACCCATAGCCCGCGGTTCGACGCCAGCGACCGCCAGAACGGATTCGACCGGTCGCCTGTCAATCCCGTCTCCGGCACGCCGGGCGTGGTGACTTTCGCCGGCCGCGACGGCCTGGGCCGCAACGTCTACCAGGGAGACCACAACAATTACGCTCCCCGGGTTGGACTGGCCTGGAGGCCCTGGGGCGATCGCCGAACCGTCATCCGGGCGGGTTATGGGATTTTCTTCGGGCCGCCGCTGCCGGGGTCCAACAACACCAGCGCCGGTTTTGAAACCAGCGGCAGCTTCACCACGCCGGACAACGGGATTACGGCGCCGTTCTTTCTGCGCGACGGTTTTCCCGCCCCCCGCCGGGCCGAGCTGGGGCCGGGGTTCGGCGCCGTGCGCATCGGGCAGCCGGTGCAGTTCGCCCCCGAATTCATCGACCCCCAGCGGAGGCTCGGTTATTCCCAGCAGTGGAATCTGGTCATCCAGCGGGACCTCGGCTGGAACACCCTGCTCGAGTTGAGCTACCTCGGCAACGTCGGACACAAGCTGAACGGGCCGAACACCAGCATCAACCAGGCGCCGCCCGAGAGCATGGGGCCGGGCAACGCCCAGGCGCGCCGTCCTTTCCCCCAGTTCGGCAATGTGACCCTGGTCACGCCGATGTGGGGCAACTCCGCTTATCACGGCCTCAACGTCAAGCTGGAGAAACGCTTCTCGCACGGGGTGAATTTCCAGGCCAACTATACGTATTCGAAGTTCATCGACGACGTGCCTGCCAGCTTCGAGGCGGGCGAGGTCAGCGTCGGGATCCAGAATCTATACAATCGCCGCGCCGAGAGGTCGCTGGCCGGAAACGACGTGCGGAACCGTCTGGTCTGGGGTTCGGTCTACGAGCTGCCCTTCGGCAAAGAAAGGCGGCGCCTCAACCAGGGCGTGGCCGCCACCGTGTTGGGCGGCTGGAACCTCGGCTTGATCGTGACCTTGCAGCAGGGCAGTCCCTACGGCCTGACCACGCAGACGAACAATACCAACGCCTTCCTGCCCGGACCGCAGCGAGTCAACGTGCTGCGCTCGCCCGAGCTGCCGGCGTCCGAGCGCCGCGTCGAGCGCTGGTTTGACGCGAGCGCCGTCACGGCTCCGCCGGCCTACACGTTCGGCGATGCGGGGCGCGCCCTGCTGACCGGTCCTGGGCTGGCCAACCTCGACATCTCCCTGCTGAAGAATCACCGCTGGGGCGAGCGCTACAACCTGCAGGCGCGCGTGGAGGCTTTCAACTTCATCAATCGGACCAATTTCGAGGAGCCCGGCCGCGCCCTGGGCTCGCCCAACTTCGGGGTCATCGGCGCGGCGCGGCCGGCGCGGATCCTGCAGCTCGGGCTGAAGTGGCAGTTCTAATATCCGAAACTCGGACGCGCAACCCTCGAATACAGGGACGCCCTCCGCACTGATCGGGGTTCACCGTGATGCGCGAGGTCAGGTCCGTCATGGAACCCAGCTTAACTCAGATGTCTCGCTTTCGCTCGGGATGACAGGAACCACTCAGGGCTGGCCGGGGGCCTTGGCATTCGTATCCGCCGGCGGTGCGGGCGGGAGGAGGAGACTCAGAAGCGGTAGTACAGGCCGAATTGAATCAGCCGCGGACCGTAGAACGTGCTGTTGATGCGGCCAAAGGCGGTCGAGTCGAGCGTCAGGTTGCCGACGGCCCAGGAGGGATGGTTGAGCACGTTGGAAGCCTCCGCCCGCAGCTCCAGGGAGTGCTTTTCCCTGATCTTGGTATTCTTCATCAACGCGAAATCCACATTGAAGGTCCAGGGGCCGGAGAACAGGCGCTGCTGCAAGGCGCCGATCGAGCCCGGCGGGGGATGAAAGAACACCTGGCCGTTGAAAGGGGGGCTTCCGTCAGGCGCCACGGCTCGCCCGTCGGCTCCGATCGCCGCGGCGGCGACAAAAAAAGGCCCCCGGTCCGTCTGCCGGAAACGCAGCAGGCTGTCCAACTCTGTCTTATTCAGCCTCGTGTTGGCGGTGTTGAGCGCCATCACACTGAGCGTTTGGTTCAGAGTGCTGCGTCCGGAAACCACGGAAAACGGGGCGCCGGACTGCCAGATCAGGAGGCCGCTGGCCGCCCACCCGCTGAGCAGGCGGCGCAGGGGAGGCCAGTCCACCCGGCGACCTTGCCCAAACGGGAGATCCACAATAGCGTTGGCCTTGATGACATGGGTCAGGTCATACACGGACCGGGCCCGCTCGTTTCTGGCATTGTTGATGTCCAGAAAGGCATGGAAGCGCGTGGGATTGTCGTCGGTGTTGGTGAGAACCTTCGAGAAGGTGTAATTGGCCTGGAGCTGCGCGCCGGCGCGCAGCCGGCGCGTCGCCTCCACCTGCAGCGCGTTGTAGCTGGAATGGCTGAAATTGGTCAACAGGGCCGCGATCCAAGCCGACGGATTGGGAAAGAACTGCACGGCTCCGTTCAGCCCCCGGAACTGGTACTCTGACGCCAAGGCCCCTGGCTGGCCGGTCTGGATCAGGTTCAGCAGCGTCGGATTGTTGAGGTTTCCGCCGCCGGCCAGGCGGGGAAACACCGCCAGCGCCTGGCTGCCAGGAATCGAGGGATTGTAATTCGGGTTGAACACGCCGGTGGCGGCGCGCGCCAGGTTGCCGTTGCTGCGCGCCCGCTCGAAATCATCCAGGAATCCGTTCTCCCGGATGATCACCTGGTTGTAGTC
>Ga0247727_10017907_pt1 | contig 11214 bp, 12 predicted proteins | sample WisWelCaveWW1625_FD_202498 | JGI IMG/M metagenome (GOLD analysis project Ga0247727, IMG submission 202498) | Biofilm microbial communities from Wishing Well Cave, Virginia, United States - WW16-25 | ecosystem: Environmental > Aquatic > Deep subsurface > Groundwater > Cave microbial mat | place...
TCCGCATCGCGCAGCCGGAGGGTGAGATCCAGCTCCGCGGCGCAACGCTGATGGAGGGCTACCGGCATGATCCGGCTGCGACCGCGGGCGCCTTCACCCAGGACGGGTGGCTCCGTACCGCGGACCTTGGCGTGCTCGATCCGGACGGCAGGCTCATCGTCCACGGTCGGTCGGACGACGTCATCCGCTCGGGAGGCGAGAAGGTCTGGCCCGCCGAGGTCGAGCGGGCACTGGCCGAGCACGCCAAGGTGGGAGCCGTCGCCGTCGCCGGGCGCCCGAACCCCGACTGGGGGCAACACGTCGCAGCCTGGGTCGTCCCCGCGACCACGGACGACCTTCCCACGCTCGAGGAGCTTCGGGAGCACTGTCGGGAGCGGCTCGCTCGTTTCAAGGCACCGCGGGAGCTCTTCCTCGTTCCCGAGCTGCCCAAGACGGCGTCGGGGAAGGTTCGTCGCGGCGACCTCCGGACCTGAAACGAAGGAAGCCCGGGTCCGGGAGGGGTGGACCCGAGCTTCCTTGCTTGGTGCGAAGGGCCACCGAGGGGGTGGTGGCCCCACGCAGCGGCGTCTGTTAGGGCGTCGCCTCCAGGCTTTCGGCAGCTTCCACTCGGCGCTTGAGAGCCCCCGTCGGAGCGCCTTACACGGTGATCGCGCCGTGGCGAACGGCGAACGCGACCGCCTCGAGCTTGGAGTGGACGCGCAGCTTGCCCAGGATGTTCCGCACGTGCGTCTGCACGGTCTGGGGGCTGATGAAGAGCTTCCCCGCGATGCCGTCGTTGCGGAGCCCCTCCGCCAGCAGCTGCAGGATCTCGCGCTCGCGCTCCGTGAGGTCGTTCAGGAGGTTCAGCGCATCCCGCTGGGCCTCGCGCTCGCGGGCCACCTGAGCCAGCAGTCGCGTGAGCGTCGCCGGGTCGATCAGCACCTCTCCCTCGGCCGCTGACTTCACCGCGGCGAGCACCTCTTGAGCCGCAGAGTCTTTCGAGAGGAACCCGGACGCACCCGCCTCCACTGCCTCGACCAGCAACCGGTCATCGTCGTGCGCGGTCATGATCACGACCTTGGTCGAGGGAGAGGCCTCCTTGATCTTGAGGGTGGCGTCGATCCCGTTCATGTCGTCGCCTTTGAACATGATGTCCATCAGGACCACGTCGGGCAGCTGTTCGGTCGCGATCGAGATCGCTTCGCCGGGAGCGTGCACCGGCGAAGCGGTGAGCGAGAGCTCCTCGTCGAGGCCGACGAGCGTGGCGAGCGCGTCGGTGAGGATCTTGTGGTCGTCGCAGATCAGCAGCGACACCGGCGTGCGAGTCCTCACGTCTCAACCTCCAGGGGGAGCCGGATGCGCACGATGGTACCCCCAGCCGGGGCCTCGTCGATCACCATCTCACCATCATGTTCGGCAAGGATGCCCCGGGAGATGAACAGCCCGAGCCCGGGCCCCGGCCGATCCTCGTAGCCGCCCGGGCGCCACCTGGCGAATCGCCCGAACACCTCGTCCCGTCGCTCCTCCGGTATGCCGGGCCCGGTGTCGGCGACCTCGACCAGTGCGGACGCGTCTCCGGCTCGCGAGCTGACCCGGATCGGCGCGTCCGGCGGCGAGAACTTGGCCGCGTTCTCCACGACCTGCCGCAGCGCCTCGACGAGGCTCTTGCGATCCGCCTCCACCCTGATGCCGGGAGCCAGTTCCGCGGTCAGGTAGTGGCCGGTCGTGTCCGCGGACTCGATGGCCTCCCGGACGACGGTGGCGAGATCGAGGGGACGCCGGTCGCCGACGAACGTCCCAGCGTCGACCTTCAGGGCGAGTGACGCCTGGTTGATCGTGTCCAGTAGCCGCCCGGCTTCGTGCTCGATGAGGCCCAGGAACTCGGTGCGCTCCGCGTCGCTCAAGCGGTCGTAGTTCTGGGTGGTGGTCGCGGCAAGGCTCTTGACCGTGGCGATCGGCGAGCGCAGATCGTGGGCGAGCGTGGAGGCGATCTCCGCCCGCCCGCTCAGCACCTCCGTCGCACGGTCGGTTGCCCTTCGTACGCGGGAGACCTCCTCTCGTTGTGAGAACAGCAAGCCGGCGAGCATCAGGGCCGGCACAACCGGCTGCAGGGCATCAGCCCAGGTGAGGAACCCCATCCCCTGGAGCGGATGATGGATCACGCCCAGTTGCATGGGCGCGGCGACCAGCAGCGCCCCCGCCAGCCACGGGTGCACACCGCGCACGTCCGAGCCCCGGGAGGCCTCCCTCCACGCGGCCACCACGAGCAGGAGCGCCGACGCCCCCCCGATCAGCCACCCCACGGGACCGAGGGCGAACCGGTCGACGCCGGGCAGCCCGATGTTGAATCCCTTCCACGCGTGGTCATCCTGCAGAGCTTCGGCCGCGAAGGCGGCGATCGGGATGCTGGCGCCCGTCGCGAGCATCGTGTACCCCCACACCGTGGCGGCGCTGACCGGCGGCTTGCCTCGGCGGTCGCGCCAGGGCAGGGCCAGGACGAAGCAGGTTCCAGCCACGGTCCAGGCGACCTGCCAGCCAACGACGGACAGCGGGCTCACCCGCCGCACGGGCGGCAGCGCGGAGAGCTCCTGCCTGAACAGGACCTGCGGCAGATCGGCGGCGAAGGAGAACGCGATGCCGTAAACAACGGCTCCGACGACCAGCGCACCGCATCCGGCCGAGACGAGCAGGAGGTGAGGGTCGTTCGACCCCCGGTAGCGACTCCAGGCGACGGCGGTCGCCGCCGCCCAGGCGGCGGCGACCGCCGTCGCCAACGTGATCTGCGTGTGCGGGGCGACGATGGGCTGGTGGGTGAGCACCAGCAACGCCACGGATACGGCGACCGCGACGGCCAGCGCCGGCCAGAACCACGCACCGGGACGCCTCACCGCCCGAGTCTAGAACCGGCGTCGTGGCCGACCTGGGATGTTCGGCCGGCCCGGACCTACGCGACCTACGAGTAGGAGTGCTTCTCGTCGGGGAACGAGCCTGCGGCGACGTCGCGGACGAACGCTTCCGCAGCGTCCGTCATCGCACCGCGCAGATCCGCGTACGCCTTGGAGAACCTGGGGATCTTCTCGTTGAGCCCGAGCAGGTCGTTCACCACGAGGACCTGGGCGTCGCAGCCCGCCCCGGCTCCGATCCCGATCGTGGGGATCTGCAGCGAGCTCGTGATGTCGGTACCGAGGTCGGAGGGCATCGCTTCGAGCACGATGGAGAATGCGCCGGCCTTCTCCAGCGCGAGAGCCTGGTCCACGACCTTGTGGGCCGCCTCGCCCCGGCCCTGCACCTTGTAGCCGCCGAGACTGTGGACCGACTGCGGTGTGAGGCCGACGTGGGCCATCACGGGGATGCCCACGTCCACCAGCCTGTGGATCAGGTCCAGCTGCGGACCCTCGATCTTGACGGCGTGCGCCCCACCCTCCTTCACCAGCCTGCCGGCGTTGCGGAGGCCGTCCTCGACGCTCGCCTGGAACGACATGAACGGCATGTCACCGACCACCATCGCGTTCTCGACGCCCCGGGCGACCGCCTTCGTGTGATGGAGCATCTCGTCCATCGTGACCGGCAGCGTGTCGGCATAGCCCAGGACGTTGTTCGCCACCGAATCGCCGACCAGGAGCACCGGGACGCCCGCCCGATCGAGGATCTGCGCTGTGGGGTGGTCGTAGGCGGTGAGCATCGCCCACCGCCGCCCTTCCGCCTTCCACGCCCGGAGGTCGTTGATCGTGACCGTCATGTCGCTCGCGCCTCCTTCGAGAAGTGCACGGCCTGCCGTCGATGACGAGGATACCCGCGCGTGGCGCTCTCGGCCCGGAGCCGCGGGACGCCCAGCTCATGCTGGGAGCTCGAGATCTGTCGGCTCCAGCCGCCACTCACCGGCTGCCGCATTGGCACGGATCTGGTCGGTGGACGTGGCGCCAGCGATCACCGAGGCTACCGGCCCTTGGGCCACCAGCCACGCGAACGCCAGCTCCAGCAGCGTGTGGCCACGCTCCTCCGCGAACGCGCTGAACCTGTCCAGTCGGTCGAAGTTCGCTTCGGTCAAGACCTCGGCTCGCTCGCGTTCGTCGTACCAGACGTCAAGGCGGGAGTCGGAGGAGGGCGGCTCCCCGCGGCGATACTTCCCGGTGAGCAGGCCGCTCGCGAGCGGGAAGTAGGGCAGGTAGGCCATGCCGAGCCGGTCGGCCTCGGCGAGGCCCTCTGTGGCGTCGTCGCGGGCGAGCAGGTTCAGCTCGTTCTGGACGCAGGCGAACCGGGCGCCTGGGTGCGCCTCGGCCGCCTCTCGCAGCTGCTCGGCACTGAAGTTCGAGCACCCAATCTCGCGCACCTTGCCCTGCCTCACCAGGTCGTGGAGCGCGCCCAGCGTGTCCGCGATCGGCGTCTCGGGACGCGGCTCGTGCAGCTGGCACAGGTTGATCCGGTCGGTGCGGAGGCGCGTCAGGCTCGCGTCGACCGCGCGATGCACGTAGTCGGGCGAGGCGCCGCCGGCGATGCCGGGGTCCCCCAGGTTTCCCAAACTTGGTCGCTAGCACCACGCGGTCGCGGCGGCCTTCCAGGATACGGCCGAGGAAGGCCTCGCTCTCGGCATCGCCGTAGACGTCGGCGGTGTCGAACAGCGTGATCCCCTGGTCCAGCGCCGCGTCGACCACGGCACGGGTGCGGGCTTCGTCCAGCCGCCAGCCGAAGTTGTTGCACCCGAGCCCAACGACCGAGACCTCGAGCGTTCCGATCTTCCGCGTGTCCATCGACCGATGGTAGCGGGGGTGCACTTCGCGAATCGCCCGGAAGGGGCCGGAAGAGGTAATGGGCCAGCACCTCGAGCCCGTCGTCTCGTCGCCCAACACACGTGCGACTTCGATGTCAGACCCGGCTGCTAGCGTTCGGATCAGTCACGTACACTGCTGGAACAGCCCTCAGTTCCTTCTGCTCCCTCTCAGGGGGGCCGTCCAGTCCAGAGGAGGTGAAGCTTGAGGGAGTACGAGATCATGCTCATCCTGCCCGCCGAGGCCGACGAGGCCCTGGTGGGGACCGCGGTCGGTCGGATCGAGAAGGTCGTTTCCGAGCACGGGGGCGCGATCGGCCAGATCGACCGCTGGGGCCGACGCCGGTTCGCGTTCGAGTTGGCTGACCGACACGAGGGGTACTACGTCGTGACGACGTTCACCGCCGAGCCCGCGGCCCAGACCGAGTTGGAGCGCGCCCTGAACCTCGCCGATGAGGTGCTGCGACACAAGGTGATGCTCCTGCCAGTCAAGAAAGACAAGAAGCCAGACAAGAAGAGAGCCGCTTCCCCGGCGCCGGCAGAGACATCCGCCTAGGCGCGCGAACGAAAGGGGACAGGTAGATGTCAAGCGACAACCAGATCACGATCGTCGGCAACTTGACCGACGATCCGGAGCTCCGCTACACGGCCAACGGGGCTGCGGTGGCCAACTTCCGCGTGGCCTACTCCACGCGTATCCGCGACGCGGCAGGAAACTGGACCGACGGCGACACCTCGTTCTTCACGGTCAACTGCTGGCGCTCGCTAGCGGAGAACGCCGCCGAGACGCTCACCCGGGGCGCCCGGGTCGTGGTGACAGGTCGGCTCAAGCAGCGCTCATGGGAGAACCAGGAAGGCGAGAAGCGGACGGTCGTGGAGATCGAGGCTGATGACCTCGGTCCCAGCCTGAAGTGGGCCACCGCCAAGGTCGAGAAGACCAGCCGTTCCGCGTCCGCCACCTCCGACTGGGGCTCGGCGGTCGCGGCTCCGGTGGGGGGCGGCGGCGAGACCGAGGAGACACCACTGGATGCCTAGCAAGCGGGGAGGAGATCGGCGGGGCGGGTTATCGCGTCGCCGGGAGAAGGAAGACAAGGCCTGGCAGAAGAAAGGCAAACGCAAGTTCTGCATCTTCTGCAAGGAGCGGATCGAGTTCATCGACTACAAGGACGTCATGATGCTGCGCAAGTTCACGTCCGAACGCGGGAAGATCCGCGCCCGGCGAGTGACCGGCAACTGCGTGCAGCATCAACGCGACGTGGCCATGGCGGTCAAGAACGCTCGCGAGATGGCGCTCCTGCCGTTCTCCAGCCGATGAAGATCATCCTGCAGAAGCCCGTCGAGAAGCTCGGCGCCCCCGGGGAGGTCGCCGAGGTGGCCGACGGCTACGCGCGGAACTACCTGATCCCCCGAGGCCTCGCGATCCGGGCCGGTAAGGGCGCGATGCGCCACGCCGAGTCGCTCAAGCGTGCGCACGGGGCGCGCGAGTCGAAGCAGAAGGGCGAGTACGAGGCCATCGCCTCGAGGCTGATCGCCGCCGGGCCGGTGCAGATCCGCGCCCGTGCCGGCGAGGAGGGCAAGCTCTTCGGCTCGGTGACTGTGGCCGACATCGCCGAGGCGGTCTCTGCCCAGGCGGGCGTCCCGGTAAACCGACGGGACGTGCACCTCGAGGAAGCGATCCGCTCGATCGGCACGCACGAGGTTCGCGTCAAGCTCTTCCACGACGTCGAACCGGTCCTGACGGTGGAGGTGGTCGCCGCCGAGTAGGCAGCTTCCGACTGATCGTGACTCATGGGGGCGGGCTTTCGGGTCCGCCCTCTCCCGTCCCCGACCGGGTCGATCCCGAACGTCTGTTCGGAAACCATGTCAGACCCGCCGTTCACACTTCTCCACATGGTTCTCCACATGGGGAAAACGCAGGTCAAGGTCGGAGTGACAAGGAATCTGGGGAGCCGACCAGCCATCGGGCAATCCACACCGCTTATCAACTGGCAGCGCCCCTTCGCCGGTCGTACCGTCGCGAAGGCTCGGCAGGGCAGGCGAGGGGGAGAGCGTGGCAAGCGTCGTTGAGCTTCCGCGGGGGGACGAGCGTGCCCCACCGCAGAACGTCGAGGCGGAGGGCTCGGTCCTCGGCTCGATGATGCTCTCCGGCGACGCCATCGCCGACGTCGTCGAGCTGATCCTCGGAGACGACTTCTACCGATCCGCCAACGCCCGGATCTACGAGTCGATCCGTGGCCTGTACGCCCGTGGCGAGCCCGTCGACACGATCACCGTCGTCGAGGCGCTGAAGCGCGCCGGCTCGCTTGATGACGTCGGTGGCCACCTCTATATCCGCGACCTGGTCGATCAGGTTCCCACCCCGGCCTCGGCGGCTTACTACGCGAGGATCGTCGCGGACGCTGCCCTCCGCCGCCGGTTGATCTCCGCCGCCGCCGACATCATGGGGCTCGCCTACGGTGCGCGCGAGGAAGCCGATCAGGTTGCCGACGCCGCGGAGCAGCGGATCTATGACGTGGCGCGCCGGGAGGACAGCGCCGACATGGCGGACCTGCGCGACCTCGTGAACCAGGCGATGCTCGATCTGGAGTCCATCCAGAACCGCGAGTCCGCATACACGGGGTTGCCGACGGGGTTCCGGGACCTCGACGAGCTCACATCGGGCCTGCAGCCGGGCAACCTCGTGATCATCGCGGCGCGGCCTGGGATCGGGAAGTCGTCGCTCGCGATCAACATCGCTCGCAACGTCGTCGTCGAGTCACAGCAGCCGGTAGCTCTTTTCTCGCTCGAGATGTCTCGTACCGAGATAGGCATGCGGATGCTCTGCGCCGAGGCGAAGGTGCCCTGGGATCGGATCCGCGCCAAGCGCGTCGGCCCGAACGACTGGACCAGTGTCGTGCACGCCGCCGAGATACTGCACGACGCCCCCATGCATATCGTCGACGCCGGCAACGTCAACATCGTGGACATCCGCGCGAAGGCACGGCGGATGCGCTCCAGCTCCAAAGGACTGGCGCTGATCATCGTCGACTACATGCAGCTGATGACCAGCCCGGCGGCACGGCGCCCCGACAACCGCCAGCAAGAGGTCGCCGAGATCTGCCGGGGCCTCAAGCTCCTGGCCAAGGAGCTCGGCATCCCCGTCCTGGCGCTCTCGCAGCTCAACCGGAACCCGGAGACGCGCGCGGACAAGCGTCCTCAGCTCTCGGACCTTCGCGAGAGCGGGTCGCTGGAGCAAGACAGCGACGTCGTGATGTTCATCCATCGCGACGACGCGGACCCGGCGAAGAAGAACCAAGCGGACCTGATCATCGCCAAGCACCGGAACGGGCCGACCGGACAGATCCCCCTGTACTTCGAGCCGTCGCTCACCCAGTTCCGCAACGCCGCGCGCGGCAGCGCAGAGGCGTGAGCGACCAGAGCCTCCCCAACGCGACCTCCCGACGGGTGCGAACCGTTCTGCGGCGGCTCGAGCGGGCCTTCGGCCCGCTCGAGCCGCCGCGCCGCGTGGACCCTCTGGAGGAGCTCATCCTCACGGTGCTTTCCCAGCACACCAGCGACATCAACGCGGAGCGCGCCTACGGCGCGCTCCGCGAGGCCTTCCCCACCTGGCAAGCCGTCGTCGACGCGCGCTCCGCGCGCGTCGCCGACGCCATCCGCTCGGGGGGCCTGGCCAACTCCAAGGCTCCACGCATCCAGTCGATCCTCCGGGAGATCCGGGACCGCGAAGGAGCCTTCGACCTGCGCCGTCTCCGAACCCTGGACGACGACGATGCGCGCGAGTACCTCACCTCGCTCCCGGGCGTCGGGCCCAAGACCGCCGCCGTGGTCCTGTCGTTCGCGCTTGGTCGCGATGCCATCCCGGTCGACACCCACGTGCACCGGGTCTCCACGCGCCTGGGCATGGTGGCGCCCAAGATCTCTGCCGAGCGCGCCGGCAGGCTTCTCCACGAGCTGGTTCCCGCCGGGCACCGCACGCACCTCCACGTCGCGCTGATCCGGCTGGGCCGGGAGATCTGCAAGTCGCCCATCCCCCGATGTCGCGGATGCCCGCTGAAGGATCTGTGCCCGACGGCTCCGCGCTACCTGTAGCGTGCGTAGATTTGACTCGTATGGCTGCGGTGCAGAGCTTCCCGATCCGCTACGACATGTGGCGACCGCTCTTCGTGCTTGGGCTGGGCCCAAGCGATCGGCCGTCGACCTGACGGACGGGTCCCTCGCGGTCCGGATGGGACGGGCCTTCCGCGCGGAGATCCCTCGATCATCGATCCAGCGCGCCCGCCGCCGTGGCGACATCTGGTGGGCGATCGGTGATCACACGAACTTCCGCGGCGCCTGGCTGGATCAACGGGGCCGCTTCGGGCATCGTGGCGATGGAGCTGAGCCCACCGGGCACCCTGACGCTGCGTGCCCTTCCGGACGATGATCTGCCGACTCGGTCTCGAGACACCGGAGGGCTTCCTCGCCGCCCTGGGACTCCCGGCCTGAGGTGCACACGCTCAGGTGCTCGTCGCGAGGTTGCGGATGATGCCCCGGCGACCCTCGACCGCGTCAACGACCGCCCACGGCAGGACGTTCGAGGTGCGGGACGGCAGCGATCGAGGTTCGAACCACCGCAGCTCGGCGATCTCGCCAGGGTTCTGCCGCGGGGTTCCCGTCCAGCTCGCGGCAAGGAACACGTCCACGTCGATCCCATCGCCGTCCGGATGCCGGATCCGGTACGTCCCGATGCGTTCACCAAGCTCCGCATCGAGCCCGGTTTCCTCGCGAACCTCGCGGATGGCGGCCTCCTGCGGCGTCTCGCCGTTCTCGATCAGGCCACCCGGCAGGCTCCATCGACGCGCGCCGTAGTCCTCGAGCACGAGGAGCACATGTCCGTCGCCGGATCGGAACAGAAGGGCGGCGGCTCCGCGATCGATCACCACGAGAGCCGGGGCATAGCGATCTCGGGAGCTGGCAACATCTCGGACCCATTCGACTAGGCCATGAACAAGCGAAGGATTCTCCCAAAGATTAGACCCAGGCATATGTTCGTGAGAGCGATGGACCTGCCGGAGCTCGCCGCAGCCACCGGCTGGGCCTCTGGCGTCCCCGTGGAGGGCATCACTAAGATGCCCATGATGGGCTGTCCTCGGTGCGGCTGGGACACGGCCGATGACGCGCGGTTCTGTCCCGCCTGCGGCGCCGATCTCGCGGTCTCCCCGGGACAGGAGGAGCGTAAGCTCGTCTCGATCCTGTTCGTGGACCTCGTGGGATCGACGTCGAGGGGCGACGGTGCAGATCCCGAGGACGTCCGCGAGCGGAACCAGCTGTACTTCGAGGCCGCGCGCGAGCGGATCGCGCCGTACGGCGGCGTCGTGGAGAAGTACATCGGGGACGCCGTCATGGCAGTGTTCGGGGCGCCGCTTGCCCGCCTGGACGACGCCGAACGTGCGGTGCGTGCCGGTCTCGCCGTGCTCGGCGGCATCCGGGACCTGAATGCGGCCCACCCAGGCCTCGATCTGGAGGCGCGCGCGGGGGTCTGCACGGGGGAGGCGGTGGTGACGCCCGCCCCGGCTTCCGGCGAGACGCTTGCGACCGGCGACGTCGTGAACACCGCCTCGCGGCTCCAATCGGCCGCACCGCCCGGACGCGTGATCGTGGGTCCCGAGACCTACCGGCTCACGCGGCATACCTTCGGCTTCGAGGAGCTTCCACCGGTCGATGCGAAGGGCAAGCGAGAGCCAGTCGCCGCCTGGCTCGTAGGTGAGCCGGTCGCAGCCCCCGGAAGCCGGCCGATATCGCGAACGCCGCTTGTCGGTCGAGATCGCGAGTTGCTCCTGATCCGGACGGTGTGGGATGGCGCCACGGGCGGGAGCCGCCCGCACCTGGTCTCGATCCTCGGACCGCCAGGGATCGGCAAGACGAGGCTCGCCCGCGAGGTCTCGTCGGAGATCGAGGGCGGCGGCGGCCGGGCGCTATGGGGCCGGAGCCTGCCGTACGAGGAGCGGACGCCGTATCGAGCGCTCGGCCAGATGGTTCGACACACCGCCCGGATCTACGAGTACGACGCTGTCGAGATCGCCCGCAACAAGCTGGCCGATACTGTCGGCTCGCTGTTCCCCTCCGAGGAGGCGGGGGAGGCCACCCGCTTCCTGAGTCTGCTGCTGGGCCTCGGGCTGGACGAGCCCGCCGATGAGTCGATCCACCTCTTCTTCGCTGCGCGTCGGTTCGTCGAGTTGCTGGCCGAACGCGAGCCGCTCCTGCTCGTGTTCGAGGACCTGCACTGGGCCGACGACGCTCTGCTCGAGGTGATCGATTATCTCGTATCCCACGTGCAGGATGTGCCCGTCGTTTTCCTGGCGCTCGCGAGGCCCGAGTTCCTCGAGACGCGGCCAACGTGGGGCGCTGGGATGATGGGCCAGACGACGCTTCCACTGGAACCGCTCACGCCCGATGAGGCTACGGCCGTGGTGTCGTCGCTGCTCGCCGAC
>Ga0247727_10017908_pt1 | contig 11214 bp, 12 predicted proteins | sample WisWelCaveWW1625_FD_202498 | JGI IMG/M metagenome (GOLD analysis project Ga0247727, IMG submission 202498) | Biofilm microbial communities from Wishing Well Cave, Virginia, United States - WW16-25 | ecosystem: Environmental > Aquatic > Deep subsurface > Groundwater > Cave microbial mat | place...
CGTTCACGACGTGCGGCTGCTCCAGGGCGCCTATGAGGCGCTCAATGAATTGGCGCTTAGAAAGGTCCGCCAAGCCGTCTTTTCCCCCGCCTATGATGCGGACGGACACCCTGTGGTATGCAACGTCAAGCTGCCTATCCGGTTCCTATTGGAGGAAAAGTGAGCGTCAAGAAGATCGCTGTTGTGATCGTCGGACACGGCAGCCGGGACCCTGCGGCCAACACCGAGTTCGAGAAATTGGTGGCTTGCTATCAAGAACAGCGGAGCGAGTTCCAAGTGAGCCATGGCTATGTCGAGCTTACAGAGCCATTGTTGACGCGTGCTTTGTCCGATGCCGCCAAAAGCGCCGACCGGGTCGTGGTCTTCCCGTTGTTCCTGTTCTCAGCCGGCCATGTGAAAAACGACATCCCGATCGCTCTGGCGAAAGCGCGGCGCGCTTTCCCCCAAGTCCGCTTCGAAGCCGCTCGCGCGCTCGGAGTTCATCCCACCATGGCGGAATTGGCGGTCGAGCGTGCGGAGTCCGGCGTGGCGCTCACGGATGAAGCGGCCAGGCAAACGGCTCTCGTCCTTGTCGGGCGCGGTACCAGCGATCCCGACGCCAACGGAGATTTTTACAAGATGGCGCGACTTATCGGTGAGAGAAAGGGGTTTTCCATGGTCGCGCCCTGTTTCTCCGGCGTCCGCAGGCCGTTTTTCAGCGAGACCCTGGAGTTGGCGGCGCGCTCGCGTCCTCAGCGGCTGCTCGTCGTGCCGTATTTGCTCTTCACCGGGCGCATTATCGAGAAACTGCGGACCCAAGTGCAGGAATTCTCCCGATCGTATCCCTGGATTAAGACTGAATTGGCATCGCCCCTTGGAGCCGACCCGAAGCTTTTCCAAGTCATCGACGAGCGGATACGCAAAGCCATGAACGGTCAGTCCCCGCTGCCGTGCGATACCTGTCACTATCGGGTGCCTCTCGCCGGGCTCACGGAGAACGTGGGCGGCCTCAAGGCGTTATTGTGGAGCATCCGGCACAGCTTCACCCATAGTCAAGCGGCGCCGCACCGGCATGCCCACAAGCTCATCAAAAAACATGTGCTTGTCTGCGGGAACGCCGATTGCGCGGATAGAGGCAGCATTCCGCTCATCGACACGCTGCGGCGCCTGGTCAAAGACGCCGGTCGCGAGCGCGAGATTCAGATCACGCGGACGTCCTGCATGGGGCGCTGCGGCGAGGGTCCGACGCTAGCCGTCTATCCCGATGGCATCTGGTATCGCGGAGTCGGCGCGCAGGACGCGCCGGAACTGGTTGACGAACATTTATTAGCCGATCGGCTCGTATCGCGATTGGTCGACAACATCATGCAGTAGGAGAGAAAGATTATGGCTTGTCATGAAATAGCGGCGCTTCGCCTCGGGCTTATGCGGATCTTGGGTATCAACGATGATGCTGAGAGGCAGCATGAGCTGTCCGAGCTGGGCGATTCGATCCGGGAGGAGGGCCTTGTCCGGTCGCTTTCCGAAGCGCAAGACCTGAGCGCCTTGAGGAAATTCTTCGAGGCGGCGATCTCCGGGCTGGAGGAGCGAGTCGCGAAGACTCCCGATTCGAACACAAAGCTCCCTTACCTGAAATCGTTGGTCATCCTGACGAAGAAGGTGGAACTGGATCTCCGCAGTCACTCGGAGAGCTTGACGCGGTTTTACCGCGACCTCGATGAGATGCACGACTTCGTTCACGAAATCTATCCGGCGAGTCCATCTTGAAAGTGGAAAGCGTCATGAACGACATGCGCCAGATGACGGACAAGGGTCGAGATATCGAGGATCGGAGCTTCGCCATCATTGACGGCGAAGCAGGCCCGCATAACTTTACGCCTGCCCAATGGCAGGTCGTGCGGCGCGTCATTCACGCCACCGCTGATTTTGAGTTCAAGACTTTGATGAGCTTTCACCCGGAAGCCGTTTCATCGGGTATTCGCGCGCTCGTGTCCGGTCGCCCCATCGTCGTGGATGTCAAGATGATCACGGCCGGCTTGAATGAAGACCGGCTCCGCGCTTACGGCTGTTCGGTCCATTCGTTTATTTCCGATGAGGACGTTATCACGACAGCCAAGAACAAGGGATCGACTCGCGCCATTGAAGCCATGCGCAAGGCTCATCGGGCGGGCCTGATCGACGGCGGCGTAATCGCCATCGGCAACGCCCCCACGGCGCTTTTAGAGACGGTCCGCTTGGTGCGGGAAGAAGGGGTCAGGCCAGCGTTGATCATCGGAGTGCCGGTCGGCTTCGTCTCGGCCGCGGAATCGAAAGAAGCCGCTCAGAGCCTCGACGTGCCCTTCATCGTCGCTCGGGGCCGCAAGGGCGGCAGCACGATAGCCGTGTCCATCATTCATGCCTTGCTGCTGCTGTCGACGCAGCCGGCGCTCATGGGAGGCACGGCAAGTTCCCCATGATGGTCGACCCGCCTAAAGACAAGAGCAAGCTCAGGACCGGGTTTACGACGGGAGCCTGCAGCGCCGCCGCGGCCAAGGCCGCGACGTACGTTCTGATCCATCAAGCGCCCTTGAACGAGATGGAAATCACGCTCCCCGTGGGTAAAAAGATCGTATTCAAACTGGAGAAATGTGTTTTCAATCAACAGGAGGCCACCTGTTCGGTCATCAAGGACGCCGGCGACGATCCGGACTGTACCCATGGAGCGGAATTGACGGCCTGCGTCTCATGGCTGGATAAACCGGGAGCCGTTCTTTTGGAACGGGGGGCGGGAGTGGGCCTCATCACCAAGCCGGGCCTGGGATTGGCGGTGGATGGACCCGCCATCAATCCAGTCCCCAGAAAAAATATCACCGCCATGGTCGCGGAGGCGGCGGGTGCGGTCTTGGAGCGTAAAGGCCTGCGGGTGGTCATATCGGTGCCGCGCGGCGAGGAGATGGCGAAGAAAACGCTCAGCGCCAGGCTCGGCATTCTGGGCGGGATCTCCATACTGGGTACCACGGGAATCGTCGTTCCGTTTTCAACCGCGGCGTATCGCGCCAGCATCGATCAGGGGATCGACGTGACGCTGACCGCAGGCTGCGATCATATAGTTCTGACCACGGGCGGCAAAAGCGAGGAATTCGCGATGAGGCTGCTGCCGGAGCTGAAGGAGGAGGCCTTTATTCAAATGGGCGACTTCGTGGGGCATACGTTGAAATACGCCGCGAAGAAAGGGATCAAGAAAGTCACGATTTGCGGAATGCCGGGAAAGATGTCCAAGATCGCCGCGGGCAAAATGATGACTCACGCCAAAGGCTCACAGGTGGACATGGAGCTTTTGGCTGGGATCGCCGGCGAATGCGGCGCCGCGCAACCGGTCGTGGAGGAAATACGGCGGGCCAACACGGCGCGGCACGTGTCGGAGCTGGTCGCCTCGCACGGGATCGTCGGCTTCTTCGACAAGGTTTGCCGAAAAGTGTGCGCGGCGTGCCGCGCTCACGTCGCGGGCGCTTTTACGGTCGAGTGTCTGCTGACCGATTTCGATGGAACGCGCCTGGGACGATACGAGATGGCTTCATAAGACGAAGCATGGATCGAGGGAGAAAAATATGTCAACGCAGCCGGAAGACAAACCGAAGCTCCAACCTTACCGCAAGCAGATCTTAGTTTGCACGGGCCCCCGGTGCGCCCCTGATGCGGCGGAAGCCCTGATGCGGTCTTTGGGGCCGAAATTAAAAGAGCACGGCCTGTCGGAAGGAGCGAGCCGGGTCAAAAGGACGCGCACCGGCTGTTTCGCGGTTTGCAAAATGGGTCCGATCGTCTGCGTGCAGCCGGACGGCGTCTGGTACAGCGATGTGACTCCCGAGGCGATGGATAGGATCATCGTCGAGCATCTGAAAGGGGACCAGCCCGTGGAAGAGCATATCTTTCATCGTGGGCCGGGCGTCCTCGATAAGGGCGGGGCGCATGTCTAATATAAAAGACCGATTGGAAGCCGCCGTTTTTTTGAAGAGCCTCTGTGACGGTGGGGAACGCATTCTCATCGTCAAACAAGACGGCGTCATTTCGGAAATAAGGGGGGAGGTCGAATGCTCCTATACGGCGGAATGGATCACATTGAAAATGCCGGGCTGCCGTTGTCATGTTCATGTTGCCCGGGCCGAACTTGCGACAGCTGCTTTCGTCATGCGGGCCAAGGCGGAGGGGCGGATGTCCTATTCCGTGGAAATAAAATCGCGGGCGGGGGCGTCGCTCCTAAAGATCTATTTCCCCGCCGCCCCGGACGAGCCGGGGGTCGCGGCGTATGAACGCTTGAAGGCGCTTTACGGAGAGGAAGTTGTTCTTTCGCGAGGACCGGATGGCGCATAGGTTCTCCCGGGCGGAGCGCTCGGCGGTTTACCGCGCGATCGCGCAGCGCAGGGACGTGCGGCAGTTCGTCGCCTGCGAGCTCGGAACGCAGATGCTGCGCCGCTTGCTTGCGGCGGCGCATGCGGCGCCGTCCGTCGGGTTCATGCAGCCGTGGGATTTCATCGTGGTGCGCGACCGCCGCGTCCGCCGGAAGATTCGCGACCATGTGCTGCGCCAAAAAGAGAAGGCCGGGCGACATTATAAAAACAAACGCGCCGAGCTCTATCAACGGTTGAAAGTGGAGGGCATCCTCGGCAGTTCGCTGGCGATCGCGGTCACCTGCGACTCGCGGCGGGGCGGACCCGTCAACTTCGGGCGCGTGACGATGCCGCAGACGGCCCGCTTCAGCGTTTGCGCGGCGATCGAGAATTTCTGGCTGGCGGCTCGCGTGGAGGGCCTGGGTGTGGGCTGGGTAAGCATCTTGGAGCCCGCCTGGCTTAAGACGCTACTGCATATCCCCAGGCATATTGAATTCGTCGCCCTGCTGTGCGTAGGAGCGGCGAAGGATTTCCCCAAGGATCCCGTGCTTCAAACCGCCGGCTGGAGAAAGCGCGAGCCTTTGGGAAAGCTCGTGCACTCCGAGCGTTGGGGCAGGCCTTATGCCTGGGAAAGAGAAGCGACGGAGGCAAAACAATGAGCGAAGAGAAGATTCACGTCGTAGGGGTCGGCGACGGCGGAGCGAAGAGCCTCAGTCCGGCGGCTTTGAGCCGCATCGAGCGCGCCGAGCTTCTCTTTGGAGGGGAGCGACACCTCGCTTTCTTCCCGGACAGCGGCGCGGAAAAAATATCCGTGAAGTCCAATCTCAAGGAAGTATCGGCTCGGATCAAGGCCGAACTCGGCAAGAAGCGCATGACCGTGCTTGCTTCCGGGGATCCGCTCTTCTACGGCATCGCCAAGTATTTGATGACCCAAATCCCCAAACAGCATTTTGAGATATCCCCCAACGTCAGCTCCATGCAGCTTGCCTTCGCTAAAGCCAAGGAAAGCTGGGAGGATGCCGATATTCTGAGCCTCCATGGGCGTCCAGCTTCGGAGATTCTCGAAGCGGCCAGGGGTGCGAAGAAGATCGGCGTGTTCACGGATGATCAGAATACTCCGGCGCGGATCGCCCAGCTCCTTTTGGAAAACGGCTTGGACGATTTTATCGGCACGGTCTGTGAAAATCTCGGCGGCGACGATGAAAAAGTGACCCAATTGGACTTGCCCGAGTTGGCCCACCAAGAATTCTCCGCGCTTAATGTCCTCATTCTGATTCGCAAGCCTTATGCTCCTGCGCCGTCATCGCTTGGGACGAGGAAGTGGCTTTTGGGCATTTCCGATTCCGAATTTCATCAGCGTACTCCTGAGAAAGGACTCATCACCAAGTGCGAGGTCCGGGTCTTGAGCCTGGCCAAGCTCAAGCTGGAACCCGCCAGCGTGGTCTGGGATATCGGCGCCGGGTCGGGCTCCGTTTCTATAGAAGCGGCGCTTCTGGCGCGTCAGGGCAAGGTGTATGCGATCGAGAAAAATACCGAGGACCACCGCTTGATCCTCAAGAACATGGAAAAGTTCCAAACGGCAAACATGCAAGCAATCCATGCTCTGGCCCCCGATTGCCTTAAAGAGATAAGCGGCGATCCTGACGCGATATTCATCGGCGGGAGTTCCAGCAGCATGGGAGAAATCATCGCTCTCTGCGCGCGGAGACTTCTGCCGAAAGGCCGCTTGGTGGTCAACGTGGCGACGATCGAGAATCTCTTCGACGCCTGGCAAGCCATTAAAAAACTTGGCTGGCGCAGTGAGGCCGCTTTGATCAACGTGTCCCGCAGCCAGCCGATCCTGGAACTCACACGATTCGCCGCTCTTAATCCGGTCTATATTCTCAGCGCCGAAAAGCCCGCTCAGGGAGGTACCGCATGATCGCCAAAGAAAAGATAGCCGTTATCGCCATCACTAAGCATGGAGCCGTTCTCGCCGAGAAGCTCTACCAGTCCTTGGATCAGAGTGACCTTTTCATTTCTGCCAAATTCAAAAAAGAGATCCCGGCCAAAGCGGGTAGGATCACCTTCACCGTCGATCCCATCAAGGTGGTCACGGAAAGGATATTTTCATCTTACGAGGCGCTCATCTATGCGGTCTCCTTGGGTGCCGTGGTCAGGACCATCGCGCCGTTTCTCAAGGATAAAAATTCCGATCCGGCGGTGCTGGTCATCGATGATAACGCTAATTTCGTCATCAGCGTGTTGTCCGGCCATGTCGGCGGAGCCAACGAGCTGACCGAGGAAATTGCGAAGCTCCTCGGTGCGCAGCCTGTGATCACCACCGCCTCCGACGTAGGCAAGACTATCCCCGTGGACATCTTGGGCCGTGAGTTGGGGTGGACTCTTGACTCGAAAGAGAACGTCACCAAGGTCAGCGCATCGGTCGTGAACCAGGAGCCGATCGGCTTTTATCAGGAAGCGGGTGAGCCTGGCTGGTGGAAACGGGAGACTCCGCTGCCGGCCAATATACGGCTTTGCCGAAGCTTCGAAGAACTGGATGATCCCGCTTTCAAGGCGGTCCTCATCGTCACGGATAAGCAGCTGCCGGAAGACTGGCCGCTGCGCTCCAAGGCCGTTGTGTACAGGCCCAAGAGTTTGGTGTTGGGGATGGGCTGCGATAAGGGCGCTAGCTTGCAGGACATCGAGGATTTTGTTTTCAAGACATTGACCGCCCATGGCCTCTCCGGCAAGTGTCTCAAAGCCGTGTCCACGGTGGACCTCAAAGCCGAGGAACCGGGACTCAAGGAGTTCGCTCAGAAGCACGGCTTGCCGCTCCATTGCTTCACGCGGGAGGACATCAACCAGGTGCAAGACCTTCCCAACCCATCGGCGATGGCCATGAAGCATATCGGAGCCATTGGCGTCGCCGAACCGTCCGCGCTGCTTTGTTCCGGAGCCGAGGCGCTTCTCGTGCCCAAGGTCAAGACAGCGCGCGTAACACTTGCCATCGCGCGCATGAATTTCAAGTCCGGTGAGACTCCGGCGAAGTCGCTCACGGCCGTAGGAGGCCCCCATGTCTGACGCTAAAGTCGCACCCAAGCGAGGCAAGCTGTTTCTCGTCGGCTTCGGCCCCGGCAGCCATGAGCACCTGACATTCCGAGCCAAGGCCGCGATTGACGAAGCGGAAATCGTCATCGGCTATCGGACCTATATCCAGTTGATCAAAGAGCTTCTTCATGGAAAAAAAGTCATCTATACGGGGATGACCGAGGAGCTCTCGCGGGCTAGGCGCGCCATTGAATTCGCATTCGAAGGGCACAAAGTCGCCTTGATCTCGAGCGGAGATGTCGGCATTTACGGCATGGCGGGACCGGCTTTCGAACTCCTGAAGGAACGCAATTGGACGCCTGGTGAGCTGGATGTCGAGGTCATTCCCGGAGTCACCGCGGTCTCCTCGTGCGCTTCCATTTTGGGAGCGCCGCTGGTGCACGACTTCTGCACCATCAGCCTCAGCGACCTGCTGACGCCATGGGACGTCATCGTGAAAAGGCTCAAGGCGGCGGCTGAGTCGGATTTCGTCATCGGTCTTTACAATCCCAAGAGCGGACGCAGGACACGCCAGATCGTGGAGGCTCAGCGGATCATTTCACAGTATCGAACTCCACAGACTCCGGTGGGGATCATCAAGAGCTGCAAAAGGGAGCTGGAGAACGTGGTCATCACGACTCTCGCCGATATGCTCAACCATGAGATCGGCATGCTGACGACGATCATCATTGGGAACTCGAACAGTTTCCGGTTTCACGACTACATCATAACGCCCCGGGGCTACACCAATAAATACAATCTCGCAACCAGCGAGGTCAGGCCCGGCCAGAGACCAGCCCATTCCCTGGATGTGGAGGCCTTAGACCGCGATGCCGCCGCGAGCGCAGGGGCAGTCCCGGCTTCAAACGCCGCACCCAAGACGGACATTGCCGGTTTGGTGGCGCCGCATGCCGAGACCCCTGAAGTCCCGGCTCCCTCCAGAACCATCGGCACGCTTTATGGCATCGGCGTGGGACCGGGAGACCCTCAGTATCTTACGGTCCGGTCGACCCAGATCCTGGGGAACGTCAAACATGTCTTCTATCCCTCCTCCTCCGGCACCGACGAAAGCCTGGCGCTCAACGTCATAGAGCCTTACCTGGGCCGCTGCGTCAAGTTTCACCAGCTCTACTTCCCCATGACCAAGGACCGGGTCGAATTGGAGAAACATTGGAAAGAGGCGGCGGAGCAAGTGTGGAACGTGGTCGGCTGGGGCAAAGACGCGGCGTTCGTGACTTTAGGCGACTGCACCATTTACAGCACCTATATGTACCTGCTCAAGACGCTCAAGGAGACGCATCCCGAGATCGTCTATGAGACGGTCCCCGGCATCAGCTCCTTTCAAGTCGCCGCAGCCCTCATCGACCAAGCCGTTTCAGAGGGAAAAGAGCGCGTGGCGCTGGTTCCCGTCAATCGCGAGGTCAGCAACGTCGAGGATGCGCTGGATCACTACGATACGATCGTTCTCTTTAAGGTCGGCTCGAAGCTCCCGCAAGTGATGGATCTCTTGGAACGCAAAGGCTTGATGGATTGCGCCACCCTCTTCAGCTATCTGGGGACTCCGGACCAGACCATCGCGAGGAGCCTGCGGGAAGTCAAGCGCGAGAAGATCGGATATATGTCGCTGATGCTGATCAAAAAACCTCAGCCGACGGCATCTCAAGAAGAGGAAGAAGCCGAGACGCAGTTGGAAGCTGCGCCGGTTCTCAATTAACCATGGAGCGACAGATAAAGCCAGGCCGGGTTTACCTCGTAGGCGCCGGTCCTGGAGATCCGGAGCTTCTGACGCTCAAGGCGGCTCGTCTCCTTAAATGCTGTGACGTCGTTCTTTACGACTCCCTGGTCCCCACGGAAGCATTGAAGCTGGCTCCCCAGGCGGAAAAAATTCATGTGGGGAAATGGCGAAGCCGGTATGATTCCACCTGGGATACCAAATACAAAAAAAACATTCGCGGGCATTCTTCGATTTCAGCCCAACAGAGGCGGATCGAAACGCTGATGGTCACGTTAGCCAAGCAAGGCAAGGCCGTGGTCAGGCTTAAGGGGGGAGATCCGACGCTTTTCGGCCGAAGCGGAGAAGAAGCGGATTGCTTGATCCGCAACGGCGTCGCCTTTGAGATCGTGCCGGGAGTTTCTTCGGCCTTGGCCGTTCCAGCTTATGCCGGCATTCCAGTGACGGACCGCCGCTTCAGCTCGCAACTCACGGTCGTTACGGGGCACGAAAAAGCCTCGGGCTCTAATCCGGAGTCGGAAGAGAGCCAAATAGACTGGGAGGCACTTTCGCCGAAGGGGACCTTGGTTTTTCTGATGTGCGTCAGTCGTCTGGAGCAGATCACGAAGCGATTGCTCCGGCAAGGCTGGCCGCCCGATCTGCCCGCCTGCATGATCGAAAGAGGCACGACTGCATTTCAGAAAGTGGTGGTGGGGACGCTCAATAATATCGATGTGCGCACCCGGAAGAGCAATATCCAATCTCCCGCTTTGCTGGTGGTGGGCAAGGTCGTGAATTTAAGGAAGAGGCTGCGGTGGTTTGCCGAGTCTGCCCAGGATAAGCCGTTGCCCGAGGAGGAATTTTTTCCATGCCCGGAAAAGTCTACTTTGTAGGAGCCGGCCCCGGAGACCCGAAGCTGATCACCTTGCGCGGCAAGGAAGTTTTGGAGCAGGCCGATGTGGTGATTTATGCCGGTTCTCTGGTGAACCCGGTGGTGCTGGAGTACTCCCAAAAAGGCGCGCGGCTTCATGACAGCGCCAAGTTAACCCTTGAGGAAATTGGAGCCATCATCTGCCGCTCGGTGGAGAGCGGGGCATTGGTCGTCCGGCTGGCCTCCGGCGATCCCTCGATTTATGGCGCCGTCGAGGAGATGTCCGACATCCTGAAAGACGGCGCGATTCCCTTTGAGATCGTGCCTGGGGTCAGCTCGTTTACCGCGGCGGCAGCCGCCCTTCAGTGCGAGTTGACGGTTCCCGACCTTGTTCAAACCGTGATCCTCACGCGAGTGGAAGGAAGGACGAAAATGCCTCCGAAGGAGCAACTCGAGGATTTAGCTAAACACGAATGCACGATGGCTCTATTTCTGAGCGCCGCGCTGGCGCGGCGCGTTCAGGAAAGACTTCTGAGCGCCTATCCTCCAGAGACTCCCGTGGCCGTTGTTTACAAGGCGTCATGGCCGGACCAGAAAATCGTACGCGGCCAGCTCCGAGAACTGGCGGATATAATGCGCAAGGAGAAGATTGCGATGACCGCGATGATCATCGTCGGCAAGTGCCTGACCGCCCGTGGCCATAAGTCTCGCCTCTATGACAAGACCTTTAGCCATGCCTTCCGGAAAGCCTCGGTCCCCTAAGGAGGATTCAACCATGGACACGGTCAACACTGATAAGGCTCCTCGGCGTCATGAGGACATCAAGATCGCCATTAAGAAGGGTCTAATCATGGTTCATACGGGAGAGGGAAAAGGCAAGACGACTGCCGGCCTCGGCATGGTTCTGCGCTGCCTTGGACGCGGATACAAGGTTGCCATCGTCCAGTTCATTAAAGGCAAGTGGATTCCCGGTGAACTGAAAGCGTTGAAGTCCTTTGGAGAGCAGGTGGAATACCACGCCATGGGCGACGGGTTCACCTGGGAAACCCAGAATCTCGAAAAGGACAAGGCCAGCGCGCGTCTTGCCTGGGCTAAGTGCCTGGAACTCATCCGCTCACGACGCCACCGCCTTATTTTCCTCGATGAGATCAACTACGTGGTGCATTACGGTTTTCTCGACGCCAAGGAGGTGATCGCTGGCCTGAAGGAGAAGGACCCTG
>Ga0247727_10017909_pt1 | contig 11213 bp, 11 predicted proteins | sample WisWelCaveWW1625_FD_202498 | JGI IMG/M metagenome (GOLD analysis project Ga0247727, IMG submission 202498) | Biofilm microbial communities from Wishing Well Cave, Virginia, United States - WW16-25 | ecosystem: Environmental > Aquatic > Deep subsurface > Groundwater > Cave microbial mat | place...
CCCAAATTTTACAGAACGCCACGACGTTTATCATGCGACAATGCCTCAAAGGCAAAAGTAACAAACGAATATATCCTTTGGCTATGCTGGCTCAAATTCAGCCCGCTTAGCTTGACACGTATGCCGTCTCGGCATCCCACTGCATGAGAACGGCATCGCCGCCGCCGGTGTAGATGGACTTGCCATCATTCGTGAAGGCGATGGAAAAAACCGGTTGCTGATGGCCGCGCAATTCAAAAAGCTATTTTCCGGTTTCCAAATCCCACACACGCGGCGTGCCATTCTTTGTAGCTGCCGCGATCTTTTTGCCATCAGGGCTGAACGCGATGTCATCAACGGCGGAATATGCAGGCACATCGTCGAAATGCAACACCAGCGGCGCCTCATCTTTTTTGTCGAGGTTCCACACGCCGACGCGCCATTCCCAGGTCCCCACGGCGAGGCGTTTGCCGTCCGGGCTGAAACGGATATCAACGAGAGGAGGTGTCGCAAAATTGGTGCGCCAAACTTCTTTGGCGGTGGCGACATCCCAAAGTGAAACGAGACCGACGACGCCGCGATTTTTCAGATACCACGAACAATAAGCGACCGACTTGCCATCAGGGCTAATATCGACATCAGCAAGGCCAAAGCCACCGCCCTTCACTTGCCACTCCATGTTATCGGTCGCCACATTCCACAAGGCAATCGTGGTATCGCGCGAGCATGAAACCACGCGACTACCATCGGGACTAAATTTCGCGGCATAAACGGCGCCCTTGTGGCCGGAGAGACGTTTGACTTCTTTCAAATTTTCCGCGTCAAAAAGACGAATGCTGTTATCCGGCATCGCGGCAATGAGCATTTTACCGTCGGGACTGTAGTGCACTTCATCCGGTTTGGCATCGAGGGCTTCAATCGTCGCCACGCTGTTGTCGCTGCGCGCGTTGAGATATCGCCACTCCCAATTGCGATATTGCACCGGCGCCGCGGTCAGCCAACGCTTGGCCTCGGCGGTTTCATTCAATCGCAGCGACGCATTCGCCGCGGCAATGTGGGCGAGATAGGATTGGTATTCGGGGATGATTGGGGGTGATTTTTTATTCTGCTGTTGGGCAAACACTTTTGGCACACTTGCATTGAAAAGCCAAAGCATAGTTGTGATAAGAATAGCCATGCCAGCGCGTTTATGATTCATGAGGAAGAATTCCTTTTTTGAATATGAATTTGACTGATTCTAACGGATTTTTCTTTTTTAGCCTTCCGCCGCGTAAACAACAATCCCGACCATGTTGCGTCAATCGCGCAAATTTTGTAGTCGACCAATCCGGCAGCAAGGCCCGCCTCGCGCACGATTTGTTGCGTCAAATCTGTTTTCGTTCCGGAGCTTTTCTTCGGCCAGACCATCCACAGAGAGCCGAAATCGTCGCGAATCGACATTTTTTCGACACAGTCCCGCAAATCCTTTGGCGAGCGGATGAACCACAGCATAACGTTGCAGCGGCCACGCGCCTGCTCGCGAAGCTTTACACCATCGAGTAAATTGCCAAGCGTCTTTTTGAAATCTGCTGGCGCGTCGACGAGTGCGACAGTCGAGTTCGGCTTGATGCCGAGTTTCTTAAACAGCGGTTGTCCTGAATAACCATCGAGCAGTGATTTCGGGACGACGGGCTCTTGCGGCGGATGCGCAATGGCTTGTTTCAATGCGTTTTTGATTTGGCTCCATTTCGTGTAAACCGCATCAGGAATTTTTTCTTTGACGCGCTCAACTTTCTCCGCTTCGCCATCAACAAACACGATTGGAATGCGGCGCGTGGTTTTGTTGTATCGAATCGCGAGCGCCGAGTCGCGACCTTGCATCGGCATGCGCGTTAAGTCGATGACGATGACACGAGGAAGATCATCGCGCAACTTACGAAAGAACACCATGCCATTGGGCACTTCGTAACCCACTTCGTAACCAGCGGCTTTAATACGCTTGGCGCGCTCTTTGGCCTCAGTAGCGTTCCAGTGAATCAATTGGATTCGGGACATATTTTTTCTTTGGCGAAGCCTTGCAGACGGGTTGTCGGTATTACGGTTTCCGCGCGATGCCCATAACATGCGCGCTGGCGCCGATGAGACTCGGCTCGCTTTCCAATTTTCTGGCCAAATTGAGCAAATGCTCGCGCCGCGCAGCATCATTCCACCACGCCTCGAAATTTTGCAACCACCCGCCGGGGCCTTCGAGGGCCAGCGTTTTTTCATGTTGAAAGCCGGCTCCGGCAAGCTCAGCCGCCAGTTCTTCGACGCGATGGTCATTTTCTAAAAATTTAAAACGTAAATTTAGGAATCACGCATTACGTTTTACATATTCATCTTTATTTAAACACCACTTGCGCCGTTGCATCTTCGACGTAAGTCGCGGCGTGGCCATCCACCCATTTGCCGTCTTTCAGATATTGCGAGGTGGTGATCATCTTGCCGTCTGCGGTGACTTCACCGGTGCCCTTCACTTCAGTGATGCCGCCCTGATTGCCCTTGACGTACTCATGGCTGATATACTTGCCGTTCTCAACCGTCATCGTGCCGTTGGTGAAAAATCCCGCGGTCGTGAAGTAATAATACGCGAGGCTCTTTTTCTCATTGTCCCAAAAAATAATCGACTCGCCGCCATACTCGCCGTTGTTGATGGAATGCAGCGCGCGGATCGCCTGTCCATTCAGCGCCCGTTCCCACCGCGCCACGTCGATTATCGGTTTCTCTTTGGTGGAATTTTTAAATTCGCCCTTCCAGGTTTTGCCGATGAACGGCTGGAAGACTTTTAAATTCTCGGCCAAGTCGGTTTGAGCCGTGACGACGCTTGTTAGGTTTGTTATAATGAAAGAAATGATGAGCAATTTCATTGTCGATTTCATAAAAGCCATCTCACTTTCTCTAAGATTTAATTAAAGTGACTGTTGCCGATTTTGCTTGTTCGCTGTATTTCAGTATACTCGAAATAGTCGTACAAGTAAACCGAAACTCCATATAGTAATTGCAATCTTTGCTATTATCTTCGCAGCGCCTGCTTTTCCCAATCCTTGTAATTGTGGATTTTCAAAAATTAGATTTTCCGCTTTATTAGCTTTGCGTATAGCAAATATGCCAAAAATAGGCCCAAAACAAAATATGCTCATGATAGCATAGAGTAATGCATCTGTGGCTTCTTCACAATAACCCTCAGCCACAGTCTTTGGATATTTTCCATATTTTTGTGTTGCATAACCTAATATCAATCCAACAATAGTGCCGGGGAGCATAATTTGGATCCAATAATGCTTGCCAGAAGAATCAGGCATCGCGGCAACCAAAAAAGCCAATACAAGGCTGATTGCGCCTCCTAAGATGAGCATTTTTTCGAGAGATTTTACTTTGCGAGCCAAAAGGCCGATAATCAATCCCGCAAGCAAACCTTTGACCGAGGAGCCGATGAGAATACTTGTCATTACAGTACCCATCTGTGGATTGTTTGAAATATCCGGCTCCAGTAATGCCGTGAGCCCATCAAAGACTCCGAGAATAACACCAAGTATCAAGCCCAACACAAGTTTCGACATAGTTTTCCTCCTCCGATGTTATTTTGAGAAAATGACTTTTTGCTATTTCATACAATAGCTTTTCGTTAATTCAAAACCGGCGGTTTCTCCCAGTCCACCGGGCCGACGGCAAACCGGTATTTCAAGCGCGGCAGCACAACTTCCTGCCAAGCCTTGGAAAAATAGGCAAAGGCCTTATCCAACTCTTCGCCTTCACCCCAGCCGCTTTCAGTCAATGTCACTTTGGTTTGGCTTTTTTCCAGCGCTTTGAATCTGACCACGACGCTGGTGCGCTGCTGGCGGACGTTCGGCAAATGCGGTGGCGCATTCCAGGTAAACGCCAGCATTTTTTGCGGCTGCAATGCCAGAATCACATTGCCTTCGCCGCCTCGCTGGCCGGTCGCGCCGTCGGGGTTGAAATACATTTCATAGGCGCCGTCAACTCGCGGCTCGATTTTGCAGGCCGGCGCGAAAAAAGTTTTGATGCCTGCCTCCGTCGTCCACGCTTCCCAGACTGCGTCGAGAGCGGCGTTGACGATAATTTCCGCTTTGACGACGCGCTCGGCTTCCTGGGCGTTTAAACCCATCGCACCCAGCAGCAACAAACACAAAAGAAAAATCTTCATGGCTCATGCTCCTTAAAGTTGATTGGTCGCTTTGATTATCTTGCGGCTACCATTCCATTACCTCTTTGCGGCAATTCCTTTAAGGCCGGAACCAGAAAAAGAGCAAAATCCGCACGAGCAAATAAATGAACACCAGCAAAACCATGAACTGATATTTCTTCAGCCAGCGCCAGAGAATTTCAAACGGGTTTTCCTGATAGGACGAAACACTGAGGCCGTTTAAAAATCTTTCGATGTCGTTCGCGAGATCGAGCGCCGTGGCGTAGCGTTCGGCTTTATTCTCTCGCATGGCTTGGTCATAAATCGCCGCCAGCGATTTGGGAATTTTTGAAGTACCGGAGAGCAAAAATTTTAGAATCGCTCCGAGCGCAAAAACATCCGTGCGCTGATCGATTGCTTCGATTTCGCCGCGCTTTTGCTCGGGCGCCATGTAGGCGGGCGTTCCCATCACTACGCCATGTTGGGTTTCATGCTTCGGCGTCGGCAAAATTTTTCCATTGGCACGAAAATCTGCTTGGCGCTCTGCACTTTGCGCTTTGCCCTCTGCGCTCTGCGTTCCCCTCTCCGCAATAATCTTCGCGAGCCCCCAATCCATCACCAGCACTTCGCCGAACGCGCCGACCATGATGTTTTCCGGCTTGAGATCGCGATGAATGACGCCATGTGCATGCGCAAACGCGACAGCTTCGCAGATTTTTTGAAAAATGCGCAGCCGGTTCGGTAGCTCGTTTTCAGCGTCGGCATATTGATCCAACCGCCGGCCTTGCACAAATTTCATGACGTAGAACACTCGGCCATCCGGTAACTCGCCGACGTCATGCACCGGCACAATCGACGGGTGCTCGAGCTTGGCGATGACGCGGGCTTCGCGCCACATGCGGGCGGATAAATCACTTGCAACCTCCGGCAGGTGCAAGACTTTCAGCGCGACGCGGCGCTGCAGTTGCGTGTCTTCGGCCAGATAAATCGTCGCCATGCCGCCGGCGGCAAATTTTTCGAGCAGGCGGTATTTCGTGCCGCTGAGATCGGGCCAATCCGAAACGGCGCGCAGATGGTTGATAAGTTTGTCGGAAAGCCAGTTCAAAATTTTCTCGCATAAAATAGTGAAGGCCTCTTCGTCAAAGGCCTTCACTATATATAAAAAAAATGCACGTTTCGCAATTGAAATTTTCTTCGATTTTCTTCGATCTTTTCTTAATCGCATAGAGTTTCACTTCTCCTGCTTCATGCTCTTCCACAACAACCACCAAATCATAAAGACCGACACTGAGACCACCGCTGAGGTAACGGCGACGATGGTCTTGCCGAACAACAATTGCTGGACGAGTGTGCTGAGCACGGCCGTGATCACCACGCCGGCGAATGCAATGACGAGCTTCGCCGCCAAAGATTTCTGCTTCGGCGATTGTTCCATGGTTTTCCTTATTTCAATTTAAGCGTCACGAAGTTCGAATCCGGAACGTCGTCGTTCCATCCGACGTTCGAGCCGACTTCACCCATCAGATCGAAACGGCCGTCTTTATCCAATTCTGCGCTTTTAAAACCCAGCAAAAAAGTTTTCTTTTCAGCATCGGCGCGAAAGGCGAGATTGTTATGAAACAAATTGGTATAGCGGCCAAGTTGAATGCCGTGAGTATCGCCAATCCCGACGGAGCCGCGATAACGATTCGGCCCGGTTTTGATGACCCAAACAGTGACGAGCCGATCATACTTGAATGTTTTGTTGTTGCCCCACCAGTTCGCGCCGTTCTGTTGATTTTGATCCGTATCGACAATGAGATTGAGGCCAAAAGCATTGGTATTCGGCAGCCGTTCGAGATCGAATTTAAACCAGAGCGTATCGGTTGGTGCGTCGTAATAAAATGAAAGCGCTTTGGCCTCGGCCCAATTCGGATTGCGGCCATCGTTGGCCGGATCGGTGGCGAGTTGTTTCCACGCCACACGATCGAGATTGCGCACGGCGGGCACGGTCATCTCTTCCGTCATCGGCAGCATCCCGTTTTTTACCATCGTAAAATTGGGTTGAAGCGCCAACGCGTTTTTGAGCGCCTTTTCCGCTTCTTCAGGTTTCTCCATGCTCAGATAGGCTTGGCCGAGAAACATGTACATCGTTGCATGCCACCAATCTTCATAAGCTTTGTCCGCCGGCGACTTTGAAGCGAAACTTTGCGTTGCCTCGTGAAACCGTTTCAAACCCTGCTCCTGATTGCCTCCGGCCTGCGGCGGTCTATAAAAAAGATCGATCGCTTCTTCGAACCTCACGCGCGAATGATTGGGCGCGACGGCCTGCGCTTTTTTCAAGGCGGCAATAATTTCCGGCCAATTCGTTTTGGCGCGGCTCGGATCGAGCATGACGATCCAGTAACTGCACCGCCGCAAAACGGCATACGCGTCAACGAGATTTTCGTTTAATTTGAGGGCAGCGTTCAAATGCGCTGTCGCCTCTTCCATAATTTTTATCGTATTGGCTTGATTTCCAAACATCGCAAACCCCATTTGCCAGTCGGCAAAGGCAACGAAATAATGCGCCCATGCCGCCAGCGAATCATTTTTAACCACCTGCGGATTTTCCAAAAGCTTTTCAAATCGCTGCCGCGCCTGCACCATCCCTGCGCTATCGGCTTTTATGCTCACTTCCAAGAGCACGGTTTTGGCTTGATTGAATTCTTCCGCCACCTCGAGCTGGCACGAGATTAAAAAAATGGTAACTGCGCTCAAAAGGGTGGCCAATAAATTTCTTTTCATCTTCATTTTTTCTCTCTCTGTTAATCATCTCTATCTCATAGCCGCAAACCGCGCTCGCGTTGTCACGATCTGCTGGTGTTAACGGCTCTCCAACTTACAGCATTTTTTGCTTGGATGAAGAGACTGTCATTTCGAGTCCCGAGCACGGGACGAGAAATCTTTTGCTATAAAGATTCCTCGTCGCTTCGCTCCTCGGAATGACATCTTCACTCATTTAGAAAACGCTGTATAGTGGCCTTCGATAAATAGCTGCCATTGATTGCCATCCTGAGATAGTTCCATCCGGTATTGATATTGGCCGTCTTGGCGGAAGTCCCAGACGGCGCGGGTGTAACCTTGCGCCTGCTTGTTGGTCATCGTCAAAACATTATCCTCGAAACTGCCGCGAAAAATATTCGGCGCCATACCCATCGAATCGAACCAATACATCTCGTAGCATTGTTGTTGCGCCTCCCAACGCAGCACGCCGTGGCCGCGAAAATTGACTTTGCCGTTGCGTTCTTGCTCGTAATCTTGCACGACGGCGAAACCATCCAGCGCCAAACGATTTTCCACGCGGCTAATCGCCGTGCCGCCTTTGGGGTCCCAAGGCGAGGGAAAAAGTTTTTCTTCACCGGTCCAAAGACCGACGACGCGTTCGAGTTTGCGGTGAGCGGCTGCGGGTTTGGGCATTTCCATTTTTTGGTCTCCTTAATTGTGATTGAGGAGGAGCATCGCGGACAAGAATGTCCGCACTCCTCTTTTTCATGAAACTTTTGTGAATAAGCCACAAACGCCTTTATCCGGAAAATTCGTCAAATCTTACAGACGCAGTCCGGATACCAACAAAAAAATTAACAGTGAAAGATAAAAAATCCGCGTGCTAAAATCGCCTGCCCCGAAGAGTTTGTACGTCAAACCTTATCGGCTTTGACTTGCGTGTCGCGGAATTGGGAGGGGGTCATGCCGGTGTGTTTCTTGAAGGCGGTGTTGAAGGAGGCTTTATTGTTGAACCCGACTTCGAGCGCGATGCTCAAAATGGTGTAATTTTGTTTCTCGGTGTCATGCAAATACTTCTTGGCTTCTTCAATGCGATACTGATTGAGAAAATCAAAAAAATTCTGGCCGCGCCGCTCATTGATGATTTGGGAAAGATGATGCGGCGAAAGATTCAGTTTGTGCGCGAGATCTTGCAGCTTGAGGTCGCTGTTGGTAAACAACTTTTCCGTCTCCATAAGCTGGAGCAGTTTGTTCAAATAAGTTTCTGCCCGCGCTGGCGTGAGTGTGGACTTTTCATATTTCGGCGCATTTTTAATCGCCAGCGCGCCGGAGAAAATTTCCGGCTGGCGCAACGTCATATAGCCAATGAGATAAATCTGGCTCGCCATGGCAATCAGCACGAGCGCATCGACCGTCCGGCTGTATGGAAAGCCGAGCTGCAACCAGAGAACGTATAGCAATGTAAGCAGCACAAAGCCGCTGAATCCGATAGTTAAATTCTGCAGCCAGCGCCAACTTATTTTTTCCAACGTGGAATTGACACTTTGGAGAATGGGCGAATGTTTTTTAAGCAGGCGCAAGGTGAGTCCCGTATAAGTCAACATGTGCGCCGTTTGCAGCAGAAAGAGGCCGAAGTAAAGCCAATTCGTGATCTTCGGATTTTCAATGCCGATGTATTGCTGCAAAATGCGCCGCTTGGTTTCAGCGTCGAGCCGATAAAACAACGTCAGCCAGCCGCAATGCAATGCGAACGGCAAAAAGTGTAAACCTGTTTTGACGCGCAGCGTAAAATTTTCCACCACTAAAAATCTGGCGTAAAAATAGAGCAACACGCCGAATAAAAACGGAAATGCTGCCGTCGTGAGCCAGAAATGCGGAAAAACGAGCAGATACTTCGTCCAGTAGCCGACGGTTTCAATTAGCCGCAACGAGAACAACATGATCAACAGCGCCAGCACCCGATTGGCACGGCGATTCCCGCGTTGCTGCGTACACAACACCAGCGCTAAAAAAATTCCCTGCGCGGCAGCGAAAAGGAGGAAAACGGTCCAGGTGTTGAGTGAGGGTTGCATAATCATATTTTTACCAAACGGGAAAAATTACAAATTCTGCGGCCCTTTTGCAACACTTTTTTTAGTTCAAATCGCGCTCGCGCCAAAATCCTCTTGCGCATCTCGCAGAAAGTTTTATTTTGCATAATGGATGGATGGCAATCGAATACACAATTTTTCTACACTCACTGCACCTACGGAAGGAGAAAGTGGATGAGCCAATTCACTGCGGCGCTGAAGTCGTCAATCGGCAGCAAAGTGGTGATGGCGTTGACCGGACTCGGTCTCGTGCTCTTCGTCATCGTTCACATGGCCGGCAACCTGCAAATGTTTGTCGGTCAGGACGGGATGAATGAGTATGGCGTCACGCTGCGCAAAATGCCGTTGCTCCTGTGGATCGCGCGTATCGGCTTGCTCGGCCTCGCGATTTTACATGTTATTTTTTCTATTCGCCTCACGCTGGCGAATCGCGCCGCGCGGCCCGTGCGATACAAACATGAGAAAACCGTACAAGCCTCGCGCTCCTCGCGCGTCATGATTTTCAGCGGCCTCATTATTCTCGCCTTTTTGATTTATCATTTGCTGCATTTCACGCTCGGCGTCACTGATCCTAAAAGTTTTGCTTTGTATGATCCGCAGGGCCGTCACGATGTTTATAACATGGTCATCACCGGTTTTAAAAATCCGTTGATTTCCGGCGGCTACATTCTCGCGATGGTGCTGCTCTTCTCGCACTTGGGCCACGGTGCGTCGAGCTGGATGCAATCACTCGGCTGGAATTACCCCAAATATAACGGCCTGATTGAAAAAATCAGTCCGGTGATTTCATGGCTCGTCTGCTTGGGATTTGTCGCGATTCCGATTGCGGTGCTGCTTGGCATTCTCAAACCGGTAGGAGGAATGTAAGATGAAACTCGATGCCAAAACTCCTTCGGGACCTTTGGAAAAAAAATGGGAAAATCATAAATTCGAATCGAAGTTGGTGAATCCGGCCAACAAGCGCAAATTCGAAGTGATCATGGTCGGCACCGGGCTGGCGGGCGGCTCGGCGGCAGCTTCACTGGCGGAATTGGGTTACAAAGTCAAAGCGTTTTGCTTTCAAGATAGTCCGCGGCGCGCGCACAGCATTGCGGCGCAGGGCGGTATCAATGCCGCGAAAAATTATCAAAATGACGGCGACAGCGTCTATCGTTTGTTTTATGACACCATCAAAGGCGGCGATTTTCGCAGCCGCGAGGCGAATGTGTATCGCCTCGCCGAAGTGAGCGCGAATATTATCGATCAATGCGTCGCGATGGGCGTGCCGTTCGCGCGCGAATACGGCGGCCAACTGGCGAATCGCTCGTTCGGCGGCGCGCAGGTTTCGCGCACGTTTTATGCGCGCGGGCAAACCGGCCAGCAGCTTTTGCTCGGTTGTTATGCCGGCCTCTCCCGTCAAATCGGTTTGGGCGCGGTGCAAATGATTCCGCGCACGGAGATGCTCGATCTCGTCGTGATTGACGGCGTTGCGCGCGGCATTATGACGCGCAGTCTAGTCACCGGCAAAATCGAAGCGCATGTTGCGGACGCCGTTGTGCTCGCGACCGGCGGTTACAGCAATGTCTTCTTCCTCTCCACCAATGCGATGGGCTGCAACACCACCGCGATTTGGCGTGCACACAAACGCGGCGCGGCCTTCGCGAATCCGTGTTACACGCAAATTCATCCGACCTGCATTCCGGTGAGCGGCGATTATCAATCCAAGCTCACGCTGATGTCGGAATCGCTGCGCAACGACGGGCGCATTTGGGCGCTGAAGAAAAAGAACGATACGCGCGCGCCGCAGGACATTCCCGAAGACGAGCGCGATTATTATCTCGAACGCAAATATCCGAGCTTCGGCAATCTCGCGCCCCGCGATATTTCCTCGCGCGCTGCGAAAGAAGCGTGCGACGACGGCCGCGGCGTTGGCGAGAGCAAGCGCGGCGTGTATTTGGATTTTGCCGATGCGATCAAACGCCTCGGCGAAAACGTGATTCGCGAGCGTTACAGCAATCTCTTCGATATGTATCACGAAATCACCGGCGAGAATCCATACAAAGCGCCGATGCGCATCTACCCGGCCGTGCATTATACGATGGGCGGTTTGTGGGTCGATTATAATTTGATGAGCAACATTCCCGGCTTGTTCGTGATCGGCGAAGCGAATTTTTCCGATCACGGCGCCAATCGACTCGGCGCCAGCGCGCTGATGCAAGGTTTGGCCGACGGCTATTTTGTGTTGCCGTACACCATCG
>Ga0247727_10017910_pt1 | contig 11213 bp, 8 predicted proteins | sample WisWelCaveWW1625_FD_202498 | JGI IMG/M metagenome (GOLD analysis project Ga0247727, IMG submission 202498) | Biofilm microbial communities from Wishing Well Cave, Virginia, United States - WW16-25 | ecosystem: Environmental > Aquatic > Deep subsurface > Groundwater > Cave microbial mat | place...
TGGAGTACGTGGCTGGCAAGACGCTCGACCAGTCGCTTCCGCGCAAGGGTTTCCGGCTCGGCGAGGCGCTGCGGTACGCCGTGCAGATCGCCGACGCCCTGGCGGCGGCCCACGCGGCCGCGATCGTCCACCGCGATCTCAAGCCCGCCAACATCATGGTCAGCGAGAAGGGTCTCGTCAAGGTGCTGGACTTCGGGCTGGCCAAGCTGACCGAGCCTGTCGGAACCAACGAAGCGACGGTGACGCTCGACCGCGCGCCGCATACCGAAGAGGGGACCATCGTCGGCACCGTGGCCTTCATGTCGCCCGAACAGGCGCAGGGATTGAAGGTGGACGCCCGGTCCGACGTCTTTTCGTTCGGCTCCGTGCTTTACGAGATGGTGACCGGCGAGCGGGCGTTCCACGGCTCGACCAAAGTCTCGACGCTGTCGGCGATTCTGCACCAGGAGCCGAAGCCGCTGCGGGACCGGATGGAAGTGGTTCCCCATCAGCTCGAGTGGGTGCTGTCGCGGTGCCTGAAGAAGGAGGCCGGGCAGCGGTTCCAGCACATCGACGACGTGAAGCTGGCGCTCGAGGATTTGAAGGAAGAATCGGCGTCCGCGCCGGCCATGCCGCCACCACAGCGCCGCCGGAGGGTCGTCGGGACGATCGCCGGCACCGTGATTCTGCTTGCCGCCACGGCCGGCCTTTCCTGGTGGCTCGCCCGGCGCGGCGAGCAGAAACCGGGACTGGTGCTGACCCGCCTCACCTCCGACTCGGGCCTCACCACCGACCCGGCGCTGTCGCCGGACGGCAAGCTGCTGGCCTTCGCGTCGGACCGCAGCGGCGAGGGGAACCTCGACATCTGGGTCAAGCAGATGCCGGACGGCCAGCCGGTGCGACTCACCCGCGATGATGCCGACGAGAGCGAGCCAGCCTTCTCGCCCGACGGGACAAAGATCGCCTACCGTTCGGTCCGCGACGGCGGCGGGATCTGGGTCATCCCGGCGCTCGGCGGCGACGCGCGGCTGGTGGCCCGGCCGGGACGCCGGCCCCGGTTCTCTCCCGACGGCCGCTCCATCGCCTACTGGATCGGTGAGGAGCACAATCTGCTGGTCGGAGCCGTGCATGTGGTGGCTGCCAGTGGCGGTCCGCCGCGCCAGATCGCATCCCTTCGGGGTAGTTGCCCCCTATGGTCGCCCGACGGCCAACATTTGCTGGTTGCTGGAACTGCCTCGGGGGCGGCCGACTGGTGGGTCGTCCCGCAGCAAGGTGGAGCACCGGTCCGCACCGGTGCGTTCGCCACGTTCCAGAAGCGCGGCCTGAGCGACTACGGAGTTCCCGGGCAGTGGCAGGATGAGGGACAAGTGATCTTCGCGGCCCGGCTGGGGGACTCGACCAACTTGTGGCAGGTTCCGGTGGCTGCCAAAACCTGGCAGGTAACGGGCGAGCCGCGCCGGCTCAGCTTCGGCGCCGGGTTGGAGGCCCTGCCCTCCGCCGGCGCAGGCCGGCTGGTGTTTGCCAGTCTCAACCTGAACATCGACCTCTTCAGCCTGCCCATGGATCCCAACCGCGCCAAAGTGCTCGGCGACCCGAAACGGCTCACCGTGGATGCGGCGCCCGATATTCGCCCGTCGGTGTCGGCCGACGGGAGGAAGGTCGTCTTCCAGTCTTCGCGGTCCGGCAACGACGACGTCTGGATTAAGGACCTGGACACCGGCCGGGAGACGGCCCTGGCCGCCACCCCAGTGCCCGAGCTCCGCCCGGTTATTTCCGCCGACGGGTCGAAGGTCGTGTACGGAACGATCGAAGATCAAAAGCCGGCGCTGTACACCGTCCCGGCAGGTGGCGGGGTGCCGGAGAAGGTGTGTGGGGACTGCGATCTGCCCTGGCAGTGGTCTGCCGACAAACAGAGTGTCCTTTTTCGGATGTTGCGCCCTAACAGGTTGGGACTCCTCAAACTCGGCGATGGCGAGCCGAAGTCAGCCGGGCGCAGCCCCAACTTTGCCTGGGTCCGGACGCAGTTCTCGCCCGACGAGCGGTGGGTGGCCTTTCACGTGTCCTGGGACGAGCGGAAGCGGCGCGTTTTCATCGCGCCGTTCCGCAACGAGGCGGTCGCGCCGGAAAGCGAGTGGATCGCTGTCACCGACGGCAAGGCGCTCGACCGGGAGGCATCCTGGTCGCCCGACGGCAATCTCCTCTATTACCTCACCGAGCGCGAGGGCTTCCGCTGCCTGTGGGCGCAGCGGCTCGATCCGGCCACCAAGCGGCTGCTGGGACCGGCCTTCGAGGTGTACGGCTTCCACAAGGCGCGGCTCTCCATGCTGAACTTTGCCGACACCGGGTGGGCGGCGCCGTCGGTGGCCCGCGACAAGATCGTCTTGACGCTGGGCGAGCAAACGGGCAATATTTGGATGGCGACACCATGAGAGCCCTGCAAGCACCCGACCCGCTCGGCGCGATCCCGTCCGGCTTCACGCGGATCTTCAACGGCCAGAACCTGGCCGGCTGGCGCATCAGCCTCACCAATCACCATGGCCGCACCGCCGAGTGGCGCATCACCGACGGCGTCCTCACCGCGACCCAGGACCGGCCTGGCAACGGCGGCATCCTGCTGAGCGACGGCATCTACAAGGACTTCGAGGTCTCCCTCGAGATCAAGCCCGACTGGGGCTGCGACGGCGGCCTGTTCCTGCGCTCGAGCGAGGCCGGCAATGCCTACCAGGTCATGATCGACTACCTCGAGGGCGGCAGCGTCGGAGGCATCCACGGGGAGCGGCTGGAGGGTCTGAAGAACCCCGCGGCCGAAGATTACCGCAAGTACTGGAAGAAGGACGACTGGAACACGCTGCGGGCCCGCATCGAAGGCGCCCCGCCGCGCATCCGCGTCTGGCTGAACGACGGCCGGATCATCGACTGGACCGACACCGAGACCCGCCGCGCCGAGGGCCACATCGCCGTGCAGGTTCACGGCGGCAAGCGCTGGGTGGAGAAGAGCTTCCACCGCTACCGCAACATCGCCGCGCGCGAGCTGCGCTAATGGCCTCGGCCCTTCCGAGCGCCTTTTGTCATTCCGAGCGCAGCGAGGAATCTGCTGTGCCTTGCGCGGCCGGGAACAGCAGATCCCTCGTTTTCGCTCGGGATGACGGTTGCCGGCGCGCCTTCGACTGCTACAGGTTTCCCTTGCCCATCTCCCCGGCCAGGTACTCGCAGGACCGCAGCGCCAGCGCCACCATCGTCAGGGTCGGATTCTGCACGCCCCCCGACACGAAGCTCGAGCCGTCGATCACGAACAGGTTCTTCACGTCGTGCGACTGCTGGAACTGGTTGAGCACGCTGGTCCTGGGGTTGGATCCCATGCGGCAGGTCCCCAGCTCGTGGATGCTCTCCCCCGGCGGGACCATCCGGTCGTGCCGGGCCAGCACCCGGAATCCGGCCTTGTGGCACAGCTCCTCGGCCGTCTCCATCGAGTCCCGCGCCATCGCCCGCTCGTTCTCTCCATAGGTCTGGCGAATATGCAGGACCGGGATGCCCCAGACATCCGTCTTCGAGTTGTCGATGCGGACGTGGTTCTCGAATCGCGGCAGCGCCTCGCCCATCGTGGTCATGGAGAAGCCCCGGCCGGCGTGGGTCTCGATGGCCTGCTTCAGGGCCCCGCCGTACAGGGGGAAGTAGCGGGCGTCGGGTGTGCCGCGCGTGCCGAAGTCGTAGGCGTAGCCGCGCAGGAAGCGCCGGTCGCGTTGCTGCACGTTGCGGAACCGCACCACGTAGCCCCCGCCGCCGGAGGCCATTCCGTCCGGCGTCACCGCCTGCACCACAGCCTTGATGTAGAACTGGTCGAACAGGTAATGGCCGAGCGCCCCGCTCGAGTTGGCGAAGCCGGACGCCGAGTTGAGCAGAATGCGCGTGGACTCGAGCGTCGAGGCCGCCAGCAGGACCACCCGGGCTTGCGCCCGGTATTCCCGCCGCGTGACGCGGTCGACGAACGACAACCCCGACGCCAGCCCCGTCGAACGGTCGACGGTCACCTCCCGCACCACGGCATTGGGAACCAGCGTCAGCCGGCCGGTGGCGGCGGCGGCCGGGAACAACAAGTTCACCGAGCTAGCCAGCGCGCCTCCGGCCCGGCGGGGCCTGGTCACCGGCATCCCCATTTTCGCCGCCGCCTCCCGCACCCGCCGCACGGCCTCAGATTCCCCCGAGGTGTCCTCGGCGCCCTTGCTGTCCGGCAACTGCGGCAGATTCTCCCGCTTCGCGCTCACCCGCAGCAGGGCATCTGCCCGATCGTAGTAGGGCTCCAGATCCCGGTAGCGGATCGGCCAGTTCTCGCCCTCTCCGTCATGGTCCTTGCAGCGGAACTCGTAGTCGCTCAGCCGCAGCGACCAGCGCCCCCACAGCAGGCTCTTGCCGCCCACCAGCCGCACGCGCACCCAGTAGTAAGGCTCGCCCTCCGGGTAGGTGTAGGGATTGGCCTGCTCGTCGGCCCACAGGTTGGCGTTGAACTCGCTGGCCTGGGTGAGGTGCGGGAAGCGGCCGGGGCGGTTGAAGCCGCGATACGGCAGCTCATACACGCTCTTGTTCCCGCGATGCCGGGCGAAATCGAGCACCGGACCGGCGTCCAGCACCAGCACCGAGACGCCCTTGGCGGTCAGCGCGCGGGCGGCCGTTCCGCCGGTCATGCCCGAACCCACAATGATGACGTCGTGTTTCTGCATGGCGCTACTCCACCGGGTACCAGTAGTCGGCGCCCGAGCCGGCCGGCGCTCCCCGCCGGCGTCCCTGGATCGCTGTGGCCCAGGCGCGCGAGCTCACCGTGGCGCGCCACAGGTCTTCCTTGGCGGCCCGCAGGAAGGCGGCGAAGGCATCGGCCGGCGGCTGCGGGGTCCAGGCCTCGCGGAGCGGCGCGAACAGCGGCTCGATTTCCCCGGCGCCGGCCACCCGCCCGAGGCCCTGGCGGTACAGTTCCTGCCGTCGCCGATCCGACCTCGCCAGGTAGAAGTCCAGGAATTCCGGCGCCCCGCACTCCACCGCGCCCGGGGTTGTGGTCTTCGGTATCAGCACGTCCGCCAGCCGGCGCAGCGCGACCATCTCTTCGGCCGTGAAGAAGTGCAGCCCCGGTTGGGCCACCTCGTCGGGCAGGCCCGGCGCCGGCAGCCCCGGCTCGTCGGTCACCTTCGGCGCAGCCTCCGGCTGCTGGCCGAACACCGCCCCGGCCGGCCGCACCGCCGCCGCCAGGGCCATCGACTTCAGCGCATCTCGTCGTCGCACGTAACCCCCTAGGCTTCAGGACTATTCTACTGAAGCCGGTACACGTCGGACGTAGTACACGCGTCCCAGTTGCCGCGGATCGAGCATTCCGCCCGGAACCCGCTCGTACTGCGACTTCACCAGCTCCACCGGCGCCCGTGGCAGAATCGGATGGTCGGGCGCGATGGTGGTCCACCACGCTTCGTACACGCGGATCCCGGAGCGCTCGTTCAGGTAGGCGAAGATGGCGTCGGCCGGCGGGCCCCCGATCGGATCTGTGAACACGGTGAGCGGCCCCCGCCGGGCTTCCCGCAGCAGGAAATCGGCGGCTTCGCGAATCCCGTATCCGGCCGCCGGACCGGATCCCGCAACAGCTCTTCCAACGACACGAAGAAGCTGGTCTGGTGCACCAGCACGCTGTGGGCCGGCGCCATCGGGGCGCGGGGCGTCGCCAGCCACGACACCACCGGAAAGGCCGCCGCCACGCCGTAGCTCACCGCCAGTCGGGGCAGCGCGGCGCGCCCATTTCGCAGTGCAATCAGGGCCGGGAAGAACGCAAACAGCGCCGCCGTGGACTTGATGAAAAAACCCAGCCCCAGCGCCAGCCCGGGCTTCCACGCATCCGCGGTCCGCTCGAGGCCGGTCAGCGAGAACACCACGGCCACTCCAGCGAGGTTCACCAGCCCCTCGGCGTACGCCATCCGGTCGTAAAAGCAGGGCGTAGGGGAAGACCGCGTAGAGCGCCGCCACCACAGTCCGGCCGCGGCCGAGTCCAGCCGCCGGCCCACGGCGAAGATGCCCAGCGCCGCCAGCGTGCCGGCCAAGGCCGACACTCCCCGCGCCCCCACCAACGGATCGTCCGGCCCCGCCACCCGCGCCAGCGCGTAAAGCCAGTAGCTCAGCGGCTGCTTACCGTCGAGCAGCGAGATGAACCACTGCTTCTGGTGGACGATGATCTCGGCCCAGCGCAGATAAATGCTCTCATCCCCGGCAACGGGCATGGCCCCCAGGTTCCGCACGCGCAGCAGAAAAGCGGCAGCGACGACCGCCCCCACCGCCCACCGCTCCCGGGGCGCTCCGGCTCGCGCCGCAGTCGGCGCCGCCCGCACCGGCGCTTTCTCGCTCTTGCGCTTCATGCGGATAGGCCAGAGTATCACCTGCGAAAATCGCCCACCAGTGGGGAGCCACACACGTTTGGTTCCAACTTTAGACGCCCATTATCTTGACAGCAGCGCTGGCCGCCGCCTTCGCCCGTATCCGCCCCCATGGTTGACAGGTCGCGTTTGTTGACGGCCAGGTCCAACAAGGGGTCCCAAGGTGAATTCTTTCAAAACCGGGTGAACCTTCCTTGGTGACGTCGAGATTTGGGAAGTGCCGGACCATTCCGATGGAGCAACTCCGTCAGTCTGAATGCGCGCGGGATCGCAGGCGTTAAGCAGCCAGGCAACGGCGGCAAACCCGTCGCCGGCAAGCGGCAGGAAAGTGAGGCCGGCCGACTACTCGCAGCGCAGCGCCACCATCGGATCGACACGCGCCGCCCGCCGCGCCGGGGGATAACCAGCCAGCGCCGCGAAGCCGGCCATCAGCAAGACCGCCCCCGAAAGCGTCGCCGGATCGTGCGGCTCGACGCCGTACAACATGCTGCGGGCCAACCGGGTCAGCGCCAGCGCCGCCGGAACCCCCACCGCCACGCCGACTCCCACCAGCGCCAGCACCTCGCGCAACACCAGGCTCAGAACGTGCCCGCGCCCCGCGCCCAGCGCCATCCGGACGCCGATCTCGCGGGTCCGGCGCGCGACCGAATACGCGATCACCCCGTAGAGGCCGATCGCCGCCAGCAGCGCCGCCAGAAGGCCGAAGATCCCCGCCAGCCACGCGGCTAGCCGGTCTGGGCCGAGCTCTCCCTCCGTGACCCGGGCCAGGCCAAAGGCGAGGGTCTCGCCCAGCTTGGGCTCGAGCGAATACAGCTCGCGGCGCACCGCGGCGGCCATCTGGTCCGGATCGGCCGCGGTGCGAACGTAAACGCGCTGGACTTTGGTCCACTCGACCACAGGGTGGAACAGCACAGCCGGTGTCTCACGCCGCAGCTCCCAGATCTTGGTGTCTCTCACCACGCCGATGATCTCGAGTTCGCGCTCCGGTGGCCCCGCGAGGCGGATCCGGCGGCCGATGGGGTCCCGCTCGCCGAACGCGCGGCGCACAAAGGCCGCGTTCACAACCGCGTGTCGCGGCGGCGCCAAGTCTTCGTGGGCGGTCCACATCCGGCCGCGGACGAGCTTAACCCCCAGCGTCTCGAAGTATCGGGAAGTGGCTGGCTGCGCCAGGGCCGAAATCTGTGTCCCGCCGCCCGGCTGAGAACCCTCGACCTTAACGTCGCCAAGGTAGCCGGGCCAGAACGCATCACCGCCACAGACCGTCGCCGACTGCACGCCGGGCAGTGCTTCCAATCTCTCCAACGCATTGCGGAAGATCGGTCTCCACCGGGCTTCGGGGTAGGCAGAGAACTGCGGATGCCACAGCATGACTTGCAGCACGTGTCCCATGCCATAGACCTGATTGACCAGGTTGCGGAAGGTACGGACCAACAGCCCGGCGCCGGCCAGCAGAACGACCGACAGCGCCACTTGCGCCACGATCAGGACCCGGCGTGCGGAAAGCTGCGTCTGGCCTCCCGCGACCGAACTGCCCTGGTCCTTCAGGACCTCCACCAGCCGCGCTCCGGCGCTCTGCCATACCGGCGCCAGTCCGAACACGATGCCCGCCAGCAGCGCCAGGGCCAGGGTGAAGCCGAGGACACGCAGGTCGGGGGCTATCCGCAGCGGGACCGGAGGTGCAAAGGGAAGCCCTCGAAGGCTCGCCAGTATGGCTGCGCAGCACCACCAGGCCAAGAACACGCCCACTATCCCGCCGCCCAGGGCCAGGATGGTGCTCTCGGTCAACAGTTGGCGCGCCAGGTCACGGCGCCTGGCACCCAGCGCCAGGCGCAGGGCGATCTCCCGCCGTCGCGCTGCCGCCCGGGCCAGCAGCAGGCTTGAGAAATTGGCACAGGCAATCAGCAGCACCAACCCCACCGCGCCCATCGAGACCAGCAACGGCTGCCGGTACCGCCGCCGCAGACCGGAAAAGCCGGTCGATCCCGGCATCAGAGCCAAGCGCCGTTCCAGGAACCGCCGGCGGCGCTCGGCGGAGTTCCACTTCAAGGCCTCCCCCTGCTGTTGGCGGATCTGCCGGAACAGGGCCGCCAGGGAAGCCTCCGCCTGCTGCCGCGAGACGTCGGGCCGGAGCCGGCCGAAGAGCCGACACCCTTCCCAGTTGGCGTCGGTTCGAAAGGAACGGTTCCCCTCCCCCAGCCCGGCTACGGTCGCCAGCGGAATTCGCACGTCGAGCGGGACGCCTACCTCGATGCCAACAAAGTCCGGCGGGGTGACCCCGATGATCGTGAAGGGTTGTCCATAAATCAGGATGGTCCTGCCGAGCACCTCGGGGTCCCCGGCGTAGCGCCTTCGCCAGAAGCCGTCACTCAAAACGGCCACCCGGTTTCCTGGAATCAGGTCATCTTCCGGGGTGATCGTCCGGCCGAGGCTCGCGCTCGCACCCAGGACCGAAAAGTAGTTTCCCGAGACGAACTCGCCTTGGATCCAGTCCGAGACGGCGGTGTCGCCGGCGGACATGGCCCAAACCATACGCGCCAACAGGCCCGTCAGGACCTGGTTGCGGTCCCGCAGCTCGGTGTACGTTGGAAAGGAAAAGCGGCCATGGCCATCAGGCGCCCCCGGATCGCCCAGGATCACCAGTTCCTGCGGATTCTTCACCGGCAGAGACTTCAGCAGCAGGTTGTCGATCAGGGTGAAGATGGCCGTGTTGGCGCCGATGCCGAGCCCCAGCGACAGTACCGCCACGGCCGTGAAGCCGGGGCTCTTGCGCAGGACGCGGAAGGTGTAGCGCAAGTCGGCCCCCAGCTTGTCGAGCCAAGGCAGGCCGCGGGTTTCCCGGTGCAGTTCCCGTATCTGGGTGAGGCCGCCAAACTTCAGGATCGCCGCGCGGCGCGCTTGTTCCGGCGTCATGCCGCGGCGGAGGTGCTCCTCGGTGAGCATCTCGACATGGCTTTGCGCCTCCTCGTCGAAGTCCTCATCGAGGCGCCGCCGGAGGAACATCGCGCGCAAACGGGAGACCAACACGCGCAGGCTCGTCAGCATGGCTCACCTCTCCGGAGCCAGCCGCAGGATCCGGCCCATCACACCGGCCATCTTTTCCCAGTTCCCCGCCTCGGCCTGAAGCCTCTTCCGTCCGCTGCGGGTAAGGGAATAGAACTTGGCCCGGCGGTTGTTCTCCGACGCGCCCCAGTGCGCGGAAATCCAGCCCTGCTGTTGCAGGCGGACCAGAGAGGCATAGATGGTCCCCTGGTTGAGTTGCAGCACCTCTTCACTCACCTGCTCGATGCGCCGCGCGATGCCGTAGCCGTGCAGAGGACCTATCGATTCGAGGGTCTTCAGGACCATCAGGTCCAGGGTGCCCTGGAGGATCTCAGTTCTGCCGTTGAGCATGCTCCCTCCTGTGTCCAGACCACAGGAGTATGGCGCAGTCCATGTGGGATGTCAACAGGAAACCGTGCTTTCTGAGACCCACTTGCCCCAGCGCCTCGGCCGTCAGACGAGGCATCCGCTCAGGCCAGGGGCCGCTCCGGCCGATGCGATGGCCTGCTGCCAGAAGGGTCGCCGGGGCGCTGACCGCCTGCGCCGTCCTCGCCACCTGGCTCGACCGACATCTGGTCCGGCACACCGGGCGAAGGGCCGCTGCCCCCACGCCTCCCGCGAGTTGCGGCGGCGCTTTCCACCGCTCACTCTGGCCCTGGCTCTGCCGCCGAAACGGCCGCTGCCCCCCACGCATCCCGCGAGCTGTGGCGGCGCTTTCCACCGCTCACTCTGGCCCTGGCGCTGTCGGGGAAACGGCCGCTGCCCCCACGCCTCCCGCGAGCTGCGGTGGCTTCCACCGCTCACACTGGCCCTGGCTTTGCCGCCGAACGGCCGCTGCCCCCAAACGCATCCCGCGCCTACCGGCGCTGCGGCCGATGCTGCCAGCAAAAATCGCCGCCCTCGGCTGCGGAGCGGCTGCACCGCTCACCCTTCTCCGTTTGCGCCCCGCACTGCCGCCGGACCGCCGCTTTCTTTGCCGCTTTGGCCGGGGGCGCCGCTGCCTGGCTCACCGCCGGAGCGGGCGCCGGCGCCAGCCCCTGGATCACCTGCTCCAGCCGGCCGATCTCCTCTCGCATCTCCCGCAGTCGCCGCTGAAGCGACTCGATCGCGCCGGCCAGCTCCTCAGGGTTGCCGGTCACCATCGCCGGCACCGCCGTCGCTCCCAGGCTCAGGGTCTTGCTCACCACTCGCCCCTGCGAACACACCGTAAACACGCTCGAACAGCCGGTCTGCGCGTAGTGCAGAACCTCGCAGGCGCCATGCTTCTCCACGCGTCCCGGAAGTCCGAAGGCGCGCTCCAGTTCCCCCCGCGGCGTCCCGGACCCGAGCCAGGTGGCCTCGATGTTGTAAAACCGCGTCTCCCAGCCGGCGCATGCGCTCAGGGGAGGCGCGACCGCCACTGGATCTTGTTGAGCGGCTGCGTGACAGGCAGCCAGGAGCAAGGCCACGCACAGGTGGCCGGCCCGGAACCGAACCGGCCGCATCGTCTTCAGCTAGAGGATATCACAAACCGGCCCCCCGCGCTGTCCAACAGGCGACCGGTTGACAAACTCATCCGGCGGTGGCGCAATCAAGCCGGTGTGCTCGTTGCGGGGACCGCTGGGGTTGTTCCAGGATCAGCCGGCTCCTAGCTACTTTCCGTCGCAAAATAGGACCCTCTACGCCACGCCAATCGAAGAGTGAAGGGTCGACTCGGTGCTAGAACATTCACTATTGATCCTGTTTCGAACTACCTGCATAATAGGGTATGACGCGACGCAAACAAGGACAGCGAACGCTGTGGGAAGGCATGAT
>Ga0247727_10017911_pt1 | contig 11212 bp, 8 predicted proteins | sample WisWelCaveWW1625_FD_202498 | JGI IMG/M metagenome (GOLD analysis project Ga0247727, IMG submission 202498) | Biofilm microbial communities from Wishing Well Cave, Virginia, United States - WW16-25 | ecosystem: Environmental > Aquatic > Deep subsurface > Groundwater > Cave microbial mat | place...
GAGCGGTCGATCGGCGAAGGTCGTCATGCCGTGCACGCCTTCATCCAGATACCCCGCAGGGTACCGTCCACGACCTGCCACTGCTGCCGCTGGGCTGCGAGCTGCGCCCGGCCTTCTCTAGTGATCCGGTAGTACTTGCGCCTGCGGCCGTTCTCGGACGTGGACCACTTCGCCGCGACATGACCTTGGCGCTCAAGCCGGTGCAGCGCGGGATAGAGCATGCCGTCGGTCCACTGTAGGTGCCCGCCTGACAACTCGGCCACTCGCTTGATGATGGCGTAGCCGTAACTGTCGCCTTCGGCAAGGATGGCGAGCACGAGCGGTGTGGCGGAAGCAGCAACCAGGTCCTTACTCATGTCCATACGTAGAAGTATTATACATGGTGGTTCTATGTATGTCAACAACCTGAGGTCAAGCGCCTCGATTGATGGAAGCCAGGTGCATTACCGCGCCGGTTGGGTCCGTCACGCGGCCCGTCAGCGTCGCCGTTGGGTCCGCCATGAGTGCGCTCGTGAGTAGGATGATCACCGCCGGAATTCGCATCGCATACCCTCCGTTCACTGAAGTATGCAGCCGGATTCGCGGAAGTGTGTCAAGGATGATTGGGAGCTTCGTTGAGGAATGCCGCGGTCAGAAGTTGCTTGCCGGTGGGCTGCCTGCTGCCGCCAGCCGGCTCAGCCGTCACGAACACCTGATCGATCTGGGTCAGCACGTCGGGGTCCTCGAATTTCATCACCCAACGTTTTTGCGCCGAGTCATCGACGTAAAAGATTCCGAGACTGCGGGCAGGCTGCGAGCGGCCGTCGCGCTTGCCCCAAACTTGGAACGCGACCTTCTCCACGTTGCCCTTGTTTTGCAGGTCGCAGGCGTAGAAGATCAGCGACTTTCCCTGCGTAAGGAAAATGCGCCCCGGAACCGCGCGCCCATCAGGTCGCGGATATCTTTGCCCGCGGCCAGCAACTCGCGCTCGCGTTGCATCGTTTCGGTCTGCTCGCGCACTCTGGCCGTCAGATCTTCAAGACGGGCCCTTTGCTCCGCGATGATCCGCGCATCCGCCGCACGCGCTAGTCGCAGCGGATCGAGATCCTGATTCGCGCGCGCCAGCGTGGCTTGGGTCTCCTGGAGGTTGCGCCGGACACTCTCGGTTTCGGCTCACGCCGCTTGCGACTCCCCTCGGAGCTGTTCCACCTGTGTCGAGAGTCCCGCGAGTGTTTGTTCCAGCCGCGTTTTTTCAGCTAGTGCATTTTCATGGTCGCTGCGGAGGCGGCACCGAGTTCGTCCGTGAGCTGACGCTCGCGGGCCAGGTTCGCAACCTCTGCGCGTGGCGCGGTGGGAGCCGGCAAGCGTGCATCCGAGAGTTGCCGCTCCAACTCCGCCACCCTGCCAGCGAGAACCGCGAGCTCCTGCGCATCGGCCCGCGTCTCAGCCTGTATCGCTGGTGGCCGAACAGGCTGTTGTGCCCGCCAGGAGTATCCGGCAAACGCAGCCAGTATCAATCCGGCTGCAACCGCGGCGAATTTCCAGAAGGGGAGCTTGGGAACAAGTGGCGGGTCAACCGGGATTCCCTCTTTGCGCACCCGCTCCAGGAATCTCCTCTTCAAACCGGACACAAAACGGTCATGACCTGACATCATTTGCCTCCCGTCCCGGCAGCGGCTTTCCGAGGAACTCCCTCAGCTTTTCAACCCGCGATAGTACAGATTGCCCCGTTCACATAGGACTCCTTGAGCCTCTCGGATGCTTCCCGCACGGTGAGGCCGTCGAAGGTCACCACGCCGACACGGATAGACTCCAAGATTCACGAGATAGAGCGCGAGACGGCAGCGGAGACGCACAGAGGGACGAGAATCTTCATCGGGCATGGCGGGTCGCAGACTTGGCGAGAGCTGAAGGACTTCATCGTCGACCGCCTGAATCTCGAATGGGACGACTACAACCGCGAACCAGCCGCCGGCCTTTTCACGCCCGAGCGCGTCCAGGCGATGCTTGACCAAGCGTGCTTTGCCCTGCTCGTGATGACAGGGGAGGACCAGCAACCTGACGGTACCCGGCGGGCGCGTGAAAATGTGGTACACGAAGCAGGCCTGTTTCAGGGCCGGCTTGGTTTTCGACGGGCGATTGTCCTGTTGGAAGAGGGTTGCGATCCTTTTTCCAATATTCACGGACTGACAGTCATTCAATTTCCCGAAGGCCAGATTCGCGCCGCATTTGAGGAGGTCCGACGGACGTTTGAACGGGAAGGCATCCTGCCGTCCCGGTAAAGAGGGACCAGCCGCTCCAGACCCACCTACACCGCGGGGATGGATAAAGGCGTCGGAGAGCATCCGACACGCACCGACCAGACAGTTTGATTACAAATGAATGAATGATGCGGACTCTCTTACACGACCTGCGCTACGGCCTCCGCATGCTGCGTAGAACCCTGGCTTCACGGCAGTCGCGGTCCTGACACTGGCACTCGGGATCGGCGCCAATGCAGCGATCTTTAGCGTCGTCAATGCCGTCTTGTGGCGCTCGCTCCCCTATGGAAGCGGGTGCTGACGACAATGTCGTGAAGCCTTTCGACAGCAATGAGCTGAAGGTGCGTCTCGGACCGGGCCGGCGGATTCTCGAATTGCAGGGTGAGTTGCTGGAGACTCAGGCGGCGCTGCACGAACAGGCGACCCGCGACGCGCTGACTCACCTTTGGAACCGCCGTGCGATCCTGGAGATCCTCAACCGCGAGCTGGCCCGCTCGCTCCGCGAGGAAAGCCCGCTCGGAATCGTGCTGGGCGACGTGGACCGCTTCAAGTCGATCAATGACGAATTCGGGCACATCGTCGGCGACACGGTTTTGCGGAAAGTCGCTGTCCAGATGGCGGCCTCGGTGCGCCAATACGACGCGGTCGGGCGCTATGGTGGGGAAGAGTTTCTGATTGTTTGCCCGGATGCGACCTGGCGGCCGCCGAGAGCCTCGCCGAGAGGGTCCGCGTCGCCACCGAACGGATTCCGGAAAGTGTGCTCGGTATCGATCGCAAAGTTACGATGAGTTTCGGGCTTACCGCGCAGGTTCCCCACTCGGGGACCAACCTCGAATTGCTGCTTAAGACCGCCGACGAAGCCCTTTACCAGGCGAAAGAAGAAGGCCGCAACCGCGCGGTTACGCGATGATTCGGGAATTTGTCGTCGTAGTGCGCGTCATTGGTAACCAGCCAGAAGATCTGCGGCCACCGGCGAAGCGCGTGCCCAAGTAACGCAAGGGAACAGGCGGGCCTGCCCGCCTCCCGTCTCCTGGAATCAAAAGATCAGCTTCAATCCGAATTGAATCGTCCGCGACCATTGTGATTCGCCTGTCACAGCGCCGAAAGCGGTTGAGGTCGGCGTCGTGTTGGGCGGGTTGAACTGCGCCTTATTGAAGGCGTTGATGAATTCACAGCGGAACTGAAGGCGCATGCCCTCGCTGAGTTCCGTGTTTTTGAAGAGGCTGATGTCCCAGTTGTCCATCGTGTCCCCGCGAATCCCGGCGAAGCGGGAAGGAAAGCGGCGAACGTTTGAGCCAAGCTGCCGCGCGACAGTGCGCTCGAAGCCCGCGTCGACGTTGAACCAGCGATCCACGGTGCGCTGGCCGCTAGCGAGCCGGACATTGCCGAGGTCGCCGTTGAAGATGGCGTTGCCAAACCCGAGCGCCGGCCCGCTCTGATACTGATAGATGGTCTGCGCCTGCCAGCCGCCCAAGATCTTGTTGGCGGCGCCGGAGGCGATCGAAAAGCGCTTGCCTTGCCCAAACGGGAGTTCCCACAACCCGGAGATCACGACGCGGTGCGGCCGGTCCTGATCGGAAACCACCTCTTCCGGCACGGGGTCGAAGTCATTCAGGAAGCCAGTCGCCTCCATGAACTTCGACCATGTCCAGGAGAGGTTCACCGTGAAGTCGTGCGACAGCCGCTTTTCAAAGCGTGTTTGCATCGAATGATACCACGAATATCCCTGGTTGTTGTTGAAGGCGATCGAAGTGAATTGCGGATACGGCCTCAGAAGCTGCGAACGCGCGACGTTGGCGCCGGATAGATTGGTGCGCGGCAGCAGTGGAAAGAATGGATTGGAAACGTTGGCGGTCAGCAAGTCAATCGCCGCCTGATCGCGCGCCGGCGACGTGCTGAAGTATTGCCCCGGCACGGGGTTCACCTGGCGCCCGATGCGCAGATGCGTGCCTCGGTTGCCGACATAACCCACTTCGATCACGGCGCCGCGGCTAAGGGCTCGCTGCACGCCGAACTGCCAGCGCTGCATGTAGGGATTGAGAACGTGCGGGTTGAAAAAGCTCACGCCCTGCCCGAGGAAGGTGCTGAGACCGGCGCCGGCGCCGAGTGGCCGGTCAAGCCCCTGTGGAAACGGGTTGGTCACCGAGGCGATGAAGGTCTGGCCGTTGTTGATCGAGGCTACGAACGCGGTGTTGCGGCTGAATCCGGATTGGTTTACCTGCTGGCGCGAGAGGCCGATTAGTTCCGAGAAGACGCCGAAGCCGCCACGGATCACGGTCTTGTCGCCCCACTGGTAGGCGAACCCGATTCGAGGCAGGAGGTTGTTGGCGTCGGCGTTCCATAGCGTGCGCGGATTGCCGGCGAAGGTCAGGCCGCCGATGACGCGGAAATCGTTGGGGGCAATCTGGGGGATGGGGTTTCGCGTATAGTTGGCCTTCGCCTGCGCTTCAATCGGACTCGCCGTCGCGAAATCATAGCCGCGCACGGAGCGGTTGTAGCGCTCGTTGACCGGTGTTTCGTATTCATAGCGCAGCCCGAGCATCAGCGTCAGCTTGCGCGTCACTTTCCAGTCGTCCTGAAAGAAGACGGCGTGAATCGTGCTCTGCTGCGCGGAGGAGTCGGTGCGGTCGATGCCTCCGGCGCTCGGCAGGCCGAGCAGGAAACTTGCCATGGACTGGCCCAAGGGCGCGCCCGGGGAGTTGTCCAGCGGCCCGCGCGTCCAGTCCGTGCCGAAATCGAGCTGCCCGCTCGACTGGGCGAGGTTGAATCCGTTCTCGCGATAGACGCGGTAGATGTAGCCATAGCGCAAGTTGTGGCTGCGGATGAGCTGTGTGAAGTTCAGCGCGGCTTCATGGGTATCGGTGAAGCGCCCGTTGTGAGTGTGGTCGCCGAAGTTGCCGTAGCCGGACACGCGAATGTTTGGAAACTTGACGCCGTCGGGCGTGGCTTGGCTGACCTGGCCGGCGAAATCGCTGGCGAAGCCGAGCGAAGCGAGGTCGATGTTGAGATTGATGGGCTGCGTGCCTTCGATGAAGCGGCTGTAGCTGTAGCGTGTATTCACCACCAGCGATGGGCTCAAAACGTAGACGTCGTCGATACCGATGCCGCGGTTGAGCCGATTGAAGCGGCCGCCGATGGCGCGGTTGAAGCGCACGTCGTACTCCTGAAGGCGGTCGTTCTTGTCGCCGCGGAGGAACATCCGGTGCTGGGCGCTGAAGTTATGGTCGACGCGGAACATGTGCGTATGGAAGTGGTCCCACTCCGGACCGGGCGTCGTCCAGTTGTTGGCGCCGTCGCGCGTGCCCGGCTGGTTCGGCTCCGGCCAGAATTCCATCAGGCGCCGCGAAGTGGCGTTGATACGGCTCGCCGGGATGAGATTGCCCGGGAGAGGCTGCCGGGAAAAACGCCCGTTGGGGGCGGGAGCGATGGTGGCCGGGTCGTAGAGCTGGTACTGCGGGCCGACGGCGAGAAGATCGGAAAAATCACCTTGCCGCATCCTCGCGGTCGGCACCGCCGTAGTTACCGTGCCGCGCGGGTCGGCGCTGTAGATACCCTCGTAGGCATAGGTCCAAAAGGTGCGATTGCGGCCGTCGTAGAGCTTCGGCAGGTAAACCGGACCGGAGCCGTTCGCTCCCCACCGGTTCAAGCGCACGATCGGCTTGGGCAACCCCGCGCGGTTGGTGAAGAAGCGGTTGGCATTGAGCGCCGGATTCTGGATGAAGTGGTACATCGCGCCGTGCGGGCTGTTCGTGCCGGAGCGGATGCTGAGATTGATGCCCGCGCCAGCCGCAAATCCGTGGGCCGCGTCGAAGGCTGCTGTCTGGATACGGAACTCCTGCACGATGTCGGCCGGCGGGATGTAGGCGACGCTGGTGCGCTGGTTGTTGGGCGCGCCGTCAATGGTGAAATCCGTGCTGCCCGTGCGGGTTCCGTCGATGGCGATGGAAGAAGGCGAGCCCACGTCGAAGGGCCGCGACCAGCCGCCCGTCGAAAGATTCAAGACGCCGGGAGCCAGGTTGGCGAGCATAATCGGATTACCGTCCTTGAGCGGCAGCTCGGCGATGCGCCGGTTGTCGATCACCTGGCCCATCGACGCCGCCGCCGTCTCGAGAAGCGTTGCCGCCGCCGTCACCTGCACCGTTTCCGAAACTTGCCCGACCTCCAACTTCACGTCAACTGGGATGCGCTCGCTCACACGGACCTCGATGCGGTCCTTGACGAAGCGCTTGAAGCCCGTCTGTTCGATCGTGACACGGTAGGTGCCCGGCAGCAGCAACGGCAAAATGTACTCGCCCTTGTCGTTGGTCGCCGACGATACTTCGAAGTTCGTGTTCAGGTTCACACCGCGGACCGTGGCGGCGACCATGGCCGCGCCGGAGCTGTCCTGGACTGAACCGAAAATCTGGCCGCGGGTGTCCTGCGCGTGGGCAAGGCCCACAAACAAAGTCGCAATCAGAAGCAGACGCATGGGAAGCCTCCAGATGAGAGAAGTCTATTTAGACATGGTGTGAGCATCGTAGTGCAGTCAACGGAACTTGTCAACGACTTTGAGACTTTGAGACACCTGCCATAAATTAGTGAGGGTGGTTATTCACTTCAGTCAGGTAACCCCTATAGATTGTGGTCGGGGTTGCTGCTGGCTCACGATGCCCGCCACTGGCTCGCCGCGCCCGACCCCTCTATTGCCCGGTGGCGCAAGCGGAAACCGGGAGCGCCTGGTGATCGGCACTGTGCGACGACAAGGCCGCTGTGGGGCCTCCTGGTGCGGCGCCGCCCCGTCCTCGCGAAGCCGAGACGGCCGTGCGTTGGCGGCGACCCACAAGATGTAGTGGCGACCTGAGTGAAGTGAATAACCACCTAGTGGAATAGCGTCACGGTCGTCTCCTCCGTAATATTTTCAGAACCAAACCGCTCACCGGCTCGTCTTAACCATGTAAGGAGCAAACAATAATGTTTCACACCGCAGTCATGGAAGAGCGAACGGGTCTGCCGTGGGGCGTCATCGCAGGCTTTCTGGCGTTCGCAGCACTGCTCGGCGGCGCATACACCCTGTTCTTCTGATCCGTCGAACACACCCGCCAACCAAGCAGGTCTCCAACTAAGCAAAGGTTCCCAACCAAGCAGGCTGCCCAGCAAGTTCCCAAACTGCGCCCCCAACGTCGCTTCTTAGTTAGCGCCCTTTTTTATGGACACCGACAACACTCTGGAGGTATTCCTGTACAGAGCTTTTCCGAACCGGGTGGGCGGGGATTGGCAGCGCATCCGGGTGACCCAGGGCAGCGGTAGTGGGGGAGAGCGGTCGTAGGGCCTGGGCACGCCCCGTCAGAAAGAATACTTCAAGCCGAACTGGACAACGCGGGCGTCGCCGGGCATGCCGGCCGCGCCCTGCACGGTGCTGGTGATGCGACCGAAGTTGTCGGGGTCGCGGATGTTGAGACCCGGTGCGCCGAGGTTGACGTGATTGAAGGAGTTGAAGAACTCGGCGCGGAACTGCACCTGGTGGGATTCGTAGAAGCGGAAGTTCTTGATGGCGGCGAAGTCCATCTGGTTCAGGCCGGGGAGGTGAATGGGGATGCGTGCCGTCGAGCCGAAGCTGCCGGCAGTGGGGAAGGCAAAGGCGGCGGTGTTGAACCAGCGGGCGCGGGTTCGCTGCCCGCGATCGAGCATAAACCTCTGGCCGGCGACGGCGTTGGTCCGGGAGGCGATGCCGGTCCCGGTGGTGTCGACGACGGAGCCGATGGCGGCGCCGAAGCCGGTCTGCTCGGTGATAATCGTGCCGAGCTGCCAGCCGCCGAGCAGCGTCCGGACGGCCGCCTGCGGGTGCTTCCGGAATAGCGGCACGTCGTAAATCGCGGCCATGGACAGGCGGTGGGCGATGTCGAAAACCGAGGGTGAGCGGCTGCCAGCCATATCCATGTAGTCCTGGAGGCCGGCCAGGAACGTCCCGCCGCCGACGCTGCTGATGTCGGCGTTGGAGAGGCTCTTCGACCAGGTATAGGCGCCGAGCAGGGACAGGCCGCTCGCGACGCGCCGCTCGACCTTCATCTGGAGGGAGTGGTAGATGGAGTTGGCGATCGACTTGGTGACGTTGATGTTGTCGAAGCCGCGGAAGGGCCGGCGTGAGGCGATGGAGGGGACCGTAGGACCCGGGGTCGCCAGGACCAGAGGGCGGTTGCCGTCGAACGAGGCGGTGAGGTTAGTGCCTTTCGCCCCGACATAGCCGAGATCGACATAGACGTCGTTGGGCAGGCGCTTCTGGAAGGTGAGGTTCCACTGCTGGTTGTGGGTAGAGCGGACGTTGGGGTCCAGCGCCCCGGACCCAAACAGCCCGGCCTGGGTGCTGCCCTGACCCTGGAAGGCCGTATCCACACGGATGGGGTTGTTGGCACTGCCGGTGAAGGTGAAGGTGCGGACGATGGGGGGATTCAGGGTGAGCGTCGTCCAGGAGTTGGTGATCTCGGGGGTGTAGTAGATGCCGTAGCCGCCGCGCAGGACCAGGTCCCGCACGCCCGGCACGGTGTAGGCAAAACCGAAGCGGGGACCCCAGTCATTGCGGTCGCCGTAGACCAGCGCGCGCGGCCGGTCGGTGGTGTCGGGGATGTCGGGGAAGCCGGTGAAGGTCTGGCGCACCGGCACAAAGCCGTTGAGGTCGAAGTTGGTGGCCTTGCCGCGCTGCTTGGGAGGCTGGTAGTACTCATACCGGAGACCCCAGTTGATGGTCAGGTTGGGGCGGACCTTCCAGTCGTCCTGGAAGTAGTAGGCCTGCCAGAAATTATTCATGCGGGTGGCGAAGGGCTCCACGCTGATCTGGGCGCTGGTGGCCAGACCCAGGACGAATTCGGCGAACTGATGGTCGCGGGTGGGGGTGGCGCCGCCGGCGGTCACCGTGCCGTTGTAGCCGAACGAGCCGCGCGGGTTCACGGCCTCGTCGAAGGTCCAGTTGCGACGCGCCACCAGGGCGCCGGCCTTGAAGAAATGCGAGCCGCGGCGGATCGATATGTTGTCGGCGACCTGCCAGAGTTGGTTGAGGCGGTCGCGCGGGCCGATGCCGCGGACGGTGGGCAGCGTGTAGCCGGCCGAGAAGGTGGGGGCGCCGTAATCGCGCGGGCGCTTGGCCACGCCGGGGATGCCGATGATGTTGGCGATGTCCAGTTCCGGCTTGTCGGTGGTGCCGAAGAACTCGTGCTCGAAGAAGCGGTGCCAACCGGCGCGGACCTCATTCACCACGGTGGAGGAGAAAACGTGCACCTCAGCAATGCTGAGGTTCTGGGAGCGGGCCGTGTTGCCGCGCGTGTCCCAACGGAAGGTGGGGACGCTGTCGTCACTCTGCAGGTTGTAGATGTAGCTGCCGGTGAGCGTGTCCCTCCCCGAGAGGGTGTGGTCCAGGCGGGCGACGTACTGGTCCTGGGTGATGGGCGCCGAGGCGCGCGGTCCGCGGTAGTTGATGCCCGGCTCGCTGACGTTGGGGGCGGGGACGAAGCCATCCAGGAACCTGCGGGCGTGGGAGGTGATGCGGCCCGAGGGGATGACGTTGTTAGGGAAGGGTTGGCCGGTCACCGGGTCGACGATGCGGGCGGCGACGCCGGAGAAGTCGCCGGTGCGCAGCGCAGCCGGCGGCACCAGCGCTTGTCCGCCGAAGGATCCGGCCACCTGGCGGCCGGCTTCCCAGTTGAAGAAGAAGAAGGTCTTGTCCTTGCCGCTGTAGACGCCGGGCAGCCACACGGGACCGCCCAGGTTGGCGCCGTACTGGTTGCGGTTGAGGCGCGGCGGCTTAGCGCCGGGCGTGCGCGGCTGGAAGCCGTTCAGGGCGGTGAAGCGGTCGTTGCGGTTGAACTCCCACGCCCCGCCGTGCAGCGCGTTCGTGCCGCTCTTGGTGGTGAGGTTCACCTGTCCGCCGGGCGCGCCGCCCACTTCGGAGGAGTAGGTGCTGGTCTGGACCTTGAACTCGGTGATGGCGTCGATGGAGGGCGAGAAGCTGAAGCTGTAGCTGTCGAGGTCCATGGCCTCGACGCCGTCGTAGTAGAAGCGGTTCTGGGTGTCGCGTGCGCCGTTGGCCGACATGCCAACGGCCTGGCCCACCGCGCCGCGCAGCCGGCGGACGGTGATGCTGCCGGGCGTGCCGGGGTTGACCCCGGGGGTCAGCAGGGCAAGCTGCACGAACGACCGGCCGTTCAGCGGCAGCTCGACCACCTTTTGGCTGTCGATGACCGTGCCGACGGTGGAGGTTTCCGTCTGCAACTGGACGGCGCCGGCGTCCACGCGGACGACCTCGACGGCCTGCCCGATGGTCATCTTGACGTCGACGCGGGCGACCTGGTCGACGCTCAACCGGAACGGGCCGACCTCGGATTTCTGAAACCCGGAGGCCTCCACAGCGAGGGTGTAGGGGCCGACCGGGAGGAAGGAGAACTCATAGTTGCCGACGGTGTCGCTCGCCGTGGCGCGGACCTGGTTGGTCTGCTCCTGGCGGATGGCGACCTTGGCGGCCGGGACAACCGCGCCGGACGGATCGGTAACCGTGCCCACTACTTTTGCGGTAGTGGCCTGGGAAAACAGGGGCAGGGGAAGAAGCAGGGCCGCCGTGGCGGCCAGAAGTCGCAGGGATTTCATAAGACCTCCAGCGAGACGAGTCAGTTGCCACGATATACGTTCTGGGGGCGGCCCGCAACCGGGGTGGAGGCTGATGTGTCGCTCAAATCCACGTTTCTGGCGCTCATCGCGGTTCAGGCGCTTCACTCGCTGGAGGAGTACAGCTTTCGCCTCTACGACTGTCTTTCCGCCGTAACGCGTCGAATACCGCCTGGGAGGATTTCCAGGCCGGGCCGGGTGAAGATCACCGGCGCGTCGCCCGGAACCACCCCCAGGGCGGTTCGGGCCTTGGCCCCATTGGCCCCCGTTTGCTTGCCAAACTGGCCTAGAATAAGACCGTGCTGGGCCGCACCATCTCCCATTACCGGATTGAGGAAAAGCTC
>Ga0247727_10017912_pt1 | contig 11212 bp, 8 predicted proteins | sample WisWelCaveWW1625_FD_202498 | JGI IMG/M metagenome (GOLD analysis project Ga0247727, IMG submission 202498) | Biofilm microbial communities from Wishing Well Cave, Virginia, United States - WW16-25 | ecosystem: Environmental > Aquatic > Deep subsurface > Groundwater > Cave microbial mat | place...
TACCGCCGGTTTCAATCATCACCGTTGGACGCAGGGCGCGTACAATGGCATAGAGCGTGACTTCGTTGAAAAACACACTGCCGGATCGGCCCGTCATCATAAAATCTACAGCACGTGGCTTGTACGGAGTCCATTGCCCCAGCTTGTCCCGGATCTCCTTTGTAAACGTCGCGTCGTCTTCTACCTCAGGCAAATAATTGTCAGTAACAGTAGCCGGTTGGCCGGTGGCAAATGCAAGCAGTTGGCGGCGTTGCCGATCATAATCGAGGGCCGAGGCCAGCAAGAGTGGATTGCGGCATTCACTAACCCGGCTCGCCCACACTCGCAAATCACGTAATCCAATTGACATTTGACCCATGACCTCAAACAAAAAAATCAGCTTCGCCAGCGCGATAAGTGAACTCGGTCGCCCTACGCTTGCGAATGAATTTGGCCGGGTTGCCGCCGACAATGGCGAACGGCGCCACATTATCGATCACCACTGACCCCGCAGCCACCACCGCCCCCTGTCCGATCGTGACCCCTTTGAGAATGATCGCCCGCGAGCCAATCCAGGCGTGGTCCTCAATAATGATGGGCGCGTCGCGGCGCGTGAAAGCTGGATCATCCGGATCGTGATCCGAGGTGTAAAACTCCACCCGATGTCCGGTCACGACGTCATCTTCCAGAATGATGGGCGAGCCCGCCACCCAGAAAGAATCGTTGCCAATTGAGCAACGTTCACCAATGACGATCTCCTGGAGCGCATCGCCAGTGAATTGCGCTCCCATCCACAGCGAACTGCTTTTGCCGATTCTGATTCCGCACACAAGATGGTAGTAGGCGTAGCGCAACGGCGCAATCGGCACATTCGCCACTACGCGATTGAGCAACCAGCCGCGCAATAGTCCAATCAACGGAATGCCGATATACTGATTGAGCCACTGCCGAATCGGATCCCGTTTCATAACGTTTGAAAGAACTGAAATAATTGCCGAGCCAGAACATCATGGGTATATTGATTGACTACACGCTGACGCCCTGCCCGACCCAGTTGTCTCCGCCGCTCCGGGGAGGCTGCCACTTGGTTCAAGGCCGCCCGCAGGGCGGCGGTGTCCCCCTCGGGAGTGACGATCCCGGCATCGCCAATAACGTGCGGCACTTCAGCGGAGTCCGAACCAATGACTGGCACTTCACACGCCATGGCTTCAATAATAACGTGCCCAAATTGCTCTTTCCAATGTTGACGGGTCAATGACGGAACAACCATCACGTCCATGCAGTTTTGGTAGCGGGCGATTTGGCTGTGGCCGACGCCGGAAATAATTCCGATTCTATCACCCCAGCCGCACCGATTGGCAAAACTCTGTATTTGAGCCTCCAGGGGGCCCCGTCCAAGCATCAACAATTGGAAATCAAACTCGACTCCAGCCAATGCCTCCAACAAAACGAAAATTCCTTTCTCTTCCACAAAGCGCCCGGTGTAGCCGACGGTGAAACGATCCAGCTTCAACTCGCGCCGCAGATCGTCCACATCTTGGCGTTGATGCTCAGCTGGATCGATCCCCAACTGGGGCAGGATAGCGAGCGGCCCGCTGAAACCGTGATCGCGCAAAATGGCCGCGGCGTCGGCGTTGCCCGCCACTGCCCCTTGCGACTGACTCAAGTTGAAGCTTTCAACTTCTGAGAGTGGCCAGCGCGCTCGATAGGGTAAATTCCACCAGGTAAAGAAGGCGGCCTTTGCCTTTGGCGCAAACAGGTTGCGCGCCAGCAAACTTTGCGTATACACAATCGCGCCCGCCCCCTGCTCTACATATAACACGTCCGGCTGAAAATGGCGCAGGCCCAGATCGAGCGAAAGATACCAATAGTATTGTTCCACGCCCGCCCACACAGCGCGGATGGGGCGAAAGGCAAATGGCGCGTTTGCCGGTGGGTGCACCCGAATTTCTTTCAGCACCGGCTCACGCCACAAGTGCGGCGCGACGACGGCCAATTCCACCTCAGCGAGGTTGGCAAACGCCTGTAGCTTTTTCTGATTCTCGGCGACGACATAGGCATGGCCGACCAGCAGGACTCGCATGACTATCGTTGACTCACGGCCCGACGCGCCTCGGCCAACCCCTTGTGCAAGCCGAGCATATTGGCCGCCGACTCGATCCAATCCAGTGCCGCAAAGGCGAGCCAGTCTTGATGGCCTTTCGGCGAATAACGCGCCAACTGCCAACCGCGCCACAGTGCTGGCAAAGGCAGTAACAATCCCAGCCCGATTAACATTGTAAGTTGGGTGGCGGTCAGCGTGAGCTTGGACAGCGGCCAGCCATTGCGCTGCTGCCACACTTGCACCGTGCCCTGCCCGCGCCCGACTCGTTGATGCCAGAAGCCGGGCAAGTCGGGCGGCATGACATGGGTGACGACGATGGTGCGATCAAAAACCTTGCGATAGTTTGCTGCCTGTAGTTTTTCACCGAACCAGCCATCCTCGCCCGCCATCAGAGTCAAGCCTTTGCCTTCCGGGATGAGTCCGACGGCAAGGGCGGCCTCGCGGCGGCACGAGAAACCCTCAGTCCAGTTCATACGCGCTTCGATCTCAGGGCGTGGCGGATAGTGAAACTCGTGCAGGGCTTGAACATAGCGGGCGGTGGCATGTTCGATGTTGCCCACACGACTCTCCACCAGCACGTAATCTGCGCCCTGCGCGTAATGCGGCAGAAGGCGCTGGATAAAATTGGGCGGCAGGCGGACATCGGCGTTGAGGATGATGACGATCTCACCGCGCGCCAACAAAATGCCTTCGTTGCGCGCCGCCGCTCGCCCGCGCCCACGCGATTGCCGGATTAACTTTACTCGCTCTGGCGGATATGACTCGACAATCTGCGGCGTCTCATCGCGCGAAGCATCAACGACCAACACTTCCACTGGCGAATAGGTGAGGGCCAAAAGCGAATCGATGGTTTTACGAATGTCAGCGGCTTCGTTGTAAGTGGGAATGATGACTGACACTAGCATTATCAAAAGAGATCGCCAAATGTTTCGGCGAAAGCAGTTCGCAGTTGTGACTCAATATGAACGCGAGCAAATCGCTGTTCCGCGCGCTGACGGCCTGCCAGGCCCATGGCCCGCAACCGATCAGAGGCCTTCAACAATTCGCTGAGACTTTGGGTGAAGGCGATTTCATCATTGTTTTGGACCATGACGCCGGTGACTCCGTCTTCAACAATTCCTTCAGGCCCGCCACAACGGGTGCTGAGGACGGGCAAGCCGCAGGCCATTGCCTCCAGCACTGAAATGCCCAGCCCCTCTTGCAGGGAGGGCAAGACAAATAAAGTTGCATTTTGATACAACAAAACAAGCTCACTCGCCGGAACATAGCCGGGAAAGACGACCGACTCATCCAACCCTAATTCTGTGGCCAGGGCGCAAGTGGCCGGAAGCGGCTCATCCCCGGCGATGATCAGCCGCAAGTGAGGAAATTTTGCCCGGACTTTGGCAAAAGCGCGCAAGAGCATATGAACATTTTTGCGGGGGTCACGGATACGCGCCGTCAGAAGAAGGTAAGGCGGGTCAGCCGGGCCGGTACCTAGTCGAAAGCGATCAGTGTCCACCGGGTAAAGCACGGTCCTTAGTTTGGAAGCGACATCCGGCCAGCGCGCCGCGATCTGTTTCGTTGTATTCGGGCTGAGGCCGAGAATCAAGCGCGCATGCTTAATCACCAGTTGTTCCTGTGCTTGCAAATCGGGCCAGTCGCGATGACGCATCAAACGGCTCGCCCAGGCATCCCCCGCCGCCGCCCGGCTTTTCAGCTCTTCATCGTAAAGCGTGGCGACCCACAGCACGTAGGGGCGGCGGGCCAATGCCAACGGTAAGCCAACGTGACTGCTCCCCGACACCACCGCCGAAATCGGCGCGTCCAGAGCCGAACCGGCTAGCCGGAGGAGATGATACCAGTAACGCGCCGGAACCGGGTAATCGGCTACGGCCAGCGCCCTCATCTCTTCTTTAAGCAATTTGCGGGCTGGAGGCGTGGCGAGAAAAAATTTCAGCGCTGCCCATTTTGATGATGTCGGCACTTCATCACTCGCACGATAAATAACTTGCGGAGTGTGCCCGGCATTCACTAATAGACTATAGACGGTACGCGCCAATGCCGGGACGCCGCCCAGTCCCGGCTCCAAAGTGAGGATGTTAGCGTGGGCCATGGCCCCTCACTAAAAAGATCCCGGCCGCGATCAACCATGCCGCCGCGCCAATCAACATCACCTGCCGAAACGACGATAAATAGGGTTTCAATTCAACCGTGTGTTGCCCGGCTGGCGAGCGAAAGACGATCAAGCCGAAGACACTTTCAGTGGCCGAGACTGCTTCGCCATCAAGATATACGCTTAGGTATGGGTAATACGCATAACTCAACTGAACATATCCCGGCGTAGATACATCATAAGTCAGAGATACAAATTGTGGCTGTAGTTTATGGTTCAATACGCGAACCGCGATTGGCGCAGATGTCAAGTTCGAATCCATAAAGCCATTAGCAATAACGGGGATGGCCGCAACACTATTCGAGCGCGGGTCAATGTCCATCTCCGCCAACAGCGAGTCGAGATTGGCAGGATCGGCGGGTGTAAACAACTGCCCACCAGCCAGGATCGGCGAATGAGACTTGGTAGTGATAACTGCATAACGCCCTTGAGCAAAATCACTCGGCAATGTCTGAGGAAGCGGTTGCCCGGTGACAATGGCTGAGGTATTAGTGAGGTATAACCACTTCTGCGAAAGCGGCGTCAGGTCGCCAGCTTTGAGGTCAGCATTTACTTTCTCCCTCATAAATTGAATGGTTTGCGAAACACCCGATGGAACCTCATGGGCAGTAGTACCGAACGAGGGAAAGCCAATGGCGAGATGAATGTCACTGTTGTATGGACTGACTTCCGGTTCAAGGATACGGCTGGCCGTGTCAGTGATGTTGGCCTGTATCCAGGTATAGGCGGCTGTGCGCCCCTCCACTTGCCAGAACGTTGGCGGGCGTAAGGCGTTGGACAGCAATGAGATCGGAAGCATATCGACGGCGACGAAAGCCAGTAGCACCAATCCGAGGCGTTCGGGGCGGATAGCACGGAATTGAGTCACCTTCGCCAATTCGGCAGCGGCGATCCCAACGGCAACAGCGCAGAAGAAGCAAACATAAATCAAATAACGCCCTGGTGTCGCAAAAGTGTAAACCACATTGCCCAACGGGATGTTTTGAAAAATTTCGTCGAACGGCCAACGTCCGGCCCCTAAAGTCAGATACAAACTAAGACTGAGGCAGACGATGAGCGGCACACTATGCCAATTGCGATGCCACAGCGCCATAGACAAGCCGAGCAGGGTTAAAGCTAGAACAGCAAGGCCAATGTAGCCGCCGAACCAATCGGAGGTCAGGTAACTGCCGCGAAACGTAAAAACCTGCGTCAATGTCAACGCCCCGACAGGAAAGAATTTGCGGCCAAGATTGCCTTCAGCCAGCGCCGTTTGACTCCCTTCCACAAAAGCAGTGATCAAAGGATAACCGCCGATAAGAAGCCCGCCGCCAAAACCAAGCCCGATCTGCCTCAACGCTTTCAATTTTCCCCTGACTGTCCATGCTTCCGGCCTAAGCCACAGCCTTAATAAACCATATAGCAGAGCAAAGGCATTAGCAAATAATCCGACTTGAGGATGGCCGAGCCATAACGCTCCACTCAACAGCCCATAGGCGACCCAATAGCGCCGGTCGGACAGTGGTCGGGCGATGTTTTCGAGACAATAGAATTGCCAGGGCATTAGCGCCAAATGCACGGCGGCGTGCAAGACACCGAGGAGGACGAGGACATGATAGCGGTAAAACGCAAAACCGTAGACGCAAGCGGCGACGAAACCGGCGAAACGGGCGCCGGTCAATTTTTCAACAAAGGTAAACAGGCCGAATACTGAAATGAGATGCAAGCCAAAGAGCGTTATTTTAGTCGCTTCAAACAAGTCAGGCACGATGACGGCGACCGCGGCGACGAGCATGGAATACAGCGGGCCATAGAATTGAAAAAGCGGCGCACCCATGCCGCCGTAGTTCGTCCAGATCGGCCATTGCCCGAGGCGCAAGCTGTCTTGCATCAAGGCCACAAATCCGGTGTAAGCCTCAGCATCATCAGCGGCGGCAATGTGACCGGGGAGCAGAAAATAACTACCGGACAATACACCTACCAAAGCTAATACCAAAACTGTCCGCCCCTTATGGGCCAGAGTTGTAGCTAATGCCAGCGAAAGAGCCGCACCACGCCATTCCAGCCACCCCAACACCGATAATATAATCAGGGCCGTAATTCGCATCGGCCAGCGCATTGTCCAGAGCCAGGCCGTCCATTCCGGCCAGACGACGTATAGGTTCCAGTCATAGACGGTGTAATTGGGGCGATAGATGTTCTGGAAACGGGCGAAAGCAAAAACGAGCAAGGCGATCAGCCCGCTTAACCACAGGAGAAGGCGCCGCGCTTGTGGCGAGGTTGTCACAGTAATCAAGCGCGGCCTCATCTCGCTCTCCAAATTTCCCGATAGTGATTGATTAGTTCATCTTGGTATCGTTCCCATGTAAACTGGCTAACATACTCGCGCGCGGCGTGACCCATGCGCGCCCGTTCGGCTTCGTGGGTATAAAGGTAAACCAACTTCTCGGCAATGGCTTCAGCATTACGAATAGGAACAATAAAACCGTCTTCGCCGTCACGGATAGTTGCCCCAACGTTTTCGGAGATGATGATAGGAAGGCCGCAAGCGGCAGCCTCATACACCACCATTCCGAATCCATCCTGCAGTGACGGCAGAACGAACACCGAGCCGGTGTGATAGACCCGCGCCAGTTCATTATTCGGCACAAAACGCAAATGGCGATACAACCCTTTGTACTTCGGTAAAAAGGCCCGCACTTCGGGGAACGGCTCGCCTACGACTAGTAGTTCACTTCTTTCAGGCGGCAGGTTCGCCAGGCGAAAGCCTTCAAGCAGATAGGGCAGCCCTTTTTGAAGACTCAACGCGCCGACAAAGATGGCACGAAACACATCATCTGTTTTTTGACCCGGATAAAAATGCTCCGGGGCAAACCCTAGATGCATCTGGCGGAGCTTGGCTACCGGGACTCCTTCGGCGACCATCGTTTGATACACAAATGTTGACGAGACCATGATCCAGTCGGCTTCAGCATATTCTTGAAGGTGTTTGGCAATGATGCGCTTGTTACCTGTCGGATAGGCGAGGTTGAAGCGGGCGAACTCTTCACGCAAAATCCTGTGTTGTACGTTAGGATGCGCCGACGAGCGCTCGATAATGGTGATGGCACCGTTGCGCTTGGCGGCGCGGAGGCCGTACAAGCCGTGATGGTTGAAAGCGTGATAGATATTGGCCTCGGCGGCATAGTAGCTTGCGGCACGGTCGAACCAGTTGTCGCCGACGTAGTACGACCACGCCTGATTACCCGGAATTGGCATCCGTTCGATCAGCATCGCCGCGTAAGCGGGGAGCGGTATCTGCGTGATTTTGTCCGCAGGGAGGCCGGTTTCACGGGGATCAAAAATTGTGGTGATGAAACGGCGCAACCATCCAGCACGGTGTGCGCCGCGCGCCAGATGATAGGCGTGAAATTTGTTGCCGGAGACGACGATGGTCCTCGGCAGGTGGTCAGCTGGCGCCATGCCGAGTCACGCCTTCACGCCGAGAATCTGACTTTCGGCCAGTAAAGTGTCTTGCTCAGGGCTGGCCGCCACCACATGCCGCCATCGTTCAATCCGCTGTTGCACTTCCCCGGCGGCAATCACATCTTTCTCGTAGGTGAAGCTGGGTTGAACTTTAACCGCCGTCAGCTTGCGCCGGAAACGCTGATAGGCCCGGTAAAGCTTGTGATATTCAAATAGGGCTGGCTGGGGCAAGCCCCGGACTGGCGGCAAGTAGAGGAGGTCGCGCCGGAACGGCGGCAACCGTAGCGAGCCATCGCGAATCAGGCGCGAAAAGAACTCGGCCAATCCGCGGATCGGATCGCCGCGCGGCATCATCGCCGCCCGCCCCCACTCGCGCAAGCGGGCGTCCGGGGCGGCGGCTTCCCGGTTCAGACCGACCGCTTTAAATTCTTCCGCGGTGCGTAAGCGGGGCGTGAAATCGTGCCACGCCATGTAGAGTTGTTCGAGGAGAGGGATCGGCTCCAACATGTAAACCGGCTTGCCCGCCACCGCCGCCTCGATCAGGCTGGTGCTATACGACGACACCACTACATCGCTGGCAATGATCCACTCGCGGATGCTTTCATCTTTAATGAGCCGCAAACGCTGTGGCAGGGCCGCGAGGGAGCGTTGCATGACGCTTCGGAACAGGTCGAGCGGAGTGCTAGGGCGGGGCCGCACGATCAGCTCGACGGCCCCCGTTTGTGCCAGGGCGTAACACCAGCGGGCAACTTCGTCGAACGAGCGCAGACAAAACTCGCTCATCTGCTGAATGTCGGCAGGCGATTGCCCGCCTTCCACAAACAATTGCAGTTGCGCCTCATTGTAGAACGCCCAGTTGTAGTTTTCGGGAAAGAACACCCAGCGCCGGGAGGGATCAAGTCCGTATTTCTCGGCCAATACGGTCCGCTGATTATAATAGCGGCGATACGGCTCGGTGTAAAGAACGTAAGTGGGGTTGCCGTTCACAAAAACGTGATCGCCCGGCACACCCTGTTCGCACAGTTGAAATCGAGAGAAGTCGCCCCAGGCGTGATGCCAGACGTGGTGGAGGGCAAAGTCGCCACGCGGCAACTTGGCCTTCGCGTTGCCGCGATAAAAAATCTGCTCCCACATCAAATTGACGTAGCTGGCCTCTGGCCATTCCAGCGCATAAGGGACATTGGAGTTGTAGAGATTGGGCAAGGCCACAATGCGCGGCCTGAACCGGGTTAGATCGGAGAGCAATTCGCCGTAGGGGTGTTGCTCAATTTCAACCGTCAGCCCAAACTGCTGTTCGGCTACGGCCTTTATGGCGCACGCTACGTCCAGTTCCCGATCGACGTGCTCGTAAAAATACAAAACATCAATATCTTTCATTAGAATAACTCGCCTGACTTTCTAATGACACTGGCAACAGTAGACTGTGCTCGTGCCGAGCGAGGCGCTGGGAACCGAGCCGACTGGCCGGCACATATGGCTTACCAGATCAACAAACATATTGCTCACATCATATGCCGTGCTGGTACAACCGAGCGTCGGGTCTAACACTATGTAACCTGGGGCGACCTCGACAATCTGCTGACGCGCGAAATCGCGAAACGGCATGTTGTGTCCGAGGGGGCCGTAAGCCCAGAGCGGGTAAATCGTCGTGGTGAACTGGTGATCGTTGAGACCGTACCACAAAAACTCATCGGCCATCACCTTGCTTCCGGCCGGGATGAACTGGCGCAAATTGGCAACGTAATCGGCGTAGTTGGTATTGCTAAATTTAACCGCTAGATAGACATTGCCTGCGATCAATATTCCCAACAGCCCGCCTAAGAGGCCGAGTGAGACGCGTCGCTGTAATACTGGTGGCAACCACTCCGCCAGCTTGGGGTGATCAAACCCCCATAGCAAACCCGCCACACCCAGCAAGATCAGGGCCGGCCGCCAAATCACGGCATAATAATCCAGCTTAAAAATGTTGACTATGCCAAACGAGGCCAATGAGGTAAGCGTAAACACCAGCACAAGCCAACTGACTTTCCGCTCTGGTTGCGCTATTGCCAGAGCGATCCCCGGCGCGTAGACCAGAGCCAGCACTGCCGAGAGTCCGCTGAAACTTGTGGCGTAGCTGTGAAACAGCCAGATGGCTAAATCAAGCAGGCGCGTCGTCAACGGCGAAGCCGAGTAAGTGCCGTAAACAGGCCGGAAATACATTTGATATTGAGTCACAGCCAGCGCCGGGTCTGGGAAAAGGTGAACCAGCGCAAAATAGGCTGCCCCCAGCCCGCCCCCTAGTCCGTAGAAGAGGAATTGTTTCCAAGCCCGCCTCTCAACTAGCAACCAATACGCCGTCACGACGCTGAGGCCAACAATGGCATGAAGGCCGTTGAGGTGAATATCCGGCAATAATGCCACAAAGAAACCGGTCACAAACGCCCGCCGCGATGTCGGCTGTCGGGCAAGGCGGAACACAAGATATAAATCGAAGACGGCCGCTGCCGCGACCCAAATATCTGGCCGCCCGTAATGGCTCTGCATGAAGACCGCCCAATCTACCGCTGTGAGCAACGCCGCCCAGACCGCTACCCGCCGATTGTAAAGCAAAGACGCCAGCGCGAATATTGAGCTAACGATCACGCTTGCCCCCAGCAGGCTGAACAGGCGCGCGCTGAACAACGTCGGGCCGAAGAATAACTGCACAATCGCTTGCCCGAAGGTAATCAACCGGCCGTGGCCAATGTATGACTCCTCAAAACCGAGCATGTTGTGAAATATCGGCAGGCCGAAGCGTCCGGTGGTGAGCGTGGTGTGAGCAGCGCTGCTGTAGAACGCTTCATCGCAGGACGGCACCACGTAGTCTTCAAGACTCCAAAAATTGAAGAGGATCCATGCCGCCAGCGCGAGGCTACCCAGCAGAGGCCACCGCCAATATCTGAAACGCCCTATTATCATGTGTTGTTCTTCGCCAAATTAACAATTTGCTTCGCCAACGACTCGCCATCCAGCGCGTGATACTTCAACGCTTCAGTAGGTGTGCCGCAGGCCGGGTAGCCTTCGACGGCAAACTTCACAAATCGGCGGTCGCCCAACAGGTTGTGAGTGACCAATGCGCTGAGTAATCCGTCACCTAACCCACCCACCGGCGCGTGATCTTCCAATACATACAGCGTCGTATGCGGCGAAATCACTTCCCGCAACCACTCAGAGTCAAAGCGATTGAGCCACGGCATGTTAACCACTTGCAGGCCGAAACCACGCCCGGCCAAAATCTCGGCGGCCAACAATGCCTCGTGCAACATCACCGGGCCATAGGCAAACATCAACGCCCCCTGCCCCTCAGTCAAGGTCACGCCTCGGCCAGGAGTGAATTGATAGTCGTTTGGGAATTGAATGAGGCGCGGGGAGGGGCCGATGTTCATCCGCAGGACGCAATTCTCTTGCGCCCGGTTGACGCAATACTCAACCGCCGCGCGAGTCTCGACGGCGTTGCCGGGCTGGATTATAACGCAGTTGGGCAGTGCCCCGAATAGCGAGATGTCGCG
>Ga0247727_10017913_pt1 | contig 11211 bp, 7 predicted proteins | sample WisWelCaveWW1625_FD_202498 | JGI IMG/M metagenome (GOLD analysis project Ga0247727, IMG submission 202498) | Biofilm microbial communities from Wishing Well Cave, Virginia, United States - WW16-25 | ecosystem: Environmental > Aquatic > Deep subsurface > Groundwater > Cave microbial mat | place...
GCACCTTAAGATAACGCGAGGCAACCTTGCGGCGCTGCTTTTCTTCATCCACCAAACAGAGATGATAAAGCTCGAGGTGCTCGATGTTCCAGGGACGCCACTCTTTGGAGTAAACGATTTTGAAGCTTTTGGGGCACAGCTCGAAGATTTGGCGCAGATACGGCGGGAACTCCGTGCCTTCGACCCACAAAATATCGGGCTGGCCGTGCGCGGCAATGTAGCCGGCGAGCGCGGCCGAGGTTTGGCGTTGATCGCAGGGGAAGAGCTTCACGTTCAGTTGTCCGGGCGCAATGATTTCGTGATAGGCGCCGCTCCAAAACTTCCACTCTTCGCATGCGCCGACGAGCTTGTATTTTTGCAAGCCGAAGATGACGTTCTTGGAGCTGCTGCCGGCTTTGGCGGAAATTTTCATGCTCTCGAGCGCCGCGCGGTCCAGCTCGGGCGCGGCGTGCTCTTGCGTTTCGAAAACCGTGCTGTGAGCTTTGCTGCGAATGAAAACCAGCTTCATATCAATCCTTCAGATGATCGCACCATTGCTGCCCCATCATCATACCCACAGTGTCTAGATATTGCAAAGAACTCCTGTCAAGATTCTTCACGGCCAAGAACATTTTGCTGAGGAGAAACGCCAGCGCATACCACGCGAGGCGTTTCGGCTCGCAGGGCCAGGGCGTTTGTTCGGCATAGCCCGCAATAAAAAGCTCCGTGGCTTTTAAAAGAGGAGGGCGCGGCAAGCCCTGGCTCAATTCTAAAAACTGAAGTGACGCGATGAACTCCGCGACATCGGCGAGCGGGTCGCCCAAAGCTAGCGCGTCGAAATCAATGAGCGCCAGTTCCTCTCCGCGAATCAACATTTGCTCGAGGCGAATCGCGCCGTGCGTGGCGGCGAGCGGAATGTTTTCTTGCGCCCAAACGGTTTGGTGCGCGGTGAGGCGATCCAGCCATTGTGTGATCTGTTCGCGCAGATGCGGCGCGAGCAACATCAGCTCCGCGGCGTCGTCGGCCGCGGTTTTGAGCGCATCCGTGATTTCCGGGCCGGGGCGCAAGCCGGGCATTTTACTTTTGTGCAAGTCGGCCAGCGCCGCGCCGAGTCGAGGAAAAAGCGTTTCCCAATTCTGTTCGTGCAACACCTCGATGAGCGCATGGCCGGGCCATTCTTCTTGCCAAAAAGTATTCACCTCTTCGAGATGGCGAATCGGCCGGGGAATCTGCACGAACGCGGCGTGCTTCAGGCTATGCTCGTAAGCCGCGCGCAGAATCTCGAAATGATACAGACTCTTGGCGTCGTGATAGGTTTTGCTGTAGAAGGCGCGCGTGCGCGTTTCCTGATTGGGGCCGATGAAGTCAACGTGATAGCGCAACACGCAGCGTTTGCCGGGCATGTATTTCACGCGGTCGAAAGCCACGTTGCCCGCGCGCCAATTCTCGTCGAAGCCGAAATCCGCGCGCGCGGCATTGAGCGCGTCTTTAATGAAATCGAGATCGACCATGCGGATGAGCCAATCCATTTTCGGATCGTGCGGAAAACTCCACACCGCCATGTCGAGATCGGGCCAGAAGCTAATGGGCGGCCACACCGGCTCGTGCGGAATGTGGATCGCGCCGTTGGCTTCGCCGCTCTGCGTCGCAATTTCATCAAAGCGTTTGCGCGCGCGCTTGTGCGGAAAAACTTTGCCAAAGAACCATTGTTTGAGCTTCGCGTCCGCGCCGTTATTCATGGCCACGCGATAGAGCAACGTGCAGCTTTGGCCGGGGCGATAATAGATTTTTTCAATCGCGCAGCTTTCAACTTTATATCCGGGCGCGGCTTCGTTGAGATACGCCGCAAATCGCACGGCCATAGTTGCCGGATCGGTCACGCGCTCGAGATGGTGCAAGTGCGATTCGTTGAGGGATTGGAGGTTCATGATCGTGAAGGGTATTTTATTTTGATTTCACTCCGGCACGACGCATCGATTTTATATGCAGATGCCTGCGCGCAACATTCCCCCCTTGAGGGGGTTAGGGGGTGTTCTTGATGACGATGATAATATTTGCGTCACACGTTCAACCTTTCATGCCGCTCTTCACTTCATCCTCGGTGCGAAGCGACACCCCCCTGGCCCCCCTCAAGGGGGGAATTTCGTGGAGTATTCTTGCATCACTCCACCACTTCCTCACTCCAACCGCATCCTTCCCGCCAAAATTTCTTCGGCCATGGCGAGCAGCTTTGCGACCATGCCTTCATAATCGCGTTTGGAAACTTTGTTCGATTTCTCCAGGCACTTCTTGGTTTCGCGGCAGAGCAAGTAGGCTGCGGTGTGCCAGTGCAAAGCGTCTTGCGGCAAGCCCCACGGCGCATGCTCGCGATATGCGGAGCAAAAACGCTGCACCGCGGCGCGGCATTGCGCTTCGGTGCTCAAGCCTTTGAGCGGGAGATAGAGCAAATAGGCAATAAAGCCGCCGACTTCGGAAACGGGATTGCCTTTTACGAGATCGTCGAAATCGATGAGCGCGAGGCGGCCTTGGACCAACAATAATTGTGTGAGCCGGAACGCGCCGTGAATCGGCGTGGGCGCAAGCGGCGTGAGCCGCGAAAATTTTTGCCGCAGCGTCGCGTCGAGGGTTTGGGCGCGAGGAAGATGTTCCGGCGCGCTCTCCTGGAGGCGCGCCAGAATTTTCTCGCACTCATACAGCTCGTGCTCCGGCGCGCGCAGCTCCAAGCGCTCGAACGCGCTTTGGTGAAATTGCGCGAGCATGGCGCCGCTGCTCGCGGCAATCGCGCCGAGGTCGAGATTGGGCAAGAGCTGATCGACGTTGCGCCCGTGCAGACCGCGCTGGAAAATCACATTCAACGCCGCATCGCAAATCACCGGCTCGGGAATCAACAACGCGCCGCTTCGGCACACGGGCGCTTGCCAGAGCGTTTGCAGCTTGCGAAAGAGCGGCTTGACGGAAATTTTCGAGCTGAAAATTTTGCTATAGAGCACAAGCTCGGAGCGGTCGCGGCCATCCTTGGTTTCGAAAGACAAAACATGGCGCAGCGTGCAGCGCGTTTGCGGCGCATACTTGACCACGCTCGTTCCGATTTCGCGCAAGCTAAATTCTTGCGAAACGTTGAGCGCCGCCCAATGTCGTTCGAGCAGTGCACGCAAGCGTTTCGGCTGCACGAGCGCAGGGAGGTGTTTGATTTTGGGATCGTTGGGAAAGCCCCAAAGCAGCATCTCGGGTTCGGGCAAGAAGTGCAGCGCCGGCACAAACTCCGGCGTGGCGAGCGCGCTGTTTTGCATGCGAGCAAATTTGCGGGCAACGCCGTTGTTGGCTTCGATCATGCCCACGAGAATTTGCCGGCCGAGCTTGCCGCTCTGCAAATCCTTGACGTGCAGCCCGTAACTGATGCTGCACTTTCTGCCCGGCTTATAATCACATGCCGTGATTTCGAGTTTGGAGATTTGACGCCGGCCTTCGGCAAAGCCCGGCAAATGTGTTTGCAAAACGTTTTGCATGGCGGCGATATTTGTCGCCACGCCCAGTTGTGGAAGCAGCGGATCCTCCGGCAGCTTCGCGACGAACGCCATATCCAAACTCCTCAGCGAGAATACCTTTGCGTTGTTGCTCCGTTTTATGACAGCGCGGGCAGCATCCGCGGCAGAACTTCATAAACTGCCTCAAGCCCAAACAACAACGGGCATAGCCAATCGGCGATTTTCAAAAGCTTATTCACGAGGCCAGAGTCCAAACGCTTGACTGATTTATAAACTTGGCTACCCAGCACATGGCTGGCGGCAAACCAGTTCATGCGCTCCGGCGGCAACGGTTGCTTCGCGGCTTCATTATAACCCGCGCAAAAATTGGCGCTGGTTTGATCCGCGATTTCCGGCGCGATCTTCCAACCGGCTTTCATCTTGTAAAGGTGCGCGATGAAACGGCCGACGTCATAACCCGGATCGCCGCGATTGGCGCCGTCGAAATCAATAAACGCGATGCCCTTGGGCGTCGCGAAAATATGGCTGAACTTGAACGAAGCGTGCACCGGCGTGGTCGGGCCCGGGCCGAGAGACGTTGCGGCCGCGAGCAATTTTTCTCCGACCGCGGAACACGCTTCGGCAAACTCGAGAAAAGTTTGATTGATCGCGGCCACGGCCTCTTTCACTTCGCGCACTTGAAAAGCAAACGTCATCTCGACCGGCAAGGCCAAAGCGGAATTATGAAAAGCCGCCAAACGCCGTCCGATCTCGCGCGCGGTTTCCGGCAAGTGGGGTATCGTTTCCGCGATCTCGGCAAACGGTTTTCCGGGGAGCGCTTCCTGCCACAGAATGTGCGCCTCGGCATCATAGCAGTAAGGCCGGGGCAAAAGCAGATCGCCGCTTTGGCGCGCCGGACTTTCCCAAATTTGTTTCATGATCGCATACGCCTTTTCGCCCTCGGCTGCGCGATAGGCTTTGCCATACACCGCGTGCTTGCGCTGAGAGTTTATCGCGGTCTCGACCTCAAAAAGATAGCCGCAGCGCAAGCTTGGAATGTACTTCGTCATTTTTGCCGTGAGGCGCACGGGCTGCTGTTGCGCCATGCCGAAATTTTCCGGCGCGTTTTGCATGAGCGCCAAAATTTTTTCCGGACGCGAAAGCAGCGAGGGCCCGGGCAGCTCGGGATCATTCGGATAAGCCGCGAGCATCAATTCCCACTCCGGAATATAGAGCACCGGCGGGCCGAAGTGCGGGACGACGAGATCATGCTGCGCGATTTGCGTCACATACGCTTTCGTTTTGGCCTCGGCAGTCAACAGCCAGCCGAAATAGTATTGCTCGCCGGCATGCGCGCCGTTCACGTGCGAAAGCTGCGCGCGCAACAGCAGCTTGCAATCGCGGCCGGGGCGATAGTGCAGCTGCTCGATTTTGCAACTTGCCACGCGCTGCCCTTGGTTGCCGGAAAAAGCGGCCACATATTTTTGCAGCTTCGCGGCCATCGTTTGCGAATCCGCGATGTCGTGCAACTGGACAAATTCACAGTCTGCTGGAATTTGGTCGCGTTTGGACATTGACCCGCATCTTTTTAAAGTTTGAAAGCTGATTATTCTAGGCCAAACCGTGGAAAGAGCATAACGGCGTTGCGCTTAAACCGCCGAGGCCATTTGCAAAACGTCCTCTTCCAAAGTCTCGTTGTCGGCTTGCGGCTCGGGCGCCGGGACGAGCTGCAATTCGTAAAGCTCGCGATAAGCCGGGCTGACGCGCAGCAACTCTTGATGGGTGCCGAACGCCGCGGCCCGGCCCTTTTCCAGCACGAGGATTTTATCCGCGCGCGCGATGGTGGAAAATTTGTGCGCGATGATGAAGACGGTTTTGCCTTCGCGCAAGCTTTCCAAAGCCTCGTGAATGTTGGCTTCGGTGCGCGCGTCGAGAGCCGTGGCCGGCTCGTCGAGAACCATAATCGGCGTATTGCGCACAATCGCGCGCGCGATATTCAGTCTCTGCTTTTGCCCTCCGGAAAGATTGTCGCCGCCTTCCGCAATCATCGTCTCGTATCCTTCCGGCATGGCCATGATGAAGTCGTGCGCCTGCGCGAGCTTCGCGGCGTGGATGATTTCTTCTTCCGAAACGCCGGGCTTGCCAAACTCGAGATTCGCGCGCACGGTTTTGTTGAACAAGCGCGCGTCTTGCATGACTACGGTCATTTGGCGGCGCAAGGATTCGAGCGTGAAGAGGTTGCTCGGTTGACCGTCGATCAAAATCTCGCCGCGCTGCGGATCATAAAAGCGCAAGAGCAGATTGACGAAAGTGGATTTGCCCGCGCCGCTCTGTCCGACGATGGCGATCATCTCGCCGGGATTCACTCTCATGTTCAGATTTTGAAAAACGCCCGCGCCTTCGTCATAAGCGAAATCCACGTTGCGAAATTCGATGCTGCCCCGGAAGGCCGGCGCCGGAATCGCGTTCGGCGCATCAACGACGAGGTTGTCGTATTCCACCAATTCCAAAATGCGCTCGGCGGAAACTTGCGCCTTGGCGATGTCGAGGAACATTTCGGCAATCTTATCGAGCGGGCTATAGAGCTTGCGCAAGTAGGCGACGAACAGCACCAACGTGCCGACCGAGAGCGCGGCGTCCAAAGCCAGCGCGCCGCCGTAATACACCACGCCCGCCGTTCCGAGGGCGATGAGAATATCCGTCACGCGCTTGAAAATTTTTGAAAGCTTCATGGCTTCCAGGCCGAAGTGCAAGCTCTTGCGGTTCTCTTTGCGAAAGCGCGCGTGCTGCAAATCTTCGCGGCCATAGGCTTGCACCAAAGCCATGCCGGTCACGTTTTCCGAAATCAGCGAGGTGACGTTGCCCTCCGTGTTGCGCTTCTCTTTCGTGGCTTTGTGCATGCCGCTGCCGGTGCGGCGATTGTAATAATACAAGACCGGCATGACGGCGAACGAAATCAGCGCCAAGCGCCATTCCATCGTCAACATGACGGCCATGTGCGTGACGATGATGATGATGCGACCGAAGAAACTCACGGGCACGCCGATGAGCAACATCGGCAGCTCGCGCAGGTCCGAGGTGAGGCGATAAACCAAATCGCCCGAGCGAAAGACCTCATGGAAGGAGAGCGAGAGCTTTTGCAGATGCTGGAAGATGCGCTCGCGAATCTCGGCGCTCATGTTCACGCCGACAATCAGGAAGCCGACCTTTTGCAGGTAGCTCACCATGCTATCCACAATGCTGATGACCACGAACGCAATCGAAAACACCGCGAGCAATGTCAACGGGTCGGCGCCGAACCATTGTTCGAGGAAGCGGAATTTCTCGGGCAAAGGCTGCTTCAAGATCACGTGATCGAGAATCATCGTCAGCGCCCAGGGCGTGACCAACGATAGCAAGGTCGTCAGCAGCAAACTGCTGATGGAAACCGCGAGCAGCTTCCAATTGGTTTTATAGTGTATCTTAAAAACTTTATACGCGCGCTTGAGAATTTTCCAATTGATGTTTTCGAGCTTGGCCTGCTTCTCGGGCTTTGTCTGCTTTTCTTTATTTTCGCTTTTATTCTTTTTGCTCATCTAGATCTCCGAGACCCTTAACAATGCGCTCGTAGTGACGCCTTCAGGCGTTTGCTTCATATTAACTCAAATGCCTGATGAGTTTTGATTTTCAAAATCGGTAACCATGTTTTGATCTGCCACGGCTTGGCCGTGGCATTAGCTGTTCATCAACGCGTCAGAGCAAGCCACGGCCAAGCCGTGGCTGAACATTTCCGAACTTGATCGTCAAAACTCATAAGGCATCACTACGAACGTTCATTTTCAATTGATTCCTTCTCCCAACTGCGAAACAGAGTTTCGCGCGCAATTGTGTTCCCAAACGGAGTTTGGGAACAAGAACAAAATTTTTAGACACGCTCTAAGCAACAGAGGCAGCGGCTATCGCCACATGGCCGTTGTTGTTGTCCGCCGCCGACTCCGCCGCCCTCTCGCGCTGCCAGCGATATTGCAGCTCGTACAATTCGCGATATTGCGCGCTCTCGCGCAGCAACTGCTCGTGCGTGCCGAAGTGCGCCGCTTGCCCTTCGTCGAGCAGCAGGATTTTATCGGCGTTCATGATGGTGGAAAATTTGTGCGCGATGATGAACGTGGTTTTGCCCTGGGCCAGGCGATGAATCGCGGCGTTGACTTTGGCCTCGGACTTGGCGTCGAGGCCGGTGACGGGCTCGTCCATCATCACCAGCGGCGTGTTGCGAATGATCGCGCGCGCAATGTTGAGGCGCTGCCGTTGCCCGCCGGAGAGATTGTTGCCGCCTTCTTCGATCATGGCATTGTAGCCCTCCGGCATTTGCACGATGAACTCGTGCGCCTCCGCGTGCTGCGCCGCGGCGATCACTTCCGCCTCGCTTGCGCCGATTTTGCCGAACGCGAGGTTCTCGCGCACGGTTTGATTGAACAACGTGGCGTCTTGCAGCACGATGGTCATTTGGTCGCGCAAGGACTTTATGGTGAATTGGCGCGCGTCCCGGCCGTCGATTAAAATCTCGCCCTGTTGCGGATCGTAAAAGCGCATGAGCAAACTGATCAAGGTCGATTTGCCCGCGCCGCTCTGGCCGACGATGGCGATGGTTTCGCCGGCTTGCGCCTGGAAATTAAGCCCGCGCAAAACTTCGCGGCCTTTTTTATAGCCAAACGCGACGTTGCGAAATTCGACGTTGCCCTGCAGCGCCGGCGCGGGCAGCGCATTCGGATGGTCTTGCACGATCTTGTCATTCTCCACCAGCTCCAACAAACGCTCGCCCGAGGCCATGGCTTTGGCGAGGTTTAAAAAAATGGCGCTAAACTTTTCGAGCGAGCCGTAAATGTCGCGCAAGTAAGCCGTGAACAGCACGAGCGTGCCGGGCGTAATATCGCCGCCGAGGGCATAGCGGCCGCCGAAGTAGAGCACACCGCCCGTGCCGAGAATCACCAGGATGTCGACGATGCGGCTATAAGTGCGGTGCATGCGAAAGGCTTCCACGGTCGCCATCAAACTGCCTTGGTTTTCCGCGGCCAAGCGCGCGCGCTCGCTATCTTCACGGCCATAAGCCTGCACCAACGCCATGGCATTCACGTTTTCCACGAGCACGGAGGCGACTTCGCCTTCTTGATTCCTTCTCTTCTTCATCGCTTTCTTCATGCTCGCGCTGAAATATTTGGTCGCATAATAAATGAAAGGCACCGTCGTGAGCGCGATGAGCGCCAGGCGCCAATCCAGCATGAGCATCAAAACCGAATAGCCGGCAAACGTGACGATGCGATGCGACAAGTCCTGCGGAAAGTTGATCAAGATGCTGCTCATCTCCTTCGCATCGGAGGTGAGCAGATACACGAGATTGCCGGAGCGCGAGGTTTCGTGAAAGGACAACGACATGCGCTGCAATTGCGCGAACACGCGCTCGCGAATGTCCGCGTTGATGCGGTCGCCCGTGCCGGAAATCCAAAACTTGTTGATGTACGTGAAAAAAGACTCCAGCGCGATGACGAGCACGATCGCCACGGAGAGCATGAGCAGGAGCAGCTTGGGATCATTCTCCCGCAAGGGATTGAGGAAGTGCAGATTCGCCGGCAGGCTTTCATCGAGGATGAGGTTGTCCAGCACGATTTTCAGAGGCCAGGGGCGCAGCATTTCCGTGGCAATACCCGCGAACAGAGCGAGATAGGCCACGGTTATCGTCTTCCAATACTTCTTATAGTGCTGCCCGAAGATTTTGTAGATTCTCAGGAGGGTGTGCGGATTGACTTTCTCTTTGACCTCTTTCGTGCTCTTCTTGCCCAACTTCTTATACTCCTTCAGTATTGCGGATGAGGTATACTGCTCTAGGTTATTTTGTAAAAACCTTTTTTAAAATGTCATCCTGGAAGGACCCTCCCTCGTGCTTGGCGCTCTTCCCAGTGCGAGGGAAGTTTCTTACAGAATGACAGCTTGTGGGGGAGCTACAAACTAACCCGCAAATCGCTTTTACTCTACTCTTGCGCACGCATCAACGTGAGCGCGGCTTGCAACAATTTGAGCGCGCGCGTCCGGCGCTCAGTTTCGTCTTGCAAACGCAAGCTGATGACGGCGCGGCGCAAATAAGCAAAGGCTTGATACGTTCTGAGGCCGGGCAGCTCGTGTGTCGGCGTGGCCGCGAGATAGGCTTCCAGAAAACCGTGTCGAAGCTCGCTGCTTTTTTCGCCGTAACGCTCCGCGAGCGTCACGAGGAAATTACCGACATCCAGCGCGGCGTGCGAGCGGCAGTAGCCGTCAAAATCGATGAACACCGCCTGCTCCGCGGTGATGAAAATTTGCGCGAGATTCAAATCGCCGTGCAGGGGACACGGCGCCGCGGCGCGCAAGCCGTCGTCCGCGCTCATCAGGGCGATCAAATCCAACACCACGGGCGCAAGTTCAGGATGCGCCTCGATGATAGCATCGGGGCCGGGGTGGCAATACTTTTGGAGATGATCTTGAAACGTTTTCACCTCGCCCGCGCCGATTTGCAAGCCGTGCAAAGCGGCCAAACTCTTTGCCGTGAGCTGCACCGCCAAAAACAATTCGTCGGGTTGAGAAAGGCTCGCGAGCGCGCGGCCGGGCGCAGCCGTTTGCAGCACCATGCCCAGTTCCGCGAGGTAAGCCAACGGCTGCGGTAGCGCAAAGCCGGAACGTTGCGCTTGCGCTGCCTGCCACAACGCTTGCAGTGTTTCAAAGATGATCCGGCCGCGGTCTTTGCGATAGAGCTTGCCAAAAACCGTAAGCGCGTTGCGCTCCCGGCCAGAAAACGACAAGTGATAAGCAATCACGCCGCGCTTGCCGGGAACGTATTTCAACAACTCGGCGCGAATGTGCGACGGCAAAACCGGCTTGCCCTCGCGGCCGAGCGCCGCGGAGAGCAAGGGCAACATGCTTTCGTGATCCAGTGCCCGGCCGAGGCCGGGAAGTTTGCGATCGGCCGCGGGCGAGCTCAAATGCCGTCGATCTCCGTTTTCTCGTTCAACGCAATGGCAATGCCGAGGACTTCGATCGTGTTCGTTGCGCGATCGATCTTATTGATGGCGCCTTGCAGCTCGTCGATGGCAAAACCTTTCGGCTCTTGCACTTTGATCTTCAAGGGCACGAAGCCGGTGGCGGGCGCGAACTTGCCCTTCACTTTGACGACGTCGCCGGTCTTCAAATCTTTCAAGCCCACGTCTTGTCTGGCGAGGTTTTTAATCAGCGCATTGCCGCTCACCGCAAAATCACGGTGCATAATGCGCAGGGTATTGCGTTGCGCCTCCACGCCTTGCAGCTTGCCTTCGAGCGAAACGTCTTCTTCCTCCGGCTTCACCACAATGGCAAGCGCCGTAAATTTTCCGCCCTCTGCCGCCTGGCCTTTCACTTTCACGCGCTGGCCGATCTTCAATTCATCAAAACCGACAATCTGACTCATGGGTAAATCGCTCCAAAGAATTTATAGATAAGGTGGTTTAATGCGGTGGATCAATGGATTGGTGGAGTATGGGATTGTTGGAGTGATGGATTAATGGGGTAATGAACATGCTGTTTCAGAGTTGAATTGTAATCCCCTTCTTTGAAATGTCATCCTGGAAGGACCTTCCCTAGCACTGGGCACAACTTTCAAATAAAACTTAGTCCGAGCACTAGGGAAGGTTCTTCCAGAATGACAATTTGAGGGGCGTTACAAACCAACTCGAAACGAGTATAAGTCCACAACTCCATCAATTCATCACTTCACAACTCCAATACTCCATCA
>Ga0247727_10017914_pt1 | contig 11211 bp, 4 predicted proteins | sample WisWelCaveWW1625_FD_202498 | JGI IMG/M metagenome (GOLD analysis project Ga0247727, IMG submission 202498) | Biofilm microbial communities from Wishing Well Cave, Virginia, United States - WW16-25 | ecosystem: Environmental > Aquatic > Deep subsurface > Groundwater > Cave microbial mat | place...
TTTTTTTTTGCCTACCTTGTTTTTCTCGCCAAAAGCGCTAAATTGAACCTGCCTAAAAAACGTTCAACCCAAATCCAGGCGCGGTTAATTTATTCTTTCAAGCACGAGCATTCATGGCCTCCTCGCAAGCAAGACAACGAATCGTCCTCGCTTTGTTCCTTATGTTTATGGGATTAGGGTGTAATCAACAAGAAGAAGCGCACGAAAGAAGCTTTCGCACGTATTGGAGCGTTAAGCCTTCGCTGAAATTCGAAGTGTGCAATCTCATCGGCATCCTCATCGGGCGGGAAGTTGAGTTGCGTCATCATACGCAAACCTATCGCGAGTGGCAGGCGAATCTACCGGCCAACGTGAAGACCGCGCTCGTGGCGCTGGATCAGCTCATTGGATCGCATTGGCCGCCGGGGCCTCGTTTAAGTTTGTTATGGTCAAACCTTGCCGCCGTGGATAGCTTGACGTCTCTTCTCGCAACAGCGCAAAACGATAGCGCGATGCGAGCCGCGCTCATGGCCTCCGACTATGGCTCTGCGCGCAATTGGGAGCACTGGCTGCAACTCAAGCCGCGGGTGACGGTGGTGCTGCAGTATCTGGCCTCGGCACACTTCGATAGTTATTGGCGCAGCCGCGTGCTGCCGGAGCTTATCGGGAAAGCTTCAAACCTCAAACAGGAATTGCAGGCTTACGACGTGGTGGGCGATCTCGAGCGCTTCCTGCGCGATTATGAGTTTCGCAGCGACACCGTGACGATTTACCTCTTGGCCTTGGCGCAACCGCACGAGCTGCGCGTTGCCAGTCAAAGCCGCTATGCCGACGTGCGTTTGCCCGTGCGGCCCGTGGTGAAAAGTTTTTATCGGGAAATGTTGCATCCGTATTGTGATCGCCTCGTCGATTCTACGTTCGCCCGGGAGTTTTTGGCTTTGCAGCGAGACGCCTTTCTGCAAGAATGTTTGCGCCAGGTCGCGGGCAACGGCGGGTCGCATAACGTTGCGGAATTTTTGAAAAAGGAAGTGGTGCTCGCCGCGGAATTGTGGCTGGCAGGAAGGCGGCAACTTTTGGCCACACCGGAGGGCGGGCAACAATACGATGCGGGCGCGGTCGTGAGAAATTATTTACAACAAAAAGATGGAGGCCCACACGGCCTTGCCGCGGTGATTTACTCGTATTTGGAATCGGGTTTGAAAATTGACCGCGTGTCGTATGCGAGTTTTATCAAAGACCTGTTTGCCACGGGCAGACTCCAACCGGGAAAAATTGCGCCGCGTTATGAGGAGTTTATGAACGGCTTGAAGGGAAATGTCGATTGATTCTCCGCACAGAGATTCCCTCTCGAGGAGAGACTTGCAACGAGGTCAAACTTTTCAAACGATCTCTAAGTCGTGTTCGCTCATTTAAACGCCCTCTGCCGCACCATTTCGAAGCAGACCACGGCCGCGGCGGTGGAAACGTTTAGCGATTCGACTTTGCCCGCCATGGGGATGCGATAAAGAAAATCGCACTTCTCGCGCACCAAGCGATGCAAGCCCTGGCCTTCGCTGCCCATTACGACTGCGAGCGGCATTGCGGCGTTCATCGCATAAACGCTCTCTTTCGCCTCCGCCTCCAATCCCACAATCCACAAGCCCTGCTTCTTTAAAAACTCCATCGTCGCGGAGAGATTGGCGACTTGCGCAATCGGCAAATGAAACGCCGCGCCCGCGGAGGTTTTGATGGCCGTGGCCGTGACTTCCGCGCAGCGCCGTTTCGTAATCACCACGCCGTGCACGCCCGCGCACTCGGCCACGCGCAAGATCGCGCCGAGATTACGCGGATCTTCGACGCCGTCTAAAAGCATCACCGCGGCTTTGTGTCCGCGCTTGTCCTGGCCGGCCTTTTCTAAAATCACCTCGCAATCCACATAATCAACGCCGGGCATCAACGCCACCACGCCTTGATGCTTGTCGGTTTTGGTCATGCGATCCAATTCTTGCCGAGGCCGGGTTTGTAGAGGTACGTGTTGCGCTTCGGCTGCTTTGACCAATTCCGCGACGTTGGGACCTGTGCTGCCATGGGCCAGGAAAATTTTTTTTAAAGGCGAGCCGGAAGCCAATGCTTCGCTCACGGGTTGTCGACCGAAGATAATGAGATCGGGCATGATGATGAAATTTTTCGCGCCTCAAGGACAAGTTGGCCACGCCTTCTCACATGTCATTTAGAAGGAATCCTTTTTCGTTCTCGGTGACAACTCCAGTACTCAAAAGAATTTTTCTGAATGACATTTCTCTGAAACGAAGGCGCGACTTTGATCTGACTTTGAAGCACCGGTTAATGGTTGGGTGGATTAAGAGCAGGCTTAAATCCGCGGCGGGTATTTGCAGAAGATTTTTTTGAATGTCAAGGCGGAGTTTGTCGGCAGAACGGTTTCAAATCATTCTGCCGAGAAATTATCCTGCCATAAACTTTCAGAGTTTTATTCTGAGTTTTAAAAAGTAAAAACGTTTGCTCGCTCAACGCACGATCACGAGTTGTTTGCTGTCCGCGAGCTTGCCGGCTTGGAGGCGATACATGTACGTTCCCGAAGGCGCGAGTTGACCGTGCTCGTTTTTGCCGTCCCAAGTGATTTCGTAAGCGCCGGGGCGGCGTTCGCCGGAAACGAGGCGGCGCACGAGTTGGCCCGCGAGGTTGTAGATCGCCAGCTCGACCGGCGTGCTCGCGGTTCCGGGCAGCTCAAAGCGAATGAGCATTGCGCCGGCGTTTATGCCGTGCTTGAAGGGATTGGGATAACTTTGATGCAGCTTGAATATGCTCGGCGTGCTCGCTTGTTCGGCCACGCCCGTGCTCACACTTTGCACCTGCGCGTGCGCGAAATCATCAACCAAATCCACGAGACTCAATGCGGTGAGCGCCGGAGCGTTGCCATTGCTAGCAAAGATAATTTCTAACAATTCGCCGGCGGCATTTGCTGCGAGGGGTTTGTCATTGAAGCCGCCGATACGCACGACGCCGGCTTCATGCTTTTGCCCTTCGAGTTGAATCCAATCCGCGGTCAATGCGCCGCGAATAACACCGAGCAGTTCAAGTTGATCGGCCGGGTAGTGCAATTGCAAACCGAACGCGCGCAGATGATTGGGATTCGCGACGCGCAGAATCACTTTAAGGAGTTCTTGACTATTCGCCGAAGCGGCCACGGTGCGCGTCTCGAGCGCGAGCTGATAGGGCAGATTCAAACTAGCCTGCGCGGCATTCGTGCGCGCGAAACATTCGAGCGGCGGCAGGTTTTGCAAATAACGCGAGAAGATCGCCAGCGCATCGCCGGGTGTGGCGGCGTTGTCGCAATTCACATCCGCGGCCGTCACTTCGCAATCGAACCCGGCGGCATCGCAGCCTTCCGGAAGATTGCCGTTGTTGAGATAGATTTGAAACGCACAGAGCGCATCCCCGGGCGTAAGCGCACGGTCGTCGTTGACGTCGCCATCGCGCAAGCACGTGTCGCATGCGAAGCGATTGCAGCACGTGGCAAAGCCGATGAGATCATCCGTGGGCGCGCTCAACACGAGGTCGCTCGCGGAGACGGTGTTGCAATTCACCGTGAAGCACAGGCGCATGAGCACGCCCGCGCTGTTCGGGGGAATCGGCGTAGTGCCGAAGCCCCCGCACGTGAAGCTGCCGGAGCCTGAGGGATTTTCTTGCGCACTGATCGTAACGAAATTCATGGTGACGTCGCCCTTTTCCACACGCACAAAAGTGAGTTGGCGTGGATCGACTTGCAGCTTGAAGCCGAAGGCGTCGACCGGCAGAGCGTTTTGTTTGAGGCGAATGTCGATGCAAACCGTCGCGCCGTCTCTGGCTTTGATGGTTTGGCCGACGACGATTGTGTCTTGGGCCACCGGAAAAATCGCCGCGCCCGGGCACGCCAGTGGATCGCACGTGCTGCCCGTGGTCGTGAAGCTGCGTGCACTCGAGAACGCGCTTGTGCCGCACGCATTCGTGGCATTGACGCGCCAGAAATATTGCGTATTGCTCTGCAATCCGCTCGCGGTAAACGAAGTCGCGGCGAGGTTGCTTTGATCCACGACCGTGCTCGTGAACGCCGCGTTCGTGGCGACTTGTAATTGATATGAGCTTGCTCCCGCGGAAGCATTCCAACTCAAAGTAGGATTGACGGGGACGTTGTTCGCGTTATCGCCGGGCGAAAGCAAAGCCGGCGCGGCCGGGGCAGAAGGCGTCGCCACATACGTCATCGTCATTTTCAATTTGTTGAGCGCGCTCGGATTGGTAACCGTGAAGCTGCCGCTGCCGGTCATGGGTTGATTCACCATCGTGCCGGTGACCACGTCTTGCAACACGCCGGTCACGCTGCCCGGCAAGTCCCAACTGAGTTTGATGCTCGTGCCCGCGCCCACTTGATATTTGACTTCATAAATTTTCACGCCGCTGAAATCAGCCGCGCCCGGGCGATAATCTTTGAGTGTGCCTTGGCCGAGTTGCGGCAAAGAAATATCATCGCCCGCCAAACGCGCATCAAAGATACTGGAGGGCGGAGCCGGCGGCTGCTCGGCTTCGCCTAAAGCTGCATCAATCCCGTCCGTCGCGGAGGGATGGAGACCGAAGAACAAACTTTGTGTGCCGCCCGCGAGATCGGTAATCGTGAGCGGAATGTCGAGGGGCGCTGCGCTCGCATTGACAATGGCAAACGCCGCCACGCTCACATCGTTCGGCGAGCCGTCGTTGGCGTCGCTCACGCGGATTTTGCATTGCGTCGAAAGCGGGCTGGATACCGTCCAAGCATAACTGCCCAACGCCGCGGTCGCTGTATCCGTGAGCGTCGTCCACGTCGAGCCATTGTCGGAAGAAAATTCCACTTTGACTTTCGCAATGTTGCTAGCGGCCCAGATGATTTTTTGCGCGCTGCAACTGGCCCAAAGCTCGCCGCCGTCCGGGCTGTTGAGTGTGAGACTTTCTTGCGGCGCGCCGGAATAAGTGATGATCATTTTCAGCTTGTTCAAGCCGCCGGGATTGGTCACGACAAAATTGCCCGCGCCGTTCATGGGTTGATTGATCACCGCGCCGCCGACCAAATCTTGCAACAGGCCGTTCACGCTCGCGGGAAAATTCCAGTTGATCGTAATGGTCGTGCCCGCGCCCACTTGATAGCGCAGCTCGTGCGTTTTCACGCCGGTAAAGCCGCCGTCGCCCGTGCGATAATCGCGATAGCTGCCTTGACCGAGCTGCGGCAAAGAAATATCCTCGCCCACAAAGCGCGCTTCAAACACGCCCGCGGGCGGAAAGGGAGGAAGCTCGCTTTCGCCCAATGCCGCGTCGATGCCGTCTGTGGCCGTGGGCGCGAGGCCAAAGCGCAGAGTCGCGCTGCCGCCGGCATTATCGCTGATCGTGAGCGGAAGATCGAGCGCCGGCGTTTGCGCGTAACTCATGCGGCATAAAAGAACGAACGTCAACAGCAAAAACGTTTTGAGCATTTTAGTCATGATGATTTTCCTCGTTGGATTCGTTTTATATAAAGCGGGATAAAACGGGAACGCGGATTTTCATGAAAAAGCGATGATCAAAAAAGGATTTTGCTTTCATCTCCACTGTGTTCACAAAAGATCTTGGGAGCGAAGAGCAAGCAAAGAGAAGCAAGCAATCCTAAAAAATCATCGCTTTTTCCGCGGCCTCTGCGTTCAAGCTTTTCTACGACATCAACGTGCGAGCATTGAGGCGCCATGCTCTTTGAGCCGAGCAATCTTTTGGCTGCTCGGCTCCTTATCTTCTTTGGCTCCTTATCATTTGACGACTAGCATCTTCCTCAGCTCACGGAAGCTGCCGGCTTCCATGGCGTAGAAGTACACGCCCGAGGCATAGTTCCGCGCGCGAAACTCCACGCGATGCTCGCCCGCGGGCAGTTCTTGATTCACCAGCTCCGCGACGACGACGCCGAGCGTGTTGTACACGACGATCTTCACGTGCGTCTTTTCGGGCAGCGCGAATTTGATCGTGGTCGAGGGATTATACGGATTCGGCGAGTTCTGGCCGAGCGCAAAACGCGCAGTGCTCTTTTCGGAAATGAGCACGAGCCGAGCGAGCGGAGCGGCGATGACAAGCTCTTTGCCCTCTTCCAGCTTCTCATTGAGCAAGCTGCCATTCACGCCGTCTTTAATGACCAGCGTTTTGCCGTTGAGATTTTGCGGCGTGAGGCGAAGCGGATAACGCGCGGAGTTGATGAGAATGTCGTGCTTCTCACTCACGAGGCTTTCCACGAAGCGATCGCTGCTAAAACGTACGTCGAAAATACCCGCGGGAGGAATCGGCGGCAACGCGAAACGATGATTGCTCTCGCGCGGCGCGGCCAAATACAAAGTCGTGCTCCGGCCTTCGCTGTCGCGAATGAGCAACCGCGGCCAGGTTTCATCAACCAACAAATGCTCCGGCTCCGCGTCTGTCTTCGCATTTGCGCCAGAAGGAATTTGCAACGTTCCGGCTTGGCTGGCTTTCACCCAATAGCCTTTGCCCGCGGCTAAAGTCGTGGCGTTGACATAGCCGTTGCTATAGCCGAAGTAACTCGAAGCCACGATGCCGCTCGGCGTGCTCGTGATCGCACTCACCGGCACGTCCGCGTCGAACGGCCCGATGATATTCCAACCGGCATTTACCGCAATGGTTTTAGGCGCAACCGTCGCGCCGCTGACAGCATACGTTCTCGCTGCGTTGAATTTGAGCCAATAGCCTGTGCCGTTCGCGAGCGTCGTCACTGCCGTATAGCCGTTGTTGAACGTGTACGCGGGCGAAGCCGCATCCGGGAACAAGCTGCTCACGGCCATATTCGCGGCGCGCACGGGAATGGAGACGACGTTCCAGCCCGCATCCACCGCAACGTTGCGCGTGACGTCCGTCGTGCGCTCGATTTTCAACGAGGTGATGCCGGTGTTCGTGAGCGCGTAGCTGCTCTGCGTTTTCATATCGACATTCACAATCGCGCCGGTGATTTCGTCCTTGAGGAAAAAACCGCCGCTGGGAAAATCACCGCTATTCCACGAGAACGTCATCGCGCCCGCGGTCGCAGGTTGAAACCGCATGCGCCACGTGATGACCTGCTCGCTGTCGTTGCGATAATCTTTCAGCGAAGCTTGCGTCGTGTTGGGCAATTCCAAGCGCGCATCGAACACGCCGCTCGGTGGAAACGGCGGCAACTCTGCTTCGCCGCAAGCGACATCAAGATTGTTGGTGGCATTGGGGCCTTGTCCCAAAGTGATGAGGCCTGTGTTATTGCCAATGTCGAGCACGGTGATATTCGCTTGCCAAGTGATTGGGCAAGTTGCTCCGGCTTGAATCGTGAAATTGCCGGGGTTGTTGCCAAACACGCTCGTGTTCGAGACGGATTCCACGCGCACGCGGCACGTGGTTGAAGGATTGTTCGGCGCCGTGAAGCTTTGCGTGCCGTCGTTCGCCGTGTTTGAAACGAGCGTGAGGGGGAACGTTGCGCCGCCGTCGGTGGAGAGTTTGATATTCACATTGCCGGTAACGTTGCTCGAACTCCACGTCACGGTTTGAGATGAGCCGACGTTCCAAGTTGCACCCGTTGCCGGAGCCGTGACCGTGATGCTCGGTTGGTTTTGCAGCGGAATGGCCGTGACCAAAACGCCGACCGAGGCCTCGTCGGGATCGTTCGAAGTGACCGAAAGCGTTCCGGTTTGTGTGGTGGTGCCAACCAGGCTCCAATCCACATTCACGGTCACAATTTGACTGGCATTGGGCGCGAGATTAAACGGCGTCGAGGGATAACCCGTGGCCGAGAGAAAATTGCGATTGGAAGAAATGGAATTGACGGTCAAGGTTCCGCTGCCGAGATTTTGAATCGCGAAAGTATTGGCGCCGCCACTGCTGACGGTAGCGTAAAGGGATTGGATCGCGGCAATGTCACTCGCGTGCAAGCCCGTGACTGCGCCGTTATAGCTCGGATACATTACAGCGTTAGGATCGGTCAAATGCTCCAGGCCGATACTATGCCCGCACTCGTGCAGCGCCACCGTGAATTGATGAAGATCTGAATTGACCGACCACGTTTCGGCCTCGTCAAAGTGCATGTCGCCGGCAATGGTTTCGGGATTGGGCGAAGCCGGAAAGAAAGCGTGTGCGAGCACGCCGCTAGGTCCGTCAAAGGCCGAGCCGTCGCCGTGTTCGCCCGAAGCCCATTTGATATCGATCGAGCGGTTGAGGCCGGTGGAAGTAGAGCGCGTAAAAGTGATCTGCACATAGTTGGCCCATTCGTTCAAGCCTCGTTCAACTTCGGCCTCTTCCGCGGCGCCGGAAATATCGGGCGTGCCGTTATCGAAGTGATAGGTTAATGCGGCTGATCCCAAGCCCGGGCCGTCCCAACCGACATGGTGCGCGGCAAAATTCGCGGTTGGGCCATAAGGCGTCATCGCGCCGGCGCAAAAATAAACCGGCTCCAAATTTAACAACCGATCATTGACCGCGCCCAGCCAAGCAATGCTCTCGTGTTCCGCCAAGCGCGCCAGCACTTCGTTTGTGCCCGTGACCAAGCGAATGTAGCCGGGCAAACTCGGATGAATTTCAAACTTGCCTCCCACCAAGATGATGATTTCCTCCAACTCTTGCGCCGTGACGTCGCGAAACGCTTCCAACATAACCGTGAGCTTTGCTTGCGCAGAGGAAAGGCGCTGAAGTTGATCACTCACGACGGAGCTATATTTATCTCCCGGCAACAGTTGCCCGAGCCACCTGAGTGATGCCATGCGAGCACGCTGAAAGTCGTGCGGCACGCTCGCCACTATGGCATTCTGAGGAACATAGTTGAGCGGGCGAATATCGTGTTGCGCCAGCTCTTGCAATGAAGGCAGAGTCGTGAATTGCAAAAGCACGTGCCGCCGTTCGTTTCCCGCGCCTCGCGCGAGTGTCAACGATTCCGCCGGATCGGGCACGAATTGCCGGTTCTTCAAGCGCAGAGCAAGCTCATCCTGCAAAGCCGCGGCGAGATTCGCGCTGGTTTGTTGAATGGTTAATGACGTGGGTGTGACGTTGATGTCGGGAGTGGTGGGCCCAACAAATTTTTCTAAAGAGATGTCGTCCAAAAACGCGCCGCGATCCGTGACGCTGGCATCGGATTGAAAAATGAATGCGATGTAAACGGACGGCTCACCGGTGAGATCGCCGAGCGTGGGCACGGCTTTCAAATCAAAACTATTGAAAGCGTATCCGTTCGAATTGCCGCTGAGGGCTTCGCCGTAATAGATGAGGTTATCCACGGAAGCCGCCCAGATGAGATAATCATATTCAAGCTCGGAATCGAGCCAATACCAGAAATCCAACTTAGCGTCCGTGGCGTCGGAAAGATCAAACGGCCCATAGACCATCCACGAACTCATATTGTTGACATATTGGCCCGTGTTGGGATTGGGCACGGGATTCGGCGGCACAGTTCCGCCCACGCACCAACCGCTGCGAGAGCCGGAATGTGGATTGGCGCCGACATCGTCCCAAAAATACGGCGCGGCCTGTTCATAAAAAATCTGCCAGCCGCTTGGAAAGGAAGTGCTGAAGCCTTCGCTGACAATCGTTTGCCAATCGGCCGCGCTTGCAGCGGGAAGGAAATCGTCGCGCGTCGCGAGCGCGCTGGAATGGTTTGGCGCGATCGGCGATTGCGTGAGATTCGCCGGGCGCTGAATTGTAATTGGCAAAGGCCCGGTCAAGCCCTCCGCGGTTTGCCCTTTCGGAACTTTGGAAATGGCTTTGAGGGGAATTGCTTCCATGATTGCTTTGCGTGTTTTAGCAACTCGCCGCAGCCCCCTTTCTTGCGCCGACACGTCTACGAACATGCCGGGCGCGCACAAAAGAGCTACGCTTAACAGCACACTGTCGAGCAAACCGAGAACTCCACGGTTCATGGCAACCTCCTTATGCTAGGTCAGAAAATGTAACAGGGATTAAAGTCAACAGGGAGAGTATTCTCTTCGCATCCCCCGATCTTCCGGTTTAGACCCCATTCCGACCGCCGGATTCTCAATTTTTTTAAAACGCTTTGGCGATGCGCTACCAATTTGCAACTGCAATTTCGTTTCTGCACTCCGGCATGAATGGAAGAAAAATTTAAATCCGCTGTCAGCAAAAAGGCCTCGAGGCCGGAGCAATCGCCAACAAACCGCGAGGAAACAGGCTCTTGCTTCTAAACGATTGCGCGAAAAAATCATCCGTTTCGTATCATCATGCCGGCGGGCATATGCCTTGCAAAAGCAATTGAGCAAGAAACAATAGGAGTACAAAGACCAGGATGGTCGGTCCGACAGGAACGTTGGACGACAACTGCCGAGCACGAGCCAAGGAATGCATGTGCTGACGGTGGTTAAGAAGTAGTGGCACCCCCTCACAGCCAAAGGTCCGGGTCATACGACTCGGGCCTTTTTTTATCCCACAAAATGCAAAAGCTCGAGCGGCCCCTCCGCTCTCTTGTTCGTAATGCCTCAGTTACGTGTGGAGTAGCGCAGGCATCCCTGCCTGCAGACAAGATGTCTGCGCTACGGTTTCCACTAATAACTGAGGCATTACTCTTGTTCAAAAAAATTCTTGATAAACATCGTGCGGTTGTTTATATACGGCCACGTTTTTTAACCACTGTTCTTTTTAAAACAAAAAGCATTCTCCTTATCAAGAACGGTCGAGGGAACAGGCCCGATGACACCGTAGCAACCGGTTCCGCCACCAGCGGGACGGCAGGTGCTAATTCCTGCCCATCATGCTTCACGCGATGGGAAAGATGAGAAGAAGACGGTACACGACTCATGTAACCTCTTCTGATCATCGGGAGAGGTTTTTTGTTTTGTGCACGAACCACAAAACAAAAGGAGACGTGTATGCGTTTTCGAACCCAAGCGGTTCAAATCGGCCTCAACCGCGACACCACCTTCAACAGCATCATCACGCCGATCTACCCCAGCTCGACCTTCCGCTTTGAAGACGTCGGCAAAACCAAAGGCTACGATTATTCCCGCACCGGCAATCCCACCCGCAAAGCTCTGGAAGAAAATCTCGCGGCCCTCGAAGGCGGCGTGAGGGCCTTTGCCGTGGCCACCGGCATGGCGGCGATCACCACGGCGCTGCACCTTTGCAAATCCGGCGATCATATTATCAGCACGCACGATTGTTACGGCGGCACCGAACGCCTCTTGCGCACTTACGGCGAGTTGTTCGGCTTGCAAACGACCTACGTGGACATGAGCGATC
>Ga0247727_10017915_pt1 | contig 11211 bp, 13 predicted proteins | sample WisWelCaveWW1625_FD_202498 | JGI IMG/M metagenome (GOLD analysis project Ga0247727, IMG submission 202498) | Biofilm microbial communities from Wishing Well Cave, Virginia, United States - WW16-25 | ecosystem: Environmental > Aquatic > Deep subsurface > Groundwater > Cave microbial mat | place...
CTGTTCACGAAGCAGACGAAGATGCGCGTCTATTTTGCGCATCCCCATTGTCCCTGGGAGCGCGGGACGAACGAGAACACCAATGGCCTGCTGCGCCAGTTCTTTCCCAAGGGCACGCGGTTCAACCAGCTCTCGCGAACCGAGATCAAACGGGTGCAGGCGATGTTCAACGATCGGCCCCGGAAAGTTCTCAACTGGCACAGCCCCGCTCATGCCTTCACTCAACTGTTGCGCTAGGACCTTGAATGCACACAGGAACCATTCTTTGATATCGAGGGAAACGGTTCCTGACACCTTAATCCCCGCTTGCCTTGGCTCCTCAGCCGGTCTGGTTTAATCGTATCAACTGCGATACAGTAATTCCCGACAGGGACAAACAATCGGGGAGTGGGTGGGGGAGTCCAGTCACGGTTCCAACATGGCTGAAGAGCGACGGATAGTTCAGAGGCGGAAGATCTACACGTCCTGCCAGATCGAGTGCGGAGATCGCCTGGCGAGCGGCAGGGTCATCGATGCGTCCAAAAGCGGCATTGCCGTCCTCCTGCCTGAGGCGGGCGACCTCATCAAGGGCGAAACCCGCATCCATATTCCCCCCACCCGTCAACCTGCGGATGAATCTCTTGAAACGATCGTGCTGCAAGTCCGATTGGTGGACCTCCAGAAAAAGAGCAAGGGGCACCGCGTCGGGCTCAAGGTCGAGAAGGTGGAAAGCGGCGAATCAGATTGGATGCAACTGTACCGCGAGTTCCAGTAGCGCCGCCTCCGTGAATTTACCAGAAAAATGGGGACATTCTCCATTTCCCCTCTTGGAGTCCTCGCCGGCTACCGGCTGGACCCCCCTCTTGTCGAATTTGCCATCAGGCCATAGCATGAAAGTATGGGCTCTGTGTGGCGGACAGTCCCTGATCGACCTGGTCCTCTCGGCGATAAGCCCGGGACGGGCGCGATGTACTGTCGCCGGCTGATGGCGGGCGGCATCCTGGTGGAGGCGCTGCTCTTTTGGCTCCTGACTGGCGCGATGCTGGGCACGGTCGGCCTGCTGCTCTACTACACGAATGGCGCCGCTCCATGAAACTGACGGGGCAGGAAACCAGGCCCTCCTCCATTTCGCCGCGCTGGCACCGTCTCGCAGAAAGTAAAAAGTAGGAAGGCCCACCCCGCGCTCCTCCGCGACTCCCATTGTGCCCCATTCCGCGCTATGCCATCATGCCACCATGACGCGGGGCGGCTTCCGTCCGCCAGCGCCTATGGAGCGTACTTGCGTATGGATCGTGAGAGGGATTCGTGACACCAGATGATCGGTATGATGTGTCCGGATTGCCTGAGGCGCAGTTCGAACCTGGCTCCAACGAGCAGGTGCTCAAAAACCGGATGGGCATTACCTCAAGGCAGGACATGGACGCCATGGAAGCCAGGGCGCTCGCGCGGGCGACGGACGTGCTGGTCAGGACGTCCGGTGAGACGCATCGGTTCACCGCTGCGGACATCCGCGAGTGTCACAGAACCTGGCTGGGCGATATCTACGAATGGGCCGGTCGGTATCGGCAGGTGAATGTCAGCAAAGACGGCTTTCCGTTTGCGGCGGCGGCTCGCATCCCTGTCTTGATGGATCTGTTCGAGCGAGAGGTCTTGCAGCGTAGCACGCCGTGCAACTTCGTTGACCGCTCGGTCATCATCCACGCTCTCGCGGAAACTCATGTCGAGTTGGTGCTGATCCATCCGTTCCGGGATGGGAATGGCCGGTTGGTCCGCGTGCTGACGACCCTCATGGCGCTTCAGGCGGGATTACCACTTCTGGATTTCAGCATGATTACAGGGAAAGGCAAGCACGCGTACATTGCCGCCATTCAGGCAGGCCTCGACAAACACTATGTGCCAATGGAGAGGCTGGTTGCCGAGATTATCGAGCAGAGCCGCGCATCTTCTTGACCGACGCCGGCTTCTCCGTCTCAGCCAGGATGCGGACGATGGATTTGACGGATGCGCCGGTCTCTATCGCGGTCGAGCTGGCCACGTTGGCGGTCAACGCTTTCCGGTACTTCGCCGAAACCTTGAGATGCGGATTCGTTTCGATGAGAGGCTTGCCGTTCATCGCTCTGTCCATCGTGGCGATATTATACGGCATCGCGCGGATTGAGGCCATCCCAAAATGAGTCCTGGAACAAAGAAAATGGAAACATTCGTAATACGGACAGAAAAACGGGCCATTCTCTATTCCGCCGCGCTGACGCCTGGTTGACCCCGCGCCTTTCGCGGGAAATGATGACTCGTTGTCGCCCGACTGGACTTTGCCCACCGTCCATTCTATGATTTCGCATGACCCCGTGGCCCGCGAGGAACCTGTCCTCCTGGGACCACCGCCTCCCGAAAGCGGACCACACGCTGGTGAAGGAGATGCAGAGATGAAAGAAGAGAACGAATCACATTTACAATCCATCATGCAGAAATTTGAACAGAAGTTGGCGAAATCTAAAGACGCCAAAGACCGGCAACAATCTGAAGCAGATGCCTTCTACCTGGAGTTTAAGCGAGTCCGAACTGAGGTCATTCGTCCTGCGATGGACGATATTGGCAACCAGCTGAAGACCAAAGGCCATACTGTTGAAATAGCAGAAGTCGGTGACGAGAGAACCAAACGAGATGCAAAAATAACCCTGCGCATCACGATCGGTGGAGTGCCCAGTTCTGCCTATGCACCCGAAAACACTGTGTTGGTGTCCTTCTCCCACACGGGGCACACGACCGTCTCTATCCAAGCGAGTACTCCGTCGCAACACAGGAGTGAATTTGTGGGACCGCGAGGCAATTATGCGCTCTCTGAAATCACGACTGATTTGGTTGAGAAAAAAATTCTCGAGGTTCTCGAGGAGGTGTTTAGCCCAGGATCGAAACGGGGCTGACTCAGCCATCGTGTAAGAAATAGGGACATTCTCAATTTCGCCGCGCTGACGTCTTCTCGCGGAAAGTTACAAGTCACAAGTTCAAAGCAACAAGTAGGAAGACCGCTCCACGCTCGCCCCCCCGCGAACCCACACCTCGAACCATCCTCTCTCCACGGCTCTATAATCATTCTTTATCTTTCCCCACCGACGCTAACCCCTCGCGCATATGCACTTAGCCATGCGCTGTCATTTTGGTCCGATCGGCTGGCGTTAGGCAGATCTGTTGACCGTCGATGCCGGTGGCCTCGCGGTTCTTCTGTTCCGCCGGCGTCGGCGAGGGGACAGGGACGCCAGGCGCTGGCGAAGTGCTTTCTCCCACGCGCCCCAGGCACACACGCTCCCTGCCCCGGTCCGGCTTGACTTACAACTTGACTTATACTTGACTTATTTATGGCTCACACATTACTGTGTCGGCATGGCTTATGCTCCCACATTCGTGATCACGCCGCGGCTGTTGCGCCTGAGCGAGGAGATCTCGGCGCTTCGGGAGAAGATTCTGGCTGCGACTGTGCAGGTGCCGTGGATGCCGGCGTTGCAGAAAGACGCTCGCATCCGGAATACCCATAGCTCGACGGCGATCGAAGGCAATCCGTTGACCCTGGAGCAGGTTCGGCTGCTTGAAGAAGGGCAGTCTCTTCCGACCCAGCCTGAACGTGCCCGGCGCGAGGTGCTGAATTACCTGGCCGGACTCCGTTTCATCGAGAAGGAGGCGGGCAAGAAGCGCATCACGAACGAGGATGTGCTGAAGCTGCACACCATCATTGCGTCGGATGTGATGGACCAGGGCCGTGCGGGTCGCTACCGGGACATGCGGGTTCGCGTCGGCCGGTATCTGCCGCCGCCCCCTGAGCTGGTCTCCGGGCTCATGGCAGAGCTCCTGGCATGGTGGAACCAGCAGGCGGCCAAGTGGTCGCCGATCGTCTCATCCGCCATTCTCCATTATCAGTTTGAAGCGATTCACCCCTTTGCGGACGGGAACGGCCGCACCGGCCGGGCCCTGGCACTGTGGGAACTCTATCGGCGCGGCTTCGATACGCACCACATCTTTTCTGTGGACGAGGTCTATTGGAAGAACCGGCCTCGCTACTACGAGGCGCTGCAAGCGGTCCGGACGCAGGGCGACGATCTGACGGGCTGGCTGGAGTACACGGCGGAAGCGCTGCATCAGACTCTTGAACAGGTTTGGACACGGGTGCAGCATCTCTCCGCCGAAGCCGGCCCCAAGAAGATTGTCCTTCGCCCGAAGCAAGAGCAACTCCTTCGGCTGCTCAGAGACCGCAAGAGTCTCACACCACAAGACATCCGCGACGGGATCGGCGTCTCCAAGCAGGGGGCGATGGATCTGCTCAACCCGTTGTTGGAGGCCGGGTTGGTCCGACGGGTCGGCACGCGCAAATCCGGCCGCTACATTCTGTCGTAGGACCCCCAAAGCTGCCATTCTCCATTCCGCCGCGCTGACACCCTCTTGGGGAAAGTAAAAAGTAAAAAGGCAAAGGTAAAAAGTAGGGTCGCCATCGGCAAAACCTGCCCACGCTGGCGAAAGTAAAAAGTCAAAAATTAAAAGTAAAAAATAGAAAGACCAGCCCACTATACGCTCTGCTTGACCTTCTGTGCGTACAACGATATGATGATCGATCATGAATTTGTAAGTCTGGAGGGAGCGATGGCCACCACGACGATTTCGACGAAGTTTCAGATCGTGATTCCAAAAGAGGTTCGGGACAAGCTCCACCTCGCGCCCAGACAGCGGCTCCAGGTGTTGGAGAAGGGGGGCGTCATCACCTTGGTGCCCGAAGTGCCGCTCAAATCGCTTCGGGGGCTGTTGAAAGGCATGTCGAAGAATGACCTTCGCGAGAAGAAGGATCGGCTGTGACGCTCCTGATGGATTCGAGCGGCTGGATCGAGTTTTTCACCGGGGGGCCGCTGGCAGACCGATACGCCGCCTATCTGGCTCCCCAACATGAGGTCGTTACGCCGACGATCGTCCTCTATGAAGTCTACAAAAAGATCAAGCGGGAGCGTGGAGAAGAAACCGCGGTGTTGTTCTCCGGGCGGCTCACTGCGACACGCGTGGTCCCGCTCACAGACTCCATTGCCTTGCTGGCGGCCGATCTGAGCTTGCAGCATGGCCTCGCCATGGCGGATGCAGTCGTGTACGCTACGGCGCGCGATCAAGGGGCGCAATTGATCACCGGGGATGCAGACCTCAAAGACTTTCCGGACGTGGTTTATGTGAGATGAGGAGGCAAGGGAAGGGATCTTCTCATTTCGCCGCGCTGGCCAGAGTACCGGGACAGGCACCGGCCTCGCTTCAGGCTGCGGCCGGAACCGGTCCCTTCGGCTGGGTCTCTTGACATCTCCCTACAGCGGGCTTAACTTTATAGCCGTTGCCCAGGTGGCCTATCTCTCTGGTTGGAAGGTAGGCCACGAGCAGCAGCGGGGTGGGAAGAACTTCTATGGAAGATGAACGTCCACGAGAGCGGCGCGTCCTGGTCAAAGACCCTGTGTCGTTCGAAGGCAAGCAGGGAGTCGGGCAGGGGACCGCCTTTAACCTCTCCCTCAACGGTTGTGCGCTCGAAAGCGGCCAGCCGTTCGATCCGGATGCCACCATGCAAATGAATCTCCACATCCCGACTGATAAGAAGCCGGTGAAAGTGGGCCGAGCCAGGGTGACGTGGGCGGCGGGGAGTGATTTTGGCGTTGAATTCCTGAACGTGGAATCATCCGGGAAGATGCGCCTGCAACGCTATATTGACAGCCTCCAGAAAAAGGCTCCCAAGAAAAACAAGGCCTGATCGCGCTTGGAAGGCCACCCAAGGGGCCCGTCTCCGTCATGGGCGCCCCTCCGCACGCACCTCCGCCCCGCGATGCCACCGTGCCAGGCATCCCTCCCGCAAGGACGCTGAAGTCTCACGCCGCTGTGCCGATCCGACCGTGGAACATGGCCACCGCCAGACCATCGGCATGGTGTCAGGCACCGCGTCCCATTTTGCCCGACTCAGTCCGTGGCGGCGGGCGGCTCTCACTTGACCTCACAGACCGAGAGGGATCGACTTTTCCCTCTAGGGGGATTGACTTTTCCCTCTGGTTGACGCATTCTCGCGCCAGCACGTACCCCTACGTGCGGGGATATTGAACCCACTCATAATCGAAAGGAGACAGACACGATGGCCAAGAAAAAGAGAAAGCCGAGCGCCGCATTCATGAAACCGATGACCCCCAGCGCCAATCTCGGCGCGGTGATCGGCCACAGCGCTATGCCGCGCACCCAGGTGACCAAGAAGATCTGGCAGTATATCAAGCGCCATAAGCTGCAGGACCGCAAGAACAGGCGGATGATCAATGCGGACGAGAAGCTCAAGGCAGTCTTCGGCGGCAAGAAGCAAGTGTCCATGTTCGAGATGACGAAGCTCGTCAGTCGGCAGCTGAGGTAGTTCGCCAGTCAACCTATAAACCCCGCGGCGCTGCACAGGCGCACCGGGGGGAATGAGAAACGGTGTCAGACGCCGCGGAAGCGGTGCCTGACACCGGTTTTGTTTCTGCCTAGGTGGTCTGTTCGGCGAGGCGCAGCGTATAGAGGTAACGATAGAGCCCGTCGCGTGCCATGAGCTGCTCATGGGTGCCGTCCTCGACGAGCCGGCCTTTCTGCAAGACCAGAATCCGATTCGCGCGTTGAATCGTCGTGAGCCGGTGGGCGATCACGAAGCTCGTCCGGCCCGCCATGAGCCGGTCCAGGGCCTCCTGCACCAGCCGTTCCGACTCGGCGTCCAGGGCCGAGGTCGCTTCATCGAGAATGAGAATGCGCGGGTTCTTGAGCACGGCCCGCGCGATGGCGAGCCGCTGCCGCTGGCCTCCCGACAGGTTCACGCCCTTTTCCCCCACGACCGTCTGATAGCCGTCCGGCATGGAACTGATGAAGTCGTGCGCGTTGGCGGCCTTGCTGGCGGCGATGATGTCCTGCTCGGAGGCGCCGTCGCGGCCGTAGCGGATGTTGTCCAGGATGGTGCCGCCGAACAGGATGGTCTCCTGCGGGACGAGCGCGATCTGGCGGTAGAGGCTCTCGAGCCGGACCGTGCGCAGGTCGTGGCCGTCGATGGTGATGGTGCCTTCCAGCGGATCGTAGAACCGGTGGAGCAGGTTGATCAGCGTCGTTTTGCCGGAGCCGGTCGGGCCGACCAGTGCCACCATCTGGCCGGGGGAGACTTCAAACGACAGGTCCGAGAGGACCGGCTGCCGGGAGTCGTAGGCGAAGCCGACGTGCGCGACCTGCACCCGGCCCTCGATAGGGGGCATCTCGACGGCGCCGGGCTGATCACGAATGTCGGGCTGCGTGTCGAGCATCTCGAAGACGCGCTGCATGGCGCCCTGCGCTTCCTTGATCTGCGAGAACACCCGGGCCGCAGAGCCGAACGGCCCGATCAGGATGCCGGCAAAGAGGACGAAGGCGAACAGGTCACCGGGCGAAATGGTCCCCTCGATGACCTGGCGGCCGCCGTACCACAGGACGGCCGCGGCGGAGGCGAAGGTCAGGAGGGTGATCGTCGGCACGAACACGGCCATGATCGCGGCGCGGCGCAGGGCGGTCTGCACATTGGAGTGGACCTGCGAGGCGAAGCGCCGTTCCTCCCGCCCGGTCTGCACGAAGGATTTCACGACCCTGATCCCGGAGATGACCTCCTCGGCGATGGTGGTGGTGCCCGCCGTCTTGTCCTGGATCGTCGTGGACAGGGCCCTGAGCTTCCGGCCGAAGAACTTGGCCACGAGCACCAGAATCGGGAGCAATACCAAAATTAGCAGGCAGAGGCGCCAGTTCATCACCAGGAGAAAGCCGACGCCGCCGATGAAGGTGACGAGCTGCTTGGCGGAATCAATCGGCGTTTCCGTGACCGTGGACTGGATGACGCCGACATCGTTCATGAGACGGGAGAGAATTTCCCCCGTGCGCCGTTTGGCGAAGAAGCTCAGCGACAGCTTCTGGAGATGTGCGAAGAGGTGCGTGCGAAAGTCCGCCATGAGCCGCTGGGAAACCCATGCCACCAGATAGCCGTGGCCCATGGACAGCAGGCCCTGGCCCGCCATCAGGGCGAGGAAGATCCAGACGAGGGTGGTCATACCGTCGACGTCGCGCTGGACGGTGATGACGTCCCAGAGCCGGCCGGCGAGGCGCAGCAGGACGAGGTTCAGCGCCGCCGCGGTGGCCACGAGCGCGATGGCGGCCGCCATACGGGGGAAATATGGTCTTAGGAAGGGGAGAAAGCGGGAGTAGTAGGACATCAGGACACGTGATGAGCGAGGTGGGGAAACCGGCAAGTACGATGTGGTGATCTGGTGATTTGGAGAAGTTCCGGAAAATCACCCAATCGCCAAATCACTCAATCACAAAATCTTTTACGAGTAACGCGTCACGGGTCACGAATTACATCTGCTGGATGGATTCGATCAGGTTCTTGTTCAGCGAGACGAAATCCGCCTGCGTTTTGTCGTTGATCACCACGTCGGTCAGGTTCACGAACAGCCGCGATTCCTCGTTCAGCACGTCCGAGACGCGGTTCCGCATGGGCGGAATAACGAAATCCCCGACGTAGGTGTGGTTCAGGGTCGTGATACGCACGCGGACTTTCTTCATCTCAGGCATGGGCGCCTCCGGCTGTCCGTGGGACTATCCTTGGGTTCTGCGACGCAGGAACTTCTGCTTCCTGCGCAGCTTTCTGAACTTGTGCTTGCGCATTTTCTTCCGACGCTTTTTCAGCACGCTTGACATATTCCTTACTCCTCCGCGACGCGGAGTGTAGTGGGTTTTGCTTGCAAATGCAAGCCGGATGGCCGATGGCAGCAAGTCCTGAGTTCTGAGTGCTGAGTCCTGAGTAAAGGGATTCTGCTCAGAAGGTCAGCACTCAGGACTCAATGCTCAGCACTAGGTTGGGTAGTCCTTGACGCCTTGCATCGGCGCTTCCTATACTGCGGCATGTTTCGCGCGATGCGGTTGCCAGCCTCGGTGCTCGTTGCCGGTCTGTTGTGGGCCGCGGCCGTCGCCTCGGGCTGCTCGGCCAAAGAAGTCCGCTATCCGGAAGACCACGCACGCTTTACGAAAATCGACAAGGCGGTGGAGGCGCTGCGCAACGCCTACGCCCGGCGGGATCTCTCCGACATCCAGGGCCTGATGCTGCCGCGGGAGGCGCTGGAGAAGGCGACGAACGACATCCAGAAGGATTTTGAGACCTTCCAGGAGATCTCCCTCGAGTGGACGATCGACCGGATGGTGGTCGAGGGGGAAACGATCGAAGTCATCGTCAGCTGGGCGGGGCAGTGGCAGCGGACGCCCGCCGACACCGGCCTCCGCGAGCGCGGCCAGGGAGTGCTCCAGTGGGCCGGCGAAAAATCCATCCTGCTCAACGGCCTGTCCGGCGATCTGCCGTTCGGCATGGCTGGGCGCCGTTCGGCGACCGAACCGCCGCAAAGCGGCCGCCCCTAGCCCGGAATATCCATGAGCGCTTCTGCTGCAATCGCGGATACGCTGCTGCGACAAGCTTGGCCGCGAATGGTCCAGCGGCCAAGCGGGCGGGCTCGCCGCTCGGTCAATCAACGTCCTGCAAGAGGACGCCTCCTTCCCTCTCGGCTCCACACGCCCGTCTCGCGACGCGTCTGCGCGATTTCGCGACGAACCGTCATGAATAATCCGGGCTGTCATCCGGGCTCATGACTGGTCGCACGCGCGTGGCTTCCTCGCTCCGTCCTCCCGATGCAGAGTTCCTGGTGATCGGCAGCGGCGTCGCGGGCCTCCGCGCGGCGATCGAGCTGAGCCGGCACGGCCGCGTGCTGATGCTCACCAAGGGCCATCCCCTCGAAAGCAGCTCGATCTACGCGCAAGGCGGCGTGGCGGTCGCGCTCAGCGAAGAAGACGACGTCTCCATCCATTTGAACGACACCCTGAAGGCAGGCCACGGCCTCTGCCGGCGCGACGCGGTGCGCGTGCTCGTGGAGGAAGGGCCCGGCCGCATCCGGGAGCTGATCGCCTGGGGCGCCCGCTTCGACAAGATCGGCCGCAAGTTCGCGTTCGCCCGCGAAGCGGCCCACAGCCGGAGCCGCATCCTGCGCGCGCGCGGGGACGCGACCGGCAACGAGATGGTGCGGGCGCTGACAGCCCAGGCCCGCCGGCAGAAGCAGATCCAGCGGCTCGGCCATCACTTCACGGTGGATCTGGTGGTGGCCGACGGCCGGTGCCGCGGCGCGCTGGTGCTGGATGAAGCGACCGGCGCCCGGTTCGTCGTGCCGGCCCGGGCGGTGATCCTCTCGACGGGCGGCGGGGGGCAGGTCTACGCGCGCACGACCAATCCGCCCAACGCCACCGGCGACGGCATGGCCATGGCCTACCGGGCCGGGGCGACCCTCGAAGACATGGAGTTCGTGCAGTTCCATCCGACGGCGCTCTACCTGCCCAACAGCCCGCCGTTTCTGTTGTCGGAAGCGATCCGCGGCGAGGGCGGGCAGCTGCGCAACATCAAGGGCGAATTGTTCATGCACCGCTACCACCCGGACGGCGCCCTGGCGCCGCGCGATATCGTCGCTCGCGCGATCTGGGCCGAGATGGCAGCCACCCGCTCCCGGCACGTCTACCTGGACGTGACGCACCTGAGCGCCTCCTTCATCAAGCAGCGGTTCCCGACGATCTACTCGACCTGCCTCCGCTACGACATCGACATGACCGAGGAATGGATTCCGGTTTCGCCCAGTGCCCATTACATGATGGGGGGCGTGCGCACGGACACGCACGGGGCGACCAATCTGCCGGGGCTCTTCGCCGCGGGTGAAGTCGCCTGCAGCGGCGTCCACGGGGCGAACCGGCTGGCCAGCAACTCGCTGCTCGAAGGGCTGGTGTTCGGCCGCCGCGCCGCGCTGGCGGCGAAGGCCTATGCGGGACAGGCGGCTGGTTCGTCCGGTCCCCTGCCGTCCGCGCGGGACGTGGACGGAAGCCCGCTGGCAACGCTGGAGGATGCCGACAAGCTCCGCAGCTCGTTGCGGCGGGTGATGTGGGGGAAGGTCGGCCTCGCGCGCACGGGCGACTCGCTGGCCAGCGCGCTCGGGCAGCTCTCGCGGTGGGAGCGACTTGTGAGCCGGCCCTTTGCCTCGCGTCGCGATCTGGAAGTGAAAAACATGGTGCAGGTGGCGCGCTGCATCGCCGAGGCGGCCCTGTGGCGGACCAACAGCGTCGGGGCGCACTCGCGCGCGGACTATCCGAAAACCACGCGTCCGGGCTGGACGCAACACAGCC
>Ga0247727_10017916_pt1 | contig 11211 bp, 9 predicted proteins | sample WisWelCaveWW1625_FD_202498 | JGI IMG/M metagenome (GOLD analysis project Ga0247727, IMG submission 202498) | Biofilm microbial communities from Wishing Well Cave, Virginia, United States - WW16-25 | ecosystem: Environmental > Aquatic > Deep subsurface > Groundwater > Cave microbial mat | place...
TCCTGAAGAAAAGCTGAAGGAAACTGAAATTACACAACCTGCGGTTTTTTTACATTCGGTTGCTTTGGTAAAGCTTGCCGGAGAAAATTTTTATCCCGATATGGTCGCAGGACATTCTCTCGGAGAATTTTCAGCATTGGTTGCAAACAAGACGTTGAGTTTCGAAGACGGATTGAAACTCGTGAAGCAGCGCGCCAAAGCCATGCAGGAAGCTTGTGATGCCACACCTTCCACCATGGCTGCGATTGTCGGATTGGATGATGCCGTGGTGGAAAAAATTTGCAATGAATTTAAGGATGTTGTTCCCGCCAATTACAATTGTCCGGGACAACTCGTGATTTCCGGCTCGATGGAAGGGGTGAATCTTGCCGGAGAAAAACTAAAAGCAACAGGTGCGCGAATGGTAATACCATTGAAAGTAGCCGGAGCCTTTCATTCGCCTTTCATGGAGCCGGCAAGAAAAAAATTCGCAGAAGCTATTTTGAGCGTGAAATTCAATCAGCCGGATTGCCCGGTTTATCAAAATGTTGACGCGCTTCCTCATACGGACGCACAACAAATTCAGCAAAATCTCATCCGCCAGCTCACCGCACCCGTTTTGTGGACGCAAACGATTCGCAACATGATTCATAATGGTGCAACTTCATTTACCGAAATGGGTCCCGGGAAAGTGTTGAGCGGGTTGGTGAAGAAAGTAGATAAGGCGGTGGAAGTGGCGGGCGCCTGAGGTTTCCCATGAGCAGGCTTTTGATTGAATTGCAGTACTTCGGAACCATCTCGTGGTTTCTCGAAGTAATTAAGCACGACAGCATCGTAATTGAGGCTCACGAAAATTTCGAGAAGTCAACCTACCGCAACCGCTGCCATATCGCAAGCCCCGAAGGAAGATTGCGCATGACGATTCCGCTTGAACATGGCAGAAACCAGCGGGCAAAATACCGGGACGTAAAAATCAGCTATGCTTCAGGCTGGCAGAAAAATCATTGGAACAGCTTGTGCTCCTGCTACCGCAATTCCCCTTATTTTGAATTTTATGAAGACAGGCTTGCTCCGTTTTTCAACCAGCGATTCGACTTCCTGTTCGATTTCAATAAACAATTGCTTGAAGCAACGCTCCAATTGATGAATCTGAATGTCCCGATTGATTTCACTAAAAGCTTTGAGAAAACCTCTCCACTGGAGGTGAAAGATTTTCGTTCGCAGATTATACCGGGGAGCACCGATTTTTTCCCGCTAATCTATCATCAGGTATTCCAGGAACGGACAGGATTCCTGGCTGACCTCAGCATCCTTGATTTGCTTTTCAACGAGGGTCCGCACAGCAAAGAGTTGTTGCTTCCTTCTTCCGATTAACGAATGTCAATTTTTCGGGTTAAAGCAATATCTATTTTAGCTCCGTCAATCAGCATGGCAAAAAAAGATTTCAAGGTGAGCATTTCCACCATTTCCGGAGGCTCGGTTTTCAATATTTTAAAAGTTTTCAGGGAAAATAAAATTGATACGGGCTATGTTCCGAGGGCGGCAACCTCGCTCGCGTTCAGCTTGTTTGCAGAACCGTTCCGCCTTTGGGAGCATCTCCGGTTTGACCATGCGGTGAATAAATTGGAAATGAAGGAGCCGCCCGTTTTCATTCTCGGTCACTGGCGTAGCGGCACCACCCATCTTCACAATGTGATGTGCGAGGACCCCAACATGGGTTACATCACCACTTACCAGGGCGTTTTTCCTGAGTTGCTTGCAAGCGGATGGCTGTTCAAGACATTCATGAAATCGGTGATGCCTGAAAAACGCGCGTCAGACAACGTTGTGCTGTCGGCTGATTTTCCACAGGAAGAGGAGTTTGCCATTGGCAACATGAATCCGTATGGGTTTTACAACTACTGGTTTTTCCCGAAAAAGACGAAGGAATATTACGAGCGGTTCGTTGAGTTCAAGGAGGCAAGTGACGAATTGATTTCAAGATGGAAAAATGATTACGAGCGGCTGGCGAAGAAGGCGCTCATTTACACCGGCAGGAAAAGATTCATTTCGAAAAACCCACCGCACACGGGAAGGGTCAGGCTGCTGCTTGAAATGTTTCCTGACGCGCGGTTCATACACATCTACCGGAATCCCGTAACGGTTTTTATTTCTACGAAAAAATTGGTGGAGTCCACCCTGCCTGCCGTACAATTCCAGGATATCAGCAATGATGAGATGGAGGAAAACATTCTCTGGGTTTATGAGCGGATGATGAAAAGATACCTGAAAGACAGAAGCCTGATTCCCAAAAAAAACTTAGTGGAGATTCGCTTCGAGGAATTTGAAAAAAACACGGTGCCTGAATTGGAAAGGATTTATGCCACCCTGGGTCTTGATGGCTTCGCTGCCGCTCAACCCGCCATGAAGAAATACTTGGAGTCGCAAAAAAGCTATGAGAAAAACAGGTACAAGATTTTCCGACCGGTGGTGGATAGGATTACTAACCGCTGGAAATTTGCGATGGACGAATGGAATTACAGCCTGCCTGAAAATCTTGAAATCACGGGTTGATTTTTCGCCTTGCTTTTATCGCCCCGTGATGTTGTTTAGCTTTGCAGAAATTGTTCACATGAAAAAGCAAAATGCACTCATACTTTTACTAAGTCTTCTCTCGTCTTTTTCCTTCGCGCAGGAAAAGTTTCAGGGCGCCATCACCTTCAAGACCGATGTGACGGGCGAAGGCGCTGAGATGGCTAAATCGTTCCTGCCCGATTCTTATGAATACTTAGTGGGAAAAAACGCCCTCGTTTTCAAAATGAACGGAGGCTTGGCGCAAAGCATGACGGGTGACATTCTGCTCAGCGGGAAAACCGGAGAAACCCATATGGTCAAGCATTCCGAGAAAACGGTTTACAAATTAAAGCCGGACAAAAATCAGCCGGCACCCGTGAAAAAAGTGGAAGCAACGGATGAAACCCTCAGCATCCTCGGTTATGAATGTAAAAAATACAAAGTGACGATGGAAGCGGGCGGTCAGTCAGCGACTCAGTACGTTTGGGCAACGGAGCGGTTTAAAATCGCTTTTTCTTTTAAGGGAAATCAGGATGCCGGAGGGATATTGATTCCCGGAATCAGCGGCATGCCGCTTAAAATCATGTCAACGGTCATGGGTTACACCATCGTGATGACTGCTTCCGAAATCAGCCAAAAGAAACTTCCCAAGTCAACCTTCATCCTTCCCAAAGGCTATGAGGTGAAGGAGTTTGAAGGGATTTCCTCCTTCGGCTTCTAACAGGCAGAATGCACGTTCCTTTGCGGGTTCACCAAACAAAAATGGAAATAGCGGCTGCCATTGGCTAAATTGGATACCCGTTGAAATCAAAAATGGAAAGATTAGTAACCTACCTTGAAAAGCGCAAGCGGCTGAGCATTGCGTTGGTGTTTGCCTATTTTACAGGCATCTTGTTGCTGCATGATTGCTTTGTGAAAATTTCGGTGTTCATCATGTATGCCCTGACGCGAACCTTGTACGACAGGATTGTGGGGAGCATCACCCTTTTCTTTCTGGCGGTGTTTCTTTTCTTCTTCATCAAAAACCTGCGGACCATCAGGCAGGCTGTTGACCTTAAATTCACCTACCTGCTGGCAATTACCGGGTTAATCATCATCCACACGCAGATGAATTTTGTGATGAACATCGAAATCATCCATACGCTTCAATTCGGTCTTCTCGCGTTGCTGATTTATCCGCTCACCCGCAGCTTTGGAGCCACGCTTTATTACACCGTTTTGTTGGGCGCGATGGATGAGCTCTATCAATACCAGGTTCTGTATCCTGAAAAAAACGATTACTTTGATTTTAACGACCTGCTGCTCGACCAGTTGGGCGCTGCGCTTGCGCTGCTGTTTATGTTCAGCACCGGTGTCAGCAGCAAAAGCAAAGAATCGTCATCAGGGTGGCATAAGTCACCGGTTTTCATTTCGGGGATGACGATTGCCATTGCTTTGGCGGTGATGTTCCGCATGTCATTAATCACTGCTTATTTTACGAAGGGCGCTAATCCGCTGATGACTTTGAGCGAATCCACCGGACCTGAGAGTTTCTGGCGCCATCTTGCCAACTCCGACATCGTTTTCCACGTGATAACTCCCTTGGAAGGCGCCCTGTCCCTTGTCATTATTTGCGGTTTATTCTTCCTTTTGGATTTTCTCGCAGCGAAAGAAATTGAGGTTTCAGAGAATTTCTCCATGAAGTCAAGTCCTGTTTTTCAGGGATAACACTCTGAATCCATCTAAAACAAAAAACCCTCTCCGAAAAAAAAATCGAAGAGGGTTTTTACTTTCCAGGATTAAAGTTCAAATTTCCACAACTTCAAACTTTAAACTCTAAACTTCAAACTATTACATCATTCCGCCCATTCCGCCTCCGGGAGGCATTCCCATAGGAGCCTTTTCTTCTTCGGGCTTGTCAACCACGATTGCTTCAGTGGTCAATAACATGCCTGCGATTGAAGCTGCATTCTCCAGCGCAACACGGGTCACCTTGGTCGGGTCAATCACACCGCTCTTGTAGAGGTTTTCATATTGGTCGGTGCGGGCGTTGTATCCGTAGTCGCCTTTTCCTTCTTTCACCTTCTGCACTACGATGGAGCCTTCGATGCCTGCATTTTCAACAATCTGGCGGAGAGGCTCTTCAATCGCCCTGCGTACGATTTGAACGCCTGTCTTTTCATCATCGTTGGCAAAGTCAACCTTGTCGAGCGAACCCAGCGCGCGGATGAAAGCAACGCCACCGCCCGGCACGATTCCTTCTTCCACGGCTGCTCTTGTAGCATGAAGCGCATCATCAACACGGTCTTTCTTCTCCTTCATTTCCACTTCGGTGGGCGCGCCAATATACAGCACTGCAACACCGCCTGCCAGCTTTGCCAGCCTTTCTTCCAGCTTTTCCCTGTCATAGTCGGAGGTGGTCTTTTCAATCTGCGTTTTGATTTGAGCAACGCGGGCTTTGATGTCGGCTGATTTGCCTCCGCCCTTCACGATGGTGGTGTTTTCCTTGTCAACGGTGATTTTTTCAGCCTTTCCGAGATAGGAGAGGTCAGCGTTTTCGAGCTTGTAGCCTCTTTCTTCGGCAATCACGGTTCCGCCTGTGAGAATGGCAAGGTCTTCGAGCATTTCCTTCCTTCTGTCGCCAAAGCCGGGGGCTTTCACAGCGCAAACTTTCAAGGTGCCGCGCAGCTTGTTCACCACTAATGTTGCGAGCGCTTCGCCTTCCAGGTCTTCGGCAATAATCAACAGGGGGTTTCCGCCTTGCGCCACTTTCTCAAGAATGGGCAGCAATTCCTTCATGCTGGAAATCTTCTTGTCGTAAATCAGGATGAGCACTCTTTCGAGGGCGGCTTCCATGTTGTCTGCATCCGTCACGAAATACGGAGAGAGGTAGCCTCTGTCAAACTGCATCCCTTCCACTATTTCGCTGTAGGTCTCGGTGCCTTTTGATTCTTCCACCGTAATGACGCCTTCCTTGCCCACTTTTTTCATCGCTTCGGCAATCAGCTTTCCGATGATGGGGTCATTATTGGCGGAGATGGAGCCTACCTGTTCAATCTTGTTGAAGTCATCGCCCACTTTCACGGATTGTTTCTTCAAATCGGCAACCACCGCTTCAACGGCTTTGTCAATGCCTCTTTTCAAATCCATCGTGTGCGCGCCTGCTGCCACGCTCTTAATGCCACCGGTGATGATGGCTTGAGCGAGCAGGGTGGCGGTCGTTGTGCCGTCACCGGCAATGTCGGATGTTTTGGAGGCGACTTCCTTCACCATCTGCGCGCCCATGTTTTCGGTGGCGTCTTCGAGTTCGATTTCCTTGGCGACCGTCACACCGTCTTTAGTGATGTTGGGCGCTCCGAATTTTTTGTCAATCACCACGTTGCGTCCTTTGGGACCGAGGGTGACTCTTACTGCATTGGCAAGGGTGTCAACGCCTCTTTTCAGGGCGTCTCTTGCTTCCGTACTGTACTTAATGAGCTTTGCCATTGTTATTTGGTTTTTGTTTAAAAAATGATTGATTAAATGACTGCAAGGATGTCGGATTCCCTCATGATGAGGTAATCTTCGCCTTCGATGGTGATTTCGGTGCCTGAGTATTTGCCGTAAAGGATGGTGTCGCCCACTTTTACGGTGATGGGTTCATCTTTTTTTCCTCCTCCCACCGCCATTACTTCGCCTTTTTGGGGTTTTTCCTTAGCGGTGTCGGGGATGATGATTCCGCCTTTGGTCTTTGTTTCGGCTTCCTGGGCTCTTACAAGAACCCGGTCTGCCAATGGTTTGATGTTTACTTTCTTTGCCATGATTTGGTTTGATTTTTTAGGAGTGCAAAAATAATGATTTTGTTCGCTTTTCCTGCATATCCTGTACCAATTGATGGAAAAAAGTCATTCTGTCGGGGAAGATGACAAAAGGGGGAGGCGGGGAAGTCGTGTTGCCTGATTTGTCACACGGCTATGAACTACACGGGTTTACCCCGCATTGAGGGGTCAATGCCCGCTATTGTGCCGATGTCGGTGTTTGACCACCGACATCTCCGACATCTTGCGGGCAAGCACTTCAGTTGTCGGTCAACAAAGACCGACAACGGCAAAAAAGGTATAAAAAAGAATGGAGATTCCGTGCGCCAAAACTTTTTACTGCCAATCCCGTTATATTTGAACATTATGGCTCAACTCGACCCCAACTGGATTACCACCGGCATCATAGATTTTGAGTACAAGAAATACCTGCTGCTGGCATATCTGCAAAAAATAGGGCTGAAGTTCAACGAGAAGGAACTGTACCCGTTCCTTTCCGACCTCGTGTTTCATTACAACAATCTCATCTCCATTAAAAAAAGCAAGACGATTGCGGTGAATCAATTCCCGAAAAAGCTCACCAAAATCGAGTTCCAGAATTTCAAATTGGAATATGAAAGGCTGATTCATGATGATGAATACATGGAAGAGATTGAATCCATCGTGGACTTTTCCCTTCCCAAGCTGAAAGATTATCTGAAGGAAGGAAAAGGCTTGTATGAATTTATTGAAGATAAATTGCTGGTTTACCCGGTGGGCGTGCTGCCCATCAAGCCGGTGGCGGGCTATATGTTTTTGAAGGAAAAAGAAAAGAGAAACGTCAGGATTTATGAATACGCGGTGACGATTTTCGAGAATGCGGATGAAAAATACCGCGGATTGAAGACACAGTTCGTCAGCACCTGCTACGTTTCCATCAGCAACACGTTTGAAATGATGAAAGTGGATTTGCTGAAAAGCAATAAAAGCCTGCCCAACCCCGCGACTTATGCGGTGGAGAGCGGGCTGAGCCTGCCTTTTGAAGAAACCTTTCTTCCCGTGGCGAAAAGGATGCTGGTGAAGAAAATCAGCGAGAGCTTAGAGTAGCTCCTGAATATCTCCCGTTTTTATTTTCCACAGTAATACCCGTATTTTTACGCCCGGTTTCCATCCATTAAAATGAAATCCCTATACTTCACCGAAGACCACGAGATTTTCCGCCAGAGCGTGAGGCAGTTTGTGCAGAAGGAAGTTGTGCCTCACGTTGAAAAATGGGAAGAGGAAGAGCACATACCAAAAGACATTTGGAAAAAGATGGGCGACCTCGGTTTTCTCGGCATCAACTTTCCGGAGGAATTTGGCGGCACCAGCAATGATTTCTTTTACTCCGTCATCCTGCTGGATGAATTGACGAGGGGTGGCTGTGCCGGATTTCCCGCAGCGCATGGCGTTCATCAATACATGGCAACCGCGCATATTCTGAAAGCGGGAAGCAAAGAGCTGAAACAAAAATATCTGCCGGGTTCTGTTAACGGAACCTTGCTGGGTGCGCTGGCAATCTCAGAACCCAATGCAGGCTCTGACGTGGCAAATATCAGCACCACCGCAGTGAGGCAGGGCGACCACTATATTATCAACGGGCAAAAAACTTTCATCACCAACGGAGTGTATGGCGATTTTGTGACGGTTGCGTGCAAAACCAAGCCCGATGCGGGTTATTCCGGAATGAGTTTGATTGTGGTTGACCAGGGCTTGCCGGGATTCACCACAAGAAAATTGAAAAAAATCGGCTGGAAAAGTTCAGATACCGGTGAATTGTTTTTTGAGAATGTGAAAGTGCCTGTTTCAAACTTAGTCGGGGAGGAGAATCAAGGCTTCTACTATATTATGGAGAGTTTCCAGTTGGAAAGATTGGTTGCGGGTGTTTCAGCAGTTTATGGCGCAGAGCATGCGCTGGAAGTGACGCTGAAATATATTTCAGAGCGCGAAGCATTCGGAAGACCGGTCAATAAATTTCAAGCCATCCGCCACCGCCTGGTTGATTTGGCAACAGAAATTGAAGCCGCAAAACAATTAACATTATATGCTGCGTGGCTGTATGATAAAGGTCAAATGGCAGTGAAAGAATGTTCGATGGTGAAGCTGCTCAACACTGAATTGGCAAAGAAATCTGCCGACATCTGCCTGCAATGCTTTGGCGGATACGGCTACATGGAAGAATACCCGATTGCGAGAATGTACCGCGATGCCCGCGTGGGAACGATTGTAGGCGGCACCTCGGAAATCATGCGCGAGATTTTGGCAAAGCTCATGATTGATGATGTGAAATATAATTCGGCTTACGGCACGATGGAGAAACCGATGAATGAGGGGATGCCGGATTCGCCTAAGGCGGACCGCCATGACAAAAAAGAAACTTCATTTACTAACCCAAATAAAACTGCAACTACTATGAACGGAAAACCTGAAAAAGCATCAGAGATTGTCAAATCGCTCCCTTCGCGATTCAAAGCGGACAAAGCGGATGGATTTGATGCTGTATTTCATTTCGATATTGCCGGTCCGAATGGCGGGCAGTACACCGTCACCGTGAAAGACAAGACCTGCGCTGTCGCTGATGGGCACCAGGGAGAAGCTACCTGCAAGGTAACTACACAGGACACCGTTTACGAAGATGTCGAACTCGGCAGAACCAATCCCCAGATGGCAGTGATGATGGGCAAAATAAAGATCAACAACATCGGGGCGATGATGCGCTTTGCTGGGTTGTTTGACAGGCTTGGTTAATCAGTTGATTAGTTAATCGGTTGATTGGTTAACTGGTTAATCATGAATTTCATTAGCCAAGCGACTTGCTTTTACCTGAAGCTATCTCAAAAATGATTTAATGACAATATCTGGAATTCTGAAATCTGCGATAATCAGCGAAATCAGCGGGAAAATTACTCCCGCAGATAGCGCAGATTGATTTTTGAGATAGCTTCCAATTAACTAATTAACCGATTAACCGATTAACGAAACACGGTCCCCTCAAAGGACTTAGAATAATTGATTTCACGCGGCTGCTTCCTGGACCGCTTGCCACGATGCTGATGGCTGACATGGGCGCTGACGTCATCAAGGTTGAAAATCCAGATGCACCCGATTACATCCGGTTCTTTCCTCCGGCAGTTGAAAATGATTCTGCATTCTATCTAAGCCTCAATCGCTCAAAGCGAAGCATGGCGATTAATTTTTCTTCTTCCGAAGGAAAGGAAATTATTTTTCGTCTTGCACAAAATGCCGACATCATCATGGAGCAATTCCGCCCTGGAGTGATGAGCAAAATGGGATTGGGGTATGATGACTTGAAAAAAATAAATCCCAAAATCATTTACGTTTCCATCACCGGCTACGGACAAGATGGACCCTACGCGCAGCAGGCAGGTCACGATTTGAATTATATCGGATACAGCGGCTTGCTTGCAACTACGGGTGAAAAAGGAAAACAACCCGTGATTCCCGGAGGGCAGGTTGCCGATGTTGCAGCAGGCGCCTACATGGCGATGAACGCTGCGCTTGCCGCTGTTTATGCACGCGAAAAAAACGGGCAGGGGCAGCACGTTGATGTCGCAATGCTTGATTGCGTTCTCCCGCTCACTACCTTGCAGACAGCCCAATATTTTGCGACCAAAGAAAATCCGGAGCGCGGAACATTTGCTTTATCGGGCGGACTCGCTAACTATAATGTGTATGAATGTGCGGACGGAAAATATGTTGCGCTTGGAGCGTTGGAGCCGAAATTCTGGGAACAGTTTTGCGATTTGGTGAAAAAGCCGGAATGGAAAATCAGGATGCTTGATTCCGGTGACGATATGCTGAATTTAAAAAAAGAGGTTGCCGGAGTTTTCAAAATAAAAACAAGAACGGAGTGGCTTCAAATAAGCGGAGGAAAAGATGTTTGTCTAACGCCTGTGCTGGACATTTCTGAATTGGAAAATGATGCGCAGATTCAGCACCGGAAAATGATTGTAGAAAATGAAAGCGGATTTAAGTCCATCGGAATCCCACTGAAATTTTCACAAACACCATCGCAGGTGGCGTGGCAGGCGCCAAAGCTGGGAGAGGACACGGTTTCGGTTTTAAAGGAATTGGAATTCAGCGAACCTGAAATAGCGGTTCTTTTAAAAAGCAAAGTGATTTTTGAATAATATCTGCCTAATCTAGGATAATCCAAATCACGCAACACGGTGCGAGAGTAAATTGGGTGTAGGACTAATCAAAATTCAGAAGGGGATTGAGCGATGGCGTTTCCCCTTTTAGGGGAAATACAAAGGGGTAATTAAATTAACCCGGATTACCAAGAGGCGCAAAGGAATTACAAAAACTACTTTTGCAGCATGTGGCAGGAATTCGATTCATCCCTTTCCGCTTTTACAAAACTCGAACTTCAACAGGTAGTTGATTTTGAAGCGTTCAGCCGTATTGCCATTACGCATCATTCAACCTCCATTGAAGGCAGCACGTTGACGCTGGAGGAAACGACTTTGCTCCTTACTGAAGGCATCACCTCAAAGGGCAAGCCTCTTTCCGAGCACAACATGGTGAAAGACCATTACGAAGCCCTCAATTTCTGCTTAGCCGAAGCAAAAAAGAAAACCAAAATCTCACCCGCTTTTCTCCGGCAGCTTAATGCGCTCATAAACAAAAACACCGGGAAGGTTCACAACACTCCGCTCGGAACCTGCGATGATGCAAAGGGCGATTTCAGGCTGGGCAACGTGTCTGCGGGCACAACTTATTTTGTGAATTACGACAAGGTAGTGCCGATGGTGCGGGAATTATGCGAAAAACTGCAAGCTAAAATTGAGGGGGTGAAAACCAACCGCGAGATTTATCAGCTCTCGTTTGATGCGCATTATTATCTTGTCAGCATTCATCCCTG
>Ga0247727_10017917_pt1 | contig 11211 bp, 10 predicted proteins | sample WisWelCaveWW1625_FD_202498 | JGI IMG/M metagenome (GOLD analysis project Ga0247727, IMG submission 202498) | Biofilm microbial communities from Wishing Well Cave, Virginia, United States - WW16-25 | ecosystem: Environmental > Aquatic > Deep subsurface > Groundwater > Cave microbial mat | place...
GGTTCTGTGGCTGAGCCCGAGGCAGACGAGGCGGTCCACGGTCGAGGAGAACTCTACTCGGGTCCTGCGCAGACCAGAATGCTCTTCAGTGCGCAAGAGCGGAATCTGCGATTGCAGATTCCGCTCGCGCAAGATCCCTGAAGGCGCCCGCTGCGCGGGCGCTCGCGCGGATTCCGGTCGCTCGGATGCTTTCGAGAGCGCGAGCCGGCGCGTCGCGACGAGCGCGGCTTGGACATCGCTCTACTCCGGGAGGGTGAGTGCGAAGACGCCGCCGCCATTGGTACCGGCGTAGAGCTTCCGTCCGGCAGCGTCGATCGCAAGCACAGTGACTCTTGGCGTCGAGAGTCCTTCACTGAACGGCCGCCACGTCCGACCGCCGTTCTCGCTGAAGTAGACGCCGCTCCGGTCGGTCCCGGCGTAGACCACGCCAGGTTTCGAGGGGTGGATTGCGAGCCCCCACACGCTCTCGGAAGCTAGCCCGCCTAACCGCCAGCGGCGCCCGCCGTCGGTCGTCGTGAAGACGCCTCTCGATTCCATGCAAATTCTGGTCTGATGTGAGATTGCAGCGGCAGCGGCCGCGAAGCGGCGATCCTTGCACGTACAGCCCGGCAGCGTGGCGGTTCGCCGCTTGTCATTCACCGAGGCGTACTCGTCAGGCTTGGCACAGCAGTTCCTGAAGCGGTCGCCAGATGGTTCGAGGGGTCGCCCACGCTAGGGGCGCGCCGTGACGCTAGCCGTTCGCTAGTTCGAGGGTGTTAACACGAACGGGGCAAGTCCACGCACCTGACCACTGCGCTCCGACGAGCGAGCGGGCGAGAAGGGAGCCACAACGAGCCAGCGACTCACAAGTGCAGCTAAGCCAGTCCGTGGGTGTCATTGGGAGAACCTCACCGTCTCGCAACCTAGGCCAATAGAGAGCCGCGAGATGAGGCTCTTGTTCAGCACACGACCGGCGATAGTGAGCGAATCGTTCCCGCAGTTGACCAGTTGGAGATCTCGGCGATCGGGCCCGGCGTGCAGTAGACGGATCAGGAGAGAGTCCTTGAGCGTGCCGTCCGACAGGGTTCGAACCGTGTTGACAACGTAGATCGAATCGCTGCCATTGCCGCCATGGGCCACGAGATCAGTGTCGGACCGAAGCACATCGTTCCCCGACGAGCCGTAGAGGGAATCCATACCGGCGCCCCCTATGAGGGTGTCGTTACCCGGCCCACCATCAAGCTCGTCGCTTCCAGCCCCGCCTTTGAGTGTGTCGTCGCCAGCAAGACCGCAGATCCTGTCATCTGCTGAAGTACCGACCAGCGAGTCGTTCTGTGGCGTACCGCAGATCGTGTTCTGCGGGCTGGCGGGCTCGGCCCCGCCGCACCCCGCAGCCGGGGTGCTAGCCAGAATCGCTGTCAGGAGCACCATCAGGGTGGACGCCGGGATCGCGGGCGACCTGCAGTCCCCGGGTTTCCTTCCCCGACGGAGTGAGAAACTTCGCCGCATGGTCCGAACCTACTGCCCCACTGCGCAGACCGCGGCTGATCGACCGGGAGCGGTCTGAGCGCGACGATCGTCCTCGGCGCGGGTGCGGCAGGCCTAGGCGCTGCCCGCGCGCTTCGGCGCACCGGGCAGAGATTCCACGTTCTCGAGGCTTCGTCCGTCGTCGGAGGACTGGCGCAAACGGATCACGTCGACGGCTTCAACTTCGACCGGGCCGGGCACGTGCTCCACTTCAGTAACCCGCAGCTCCGTGGCGAGTTCGAGCGAGCCGTCCGCTTGGAGGAAATCTCGAGGCGAGCGGCAGTCCTCATAGGGAACGCGCGCGTGCCGTACCCGTTCCAGTACAACCTATGGGCGCTTGGCTCTGGCGCCGTGGTTCGATCGGCGATCAAGGACCTTCGGCGCGCAGCCGCGCGCCCGCGGGCCTCCTCGGGCTCATTCGCGGACGCTCTGCAATCGACGTGGGGGCCGACGCTCGTTTCGGAATTCTTCCGCCCGTACAACGAGAAGCTCTGGGGTCGGGCGCTCGAGGACCTGCCGGCGGACTGTCTCGGTAGATACGTCCCGCGCGTCGATGTCGGGCTGGCCGAACGGGGCGCGTCCCGCCCGGTCGGGTACGCCGGCTACAACGACTCGTTCCTCTATCCCGCCTCGGGACGGTTCGGCGACATCATGGCGGCGCTCGCGTCGCCCGTGCGCCATGCGATTCGACACCGCTGTCGCGTGACCGCCGTCGATCTGTCTCGGCACGAGGTAAGCACTGCGGACGGCGAAACCGTCGGTTACGGGCGGCTGATCAGCACGATCCCGCTCGCTCATCTCGTCGAGCTGGCGGGACTGAACGCGCATGCGCACGACCTCTTCGCAGCCACGGAAGTCGTGAACGTGCGCGTCGGCGTGCGCGGCGTGTCGCGCACCACCCTCCACTGGATCTACGTGCCCGACCCCGAGCTGCCGTTCCACCGGATCGGTTTTCCCGGAAACGTGAACTCGGCGACGTGCCCCGCTGGGTGCGCGAGCCTCTCGATCGAGTACACGATTCCGGCATTCAGCCCCCGCCTCTCCGGCCAGGCGATCGCCTCCACCGCACTCGAGTACGTCTCCCGCCAGCGCTTGGTGGACATCGAGGAGCACCTCATGGTGGACGAATGCCTGATCTCGCCGGCGTACGTGGTCCACCGAGCTCCGGGGCGACGCGAGTTCGGCGAGCTCGCGCGCAACCTCTCCTCTAACGGAGTGCAGCTCGCGGGACGGTTCGGGGCCTGGGACTACATGTCAGTCGAAGACGCGTACGCGTCGGGCATCCGCGCAGCAAGGGTGGAGCGGCGCGCACTGACCGACGGCGTTGCGAGACTCGCCAGCGGCCCGTCAGGCTAGGCATCTATGGCTTCGGCGCTCGTGTTTACGCTTGCCGTGGCGTGCGCGGTTCTCGCGACGATCGGAGCGCGGGCGTTCGCGCAGCGATATAGCGCAGTCGCGAGGCCCGGCCCGATCGTTCCGCAGCACACGCGGCCGGTACCGATGCTCGGCGGCCTGGGCGTGGCCGGCGGCGTGGCCGCATCGATGATCGTCCTCGGAGGGAGAGGTGTGTCGTCTCCGCTCCTCGCCGGCTCGCTGGCCTTCCTGGCGCTTGGCCTGCTCGACGACCTTCGCCCGTTGACGCCTGCACGCAAGCTGCTCGCCCAGGTCGCAGCAGCTTCGGCACCGATCGCGTTTGGGCTGACATTGCCCCTCTCGGGCAGCGAGAGCCTCGACTCCGCGCTGTCTCTGCTCTGGGTCCTCGTCGTCGTGAACGCGGTGAACGTGACGGACGTTTGCGACGGGCTCGCGGTCGGGCTCGCGCTGCTCGCGTTCCTTGGCGTCGCCTTGTTCGCGGAGCCGGCACTCGTGCCGCTCTGTCTCGGTGCCGCGGGGGCGTGTCTCGGAGTCCTGGTCTTCAACGCCCCACCCGCATCCATCTTCCTCGGCGAGACCGGAACCGCGCTCCTCGGCTTCTTGCTCGCCGGTGTGATGATCGAGTCCGTGCGACCGAGCTCGTGGCTCGACCTTACCTCGGCAACGCTTGTCGTGGGCGTGTTCCTGTTCGAGCTCGTCTTCCTTGTCGCCGTGCGCGCACGCAGGGGCATCGCATGGTGGCTCGGAAGCGCCGATCACTTCTCTCTTCGCCTCCAATCCGCTGGCCTGTCGCGTTGGCAGACCGACGGCGTCGCCTGGTGCGTCGGGCTCGCGTTGGCGCTCGCCGCGTACGCGGTTCAGCGGGTCCCGCCTTCCGGGGTGCTGGCAATTGTCGCCACCGTAGTCGGCTTCTTCACCGTGGCCTGGCGCTTACTCCTGCGCTGGGAGCCGCTGGCGTCTCAGCAGGTTCCCGGAGCCTTGTCCCACACTGTTGGGGAGTCGAAGCGAAGGTAATGCACGCGTCCGTCCACTGTCGGCCACGAGACGAGCAGGCAAGGCTCACGCCGGAAACCAGCAGACGCTTCTGCCCCGCGAGCGCGAAGATGAGTGCGCCGATACTGCGCGGCGGAAAACCCGCATCCCACAACGACCTCATCGAGGGCTTCCGCGACCTTGGCGGCAACCTCATGTTCCTCGCGGCCAACAACTTCTACTGGCAGGTCGTGAAGCGCCGCGGCGTCATGACCAAGACCAAGCGGTGGCGCGACCTCGGACGACCGGAGGCGGCGCTGATCGGCGTGCAATACCTCGCTAACGGCAAGGTGCCCCGGCAGCCCTGGATCATCCGAAGGTCTCGCGCCGGCTCCTGGATCTTCGCCGGAACGGGCCTGCGCGAGGGATCACGACTCGGTCTCGGCGGCGTCGAGATCGACAAGACCTCGCGGGCCTCGCCGCGAGGAGTCGAGGTGCTCGCCGAGATTCCGAATCTGTTCGGCCCGGGACTGACGGCGCAAATGACCTACTACGAGACACAGAAACGCGCAAGGGTATTTGCCGCGGGGGCCCTCTACTTCACGCGCCTCGTCCACGTGGACCCGGTCACGTCCCGAATACTCGAGAACCTCTGGGCTCGGCTCGCTTCGGAGTAGTCGAGAAACGCACACACGCCGCCCGTCTGGCAAGACGTTGCTGGTAGGAAGCACCGCGAACACTCATGCGGATCGCCCTCATCGACCCGACCAGCTCTACGCCTCCCTACGACCATGCACTCGCAGCCGCCCTCGCTCGCCGCGGCCACGATGTCCACCTCCTTACGTCGGGATTCCGGTTCGGCGCGCTACCTCCTGCGGTCGGCTTCCGACGCGACGAGCTCCTGTTCCCGCTCACCGAGCTTCTTTTCGCGCGTGCTCCGCGCTCACGGCTTCGCTTTGCGGCGCGAGGAGTCGACTATATCCCCAACGCTGTCAGGCTCCTCAGGCGAGTCCGGTCACTCGAGCCCGACGCGGTCCATGTCCAGTGGCTTCCGCTGCCTCGCAGTGACATCGTCTGGCTGCGTGCGCTTGCGCGTGCTTGGCCGACTCTTTTCACGGCCCACAACATCTTCCCGTCGCGGAGCCGCGACCTCAGGTCTTGGGGCAAAGCGCTCGGGATCGTCGACACGGTGGTCGTCCACTCCCGCAGCGGCGCCGACGCGCTCGCCCAGTTCGGTGCAGACGTTGGGCGCATTGAGGTAGTGACGCACCCGGTCTTCCCACCGATATCGCCTAGAACGACGGTAGCTCGAGACGAATCGATGCTCCTCTTCTTCGGCCTCATCAGAGCCCGGAAGGGCCTCGACGTCCTTATCCGTGCCCTCCCGCGGATCGTCGAGGCAGTACCGACCGCCCGACTCGTCGTCGCAGGTGATCCGATCGACTCTGTCGAGCCGCTCCGCGAACTGGCCGCGACGCTCGGCGTCGCCTCGAAGATTGAGTGGCGGCTCGCATTCCTTCCCGAGAACGAGATCGCCGGCTGGATGTGCCGTGCTTCGCTTGTCGTCCTCCCGTACAGCCGAGGAGCATCTTCCGGCGTCCTCGCCACTGCGCTCGGCTACGGTCGGCCTGTCGTCGTCTCCGACGTCGGCTCGCTCGGAGAGATCGTGCGTGACTTCCACGCTGGCCGCATCATCGCGCCCCATGACGAGCGGTCGGTTGCGTCGGCCTGTGCCGAGCTACTCGCCGATCCTCGTGCGTGGAGCGATGCTGCCGCCGGGGCCGAAGAGGCGGCTCGCGTCCTGACGTGGGACGCCGCCGCAGAGGCGCATGAACGAGCGTACGCGGAGGCGATCGAGACACGGAAGCTGCGGTAGGTTCCGCACGCCTCTTGCACGCCTGCAGGGGGCGGTTCAAGATCGTCAAGGAGCCGACTTTGATCACGACACTGGGCCAGGAGGGCGTCACGTCAGTCGAACGGATCGTCGTGCTCGGCTGCGGAGGGTTCATTGGAAGTCACCTGCTCGACGGGCTCCTTCAGAACCCGGAAGTGACCGTCGACGGGTGGGACGTGTCTGCCGAGAAGATCTTGCATCACCTCGACGATCCGAGGCTCACTCTCCATCTCGAGTCATTTGCCGGTGTCGGCGCTGCGCCATCGCTCGAGCGCGCTATTCACCAGGCGGACGTCGTCATAAACGTCGCCTCGATCTGCAACCCGTCGCAATACAACACGCAACCGATTGGCGTCATTCGCTCAAACTTCTCGGATGTTGCCCCTGTCGTAGAGACGTGCGCCCGTGCAAGCACTTGGCTACTTCACTTCTCGACGAGCGAGGTCTATGGCCGCACGCTCGCCAGCTACGTCACGCCTGGTGTCTACGACGATGACGCTCTATTCGAACTGGACGAAGACTCGACTCCGCTTGTCATGGGAGCTATCCAGAACCAGCGTTGGACGTATGCATGCGCTAAGCAGCTGCTCGAGCGGTTGATCTTTGCGTTCCATCGTGAACATGCGCTGCCCTTCACGATCGTACGACCTCTCAATTACTTCGGATCGCGGATGGACTACATCGACGGTCGCGATGGATCGGGCATTCCTCGAGTCCTGGCCAGCTTCATGGGCGCGCTTCTCGCTGGCGAGCCGATGAAGGTGGTAGACGGCGGCAGCGCCCGTCGAACGATCCTCTCGATTCATGACGCCGTCGAAGCAGTGCTGCTCATGCTTTCGCAACGGACGCAAGCGGAGAACCAGATCTTCAACATCGGGAGTCGAGCGAATGAAGTGTCGATTCTTGAGCTCGCAGACCTGATGCGTCGCACGTACGCCGGGATCATCGGAGATTCCACGTACAACACGCACCCGATCGAATTCGTCAGCGGGGCCGAGCTGTACGGCGACGGGTACGAGGACTGTGATCGCCGGATGCCACGGATTGACAAGGCAGGAGAGCGCCTCGGATGGGTCCCTCGCGTTCCGCTTGCCGAGGTTCTGCTCGATACGTTGACGTACTACCACGAACGCTACGGTGTGGCGCGCGCGTCGGCCTGAGTGGGCTTGGCGCCGGTGCCTCCCGAGTCGAGACGTTTCTCAGGGAACACGAACGCGGATCCTCATCGTGACACTCTTCTTTCCTCCCACGGGAGGCGGCGGTGTCCAGCGGCCGCTCAAGTTCGCCGGCCATCTCGCCCAGCTCGGATTCGAGACGTACGTCGTCGCGCCAGACGACTCGAAGCGGCCAGAGCGCGACGATAGCCTTCCTCTGCCGCCGCAGGTGCGCGTCCTGCGCGCCCGGAACTTCAGTCCGGCGACGCGACTCCTCGGTGTCGAGCTCTACGGGGCAAGTGGTCTGCAACGCCTTGCCGTGCACGCGCGCTTCGGAGTCCGCCGTGCGCTCGCCCCCGATCCGAGTGTCGTGTGGATTCTGACCGCGTTGCCCGTCGTGCTGCGACTCATTCGCAACGCACGCATCGACGTGGTGCTGACGACGTCGCCTCCGCCTTCCGTCAACCTGATCGGAGCTGCGGCGAAGCGGCTGACCGGCGTGCGCTGGGTGGCAGACGTCCGCGACTCGATCGCATTCAACCCACATCGGCGCTGGGATGTTCGGGGTGAGCCCGCCGTCGCCCGTCTCGTCGCAACGTACGCGGATGCAGTGGTCGCCGCCTCGCAGGGCATTGCAGCCGAGATGAAGACACTGGGCGGAGGCGAGAAGGTGGAGGTGATTGAGAGCGGATGCGACTTCGAGGAGTTCGCGGGGCACTCGTACCGCAGGGGCGATTGCCTCCGGATCACCCACACCGGGAACTTCCTGGGGCGCCGCGACCCGCGCCCGTTTCTCGACGCCCTCGCCTCTACGAGCCCCGATGTCGTTGCGCGCTTCGTGGGGAACTTCCGGCAGCGGGATCTCGACTACGCCCATGCGCTCGGCCTTGGGGACCGACTCGAGCTGATCTCGTTCGTCTCGCGACACGACGCGCTTGCACTTCAGCGTGACTCGGATGTCCTTCTGCTGCTCGTGCCGGAGGCGGATGGCCGGGGACGATCGGTGCTCACCGGCAAGCTTTTCGAGTACCTCGCGGCGCGCCGCCCGATCTTGGCGGCCGTTCCCAGGGACGGAGAAGCTGCGGCGCTGATCCGACGAGCGGGGGCGGGCGTCGTCGTCGCGCCGGATGACGTCGAAGGGCTTGCCGCCGCTGTTAGAGGACTACGCGACCGCTGGCTCGAGGGTCCGCTCGACGATGTCGTGCTCCCGTCGGAGCTAGAGGCAACTCTGTCTTACCGCGCGCGCGTCGAGCGGCTGGCCGAGGTCCTCAACGATGTCGCGAGCGTGGCGCCCACCGACGGGCCTCACGGCCGCAGGGGGCGGCACGTTCGATGAAGCGCGAACGGGTCGTGGCCCTCTTCTTCTTGGCGGCGCTGTTCTCCGTGTCGTTCCGAGGTCTTCGGTGGCAGATCGCCGGTCTCTCGCCGCAGCTCGTCGACTTCCTCATCGTGGCCTTCCTGCTGGCCTTCGTCGCGGACGCGATTGCCTCGCGTCGGCACCGTCCGCATCGTGCCGTGACCATCGTGCTCGCCTGCGCCGGAGCGCTCGCCTGCGCATACATCGTCGGCGCCGCAGCGATCGAGACCCGCACAGGGCTCGTGCAACTCGGCAAGGGTCTCAGCTACTTCGTACTGCATTTCGCCTTCCTCGCCGCAGGCGTCAGCTACCTCACCTCGAGGTCGGCACGGTTCTATTGGGTGGCACTCGCGTGCTTCTTGAGCGGGATCGGGACGAATGCCGGGTACGCGGCGCTCCAACTCCTTGCGGCGAAGGCGGGACTGAATCTCGACGCTGCGGTCATCTCGCCGATCACTGGCCGCACCGCGCGGTCGCTCTCATACGGGATGGCGAACGGACCGGACGTGCTTCGCGCCCGTGGCTTGACGCTCGATCCGAACCACCTCGGCGTCATGCTCATCATCCCGGTGCTGGTGCTCACGGCGCTCACGGCGCGGCTACCCGAGCTGCCGTGGCCGCGTGCGCGAGCGGCGCTGCTGGCAGCCCTCGTTCTCGTCCAGGTCGCGACGCTTTCCCGAAGCGCCCTGGTAGGACTCGGCGCAGGAGTGGTCTTCCTCGGCATACACGTTCGACGCGGGCTCCTGACTCGGGCGATTGTCGTCCCGGCGGCAGGCGTTGTCGTCGCCCTTGCGCTCGTCGTCGCCGTCCGCGGGGACTACTTCGCACGTGTCCTCTCGTCGCGGCTCAACATCGACAACCAGGGCAGGCTTCAGCATCTGCACGTGTACGAGCTCGTCGGCCCCGCTCTCTCGGAGCACCCGTTCTTCGGCGTCGGGCTGAACAACTACGCGCTTACGTACGCGCCGCACGTCGACGGTCGGGTCGAGGCGTCCCTGTCGTTCTATGTCCAGTCGCTCGTCGAGACCGGAATCTTCGGAACTGCATTGCTCGTCCTGTTCCTTGCGTACGTCTTCCACGGACTGCACGTGTTGCACCGGATCGCGCGAATCGACGGCGCCCCCGACGCGCTGCAATTTGACGCCCTCGCCTCGGCACTGACGGCCGCTCTCGTCGGCACCGCGGTAGCGAACCTCGGTTACCAGACAATGTCGTTCTCGTACTTCTACGCGTTCCTGATCCTCGCGATCGCCGTCCCGGCCATGGGCGTTCCGGCTCTAAGTGCGCCTGTGCGATCCCGCGGCGAGATCCGGCTCCACGAGCTGGCGACGCCTGCTCCGCGCACGAGCCCGATGCGGCTCGCGCTCTTCGGTAGCGAACGCACGCTCGCCTGGCGGCTGCTTCGGCGCCGGCCCGCGACGCCCGACCGCCACGATCAGCTCACTGCCGAAATGCCCACCGTTCCGGGGCCGGCACCGTGACCCCTTCCAGGAGCACGGCGACGGGCGAGGGACCGCTCCGAATCGACTTCATTGTCGGCATGGCCCGCAGTGGGACGACATGGCTGGGACGCGTCCTGAGTGAGCATCCGGAGCTCGCCGTCTTCGGAGAGACAAGCTTCTGGGGAAACCTCTACGTCCTACCAGGGGCTGACGGCCTCTACGGCGCGCGCGAGCTTCGAAAGGTGCTCGAGATCCAACGGACGCGGGACTGGCGATCCACGACGCGCGACGAGCGCGACATTCTCATGGGCGCGAGCGCGGGCGACTATCGAACCCTCATCGAGCACGCAATCGCCCGAGTCGAGCCTCCTGTCAGCCCGGCAGACGTCTTCCGCGCGATTGCGGACGCGATCGCGGTGAGCGAGGGAAAGCACCATGTGCTCGAGAAGACGCCCCACCACGTCCATTGGCTGCCGCGCATCGCGGCAGCCTTTCCGGACTCGAAGTTCGTCTTGACGGTCCGGGACCCGTATGAGTTCGTCCTGTCGCTGCGACACCTAGGGAACCGGCTCGACGGGAGGATCGAGAGGATCCTCGACCGTCCGTGGAGGCACCCGCTGCTTGCGGCGCTCGCCTGGCGCGGCTACATGAACTCGATCGAAAGGGCTCGCCTCCGCCACGGCGACCGGCTTCTGGTGATTCGAACGAGCGAACTGCGTGAGCGCCCGGCGCTGGTCGTCAATCGGATACAGACGTTCCTCGACGTTCCCGTCCGCGATCTGCCGATCGAGTTGCCGCATGCGAACTCGAGCTTCGCCGGACGACCCAGACCGGAGCCAGGCGGAGATGACATCTTCTGGACTAATCTCGTGGCGCGGTCCGCAATGAGGATGAACGGTTACTCGCCTCGAAGAATCCCGTTCGAGCCAGCGCGACTGTTCGCCTCCGTACTCCTTCTCCCTCTCAGCGTCAGCATCAGCGCCGTGCGCCTCCCGCGCAAGGCAAAGATCTCATTCCGCGAGTACCTGTCGGTGTGGCTCAGCCGCTGAAGCTTCTCCACCATTTGTCGCCGTGACGGCTTCGAACTCATCCGGCCCTGTCCAGGGGTCGAGAGCTTCCGTCACTGACCTTCCCGAAAAAGCGTCTCGCGAGGGGCTTCTGCGAGCCCTGTTCGGGAAGTAGCGGTATGCCGAGGTCGACGTCCCTTACATCTTCGGTCCCTGGAGTCCGTGGTTTGCCGATATCGCGTGGGATCGAACATGGGTGATCATCGACAAACGGGAGCCGTGTCTCGCTTCTTGTAGTGACCGACACGACTGAGTAGCCAGGCTGCGGTCGAGGAAGCTCGGGCCAGCCCACCGAGCATCGACGAGCGCACCCCGGTCGAGCTCATCGCGCCGACAGGAGGCTCCCCGGACTAGCGCGGACTCCGGGCTGAAGGCTTCCGCTTCGCGGCCGCTGCCGCTCCGTCTTACATCAAGCCTTCGAGCCCAGCGCGAGAATGCGCCCGTG
>Ga0247727_10017918_pt1 | contig 11211 bp, 7 predicted proteins | sample WisWelCaveWW1625_FD_202498 | JGI IMG/M metagenome (GOLD analysis project Ga0247727, IMG submission 202498) | Biofilm microbial communities from Wishing Well Cave, Virginia, United States - WW16-25 | ecosystem: Environmental > Aquatic > Deep subsurface > Groundwater > Cave microbial mat | place...
GCCGGTTCGGGTCCTGCAGGCCCGCCCGCGCCCGCCGCACGGCCGTAGACACCGCTTCGACGGCCTCCTGCTGGCCGACCACGCGTTTGCCGAGCTGCTCCTCCATCCGCAACAGCTTCTCGCGCTCTCCCTCGAGCATGCGCTCCACGGGAATGCCGGTCCAGCGCGCAACGATCTGCGCGATGTGGTCGGGCGTGACGGTCTCCTCCGTCAGGCTGGCAGCGTCGCCCATGCTTTCCACCGCACCGAGTTCACCCTCCAGGCGCGGGATCTCCAGGTTCTTCAATTCGCCGGCGCGCTGGAACTCGCCGCGGCGGACGGCTTGCGCGAGTTCGTGGCGCGCTTTGTCGAGCTTGACCTTGATCTCGGCCGCTTTTCCGAGCTTGTCCTTCTCCTGTTGCCAGCGCGACGTGATGGCCTGCGACTGCTCCTCCAGGCCAGCCAGCTCCTTCTGCAGGCGCTCGAGGCGGTCCTTCGACGCCGCGTCGGTCTCCTTCTTCAAGGCCTCGGCCTCGATCTTGAGGCGAACGATCTCGCGATCGACGTTGTCGAGCTCCTCGGGCTTCGAATCGATTTGCATGCGCAGCCGCGAGGCCGCCTCGTCGACGAGGTCGATGGCCTTGTCCGGGAGGAAGCGGTCGGAAATGTAGCGGTTGGAGAGCGTCGCGGCGGCCACCAGCGCCGAATCCGAAATGCGCACTTTGTGGTGCTGCTCGTACTTCTCCTTGAGCCCGCGCAGGATCGAAATGGTGTCCTCGACCGTCGGCTCGGAGACGAAGACGGGCTGGAAACGCCGGGCGAGCGCGGCATCCTTCTCGATGTGCTTGCGGTACTCGTCGAGCGTCGTGGCGCCAACGCAGTGCAGCTCGCCCCGCGCTAGGGCCGGCTTCAGGAGATTGCCGGCATCCATGGCGCCTTCGGCCTTGCCGGCACCGACGATGGTGTGCAGCTCGTCGATGAAGACGATGATGCGGCCGCCCTCGGCCTGCACCTCGGAGAGCACGGCTTTCAGCCGCTCCTCGAACTCTCCGCGGTACTTGGCGCCGGCAATCAGCGCGCCCATGTCGAGCGCCAGAAGCCTCTTGTCCTTGAGGCTTTCCGGCACATCCCCCTTGACGATGCGCTGAGCCAGTCCTTCGGCGATGGCCGTCTTGCCGACGCCCGGGTCGCCGATCAGCACGGGATTGTTCTTGGTTCGCCGGGACAGCACCTGGATCGTGCGCCGGATCTCCTCATCGCGACCGATGACGGGGTCGACCTTGCCCTCGGCAGCCGCCGCCGTGAGGTCGCGCGCGTAGCGCTTGAGGGCGTCGTAGCCCTGCTCGGCGGAAGCGCTGTCGGCGGTGCGGCCCTTGCGCAGGTCGTTGATGGCCCGGTTGAGCGTGGTCGGATTGACGCCCGCCTCGTTGAGGGCTCGACCGGCTTCGGTGGAAGGCTCCATGACCAGCGCCAGCAACAGGCGCTCGACGGTCACGAACTTGTCACCGGCTTTGTCGGCGAGCTTCTCGGCTGTGTCGAACGCCCGTGCCAGCTCCGGTGCGAGGTAGACTTGGCCGGCGCCGCCGCCGGAAACCTTTGGGCGCTTCGCCAGCGTCCGCTCTGCGGCCGCCCGTGCATCACTCGGCCGCCCTCCGGCACGCTGAATAATCCGGGCCGCCAGGCCCTCAGGGTCATCGATCAGGACCTTCAGCAGGTGATCGGGGCCGAACTGCTGATGGCCCTCGCGCAAGGCCAGGCTCTGCGCAGCCTGCACGAAGCCCCTCGCGCGGTCGGTATACTTGTCGAAGTTCATGCATCCCTCCTCGGCACGGCGGTCTCGCCCCAACTGGGCGCGACCGCCGCCGTCGTTCTGACAGGATTCGATCTCTCGATTCGGCGAGCGACCCAGATTGCGCGTCCGCAGGCAAATCTCACGCAGATATAGGATGGTCGCACAGCACCAAAAAGACCGTGTAGACTATCAACCGGATGCAAAAAACCATGAGATTGCGGATGCAGACTCCCGAGGGCCTATCTGCGCACGTGAGTGCCCTGTATCGCTATCCCGTCAAGGGATTGACGCCGGAACGGCTCGAAAGCGTGTCGCTTGCACCGGGCCAGACCCTGCCCTTCGACCGCGCCTACGCCATCGAGAACGGCCCCGGCCGCTTCGACGCCAACGCGCCACGGCATCTGCCCAAGATCAACTTCCTGATGCTCATGCGCGACGAACGGCTGGCAACGCTGCGAAGCGAGTTCGACGATCGGACAGAGACGCTCACCATCGCCCGCGACGGCAAACCGGTGGTGCGCGGACAGCTGAATACGCCGCTTGGCCGGCAACTCATCGAGCAGTTCATTGCCGCCTACATGAAATCGGAGCTGCGCGGAGCGCCAAAGATCGTGCTTGCGCCGGGCCACAGCTTCTCCGATGTGGCCACGAAATGTGTGCACATCGTCAACTTGGCAAGCGTACGCGAACTGAGCCGCGTCATGGGCCGCCAGGTCGATCCGCTGCGCTTCCGCGCCAACCTCTATCTGGACGGATTGGCGCCATGGGTCGAGTTCGACTGGCTGGACAAGCCGATCGAAATCGGCCCGACAAGGTTGCAGGTGTTTGCACGTACCCAGCGTTGCGAAGCAACCAACGTCGACCCTGGAACCGGCGCCCGCAACACGGCGATCCCGGCGGAGCTGATGCGCGCCTGGGGACACCAGGATTTCGGCATCTATGCCAAGGTTACGACAGGCGGAGTCGTTGCCGCAGGTGCCACCCTCGTCTGGCGCTGACCATGCCGCCCCAGCGCAGCGCGGTAGCGTGCCCTTCCCCCAACTCGCCGCTCTAGATTCAAATGATAGAGCAGGATTCACGCAAACGATGGAAGCGCATCAGCGCTTCCATCTCATGCGATCCTGCTCTAGTCGCGAGGCGGCTCGTTCTTGCCGGGTTCGCCGTTGTCGCTGCGTGCCCGTCGCACGGGACGGCGCAGGAACTCCGGCTGCTCGTGCGGCTGCTGGAAGCGGTCCCGGCGCCGAGGCTCGCCGCCGTCGGGTTCCTGCTGCTCCGGGGCGCGATCTTGCGGCTCAGGCCGCGTGTCAGCCTGACGATCCGGGCGCTCGCCGCGGTCGCCGTAGCGGGGCCGATTCTGATCGCGGCGGAACGGCCGATCCTGGCGGCCGTGCTCTCCGCCCTGTGGCCGCGCCGACTGGTGCGCGGACGCTTGTGGCGGCACGGGTAATCCCTCTTCGGCCGTCACGTCGGGGCTGTGTTCTTCGCCGAAATCATCGAGGCCTTCACCGATGTCGCCCGGAACGCGCAGGCGGTGGCCACCGCCGTTCACGGCGTCGCCCGGCTGATTGAGCTGCTCGCGGTAGGCCATGATGATGCGGCTATAGTGCTCGGCGTGCTGCAGATAATTCTCTGCCAGCACCGGATCGCCGGTCGATTGGGCGTCACGCGCCAGGGCAATGTACTTCTCGGCGATGTGTGAAGGTGTGCCGCGGATTTTCACGTCCGGGCCGTTGGATTCGAAGCTGCGCACAAGCGGGTTGTGGTGGCCTTTGCGATTGTTGTTCCGACCACGCCCGCGGCGGTTCTGTTGTCCTTGCCTCACTGACTTAAGGGCTCCCGTCTTACTTGAACCTCTGTTCTCCATCCGCAGCGAGGCGGATGGTCTTGCTCACTGCGCAAGTTCGACACCGCCGGGCAAATTCGTTGCTCGCTCACGAGCTGAGCGTGCGGCCACAGCGGCGATAATGGCTTCGACCTCTTTCCGTGCCCTGACCCCAACGCGCAGCCACAGCTGCTTTGGCCCGGCAAGTCACGCCATCAATGCATCTCTTGGGCGGCTAGTGGTGCTGACGATACGTCGCCTTGTTGCGAGCAATCCAACCTGCTGCGCATCGCTCCAAGCATCCAATCCCTCGCTTGTAACCGTTCGAGGGCCAGACGCATGGTCGATTCCACTGGCCTCAGCCTATCCCGGCCACAGACAAAATCCAAGGGCTTTCTACGCATACGCTCCGGCCCGTGTTTTCACTGCAACACAGCGTCGCTTTCCTGCGACATCCCGGCGGACACGGTTTCCGGCCGGGTCCACGTTGCGGGAAAGGAGCGACAAGACCGCATCTGCTTGGTCGAAGCCGACTTCCAGGACGGCCCAACCATTCCGAACAACGCTTGGAATCCTCGGCGCCAGCCGACGGTACAGCGCCAGCCCGTCTGCGCCTCCATTGAGCGAAACGAAGGGATCGAAATTGCAAACCTCAGGATCAAGGTGCGCGATTTCGCCTGTGCGCACATAGGGAGGATTGGCAACCATCATGTGGAATGGGCCTGAGACGGTTTCAAGGGCGTCCGCCCTGAGCCAGGATGCGCGTTGCGTCACACCCAGCCGGCCTGCATTCGCGCGCGCTACGGCAAGCGCTGCCGCACTGATGTCGGTTCCCGTGCCGCGGGCATTGCCCAGTTCGCAAAGAAGCGTCAGCAATAGGCAGCCGGAGCCGGTGCCGACGTCGAGGATGCGCGGCCGCTCCCATCCTTCCTCGCGTGCAATCTCGAGCGCGGCCTCAATCAGCGTCTCGCTTTCTGGCCGGGGGTCGAGCGTGGCGGGGGAGATGCCAAACGACCGGCCGTAGAAATCGCGCCAACCGAGGATGCGCGACACCGGCTCGCGGTTGGCGCGCCGCGCGACGTAGCTGCAGAGGGTTTCGAGCTGGGCCCCGGTCAGGACCCGCCCGGGCTCGCTCAACATGGCCGCCGGCAGCGCGCCGAGCACCGCAGCCATGAGCCGGCGCACATCGCCGCCTGCACCCTCGATGCCGGTGCGGGCGAGTACAGCCGTCCATCCTCGCAAGGCAGAGCCAACCGTGTGCGGCTCACCGCCCAGGCTCAAATCAAGGTCTCGCATTTTCGCTCATGGCTGCCAGCTCGCCGGCTTGGTTGTCGGCGATGAGCGCGTCGATCAGCCCGTCAAGCGCGGTCCCTTCCAGAACCTCGTCCAGCTTGTGCAGCGTCAGGCCGATGCGGTGGTCGGTCACGCGTCCTTGCGGATAATTGTAGGTGCGAACGCGCTGCGAGCGGTCGCCCGAGCCGACCTGGTTGCGCCGCTGGGCCGCGCGGGCATCGGCCGCCCTGTCCCGTTCCATCTCAAAGAGCCGCGAACGCAGCACCTGCATGGCCAGACGCCGGTTCTGGTGTTGCGACTTCTCGGCCGAGACAACGATGATCCCGGTCGGGATGTGCGTAATGCGCACCGCTGAATCCGTCTTGTTGACGTGCTGGCCGCCAGCTCCGCCGGCACGCATGGTGTCGATGCGGATCTCCTCGGGCTTGATGTCGACCTCGATGTCTTCCGCCTCCGGGAGCACGGCAACCGTCGCTGCCGAGGTGTGAATGCGCCCGCCGGCCTCGGTGACCGGAATGCGTTGCACGCGATGCACGCCTGACTCGTACTTGAGCCGCGCAAACACTCCCCTGCCGGAAATCGCGGCGATGATCTCCTTGTAGCCGCCCAGATCGCTCTCCGACACGCTGATAACCTCGGTCTTCCAGCCGTGCTGCTCGGCATAGCGGCTGTACATGCGAAAGAGATCGGCGGCGAAGAGCGCCGCCTCGTGTCCGCCGGTGCCGGCGCGCACCTCCAGGATGGCACTTTTTTCGTCGGCAGCGTCCTTAGGGAGAAGTTGCACGCGCAGCTTTTCGTGCGTCTGGGCCAGACGCACGCCCACTTGGTCGAATTCCTCTCGGGCCAGGTCCTTGAGGTCCGATTCCGCCGAAGGATCGTGCATGAGGTGCAGGAGATCCTTCCGCTCGTCCTCCAGCCTGCGCAGCTGACGGATCGTTTCGACGACGGGACTTAGGTCCGCGAACTCCTTCGTGAGTTGGGCATAGGTGCCGGGGCTCACGCCGCGATTGAGCTCAGCCTGGATCTCCTCCCAGCGTTGCACAAGCCTGTCGAGTTTTTCCAGCGGTAGGGCAATCATCGGCAAACATGCCTGGAGTCGAGCCTACGTGCAGTCGGCGCCGGGAAGCAATTCTACTGGGGCTTTGACGGCAATCTGTCGACTTTTCGCAACCGCGGGTCGCCAACGTCGATCCACCTGAAGCCATCGTGGCGCGGCGCCGAGTATAGCACCAAATTATCCAACCCGGTGCGTGCAAGGTGCGTCAAGGGGGTGGGTAGCTGGGAGATCGCTCGGTAGAACGGTGCTGGCGCCGTAGTTGCGAAGTATGAGAGCGCCGCAACGAGGACAGGTGGGGCGGCCAGGACCAGCATCCTGCGGAGGCCGCGGCGTCGCCGTGCGACGTGAGCCCGCGGACGATCCTTGCGCAGGGCCGGCGGGCCCGGTGGGCGGGTCGGCTGGTCCTCGTCGTTGCCACCCGCCCGCAGCACCTGCTGGATTCGCCATAACAGCGGCTCTGGGTCCAGCCGCAGGAGCTCGCAATAGCCGCGAACGATCCGGACGGTCTCGCGCCAGTGCGGCAGGGCAAAGACCGCGCCCATCTCGAGGTCTTCGATTGTTGCCGGCGTCGTCGCAAGACGCCTCGCGACGGCTTCCCGGGAGAGCCGGGTCGCCGCACGCATGTTGCGGAAGATATGGCCTATCTGGGGGTCTCGACCGGGCGCGGAGGCCAAGACATTGCTACCGGCACGCGGCGACGGCCCCTGCGCGCGGGCATCTCGCGACCCAGCCGCCGGTTGCCTCACACGCATGACAAATGCAGGCTGCCCCCTCGTATTACTTCTCTAGCAAACTCGTGACACTGTCAAAACAGGCATCTTCGGCGCCAGCGAGGCCGGAATCAGATTTCCACGCCTTGTTCTTCGGCGAACCGCTTCAGACGGCCGCGCAAACTGCCCTCGCTGCTGTCGATGTTCGCTTGCAGCCAGCGCTCCAGCGTGCCCGCGTCGAGGCTGAGCACCATGGATTTGACCGGCCCGATCGAGGCCGGAGCCATGGAAATGGAGCGGAACCCCAGGCCGATCAGCGCCATGGCCTCGAGTGGGCGCCCCGCCATCTCGCCGCACAGGCCGCACGGACGATTGTGACGTTTGGCCGCGCTGACGATGCCGGCAAGGGCCCTAAGCGGGGCTGCCGCCAGCGGGTCGTATCTGCCGGCAACGCGCGTGTTGTTGCGATCGGCGGCAAAGAGAAACTGCATCAGGTCGTTGCTTCCGACCGAGACAAAGTCGACCCGCGGCAGGAGCGCATCGAGCTCAAAGAGAAGCGAGGGTACTTCAATCATGACGCCAAGCCGCACCTCGGTGGGGCCGGCAAGATCGCGCCGCTTCATGAGCTCAACCTCGCGGTCGATGAGTGCGTGCGCCACGTCAACCTCACCGACGGTCGTCACCATCGGCAGCAACAGCCGTAGCGGCTGGCCGGAAGCGGCTCGCAGCAGAGCGCGCACCTGCGTGCGCAACAGCCCGGGACGGTCCAACGAGAGCCGGATGGCGCGCCAGCCGAGCGCCGGGTTCTCCTCAGCGGGCTGGCGCAGGTATGGCAGCACCTTGTCGCCGCCGACGTCGAGCGTGCGGAACACCACCGGCTTGCTGCCCGCCTCCTGCAGGATCGCACGGTACATCTGGGTCTGCCGCTCCAGGCGAGGCAGCGTCGCCGAGACCATGAACTGCAGCTCGGTGCGGAACAAGCCAATCCCGTCGGCGCCCGCCTCCGCCAGATGCGGAACGTCCATCTCCAGTCCCGCATTGATGTGCAGCTCGACGCGCTGGCCGTCCCTGGAGACGGCTGGCCGATCGCGCAGGGCGCGGTACTTGCGCTGGCGCCGCGCGCGGAAACGGGCCTTGTCGCCGTAGGCGGTGATCACCTCCGTGGTCGGGCGAATGTGGACCTCGCCGCTCTCGGCATCGACGATGATGGGGTTGCCTTGGTCCACGCGCTCCATCACGCCGCGTGCGTCGCCGATTGCGGGTATGCCGAGCGCCCGGGCGACGATCGCGACGTGGCTCTGCCGCCCCGACTCTTCCAACACCAACCCGCGCAGGCGCAAACGGTCGTAGTCCAGGAGATCGGCCGGGCCCATGCTGCGGGCAACGAGCACCGCGTCGTGAGGGAGGTTGGCGGTCGACCCGTGCACCCGAGGGCTGCCGGAAAGAACGCGCAGCAGCCGGTCGGAGAGCGCATCAAGGTCCTTGAGCCGCTCGCGCCAAAACGCGTCAGCCTGCCGCAGCATGCGTGAGCGGGTATCGTTCTGTACCCGCTCGACCGCGGCTTCGGCCGTCATGCCACGCCCGATCGCTTCCTTCATGCGCCTGAGCCAGCCGCGATCGTGGGCGAACATGCGGTAGGCTTCGAGCACGTCACGATGCTCGCCGGTCGAGCTGAGCTCGCCCTGCTCGAGCATCTCGTCGATCGAGGCTTGCATCTCCGCGACGGCGGCATCGAGCCGGCGCGACTCCGCGTCGGGGTCTTTCGCCTCGATCTCGGTGACCACCACGCGCGCATCGTGCAGCACGGCGTGGCCGAGCGCCAGCCCTTCGGAGAGGGGCTGGCCGCGCACCACATGGCCGACGGCGCGGCTGAACTGAGCTCCCGTGTTGACCCCGGCAACTGCGCCGGTCACGAGGTGCTCAGCCAGCACCATCGCTGTGGTCTGCAGCACCTCGACGTCCTCGTCGGAGTACTCCTTCTGCGTCCTGTTCTGGATGGTGAGGACGCCCAGCACCTCTCCGCCGCGCAGGATCGGTACCGCCAGGAAGGAGTGGAAGATTTCCTCGCCCGTCTCGGGCCGGTACGAGAAGGCCGGGTGATTCTGCGCGTCGGGCTCGTTGATGGGCACGGCAAGCTCGGCACAGCGCCCAACCAGACCTTCTCCGCGTTTCAGGAGCGTGTTGTGCACGGCGCCGGGATTGAGCCCTTCGGTGGCGAACAGTTCAAGCGAGCCGTCCTGTCGCTTGAGGTAGATGGAGGAGACCTCGGCGACCATCAGGCCGGCAATCTGGCGCACGATCTTGTCGAGCCTGGATTGGCCGTCGGAGGTGGGCTCGGCCATGATCTCCCGCAGCCGGCGCATGATGACGCGCAGCGCCGGCTCGCTCGGAGGGATCCTGGTGTCCCCGCCTTTCTTCTGCATCACACGACGCCGCCGCTTCGACGATTGGCTCGACCGAGGTGCATGCACCCGCCGGCTGCCGTCGCCGACGCAAGCGCCTCCGCAAGTACGCGACCCCGCCGACCTCCTCCAGCGCGGGCCGCCGCCAGGAATCCATGAAATCAGTCTTTGCCCAGCTCGTACAGGGTGTGCAGCGTGCGCACCGCAAGCTCGGCATAGACCGCATCGATCAACACGCTGATCTTTATCTCCGAGGTGGAGATGGCGAGAATGTTGATGCCCCTCTCACCCAGGGCTTTGAACATTTGCGCCGCAACGCCGGCATGGCTGCGCATGCCGATGCCGATCACGGAAACCTTGGCCACGTCGCTGGAGCTCTTGATGTCGAAGGCGCCGATCTGCTTCTTGACGGACTGCAGCACCTCGAGCGCTCGTTCAAGCTCGGTCTCCTGCACCGTAAAGGTAATGTCGGTGGATTTGCCGTCGGCGGACAGGTTCTGCACGATCATATCGACATTGATGTTGGCCGCCGCCAGCGGACCGAAGATGCTGGCCGCCACGCCGGGCTTGTCGGCGATCTTGAGTAGGGTGATCTTCGCCTCGTCCTTGGCGTAGGCGATACCGCTGACGACCCTCTGCTCCACGATCTCATCCTCGTCGCAAATGATGGTGCCGGCTTGGTCCCAGGTGCCGGACTGAACGGGCCGCAGCGCGTCGGGTGCAACGAAGCTCGACAGCACGCGCAGGCGCATCCTGTGTACCATGGCCAGCTCGACCGATCGCGTCTGCAGGACCTTGGAGCCCTGCGACGCCATTTCGAGCATCTCCTCGTAAGAGACCTTGTGCAGCCGGCTGGCCCTGGGGACGATGCGCGGGTCGGCGGTGTAGACGCCGTCGACGTCGGTATAGATATCGCACAAGTCCGCCTTCACGGCGGCGGCAACCGCCACCGCGCTGGTATCCGAGCCGCCCCGACCCAGGGTCGAGATGCGGTTGCGGTCCGGCTCGATGCCCTGGAAGCCGGTGATGACGGCCACTTCGCCCTGCTCGAGGCGGGCGCGCACTTTGTCACCAGGAATATCACGGATGCGCGCTGCCCCGTGGGCATTGTCGGTGACAACCGGAATCTGCCACCCCTGCCAGGAGCGGGCCTGAACGCCGAGCGACTGCAGGATGATGGCGAGCAGCCCGGCCGTCACCTGCTCCCCGGTGGCTACGACCGCGTCGTATTCGCGCGCGTCGTGCAGCGGCGAGGCCTCCCGCACCCAGGCCACCAGCTGGTTGGTCATTCCGGCCATGGCGGAGACGACGACCGCCACCTTGTTGCCGGCGTCGACCTCGCGCTTGACGTGGTGCGCAACATTGCGAATGCGCTCCACGCTGGCCACCGACGTGCCGCCAAACTTCATGACGACGAAGGACATTCGACCCGCCCGCGGCCCGATGGCCCTGACTGCGCTTTGGCAAAGACCCCGCCGCGACGGCTTGAGGCGGCGGCTTGCGGCCGCGTACTCATAGCCAGTAGGCCGTGCCTTCGCAACACGCGTCTCCCGTCGCCTTGACAGAAAAGCGTCGCAAAGCGCCAATGCCCGCATGAACACGCGCGACCACGGTGCGGCAACCCTCGACCCGGCGGAGGTTGCTCGCTTCACGCGGTTTGCCTCGGAATGGTGGGATGCCAACGGAAAATTCCGCACCCTGCATCTGATCGGGCCGGCCCGCCTGACGTTTCTGCGCGATGAGATGGTCCGGCATTTTGGCAGGACGGGCGGCAGTCCGCGGCCGCTCGATGGGCTGGCGATCCTCGACATAGGCTGCGGCGGCGGGCTCGTTTGCGAGCCGCTGGCGCGGCTCGGCGCAAACGTGACGGGCATCGACCCGGCGGCAGACAACGTCGAGGCCGCGCGGCGCCATGCTGGGGGCCAGGGGCTCGCCGTCGACTATCGAGCCGCGCGGGCCGAGGACCTGGTGGCAGAAGGGCGCTCCTTCGACGCGGTCGTGTGCCTGGAGGTGGTGGAGCACGTGCCCGATGCCGGAGCTTTCCTGCAGACGTGCGCAGCGCTGGTGCGGCCGGGTGGCCTGATGCTGCTCTCGACCATCAACCGCACGCTCAAGGCCTACCTGTTGGCGATCGTTGGCGCCGAGTACGTACTGCG
>Ga0247727_10017919_pt1 | contig 11210 bp, 8 predicted proteins | sample WisWelCaveWW1625_FD_202498 | JGI IMG/M metagenome (GOLD analysis project Ga0247727, IMG submission 202498) | Biofilm microbial communities from Wishing Well Cave, Virginia, United States - WW16-25 | ecosystem: Environmental > Aquatic > Deep subsurface > Groundwater > Cave microbial mat | place...
ATGACGACCGCCGCCGACGAACACCTCGCCGCCCGCCGTATCCTGGCCGTCACCGAACAGGAACTGCAACGGATCATCCTCGACATCCACGACGGGCCGGTGCAGAAACTCTTTGCCGCCCTGTCGCAGGTCACCCTCCTCCAGTCGCGCCTCGATCACGGGGAAGCCGTCGATGCCGAGGCGTGGGCGGCTACCCTCAACCGAGTTTCCGGCCTCCTCGAAAGCTCCCTGGCCGAGATCAAAACCTCTCTCGGCACGTTTCGCCCTCCCGAGTTTGCCCGCCGTAATTTACTCTCCGTCCTCGAAGGTCTCATTCTCCAACATGAAGAATTCACCGACTGCCGGGTAGATTTTGAATCGCAAGGTGAGATTCCCCCCGTTGCCTTGTCGGTAAAGATCGCTCTATATCGTATTCTACAAGAAGCCCTCTCCAATGCTTACCGCCACGCTCACGTGCAGTCGGTCGGGGTGCGACTCTCAACGCGAGCTGGGTTGGTGCGTTTGGAAGTGGTTGACAATGGGCCGGGCTTCACGCCGCCGCCGCTCGTCGGGCCGGAGGCCACTGAGCGGGCCGAGCATATCGGCCTGCGTGGGATGCGGGAACGGGTGGCTCTGGTCGGCGGCCTTTTGACAATCGAGTCCGCGCCCGGGGCCGGGACGCACATTGTCGTAGAGGTGCCGGCCGATGACGAATGACCGCCTCCGCGTTGTCCTCGCCGACGATCACCAGCTTGTCCTCGAAGGCTTGCGCGGCCTGCTCTCGGCGGAGCCGGACATAGAAATCGTCGCCACCGTCACCGACGGCAATACCTTGTTGGCCGCTCTTGAACACTACCAACCCGACGTGGCGGTGATGGATCTGCAAATGCCCGTCCTCGACGGCGCTTCCTGTCTGGCCGAAATCCGCCGCCGCAACCTGCCAGTGCGGGTGCTGGTGTTGACGGCGTTCAGCGATGGCGAATCGATTCAGGCGGCGCTGGAGGGCGGCGCCGATGGCTTTGCCCTTAAAACCGCGCCGCCGCGCCAAACGATTGAAGCCATCCGTCAGGTCGGGCACGGCAACATGGTCTTCCCGCCCGCCGCCCGCAAATGGTTGCAGGGTCATCGCCAGACTCAGGACTCTACTCCCGACCTTTCCGCGCGTGAATGGGAAGTGCTGGAATTGGCGGCCAAGGGATTGAGTAATCCACAAATCGCCGAGACACTCAGCGTCTCCGAAAACACCGTCAAGTTTCACTTGCAAAACATTTTTCAGAAATTGGGTGTGAATAATCGCACCGAGGCCGCCGGTTTCTACTTTCGTGTGCGCCGGGTGCCTTCGAATGATTGAGCGAGTGACAGCCCATGCCCGCCACCGATCCTCGCCGCGACAACCTGCCCGTGCCGCTGAGCGTCTTCATCGGTCGTGAACGCGCGATCGCTGAAGTCAAACAAAAGCTGTCCACCGAGCGCCTGTTGACGCTGATCGGCCCCGGCGGCAGTGGCAAGACCCGGTTGGCCCTCCAGGTCGCGGGAGAACTGCTGGCAGAGTTCGCCGAAGGTGTGTGGCTGACGGAGTTCGCGCCGCTGGCCGACCCGGCGCTTGTCTCACAAGCCGTCGCTTCCGCCCTGGGCGTGCGCGAACAGCCGGGGCGCGCGCTCGTTGACACGCTCGCCGATCATCTTCGACCGCGCCCTATCCTGTTGGTGTTCGACAACTGTGAACATCTCGTAGCCGCCTGCGCCCAACTTGCCCAGACTCTGCTGCAAGCCGGCCCCGACTTGCACATCCTCGCTACCAGCCGCGAGCCGTTAGGCGTTCCCGGTGAAGCGGTCTGGGTCGTGCCGCCGCTCTCCCTGCCCGATCCACAGCCCTGGCGCGATCCCGCCAGCGGCCAAGGCGCTCTCCCAACTTATCAACAATCCGAAGCTGTTCGATTGTTTGTCGCGCGCGCTGTCAGCGCCTCACCGTCTTTTTCGTTGACGGTGGAAAACGGGGCCTGGGTGGCCAATGTTTGCCACCGCCTGGATGGGATGCCGCTGGCCATCGAACTGGCGGCGGCGCGGGTGAGGGCGTTGTCGGTTCAGCAGATCGCCGAGCGGCTTGACGATCGTTTTCATTTGTTGACAAGTGGTAGCCGCACCGCTCCGCCCCGGCATCAAACTTTGGAGGCGACACTGGATTGGAGTTACGCCCTGCTTTCAGAGCCGGAGCGAAAAGTGTTGCAACGGCTCTCGGTCTTTGCCGGCGGCTGCGCTTTGGAGGCCGCCGAGGCCGTGTGCGCGGGTGAAGGAGTCGAAACAGGTACAACGCTGGATGTGTTATCACATCTGGTGGACAAATCGCTGGTGGTGGTGGGCAAGGCTGATGGCGAGACGCGTTATCGCCTGTTGGAGACCATTCGGCAGTATGCGTTAGAAAAGCTAAATGTGTCTGGCGAGGTTGATGGAACACGCGACCGGCACCTCGACTATTTCGTTCGCTGGGCAGAAAAGGCGCCGCCCCACTTGATGGGCTCGGAGGAGCTCATCTGGTTGAATCGATTTGAGGTTGAGCACGACAACTTGCGGGCGGCGCTGAAACTAAATCTGGCATCTGCGAACAAGGCCGAGTTGGGCCTGCGGTTGGCTGGAGCCTGTGGACGTTTCTGGCGGTTGCGGGGCTATTTCCGTGAGGGGCGGTCGCATCTATCTGCTGCACTCTCGCAGGCAAAGGCTGACTCGCCAACAGCGGCGCGCGCGCATGCGCTTTACCGGGCCGGGGTGCTGGCCTACTTGCAGAGCGACTACCCGGCGGCCCGGTCCCTTCACGAAGAAAGTCTGGCCATCTGGCGAAAACTGGGCGAGGTCGGCAGGACAGGCGTGGCCGAGGCGCTCGAAATGCTGGGGGAGGTGGCGACGGAGGAAGGCGATTACCCGACCGCTCTCAAGCTGTTCGAAGAGGCTTTGGCAATTTTCAAGACGCTAAAGGACACTCGCGGTGTGAGTGATGTGCTCATGCAGCTCGGCTGGGCGGCCATGCGCACAGGCGATTACGAGCGGGCGGCGGCCCGATTGGAGGAATTTCTGGGCCTATCGCGGGAGGTAAGCGACCCGACGATGCTCGCTTTCGCCCTGGCGGGCCTCGGAGAGTTGGCTGTGCGTCAAGAGCAGTACGAACGCGCGACCCAACTGTTGGACGAAAGCCTGGCATTGCAACGGGAAATCGGCAGCAAATGGGATATTGGAGCCGTGCTTGGATCGCTGGGGTGGGTGGCCTTGCGCCAGCGCGATTTCAAACGGATGCTGGTGTTACTGCGCGCGAGCCTCACTGCGCGAATGGAAATCGGCGACCGGGGCGGCATCGCCTGGTGCCTGGAAAAGTTGGCTGAGGCGGCCAGCCTCCAAAATCAACCGGAGCGGGCCGTGCGAGTGTTTGGAGCGGCGGCAGCCCTGCGCGCCCCGGTGAACTCGGTGATCGATCCGGCTGACCAACCTGACTACGACCGCATTATGACGGACCTCCGTGCCATGCTCGGTGAAGCAGCATTTGCCGCGACGTGGGCCGAAGGCAGCGTCATGACCCTGGAGGGAGCTGTTGATCACGCATTGGCTGAACCGGAAATACCCGCCGATGTCGTGCCTGTTCAAGCTCCGAAAGAAAAATATGGCGGTCTGACAGCGCGCGAACGCGAGGTGGCCACCCTCATTGCGCAAGGCAAATCTAACCGAGAGATCGCGGAGGCAATGACAGTTGGGGTGAAGACGGTCGAAACGTATGTGACGCGCATCCTCAACAAGCTGGGCTTCGACTCGCGGGTGCAGATTGCGGTGTGGGCGAAGGATAAAGCCCTCATCTAACCATTGGCTATGGAACTCCTCGAGCGCGATGCTCCTTTGCGCGAACTTGAGACGGCTCTGAAAGACGCCACCACAGGGGAAGGCCGCGTCATGCTGGTGAGCGGCGAAGCCGGAATCGGCAAGACTACACTCGTCGAACGGTTTACACGCGACCATCGGGAGTCCGCCCGCGTGCTGTGGGGCGCGTGCGACTCGCTCTTCACTCCGCGCCCGCTCGGCCCCCTATACGAAATCGCGCGCCAGCTTGAAGGCTCCTTGATCCAATTGCTCGACTCCCAAGCGAACCGGGTTGCGCTCTTCTCGGCCTGCCTGAGTGAGCTTCAGCGCGAAGCGACCATCATCGTGATCGAAGACGCCCATTGGGCGGATGAGGCCACGCTCGACCTGCTCAAGTATCTTGGCCGCCGTATCCAACGCACCCGTGCCCTGCTCATCGTGACTTGCCGCGACGACGAGATCGGCCCGCAACACCCATTGCGAACGGTGCTGGGCGATCTGGCAACGTCCACCGCCGCTCGCCGCCCTATGCTCCCGCCGCTGTCCGTGGATGCCGTTCGCGCGCTCGTCGCCGGGCGACCTTTCGACCCGGCAGCGCTCCACCGCCAGACGGATGGCAATCCTTTCTTCGTTACCGAAATGCTCGCAAGCGGGACAAGAGGCATTCCTTCTACGGTTCGCGATGCGGTGCTGGCGCGGGCGGCGCGTCTCTCGTCATCGGCGCGGGCTGTGCTGGAGGCCGCCGCCGTGATTGGGTCACGCGTGGAACTGTGGCTTTTGTCAAATATCGTTGGCGCAGAGTTCGCGAATGTAGAAGAGTGTATCGCGGCAGGGATGCTTCAGTCGCAAGGCGACTATTATGCCTTTCGTCATGAACTAGCGCGGCAGGCCATCCTTGAAGTGATTTCCCTGAGACGAAAACTCGCATTGCATCGCATGACATTGACGGCACTCAAAGAATCGCCCAAGACGCGCAATGATCTGGCGCGGCTTGCGAATCACGCCGAAGGGACAAAAGATGTCTCTGCCGTGCTTGAGTTCGCGCCCGCCGCGGCAAGGCAGGCTTCCGCCGCAAGTTCTCATCACGAGGCAATAGCGCTTTATGAGTTGGCGCTGCGATTCGCTGATGCCCTGCCGCCTGCCGAATATGCACAAATGCTGGGGGCCTACGCGAGTGAATTAGACTTTACGAATCGCCTGGCTGATCAAATTATTGTTCTCCAGAAGGCGATTGAAATATGGCGTTCGGTGGGCAACCGTTTGAGGGAAGGCATGAATTTAGCGGAATTGTCCACAGTGCTTGTCTTGGTCGGACGGAATACAGAATCGGAAGAGGCAAGCCAAGCCGCTATTGCTATACTTGAGGCGCTTCCACCGAGTGCGGAATTGGCGTGGGCATATAATTCACAGTGTTTTATTCGAATGATGCTGCGCGATTGCGCTGATGCTGTTGTTTGGGGCGAGAAAGCCATTGCATTGGCTGAGCATTTCGAAGACGCGGAGAAACTCGCTCGCACTTACAACTATTTAGGTTGCGCTATGATAGTCATGAATTACGAGCGAGGCCGCACGCTTTTAGAGCGAAGCATTTCTATCGCACGCGACGAAAACCTGCCGTACAGCATCGCGAGCGCACTTGGCAATCTGGTCGGCATGTCGGTGGAAGTCTATCAGTTTACGCATGTAAATCGTTACTTGGATGAAGGAATTGCTTATGCCATCGCACATGATGATGACTATCATCTGCTGGAGACGCTGTCATTTCAGGCACTGATACATCTATATCAGGGTCGTTGGGCTGAGACTGCTGAAACTGCGCCGAGGGTGTTGCAACGCTCGAACCCCAACATTGTCGCGCGGACCTATGCACTTAACGCTCTCGGACGTCTCAGCGTTCGCCGTGGTGACACGGACGCATCCACAATGCTTGATGAGGCGCTCGCTCTTTCAATACAAGCGGATGCCATCCCGCGAATTGGGACTGCCCGAGCCGCGCGAGCGGAGGCATTCTGGCTTGCTGGTGACTATGACCGCGCGCTAGCGGAAACAAGCACGGCCTATGATATGGTCGTGAGCAAACAGCACCCCTGGGTCACAGGCGAACTCGCTTTCTGGCGTTGGAGAGCAGGCGAAAATATTACTCCGCCAGAATGGATAGCCAAACCCTTTGCCTTACAAATCGCGGGAGATTGGCGCGGAGCGGCGGAGGAGTGGAAGCGGCTGGGCTGTCCCTACGAACAGGCAATGGCGCTCATGGATGGCGACGAGGCCGCGCAGTTGGCGGCGCTGGAAATCTTCGAGCGGCTCGGCGCGCGGCCCGCCGCCGCCATCGTCCGCCAGAAACTGCGGGCGGCCGGGGTGCGCAGTATTCCACGCGGGCCGAGGTCGGCCACCCGCGAGAATCCGTTCGGCCTCACCCCCCGTGAGATGGAAATCCTCGCTCAAGTGGCCGGAGGCCTGAGCAACACCCAAATCGCCGCCCGCCTACACCTCTCGCCCCGCACAGTTGACCACCACGTTGCCGCACTCCTCGCCAAACTCGATGTCCCCTCGCGTGAAGCCGCGGCCAGGCTGGCCGTTGCGCGCGGCCTGCTCCCCTAACATAGGCAACGACCTTCCCTAATATAGGCGGCCCTCACCGATGCGCTGAAAAAGCGATCAGGTGTAGCTTGAAGTTGCAGGTTGCTCTCGTTGGCAACTGCTAACGAAGCGGAGGTCGCCATGAACATTTCACTTGCCGCGCGTTTCGTCAATTTCGGGCTGGCGGCTGGCTGGCTGATCCTGGGGCTGGCCGGAGTTGGCTTGCTCACTCAACTGAAAGAGTCAGGTGGCCTGGCCCGATATCCGGGGTCGGTCCGCCTCAGCCAGCCAGAGATTCGGCTGGACTCTTTGCCCAATGGCGTCCTCCGACAGTCTGTCGTCTATCACACTGCTGATCACTGGTCTCAAGTGTTGACCTGGTATGTGCGATACCTGAAGGTGGACCTGGATCAAAGACCGCGCCTGATGGGTGATTGCTTTCAATTCGCCGACTCCAACACCGGATTGATGATTCAGGAGCATATCGGGATCACTCTCTGCTCGCGAACAGCAGGCACAACCATCTTCGTCAATCATCGGTTCGCCCTGCCGTGGTGGAGGTTGTCGCTCCCCGCCTGGCCTCAATGGGAAATTGTCGGGGTACTGATCGGGCGACTGTAGAGTTTTCCCCGACGAGGAAAAATCACATTTCCGCTATTGTGAGCGCAACTCTCACTGCGCGGGCATAAGCCCGCCGCCACTCACTCGAAAGGAGAAAACCATCATGCCTCGCTATCTCGTTGAACGGACCTTCCCTGATGGCCTCGCCATCCCCGTGAACGATCAAGGCGCACAAGTCTGCCTGACCGTAGTCGGGAACAACATCCAGGATGACGTCACCTGGGTGCACTCTTACGTCACCGGCGACAAGAAGAAGACGTTCTGCATCTACGACGCCCCCACGCCGGAAGCTATTCGCCAGGCCGCCCAGCGTAACAACCTGCCGGTGGATCGCATTACCCAGGTGAGCGTCCTCGACCCCTATTTCTACAAATAACATTCAACATTTTCGAAAAGGAGAATGACCATGAAGATCAAACGATTACTCCTCATCGGGCTGGCGGCCCTGTCGCTCCTGGCCTTGACGTCCGTCGCCCTGGCGGGTTCCGACGGCCCGGAGTCGGGTACGACTCTGGTCGAGGCAGTCCGCCAGGCCACCGAACGCTTCAAAGACGTGAAGGAGGCCGAGGCGGCGGCCTATGGCCTGTTCCACGGTTGCGTCAGTGGCCCTCAAGAAGGGGCCATGGGCATCCACCTGGTCAACGGCGATCTGGTCGGTGACGGTGAACTGGATGCCTCGCGCCCCGAGGCGCTGTTGTACGAGGCAAGTAATGGAAAACTGCGCCTCTTGGGCGTGGAGTACGTCGTCATCGCCGAGGCCTGGGATGCCAATCACCAGGCGCCTCCGGTGCTGATGGGGCAACTGTTCAACTATGTCGGCAGCCCCAATCGTTATGGCATCCCTGCCTTCTACGAGCTACACGTTTGGGCATGGAAGAACAACCCCAACGGTATGTTTGCCGACTGGAATCCGCGAGTGTCGTGCGAGGAGTTCACGGCAGACTTCCCTGCAGAAGGGCACGGCTCCGGTCACTGACGGCCCCATTGCGAAACCCTATACTAACGGGTGGGTGACTCCCACCCGTTTGTGCTTTAAAGAACAATCATTTTAGTTGTTACATTTAGCACAAGCCTCAAATAAAATCGGAATAATATGATGATTGAAGTTCATAAACCTCTCAACCCCGAAGTCTCTAAAGTCCTCACCCCTGAGGCTCTTGAGTTCGTCGCCAACCTGCATCGCACCTTCAACTCAACCCGCGAAACCCTCCTCAGCCGCCGGGCCGAACGCCAGACTCAATGGGACGCCGGACAGCTCCCTGCGTTTTTATCCGAGACTGAAGAAGTCCGCCGCAGCGAATGGCAAGTGGCGGCGACCCCACCCGATCTGCAAGATCGTCGCGTCGAGATCACCGGCCCGGTGGATCGCAAAATGATGATCAACGCCCTCAACTCCGGGGCCAAAGTCTTCATGGCCGATCTCGAAGACTCGCTCTCGCCGACGTGGGACAACGTCATTCAAGGCCAGATCAATTTGATGGATGCCGTGCGGCGGACGATTGACTACATCGGCCCCGACGGACGGGGTTACCGCCTCAACGAAAAGACCGCCGTTCTCCTGGTGCGCCCTCGCGGCTGGCACCTTACCGAAAAGCATGTGTGGGTGGATGGTCAGCCAATCTCGGCCAGTTTCTTCGATTTCGGCCTCTACTTTTTTCATAACGCTCATGAATTGATCAAGCGCGGAAGCGGGCCGTATCTTTATTTGCCCAAAATGGAGAGCCACTTTGGAGCGCGGTTGTGGAATGAAGTCTTCAACTTCGCGCAGTCGGCGCTCGGCCTCCCGCGCGGCACGATCCGGGCCACGGTGCTGATCGAAACGATCATGGCTGCATTCGAGATGGAAGAGATACTGTTCGAGTTGCGCGATCACATGTCGGGCCTCAACGCCGGGCGCTGGGACTACATCTTCAGCCTCATCAAAAAATTCCACAACCATTCTGATTTCGTGCTGCCAGATCGGGCCCAGGTGACGATGACGGCGCCCTTTATGCGGGCCTACACCGAACTGCTCGTCCGCACCTGCCACAAACGCGGCGCGCACGCCATCGGCGGCATGGCGGCCTTCATCCCCAGCCGCAAGGATCCACAAGTCAACGAAGCCGCGCTCGCCAAAGTCCGCGAAGACAAATTACGCGAGTCAGGCACCGGCTTCGACGGTACCTGGGTCGCCCACCCTGATCTGGTACCGACGGCGATGGAAATCTTTGATGAGGTGTTGGGCCATAGACCCAACCAGAAAAATCGGATGCGCGAGGAGGTCAATGTTGCCGGGCCGGAGCTGGTGAACATTCGAGTGCCGGGCGGCAAGCTGACCGAGAACGGTGTCCGCAACAATGTGAGCGTGGCTCTGCAATACATTGACTCATGGCTCAATGGCAACGGGGCCGCCGCCATCAACAACTTGATGGAGGATGCCGCTACCGCCGAGATCGCCCGCGCCCAACTGTGGCAGTGGATCCGCCACAGCGCCAAACTGGACGATGGCCGACCGATGACGGGAGATTTCTATCAGACGATCCGGGTCGAAGAAATGAAAAAGCTGGGGGCTAATGGATCGGGGCGCTATCACACGGCGGCTGAAATTTTGGATGGACTTGTTTTGAGCGAGACGTTCGCTGAATTTCTCACCATTCCCGCATATCAATATTTATGACTAATAGGAGAACTCATCATGACCCCCAACCATAATCCACAATCCGAAGCCCTGAAACATAGCTGGGCCGATGGGCCTCGCTGGCGAAATGTTCAGCGCGACTATTCGGCAGAGGACGTGCTGAACCTTCGCCCATCCATCAAAATTGAACACACCCTGGCCCGGCGCGGGGCTGAACGGCTGTGGCAACTGATCAACACCGAGCCATACGTGGCGACATTCGGCGCGCTCACCGGCGCGCAGGCCACACAGATGGTAAAGGCCGGGTTGAAGGCCATCTACATGAGCGGCTGGCAGGTGGCGGCGGATGCCAACCAGTCGGGGCAGACCTATCCTGATCAGAGTCTGTATCCATCGAACAGCGTCCCGGCGCTGGTCAAACGACTCAACAACGCGCTGATGCGGGCCGACCAGATCGAAAAGAGCGAAGGCAAGACCGATCGCTATTGGTATGCCCCCATTGTGGCCGACGCCGAGGCCGGGTTCGGCGGGCCGCTTCACGCCTTTGAGTTGATGAAGGCCATGATCGAGGCCGGGGCCTCTGGGGTGCATTTTGAGGATCAGTTGGCGGCTGAGAAGAAATGCGGCCATCTCGGCGGGAAGGTACTGGTGCCCACCTCACAGTTCATCCGCACGCTGACGGCGGCGCGGTTGGCTGCCGATGTGCTGGATGTGCCGTCTCTCATCATCGCCCGCACCGATGCCCTGAACGCGACTCTGCTCACCTCAGACATTGATCCACGCGACCGCGAGTTCACGACCGGCGAGCGCACACTGGAGGGTTACTTTATGGTGCGCGATGGGTTGGCGCCGACGATTGCCCGCAGTCTGGCTTATGCGCCGTATGCCGATCTATTATGGTTCGAGACCTCGAAGCCCGATTTGACTCAAGCGCGAGAATTTGCTGAGGCTATTCACGCCGAGTATCCGGGCAAGCTGTTGGCCTACAACTGCTCACCGTCATTCAACTGGAAACGTCACTTGGACGATGCGACGATTGAGAAGTTCCAGCGCGAGTTGGGGGCGATGGGCTACAAGTTCCAGTTCATCACGCTGGCCGGATGGCACTCGCTCAACTTCCACACCTTCAATCTGGCGAATGACTATCGCGAGCGCGGCATGAGCGCTTATGTGGAATTGCAAGAGGCCGAATTCGCGGCAGAGACCGACGGCTACACAGCGACGAAGCATCAACGCGAAGTTGGCACAAGCTATTTCGATAAAGTGCTGATGGCGGTGAGCCAGGGCACGGCGGCAACGGCGGCGTTTGTCGGGTCAACCGAGGCGGAGCAGTTTCATGAGGTTGAGCATGTGATGGCGTGAGTCCCCGACCCAGTCACCCTGAGCGTTCTTTGCGAAGGGTTTCATGGGCGGATGAGAGATTCTTCGCTCAGAATGACATTAGCCGGACGGCTTCAAGCTGCCCGGTTTTTATTTAACCCGCTCACCGGCCAGCCGCCGATCATCCCCGACATCATGATCAGGGCCATGGGCGCGATCCAGCTTTCGGCGGGGAGTTGAGGGATGACGGGCCACC
>Ga0247727_10017920_pt1 | contig 11210 bp, 10 predicted proteins | sample WisWelCaveWW1625_FD_202498 | JGI IMG/M metagenome (GOLD analysis project Ga0247727, IMG submission 202498) | Biofilm microbial communities from Wishing Well Cave, Virginia, United States - WW16-25 | ecosystem: Environmental > Aquatic > Deep subsurface > Groundwater > Cave microbial mat | place...
CCGGGTGGCCCGTCCGGCTGCATAAACACGTTGAGCCGGATGGTGTCGCCGGCGGCGACGCCAAAACGGCCCAGGCCACAGGTGCCGCAAGTAGGGGCGGGCAGAGGGCCCGCCAGCAGCAGCCAGCCCGCCACCGCCGCCAGAGCATAGAATCGATTTCTTGTCATGAAATCCTCCTTCACCCTGATTAGCGAGAAAACCCGGCCAAAGGGCTAACCCTCGCCAGCCGAGTTCGACGGGCCGGTCCATACGCGACCTTGGATCGCGCTGTATGGCGCCCTCGGCCGGCCCCCTGGCCGGCCTAGGTTCAAGGGCGAAGCCCTTGCTACGTCCACAACTCCTGGATCAGGTTGCCGCCGACGATGGTCGGCCGCTCGGCCCGGCCGTTGTGCATGTAGGTGAGGCGGATGTGGTCCAGCCCCAGCAGGTGGAGGATGGAGGCGTGGATGTCGTGGACGTGGGCGGGACGCTCGACGGCGCGCAGGCCGATTTCGTCGGTGGTTCCGATGGTCCTGCCGCCCTTCACGCCGCCGCCGGCCATGAAGATGGTGAAGCCCCAGGGATTGTGATCGCGCCCGTTGCCCTTCTCGTTGAACGGCGTGCGGCCGAACTCGCCGCCCCACACCACCAGCGTGTCGTTCAGCATCCCGCGCGACTTCAAGTCCGCCAGCAGCCCGGCCACCGGTTTGTCGGAAACGCGGCACCACTTCGAGTGATTCCCCTCGATGTTGGAGTGCGCGTCCCAGCCGGAGCCTGAGCCGCAGTACAACTCGACGAAGCGCACGCCGCGCTCCACCAGCCGCCGCGCCATCAGGCAGTTGGATCCAAATGCCGCCGTCTCCGGCTCGTCCATCCCGTATAGCTTCCGGGTCGCTTCGGACTCTTTGGACAACTCCACCGCCTCCGGCCCGGCCGACTGCATCTTGAAGGCCAGCTCGTAGGCCTGGACGCGCGCCTCGAGTTCTGTATCCTCGGGTTTGTCGGCGCTGTAGCGCTCGTTCAGCTCGCGCAGAAAATCCAGGCGGCTGCGCTGGCGCTCCTCGCTCACCCCGGCCGGCGATTTCAAGTGCAGGATCGGGGTGTCGCCGCCGCGGAACTGGGTCCCCTGGTAGGTGGCCGGCAGGAAGCCGGAGCTCCAGTTCTTGGGCCCGCCGACCACTTCCCTGTCGTCCAGCAGGATCACGAAGGTCGGCAGGTTGCGATTGGAGCTGCCCAGACCGTAGGTCAGCCACGCCCCCAAGGACGGACGCCCGGCCAGGATGTCGCCGGTGTTCATCTGGCACACCGAGCCGACGTGGTTGAGCCCGTTGGCCCAGCAGGAGCGAATCACCGCCAGGTCGTCCACGTGTTCGGCGATGTGCGGGTACCAGTCGGAAACCCAGAGCCCGCTCTGGCCGTGCTGCTTGAAAGTGCGTTGCGAGGCCATCAGGGTGTTGCTGGCCGTGCCCATGGCGGTGATCGGACGGCCGAACGACTCCGGCATGGGCTGCCCGTTGAGCTCGGTCAACTTGGGTTTCGGATCAAACAGGTCGACGTGGCTCGGCCCGCCCTCCATGAAACACCAGATCACCGATTTGGCCTTGGGCGTGTGATGGTGCGGCTTGGGGGCCAGCGGATCGGTCCCCCTGGCGGCCGCCAGCAGGCCGTCCTGCTTCATCATGCCGGCCAGCGCGATGCCGGCCAGGCCGCTGCCCGCGCGCGTGAAGAACTCCCGGCGGGTTCGCACGGGCCAGTGATGTCCCAACTTCTCGATCATGACGCAGCCTCAGTTCAGGTACAGAAACTCGTTGGAGTTGAGCAGCATCTGGCACAGGTCCGCCAGCGCCTTGTCGTGACCGCCGGCGATTTTCGTCTGCCGCTCCAGAAACGCCAGCGCGCCGGCCTTCTCCTCGTGGTTCGGTTCGCGGGCGTAGATCAGCTTCCAGGCGCGCTCCACCTGCGCCTCCCCGGTCAGCCCGCTGTCGTTGGCCACGCGCCGCGCCAGGCTGCGAGCCCAGCCGTAGACCAGCTCGTTGTTGAGCAGGTCCAGCGACTGCATCGAGCTGACGGTTATGTTGCGGCGGCCGCAGCTCTCATGGGTGTCGGGCATGTCGAAGGCTTCGAGCATCGGGTAGCGCGTGTTGCGCCGCACGAACACGTAGATGCTGCGGCGGTTGGCGTCCTCGGCGTCCTCGCTCTTCTTCCAGCCGCCGCGCGTCACCATGCCCGGGGGCATCGGCGGGAACACGCCGGGGCCGTACATCTTCAAGCTGAGCTGGCCGGAGACCGCCAGCATGGAATCGCGGATGGACTCTCCCTCCAGCCGCCTGCGGTTGAAGCGCCACAGCAGCTTGTTATCGGGATCCACGGCCGCCGCCGCTTCCCGGTGCGCTGAGGACTGCTGCCAGGCGTTTGACAGCAGAATCCGACGATGCATTTTCTTGATGCTCCAGCCGTCCTCGACGAAGGTGGCCGCCAGCCAGTCCAGGAGCTCTCGATGCGTAGGACGATCGCCCATCATGCCGAAATCGCTGGGCGAGCCCACGATGCCGCCGCCGAAATGATAATGCCAGATGCGGTTCACCATCACTCGCGCGGCCAGCGGGTTCTCAGGCGCGGTGAGCCAGCGCGCCAGCGCGCTGCGACGCCCGGAGGATGGCACTCCCTCGGGCCGCTCGATCTTGGCCGCCGACGGGTCCAGGATCGAGAGGAACCCCGGCTCAACTTCCTCCTGTTTGGCGTCGTAGACTCCCACGGCCAGCACGTGCGTTTTGGGCGCCTCCGAACCGTTGTCGATCATGGCCTGCGCCACCGGCAGAGGCTCCGGCTTGATGGAGGAGAACTTCGCCAGTTCCTTCTTCAGTTCGGCATAGCGCCGCGCTTCCTCGCCGCGCAGCTTCTGGGCGCCTTCCTCCTCGGGATGCTCCAGTTGAGGGCGCACCTTGTAGTACATGTGCCACTGGAACGGGGTGCGCTGATCCGGCGGCGCATTCACCGCGTCCTGGATCTCGGGCGGGAACTTCTCGAAGTTCTCCATGTAGATCGCCCGCAGCTTGGGCGCAATGAGATTCGTCATCTCCTTGCGGATCTCGCGGGTGTTCTGCTCCCATACTTCCTGGCGGTGCTCGAAGCTGCGCCGGCGCTCGGCGCTGGCCAGCACGGCGCCGTCCTCAATGCGCGTGTTGGCGAAGAAAGCCTGGAGCCGGTAGTAATCCTTGTGCAGGATGGGATCGAACTTGTGATCGTGGCAGCGAGCGCAGGCGTAGGTCATCCCCAGGAAGGCCGCTCCCACGGTGTCGGTGATGTCGTTCAGCAGCTCCTGGCGCCGCTGCATGATGTTGCGGGCGTTGCTCTCGTCGGGGAAGTGGCGGTTGAAGCCGGTGGCCACCAGGGCGGCCTGCGATTCCGGGAACAGTTCGTCGCCGGCGATCTGCTCCTGCACGAAGCGGTCGTAGGGCTTGTCCTCGTTGAGAGACTTGATCACGTAGTCGCGATAGCGCCAGACGTTGGGTCGCGTCTCGTCGCTCTTGAACCCTTCGCTGTCGGAGTAGCGCGCCAGGTCCAGCCAGTGGCGCGCCCAGCGCTCGCCATATCGCGGCGAATCCAGCAGCCGGTCCACCACTTTCTCAAACGCGTTGGCGTCGTGGTCGCTGAGGAAGGCTTGCACTTCCTCCGGCGTCGGAGGCAACCCCGTCAGATCCAGGCTGGCGCGCCGGATCAGCGTGACCTTGTCGGCGGGCGCATTCGGGGCCAGCTTCTTTTCTTCCAGCCTGGCAAGGATGAAGGCGTCGATGTCGCTCTTCACCCAAGCCTTGTTGATGACAGTGGGTGGCGCCGCTTTGGCGACCGGCTGGAACGCCCAGTAGCGCCGTTGCTGCGGCGTGAAGGACTTGGATGATGATTCCGCCAGAACGAACCCAACCGGAATCACGACGATGGCAAGAACTGCTAACCGAATACACTGAACTCGCATGCACCCTCCAGATAAAGTGCTGCGGCGATTATATCACAAGGTCAAATCCGGTCAGTCCAACACAACACCACTACCGGGCGGGCCGACCACGATGGAGTGGTCCGCCAACTCCAAGAAAACTGTCACTTCTTGCCGCCGGGGGAATCCTATGCGGTAAGAGCAGTTCTTAGATGTCCCAACCAGAATTCATTCAACCAATTGATTCCAAGCAGGATACACCACGGCCGGGCGACGGCGTAACGCTCGAATCTCTGCCTGTCGGGGCCATTTTGCACGTCCAAACCCGCAACCGGACCTACGAGATGGAGTACCGTGGCGACAACCGGGCGCTCATCTCCGGGCACCCGGAATACTGCCCCGGACCGGTGCTGGTCCTGCTGCAAGGCTCGGTCTCGCGGCCCTGCACGACGAAGCCGGGATGCATCGGCCTCGGCATGAGTCTCGAGTTCATTCACCCCGAGCGCGGAGTGATGCGCACCTCGCGTATCCAGCAGATCCGCAACTGCGGTATCGCGCCCAGCCGGGGTTCCTCCTCCAACAACTAACGAACGCTGGACAGCCGTGTCCCCAGGGCATAAACTCAGGGGATGAAACTCGCAGCCATCCTGCTGTTTGCCGGCATCGTCTTTGCCCACGAACCCGTCAAGGGAAAGCCGATCACGCTCAACGGGCTGGTGGTTGACACCGGCTGCTACTTCTCTCACGACAGCAAAGGCGACAAGCACGCCGAGTGCGCCACCACCTGCGCCAAAGCCGGCGTCCCGCTGGCGATCCTGGACGAAAAGACCGGCGCCGTTTATCTGCCCATCGCGGCGGATCACAAGAACCAGAACGACCGGCTGCTCCCGTTCATCGAGAAGCAGGTCAAGGTGACCGGCGTGCTCTATGAAAGAGGCGGCGTCAAGGGGTTGGTGCTGAAGACCGTGGCCGCCGCGCAATAGGGACGCGTTACACTCATGGGTATGACGCGCCTGGTCGCCCTCGCCCTGCTGGTGTCTTCCAGCGCCTGGGCGCAGTGCATCATGTGCGCCCGGACGGCGGCGGCGCAGAACGCCGAGCGCGCCAAGGTGCTGAACTTCGGCATTCTGGTAATGCTGATCCCGCCGGTCCTCATCCTGACCGGCTTCCTGCTGCTGGCCTGGCGGCGCAACAAGGTCCAGTCGTGACGCGCAAGCAGTTCCTGTCGTCGAGCGCGGTGGGACTGGCTCCGGCGCCGGCTGCCCAGCGTACCGGCGAGCGTCCCAAGAATGTGCTGTTCCTTCTCTCGGACCAGCACCGGCCGCTGGCGATGAGCCTGCTAGGCGATCGCTACGCACGCACGCCCCACCTGGACGGGCTGGCGCGCTCCGGCGTCCGCTTCGACGGCGCCTATTGCTCGAATCCAGTGTGCACGCCGTCGCGGGCATCGCTGCTCACAGGTCTCTACACCCACAACCACCGCACCTGGAACAACGCCACGCCGTGGCCGTTCGAGATCCGCACCGTCGCTCACCATTTCAGCCGCGCCGGCTACATCAGCGGGCTGATCGGCAAGATGCACTTCGTCGACGCCCAGACGCACGGCTTCGACTACCGCCTCGACTTCAACGACTGGTATCAATACCTGGGCCCCAAGACCAAGCTCTATGCCGAGGAGCTGAGCCGCGCCAATTCCGGCTCCGGCATGCCGCAGATCGACGACCTGTGGCGCGACTTTGGCGACCCCTGGATCGGCTCGCGCGAGCAGGACGATCGCAAGGGCTTCGTTCACATCGGGCGGGCTTCGAAGATCCCCGAGCGCGATCACTTCGAGAGCTTCGTCGCCCGCGAGACCGTCCGTTTCCTGCGGCGCTTCGGCAAGCAGAATCCGTTCTTCCTGATCAGCTCCTACCTGAAGCCGCACGATCCGTTCATGCCGCCGGAGCGTTTTGCCGCGATGTATCCGCCCGACAGCGTCGAGCTGCCTTCCACCTACGGCAAGGTGGACCTGAACCGCGTGCCCAAGGAGATCCGCAACCGTATCGAGTCGGACCGGCCCAATCCGGAGATCGGCGATCCGCGCCAGGCGCGCCAGCGCATCGCCATGTACTACGGCAACGTCGCGCACCTGGACGACTGTCTGGGCCAGGTGCTGGCCGCGCTGCGCGAGCTCGATCTGGAGAAGGACACCATCGTGCTCTACAGCTCCGATCACGGTGAGATGCTCGGCGAGCACGGGCTGTGGCACAAGTTCGTCTTCTACGATCCTTCGGCGGGGGTGCCGCTGATCTTCCGCGTGCCCGGGATGACGCAGGCGGGCGGGCGCTGCGTCACGCCGGTAAGCCAGGTGTCGCTGATGGCGACATTGCTGGATCTGTGCGGGATCTCCGTGCCTTCCGGATTGGATGGCGACAGCCTCGTCCCCTCGCTGCGCGCGCCGGAGCGCACCCTCGATACGACCGTTTATTCCGAGTTCGCCCTGCGCACCAAGAACGCCAAATACATGATCCGCCGCGGCGACTGGAAGTACAGTTTCTACGTGAACGACATGGCGGAGCTGTATAACCTGCGCGACGATCCGCGGGAAATGAATAACCTGGCTTTGGAGGCGTCGCACCACGGCCGCGTGGACGAGATGAAGGGTCGCCTGTTCGACTGGCACCGCCCGCCGGAGCTGACCGCGTAGACGCTACCCAGCCGTGGGCTCAACGATCGCCGACATCGACCCCTTCGACTGCGGCATCCGCGGATCGGCGCCGTAGCCGTGGATCTGGTCGCGGCCGAATTCGGCCTGCGCCTTCTCGCAGGTGATCACGATGGTGCGCCCGGCGCTGTCCACTTCGACCGCTTTCTGGTATGCCTGCGTTTCCGAGAACAGAAACAGCTTGCACAACATCTCGATGACGTAGTCGTAGGTGTGCTCATCGTCATCGAGCAGAACAACGTTATAAAGAGGAGTAAACTCTTCCTCGCGCCCCTTCTTCGTACCGGTCGTCGGGGCATCGATGGTGGCTGGCATCGCGGGTCTAGGTCTTCTCCAGGGTAGCGAAAATCTGGGCGATGTTGGAGGACACCGAATCCGCCACGACGGTGGCGACGCTCGCGCTCGGCGGGAAGACGCGGTATTTCAGATTGTTTTCGGCGGCGTACTGGCCGTAGCCGCCGTCGGTCAGAGTTCTCAACGACGCCGGCAGAATCTCCGCCTGAAGCTGCTGGAGCGTCCGGTTGCGTTTGCCCACGGCCACTCGCTCGGCGAGCTCCTCGATATAGTTCGCCATCTGGTGGAGCCGGTCCTTGCTGGGATGTGGCGTGCCGTGGCCGCCGGCGACGCGGGTGAAATCCAGCTCGGCGACCTTCAGCAGCGTGCGCGGCCATTCCAGCGGATAGCCGTCGGCGATGAACGGGAAGAAGCTGTGCAGCAGATCGCCGGTGGCGACGACGCGCTTCTGCGGGCACCAGACGATGACGTCGCCGGAGGTGTGGCCGCGCCCGCGGAAGGCCAGGTGGAGGTCGTGCGATTTGTCGTGAATGATCAGGTCGCTGGTGAGGGTGACGTTGGGCAGCTCCGGCGTGAAGGCTTTCATCTCGGCCAGGTAGTCGCGCGACTCGGCCAGCACGCGCTGGTAGTACGCCTTCTCCTCGGGCGTCTTGGCGGCGGCCAGCTTCTCCTTATAAGACGCCATCGATTTCTGGATCTCCTCGAAGGACGCCTTCAGGCGCGGCACGGTGTGCTCGTCCATCAGCTTGCGCGTGGCGGCGGAGGCGACGATATCGGCGTGCGGCGCGATGCGCTTGTAGGCCGGAGTCCCCTGGGAGTGGTCCCAGTGAAAGTGCGAGGCGACGACGTAGCGCACGGGCTTGGGCGTGATCTCGTCGCGGATCTGCCGCACCAGCGAGGCCACCGCCGACGGCTTCGAGTGCGTGTCCATGATGAGAATGTCGGTGGAATTCTCGAAGATCGCGGCGTTGCAATTGAGCATGGTGACCGGCCGGGCCACGGCCGCATAGACGCCGTCGGCGAGTTTTTCCAAGTCGAACAGCTTGGGCAGCGCCGAAGGCGCCTGGGCTCGGGCGCGGGCGGCGCGAAATATCGCCTGGTCGAGGACCGCGGCCCCGGTGAAGCAGGCGCCGAGAGTCTGGCGCAGGAAACTGCGGCGGCTGTGCGAGTGCATGAAGTCAATCCTATACCATCAGTAGGTCTCCAGCAGGTTCGCGGACAATTCGGGCGGGGTCCCTGCCGTCACCGCGTAGGCGGCGTGCTGAGAGAAGATCCAGGCGTGCGCCTCGGCCAGGGTCCGGCAGCGCTCGCGCACCGGATCCAAAGCTGCCAGGGCGGCGCGCTCCTTCTCCATTCGCGCGCTCACGGCCGCCGCGTCCAGACCATCGTTGGGCGTCGCTTCAAAGCGGAGCGAGTAGCCTCCGCCGTCCAGGCTGTAGATCCACCGAAAGACCGCTTCGGTCCGGGCGATGTGAAACTCCGAACTGATCACCAGCAGCGAGCGCAGGCGGCGCGGCCCGGCGTGGATGACGCGCGAGAAGTAAGCGTTGCCGATGGTGTCCCAGGAGCTGGCCTCGACCAGGATCCGCTCCGGTAGCAGGCCGCGGCTCACCAGATACCGGGCCGCCGCTACCGACTCGAAGATGGCAAAGCCGCGTTCATCGAGCGGTGGCGCCTTGTGCGGCGTCCCGGCGCTCAGCGTAATGATGAATCCGCCTTGGTGTCGTTCCAGTGCACGATCGCAGCGGCGCACGACCCACGGCGGCAGCGAGCCGTCCTTGCGCAGGCCGCCGCCGGGGATCAGGATCGCGTCGAGGGCGGGCACGTGGCTAGCGCGCGTTCAGCGCCGCCATCAGATCCGCGCTCACCAGCGACGGCGCCCAGTACTTCTCGATGTGCTGGATCACCAGCTCGGTCCCCTGCTCGTGGGAGACGTGCGGCGGGTCCTTGGGATCGTACATGGCGTCGGTGAGATCGCGCACCAGCGCGCAGCGGATACCCCATTTCGTCATCTGGCGGATGGCAAAAGTGCGGTTCAGCACGCACATGTTGGTGTGCACGCCCATCACCAGCAGATTGGTAATGCCGCGGGCGCGCAGCAGGCTGTAGATTTCCGCGCCGCGATCGGAGACCACATCCGGATCGGCGATCCGCAGCGTGGCGTGCTGGCGTTTCCAGGCTTTGTAGTTCTTGTCCGGTGTGTCGCAGCCGCCGTCGGAGGAGTCCACCGGCAGCGGCGGATCCGCCAGCGCCAGCGGCTCGGGCGGCGTCACCGGCGTCAGCGACAGGATGCGGCGGCGTTGCGGCGAGTCCTGGTAGAAATCCATGACATCGGAGGGCGCATGGATGATCTGGACACCGCGCTCGCGGGCTCGCTCGATGAGCGGCGCCATCTTGCGCGCCAGCACCTCGACGCGGGAAGCGGCGCCCCTGCACCAGTGGTCGTCCCACATGTCGCAGATGAGGATGGCGGTAGCGGCCACCGGCACGCTGTGCTCGAAGCGGACTTCCTGCCAGGCGCCGCTGCCCTTGAACGCCTCGACGCGGCTGCGGAGTTTCAGCTTGAGCGCGGGGCCGGGCGCATCGTTGGCCGCTCCCAGAACGACGGCGGCGATGAGAATCGGGACGGTGATTCGCATGGGTAGATTGTAGCAGCGAGCGCTATGGAGCACCCAGTGCTGACCCGCCGCTGCCCGGCAGCCATGCTTCGACGACCGCGGGATCTTCCGGAAAGCCAATGTGGTACCCCTGGAAGTAATCGCAACCGAGCTCCTTCAGCAAACTCAATTGTTGGCCCGTCTCGACACCCTCGGCGACCACCGCGAGGCCCAGGCTGTGGCCCAGCGAGATGATGCCCTTCACCATGGCGCAACCGGTTCCCTCGACACCCATGTGCTCGACAAAGCTCTTGTCGATCTTGACGGCTTCGATGGGCAGCCGTTCCAGGCGGCTGAGCGAAGAATAGCCGATCCCGAAGTCATCGATCATCAGCCGAACACCGATTTGCCGGAGCTGTCGCAGCCGTTCCTCGGCGCCGGCGAGCTGGTCCATGAGCATGGTCTCGGTGATCTCGATCTTGAGGCTGCCTTCCGCCAATGCGGACCGGGACAACAAGCCGGCGAGCCACGGCACGAAGCCCTGCTCGGCGATCGTTTTTCCCGAGAGGTTGACGGTGACGTATAACGGCGGATCGGCCGGCGCCGCGTTCTGCCACTGCGCCATACGCCGGCACGCTTCCTCGAAGGTCCAGTGGCTGATCGCATCCAGAAGGCCGGTCTCCTCAGCGGCCATGAGGAAATCGCCGGGATACAGCAGGCCGCGGGTGGGATGGAGCCAGCGGATGAGAGCCTCGAAGCCAGCGGTCTGGCCGGTGGCCGAAACGATTCGCTGGAAATGGAGGCAAAACTCGCCGCGCGGCAGCGCCTCGCGCAGATCTTCTTCCAGCCTCATCCGCGAGACCACGCGCTCGTGCATCCCGGGCTCGAACACCATCACACCAGCTTGGCCCTGTTGCTTGGCGTGGTACATGGCGATGTCGGCGTCCCGCAGCATCTCGTTGGGCCGGTGGTAGTCCGGCGAACTGAGCGCAATCCCGAGACTGGCGGAAGTAAAAATCTGGTGACCCTCGATGGTGACCGGCTCTTCCAGTCCGGCGCGGATGCGGTCGACGATCTGTAGCGCCCCGGCACGATCGATCACGTCCTCCAGCAGGATGGCGAACTCATCGCCGCCGAAGCGGGCCGCCGTGTCGCTGGAGCGTGTGAACGCCGACAGGCGCCGCGCAATGGCCACCAGTAACTGGTCGCCCACCGTGTGGCCCAGGCTGTCGTTGACTTTCTTGAAACCGTTCAGATCGAGAAACACCACGGCAAAGGAAGTTTCCGGGTGGCGCTGCCGGCGTTTGATGGCGCGGTACAGGCAGTCTTCAAACAGAGTCCGGTTGGGGAGCTGGGAGAGCGGATCGTGCAAAGCATGGTGAGCCAGATTCTCTTCCAGGTGTTTGCGACTGCTGATGTCCACCATGATGCCTTGCAGCGATCTGATTCCGTCGTCGCGCGACTGCACCCTCGCCAGGCCATGCAGCCAGACGTCGCCGCCGCCGGCGGTGGTCATGCGGAATTCGACATCGAACGGGCTTAGGTCGGTGGCCGTTTGCCGCCAGGCGTACTCGACTCTCTCCCGGTCGTCCGGATGGACGTGTTCCAGCCAGAAGTCCCGCTCGGCGGTCCACCGTGGCAGCGGATAGCCCAACAACCGTTCCGCCTGCCTGCTGACGAAGGTGATCTGGCCCGTCTCCAGATC
>Ga0247727_10017921_pt1 | contig 11210 bp, 9 predicted proteins | sample WisWelCaveWW1625_FD_202498 | JGI IMG/M metagenome (GOLD analysis project Ga0247727, IMG submission 202498) | Biofilm microbial communities from Wishing Well Cave, Virginia, United States - WW16-25 | ecosystem: Environmental > Aquatic > Deep subsurface > Groundwater > Cave microbial mat | place...
CAAAGCCAAGCTTGAAGACAACCCCAAATCAAGGAAATCCCCATAGGAGATAAGCAAAGCATACCCCAAAATAAGCGTCGAGAGGCGGTAGGTGAACGCATCTCCCACAATGAGAAAGAGCATGCCCAACAATATGGTGATGGCAAACCCTGCAATGGTCATAAAGAAATTGTTGTATGGGTCGTCGCAGCTGAATTCTGTTCGCGGCTGGTGAGAAACGTCATAAATAACGGCCTTGTACTGCTCGCACCCATAATACTGGCCGACGATGGCGTGGCCGAACTCGTGCAATGAAACAACGCTTAGGAAAATAAATGCGCTTAATGAGGTGATGAAGACAAGGAACTTCAATAAAATAGATGCGGCATGAATTGATGCATGGTGCTCCTGCGGATGGTCCTCAATCGGGCCCTCTTCTTTCATGTCCTTGAAGAGCATATAGAACACGACAAAGAGCAGCATGCTTGGGATAAACCAAGGAAGCTGATTGCCGTCCATCACAGGCATGAGTGCGGAGAATGCCATCATCATGAGCGTGGCCACAACTCCAGCCAATCCCGCCCTTCTGAGAAAGCGGTTGCGGAAGAAGAGAAATTCGGAGAATGAAATGAGGAGCAATAGGAGAGAAGTTCCCAGCGCAATAGGCACAAACAATCCTTTTGCCAAATCAGCTGCCAGCACGCTCACCAAAAAAAGCAGGAACAAATAGACGAGACTGCGGTTTCTTGATAACTTGTAAGAAACAAAAACGAATACCATGCTCGTGATTGTTGTTGTTGCCAAAAGCATGAACACAAAATCCTTCTCTGAAGAGGGAAGCTTTTCTGCAAACCACACTAATTGGAGGAAGCCGAGAAGGAAATAACCCACTCCTGAAGCGCCCAGCAGGCTTGAGATTGTTCTCACACCTCTGCCACGCTCCAAAACCGAGAGGGTGGTGATGCCGCTTAAGACAGCAATGGCTAGGTTGGCTATTCCATTGAGAAGCAACACCTCTTTCATGGACACATTACCATTATCATACTATATAACCTTTTTCCCACTACTTTTTTAAACAAAATGCCCTTCTTTTCAGCAATGGACGAGGCTACCAAACAGAAGTTCATCAAGGCAGGCAGTATAAGCGCTGAGGTGCGTGATTATGGAGCTTCCTTGATCAAGAAAAACAGTTCTTTGCTCGAAGTTGTTGAAGCTGTTGAGAAGAAAATCCTCGAGCTTGGCGCCAAGCCGGCATTCCCTGTGCAGATCTCCTGCGACCACATCGCGGCACATTACTGTCCTGAATCCGATGACAAAACGGTGTTCGGGGAGCAGCTTGTTTCCCTTGATGTAGGGGTGCATGTTGATGGATGCATTGGCGACACCGCATATACGGTTGATTTATCCGGGAAGTATGGAGATGTTGTGAAAGCAGCGCAAAAAGCGCTTGATGAGGCAATGAAAGTGGTTAGAGTGGGCGTAACTTTGGGCGAAATTGGAAAAGTGATTCAGGAAGCGATTCAAAGCTACGGTTATTCCCCTGTTCGGAACTTATCCGGGCATGGGATTGATGTGTACAATATTCATACAGAACCCACCATTCCCAATTATGACACTCATGACAAAACAACGCTGAAGAAGGGGCAGGTTGTCGCTATAGAGCCCTTCGCCACCAATGGCTTTGGGATGATCCAGGAAGCCGGGCAGCCATCGGTGTTCATGCTTGCTAGAAAAAAACCTGTTCGTAGTCCAATTACACGGGAGATTTTGAAGCACATCGAGACATACCACGGAACTCCGTTTTGCAGGCGGTGGCTGGTGCAGAAGTTTGGCGTGAAGGCGAATTATGCTTTAAGGGAGCTTGCGTCCATGGGCATGTTGGAATTGTTTCCCCCCCTTGTAGAGGTGAAGAAAGGCGTTGTCGCGCAGGCAGAGCATACTGTGCTATTGGATGATGAGCCGATAATTCTGACTAAAATCTAGAATTTTAACTGTGTTTTATTTCTGCTAATGCTTCCTCAATAGTGCACAAAGATTCTTTCCCTGTTTTCATGTTCTTGAGCTTCATCTTGTCCTGCTTGGTCTCTTCCTCGCCGATGAACGCAACAAAGGGTATCTGCAAAGAATCTGCGTATGCCAAATTTTTTGAGGGGCCCCTGTCCATGAGGTCTATTTCTGCGTTGATGCCTGCCCCTCTTAATTGCTCTGCCATCTTGCTCACGTCATTGAACGTGCCTATAGGGATTAAAAGAAGCTGCGTGACGGTTTTCTGCTTTTCTTTCTTCTCCGCCATTGCGTCAAAGAGCCTGTCAAGGCCGAAACTGATGCCAACGGCTGCGATATCCGCTTTGCCCATCAAGGAGCCGATCATCCTGTCATACCTTCCTCCACCCATGACGGAAGATTTTATTTTGCCTTCATTGAGGACGGCTTCCATGATGGTGCCGGTGTAATAGGTCAATCCTCTTGCTAATGAAGGATCGAACACAACTTCAACCCCCATCGCGTCCGCATACCCAAGGACTTCCCGAATTTCCTTTATTCCTTCTGATTCATTCAATTCTGACTGCAGTTTTTCGAGCTTTTCACTGTTTGTGCCGCCAATTGAGATAAGGTCGAGCGCTTTTTTGATGGGGGTTTCAGAGAATCCTTTTTCCTTGAGCTCCTTTTGCACACCATTTTTTCCAACCTTGTCCAATTTGTCAACAATGAGGACTGCGGTGTCTGCATTTTCGATGATGCCTGCTGCTTTCATCATCTCGCTCAGGAGCTTGCGGTTGTTGAGCTTTAGGGTTGCATCTAACTTGAGCTCTTTGAAGACCCTGCCTGCCAGTGCCAAGATCTCCGCATCTGCTTTCAATGACGGCGCTCCAATAACATCAACGTCGCATTGGGTGAATTGGCGATAGCGTCCAAGCGTTACCGGGCCGTCCCTGAAGACTTCCCCAATATGATAGCGCTTGAAGGGCATCTTCATTCGTGGGTTCATGGCCACGAATCTTGCTAAAGGGACTGTGAGGTCGTACCTTAATCCCAAGTCGCGCTGCCCTTGGTCCTGCAATTTGAACGTTTCCTTCAATATTTCAGCTCCTCCTGTGTATTTCGAGGAGAGCACCTCAAAATGCTCCATGATGGGGGTCTCAAAAGGAGAGAAGCCGTACAATTCGAAGACTTTCTTCAGCGTGTTCGTCAGCTGGTCGCGAAGGATTTTCTCCTCTGGCGGGAAGTCCCTTGTTCCCTTTGGCGTTTTGAGTTCCATGCCTTTAAGCAGGCGGAGTTATTTTAAAAACCTTGTTATGGAAGAAAGCCTGTTAATGGTGTAATCCCCTTTCGTCTTTAGGCCAATCGTCATGCACCCTGCCTTTTTTCCAGCAATCATGTCGTTTTGAGTGTCGCCGATGACAACGGTTTCGCTTGCTTTGACTTTGAGGAGCTTGCATGCCTTGATGACCATCTCTGGATGGGGTTTTCCGTTCTTCACATCATTCATGCTCATCACCACGTCAAAGTATTTTGTGATGTTGTGGCGCTTCATTACAGGAGCGATGATGCCTTTTGTTGAGTTCGAGATGAGGCCAATCTTCCACCCCTTGTCCACGACTTCCTTGAGAACAGGCAAGGTGTCCGGGAATAATTTTATTTTATCCCAATGATTAAAGTAATGCTTGAGGTAAAGTCTCCTAATCTGCTCAATCGTGTACCCTTGGAAATGGGTCTGCTGGTCTTTTTCAACAGGCTGGCCAAAATGCCTCTTGAGCTCTGCTTTAGTCAAGGGTTTTTTTCCCACGGAGCGCAGCGCGTCATTGATGATGGAGCACCATGCGCTGTAGGAATCCGTCAGCACGCCATCCATGTCAAAAAGAATGGCCTTAACTTCCCTTTTTCGCGCGATAACGGCCCCTCTTTTCGACGATTTCATGGCGCTTGAGGATGGCTGCGCTGTTCTTTGCGTGCTTTTTGTATGCGCTTATTGCTGATTGAAAGCACTCTTCCCAGAATTGATAATGTTTTGACTCCAATGCCTCTTTCAGGACATGCAAATCAACTGCCCTATCTTCGTCTTTCAAAGAAATGAATGACAATCCAAAATCAATGAAAAAGATTTCCTTCTTTTTTTCACGAAGAATCATGTTTGAAGTAGTTAAATCGCCATGGATGATGTTATTGTTGTGCAGGATGGCTATTTTTTCGCCTATTTCCTCGCCAAAAAAAGTGCAGTTCTTTGCATTTAAGACCACTTTCAGCAGCTTGCCGGGAATGTGCTCCATCTCAATCTGGGATTTTTCATCCGATGTAATGAGTTTCGGGGCTGGGAAGCCGATTGCTGCCAATTTTTCAAGGATTTTTGTTTCCTTTCTGGCGCGCTGATTTCTTAACGCATTATCAAGCTCTTTGATCCTGTAGGATTTCGGAAAGCGGTCTTTCTTTACTGTGCTATTTTCCAGAAACAGCTTCGCTTCCGCGCCCTGTGAGATTAGCTTTTGCATTGTTAGTTTGCCGTAGGCATTTTCTTTTTGCTAACTTTTTCTTTCGCCTCCCCTGCGGGTCGGCAAAGAAAAAGCTAGCCCCGGGCAGATTCGAACTGCCGCCAAAGCCTTACTTCGCACGATGCGTCAGAGGGCTCTATCCTTGACCACTAGACGACGGGGCTGTATCGAATAAGAACTAAATAATGGTTTTTAAGGGTTTGGTGTGGTTCATTACTTAGAGCAATATCCAGAATTAAGATTAAGATATACTCTATTTCCAACTGGACGGCAACCTGCATTATACAGGGGGGAGTTAGGTCCTATTTTCTTGTCCCCAGCTGCTACTGCGGCAAGTTCACTAGCCATAGCCGCCGCTGCTTCTTCTGGCGGCAGCCCTCTTTCATAAGCCCTAATAACATCCGGATTTTTCATAAGATCTTGGTAGAAAATTGCAGTTAGTGCATTTTTTGCGCCATTGTTGACATCACCAGTCTTTATATTTATATTTCCATTCCCTGCTCCAGACAAACTATTTTTGTCTATAGGTGTGTCTCCTGTGTTTACTCCTTCTACAATTACATCAAGAGGACCATTTCTCATTCTAACATAAGGAGTGAGAACCCAAGTTGCATAAGTAGCAGCACCCTTTTCAGCAGCACCAGACAATCCTTCCGCCATAGTAATTTTTGATCCTTTGTATAAGAGCGGACCATACATTTTTTCTAAATCATTCCCATTTTGAATCTCAGCACCTTCACTTGGAAGTTTAGCAACATCTTTTGCTCCTAACACTCTTGCTGAAGGGTCCTCATTTACCCCAAAAAACCGATTATATGCTTTATACCCTCCATAGAGTACTACAGCAATGACAGCAACAATTGTACATTCTTTAACAAGGAAACCAGTTCCAAGAACTACTGCTCCCGTTGGAGAACAACTCTCCCCTTTCATTTCAACATAAATTGTGCCATCTTCCAGTGTTGAAGGGATAATTTCTAAAGCATTGTCGGTAGGGTCAGAACTGATTATTAAGCCACTTCCTATAGTTTTTGGACTTATTGACACCGTATAAACTCCATTCTCATTCTGTTCCCCCTTCCTTACTACAAATCCTTCCAACTCTTTTATGTATATTTCACCCCCTCCAGATTGATGTATTTTCCTAACGAAGCCGCTCTCAAACGTTAGCCAAATTTCTTCTCCTTTGGGAGCATTGACTTCTACATCCCCATCCGGCCTAAAGCGAACATATGTTTTATCAGAATCTGCCGGATTTGAATCAAAATAAACAGCAACTTTGTTCCCATTAATCCTAATTATATCTGGCACGGGAGAACCGAACTCTGAGTTATCTGAAAGACGAATTGACGCGCTGGTGACAAATATCTCTCCTCCTTTAATTTCGAGATTTCCACTAAAAGCCACTTCCCATGGAAACTGTTCAAAATCTGGCGATTCTACGATAACATACTTCCTAGCATCATACTGTCCATCGGGAGCATTGCTCGTTAATAGTTCCCTTCCTCCATCCGAAAAAAACGCACTGTCACCGGTTTGTAACCAATCTTCCCCATCTGCCATCACCACAGGCTGCAAAACTATCATAAGCACAGAAAGCATAGCGAGAATTTTTTTTTGCATTATGAGATCACCGTTATTTTGAAGGAGCGGTAGGTATTGCTCCCAATGTCATCTTTGAACTGCAGCCAAATGATGTGGTCTCCAATATCGCTTGATTGGACAGTAAATTGGATTTGGCCCGTTGTTCTCCCTATGCTGAAGAATGGGGGCCAATCGTGGTTTGAGGGCTTTTCAAACACTACATTCCTTCCCGTTGCAGACACTTGATATGAGAACGGCTCTCCAACACGAACTAAAAAGTTAGGGATGTCTTCTACTGTGAAGGTATATCCCAATTGGGCAATCTGGGAACTGAGACACTGCTGAAGGAACTGCGAGTTTGCATCCGGAGGAGGATTATTGCAATCGTACTCCTCATATTTGTTTGCATAAATGAGATAGAGTCCAGTTGTGCTATCGTTCATAACAACCGCATACGTCAAATTGTCTATTTGGACAAGCTCCACTTTAAAATTATTTTTTGCAGTTTCCTGCAGGATGCAGCTTAGGCAAATATATTGTGGATCTTCCACTTGCTGCTGTGTGAGCGTGGAAGCCACCTCCAGCATTTTCCTGAAAGGAGTCCTGACCTCTGCCCTGAAGTCAGACAATGCTTGCTGCCCATTACTGGCCTCAATTTGCAAAGGCAAGGACAAACTGAAAGACGCTACTTCTTCTCCAAGAGAAGCCGTTACACGAGGTTCTCCTTGAGAAACGCTTATGCCCCTTTGCTTAAACGTTTCAAAATCCTCAAGACAGTCAGGGAGATAATTAACAACAAATGCAGACATCTCTTGTTCAATTCTGCTCATGGAAGGAGTTAAATCTTCTCCTTCGTAAAAATAATAGGCAGTATAGAACGGCGGAGAGTAAAGAAACTCGGCAGAATTGACATCTTCATACCCTCCCTGAAGCCCGACAAAGCTTATAGCTTCTTCACCTGTTCTGGATAGGCACGATTCAACATATTGGGCAATGCTGCCAGTATTAGGCTTAAACGACTGTACACTTTGCACCTCCACGGCGCCTTTGTTCAAAACATCCGATTCCATAATGAAATATGAGCCAGCTATGATGAGCAACACAATTGCCAGTATGCCAAATAGGCTAATCTGCCCCCTTTTTTGATGCATATTCAAATTCTGCAGGATTCACTATAAAAAGTTTTTGAAAGCTATTTTGCGAGTTTAAGCGGGAGAATTCCCATTACCACAGTTACATTTGGGTAAGACAGCGCGTTTTCAATTTTCTGTTTCCCTTTCAATCCACTATATTTCCCATCAGTTATCTCGGAGGTCACAAGCGATGCATAAGGCGCAATCACTCCTTTAGCTTTCAATTCCGAATCTCTCGCGATAAGAAACAACTTATCTTTGTTTTGAGCAATTTCAACTAAAGTCACATCATGAACTTTATCCCCTTCTACAAAATATTTTTCACTACCCGGATAATACTGAGCGCTTCTAACAATTGCCAAAGAATCTCGACCAATTTCCCCCAACTGTTTTTGTGATGGATCAAATGTCCACGAAGTTGGGGACAATTTGTAGCCTTTCTCCTCAACGTATCTTTTGACACCTTCTTTTGCATTTTCTGGGAGTGTTCCTGCTTTAGAGGTTTTCATGTACTCTGCAAGAGCCACCACTATTTTGTAATGCACTTCTTCTCGAGAACCGCTAAATCCTGCAATAAGATTGGGAAACCCATTTTGAGCATACCATATTAGGATGTTTGAGGCAGCTATAGGTGTGCATAAATTCTTAGGCAAAGGCCCATAGGCGCTCGAATCTTGAGAAAAATGAGGTACCTGACGCATTTTCTTTACATTTGAGACTCGGACATCACGCAACACTTCTTCTAAAGATGCCTGTGTACCTAAGCGCTCCTGCCACCCTTTAGGCTTTGTTGAGAATGCCTCTATAGCTGCCGGAATGCCTATCACTGCTGCTGCAGTGACCCCTAAAAGAAAATTCCTTCTAGAGCGGTTAACCTTTTTTACAGTCTTTTGACTAGCATTCATACAAGCATTCAGGCAAAACAGACTATATAAACCTTTCTATTTTTACCATTGTGAAGTAACAAATTAGAATCTCCAAAAAAGGCATTTATATAGCGCTTTGCCTTTAAAAACAACGTAAAGATAAGAAAGAACTAAACGCTCTCTGTCTGCTGCTCTTGAGGAGGCTGTGGCTCCGGAGAAGGCTCAACAGGGGCTTCAGGAGGAAGTTCAACCTTAATCACGTTCTCAGAAGCATCTCCTAAAACCAAAGAGCGAATATCACAGGTCTTCAAAGGATAGGTCTTTGTAATCCTTCCGCGCAGCTCCATTTGGAATTTATAGGAAACAAGATCCCCCAAAAGCTGCTCATAGGTTAATCTTTTGACCTGCTTGAGAACAAAATCCTTTGCGATGTGGTGTATTTTCCTAAGGATAACTGAAGTTGTGTTCCCTCTTGTCACCAATAATGGCTTGATGCGGACAATTTTATTGTCTGCAGTCTCGCATGCGAAGGAGATATCCACCCTATCTGATCTTCGGCGCACCATTCTTTTAACCGAGCCAGGCACCATGGTAAAACCGACAACAGAAGTCATTCCCTTGTTGTCCTTGACTTCAGTCACCTGAAGTGAAACAATGATATTCTGCCTCTTGATATCACCTGTCAAGTTCATCAAGCTTGCATCCACCTTTTTGCCGAGCATGTGCTGCGGATCATAGACTGCGGTCTCGCCAAGCAGCATTCCCCTGAACATTGCGGGAGCTATGAGAGGATACCATGCTTTCTTGCCTTTAACAGCAGCTTGCGGTTTTGCCATGCTCGAGAGGAAAAGGAGGATGTTTTTAAAGCTTGTTGTTTTATGCTCGGTGGGCATTTCGTCGAGTTTTCAACACTCGCTTCGCGAGAGAAGTTACGCGCGGCTCCAATGCCGATGAGCCGCGCATCCATTGTTGCGCCCCAATGTGGGCGCCATGGATTCGCCGCAGCACTGGCGGCGACTAACTATAAGCCGCCTCGCAGAGGCGGTGCTTAAGAACAGTCAACTAACTAATTCATCTAAACATCCAAATTGACAACTTCGGCAGCGTGCTTCTCGATGAATTCCCTTCTTGGCTCGACTTCTGCCCCCATGAGCAGGGTGAATAGTTTATCCGCCTCAACGGCATCCTCTAAAGTAACTTGGAGCAATGTCTTGTGGGAAGGGTCCATGGTTGTTTCCCATAATTGCTGCGGGTTCATCTCTCCCAATCCTTTATACCGCTGAACTCCTGATTCGGAACCCATATCTTTCAGCAAGGAAGCAAGCTGCGCATCACTGTAGGCATACTCGACCTTTTTGCCTTTCTGAACTTTAAACAATGGCGGCTGGGCGATGTAGATGTAGCCGGATTCTATCAGCTGCTTCATGTACCTATAAAAAAATGTCAAGAGCAATGTGCGAATGTGCGCGCCATCCACATCAGCATCTGTCATGATGACAATCCGGTGATATCGTGCTTTTGCGATGTCAAACTCTGTGCCAATGCCTGTTCCAATGGCAGTAATCATTGCAGTAATTTCGTTATTCTCAAAAATCTTGTTCAATCTTGCCTTTTCAACATTAAGGATTTTTCCTCGCAATGGAAGGATGGCTTGGAATGTTCTATCTCGTCCTTGCTTCGCACTTCCGCCTGCCGAATCTCCCTCGACAAGGTACATCTCGGATTTTGCAGGATCTTTTTCAGAACAATCAGCTAATTTGCCAGGAAGAGAGCCGTGATTTAATGCGCCTTTTCTCCTTGTCAGCTCGCGCGCCTTCTGCGCAGCTTCCCTTGCATTGGCTGCGGTGACGCATTTTGCGACTATGATTCTTGCAATAGCTGGATTTTCCTCGAAGTATATGCCCAGAACTTCGTTCACCGCAGATTCCACTATGCCTTTGACGTCAGCATTGCCGAGCTTTGTCTTGGTTTGGCCTTCAAATTGCGGCTGGGAAATCTTGATGGAAATGACTGCGGTTAACCCCTCTTTCACATCCTCGCTTCCAATCTTGATATCCTTGGCAAGATGATTCTTTTCAGCGTAGGAATTGATTGTCCTCGTAATAGCTCCCTTAAACCCTGTTAGGTGGGTGCCGCCTTCCTTTGTGTTGATGTTGTTCGCAAATGAGAACACATTTTCCTGATAGCCGTCGTTATACTGGAGTGCAAGTTCAATCACCAGCTTGCCCTTCTCCTTTTGGCTGTAGATTGCCGCATGCAAGGGCATCTTGTTTTGGTTCAGAAACTCGACAAAAGAAATGATGCCTCCCTCATAGATGAAATCGTGTTTTTTGCCCGATCTTTCATCATCGATGGTTATATGGAGCCCCTTGTTCAAAAAGGCAAGCTCCCTCAATCTGGAGGAAAGCGTATCAAAATGAAACTCCGTGGTGTCCAATATCCCGTCATCTGGAAAGAAAGTGATGCTCGTTCCCCGCTCCTTGGACTTGCCGATCTCCCTGACCTTGGTGATGGGCTCGCCTTTGGCATATTTCTGCTCATAGACCTTGCCATCCCTCTTTACCGTGGCAATCAATGATTTGGAAAGGGCGTTTGTGACAGAAATGCCCACGCCATGCAATCCCCCGGAAACTTTGTAGACATTGTTGTCAAACTTGCCTCCGGCGTGGAGCTTGGTCATGACAACTTCAAGGGCAGAGATGCCCAGCTGGGGATGGATATCCACAGGAATGCCCCTTCCGTTGTCAGAAACAGTCAAGCCGCCATCTTTGTGGATAATTACGGCAACTTCTGTGCAATGGCCTGCTAATGCTTCATCAACGGAGTTGTCCACAGCCTCAAAGACCAGATGATGCAAGCCAGCAATATCCGTGGTACCAATGTACATGCCTGGGCGCTTGCGAACTGCAGAGAGGCCTTCAAGAACCTGAATGTCCTTCGCGCCATAGCTTTGGTCTTTCTGCGGTTCCATGCCTATTTGTACGCTGTTTTTTGAGTAATGTCAAAAGGAGTTATTTCTTACTTTTCCCGTCGGAAAATCAACCCCAAATTCAATGTTTTTGGGTGGCTGGAAGTATATAAATTTTCCTATTGGCTTTTCCGTCGGAGAAACAGCAGCTTTTACGGGGATTTTGAGTCAGGTTTCCTAGAATTTTTTAGGG
>Ga0247727_10017922_pt1 | contig 11209 bp, 12 predicted proteins | sample WisWelCaveWW1625_FD_202498 | JGI IMG/M metagenome (GOLD analysis project Ga0247727, IMG submission 202498) | Biofilm microbial communities from Wishing Well Cave, Virginia, United States - WW16-25 | ecosystem: Environmental > Aquatic > Deep subsurface > Groundwater > Cave microbial mat | place...
GCGCGCGCCAGTTTTATTTTTTTATCTTCGCGCTGAAGCAAATTGGGATCGCCACCGGCGAGCAGGATTTTCGCATAAACTTCCGCAAAGCGCTCGGGATTTTGCAACGGCTCGGTAGTTTTGGGCGCGCATGCCACTAATATGAGTAATATTAAAAAAGAAAAGCGCGATAGTCTGTTACAAGTCAAGTAAGTGCAAAAAAAGCAAAAATCTTTAAACCACAAAGGACACAAAGCGCACAAAGAAAAACTTTGTGTTCTTTGTGTCCTTTGTGGTGAAGTTTGGTTCCGGGTTGGGGAAGAGGACACCGGAGTCGGTGAAAGAATTTTATGCATGGCCGGAAATAAGCGTTCGGGTTAATCCAACTTCAGCATGTTGCCGCAATTCGATGCAGGCCTGACCGGGATCGGCAGCGCCAAAAATCGCCGAACCGGCGACGAGAAGCTGCGCCCCGGCTTCGACCACCGCCGCTGCGGTTTTGTTGTCGATGCCGCCGTCGACTTCGATCAAAATTTCTTGGCGTTGCGTTGCAATGATATGCCGCGCACGGCGAATTTTTTCAAGGCTGGCTTGAATAAAAGATTGTCCGCCAAAGCCGGGATTGACGGTCATGAGCAAGAGCAATTCAATGTCCGGCAAAATTTCTTCGACCGTGGTCAACGAGGTCGCCGGATTGATCGCCACGCCGACGCCCGCGCCGGTTTCTCTGATTTGATGCACGACGCGATGCAAATGCGGACACGTTTCAACGTGCACGATAATGCGATCGGCGCCAGCCTGACGAAACGCCGAAATATAGCGCTCCGGCTGCGCAATCATCAAATGCGCTTCGACCAGCAAACTCGTGCTGCGCCGCGCGGCATTGACGACGAGCGGCCCGAAAGTGAGGTTCGGCACGAAATGCCCGTCCATCACGTCGCAATGAATAATGTCCGCACCGGCAGATTCAACGCGGCGAATTTGCTCGCGCAGAATGGCGAAATCAGCGGAGAGAATGGAGGGGGCGATTTTAATCATGTAAGTAAGAACGTAACGCAGCGATAGCCGCAACCCAAAAGTCAAAATAATTTAAATCAAAATTATTTAATCATTTTATCCCAACTCATTTTGCCCGTTAAAAGCTTTAGACAAAATTATTAAATTATTTTGACTATAATCATTTTGACTTCTAGAAATCTTCAATTATTCGGACTATTCGGCAACTGGCTCAATTCGAGATCGATTTTGGCGCCGCGCTTCACGATCGTGTTGGCTTCGAGAGACTGGCTGATCACGGTCTCCGGCAACAATTGCTCGACTTCTTTAAACGTCATTTGTCCGACGACGAGTCCGGCCTGTCGAATGAGCAGCACGGCCTGATCATACGTCAATCCGGCGACCGCGGGCACGGTGGCATCCGACAGCGCGATGCCCAGACTGACGGTGATATTGACGACGGTGCCCACGCCGATTTTAGCGCGGACCGGCACGGATTGATAAGCGACAACGCCAGCCGGTTTGTCGGTGAAAGCCGAATCCACCTTACCGAGCTTGAGATTAAATTTGTCCAACATCAGTTTGGCATCCCGTTGCGAACGATCAACCAGCGTCGGCATTTCCACCTGTCGCGCGCCCTGACTGACGACGACGTAAATGCGGCGACCACTTTTCACGCCCGCATGAGGCCGCGGATTTTGTTCGACGACATATCCGACCGGCTGTCTTTCATCAACGCGCTCGGCGGATTTGATGATTTCAAAACCGTCGGCTTCGAGCTTGCTCTTGGCCTCTTCGTAGCGCAGCGCCACCACATTCGGCACTTCCACCGCTTCGCCGTGTTTGGTGTAAACCGGCAGGATGATCCAATCCAACATCAGCGCGAACGCGAGAAAAAGCGCGACGATGCTGCCGAGCAATTTCACGAAACGATTCGAAAGGATCGCGATAATGGCGGTGCGCCACCATTGTTGATTCATTTCGCCTTCCTATTGACAATTGACAATTGGCAATTGAAAATTTTAAATGACTACATCAGATTTTCAGACAAACAGAAAATTAAATCTCTGCGAGCAGCTTGAAATTTCCCACGGATTGAAGAAGCCCGCGGATAAAGAGCTTTATCCGTGGGTTTCTTCAATCAGCAGAGAATTGCTTTTCAGCAGTGACTGTAAAATTTTCTGAGTTTTTGCGTTCATCACTTAATCGCAAAGACAAGCTTTACGATTTCACTAATCGCGCCGCGAAACTGCCGTCCATGTTGTGGCGGCTTTGCAGCGTGCGAATAAAGCCGCGCTCGTCGCAAAACATTACGTGGACGAAATTCTTCGCGGGTTCGACGCTGAATTCTTTGTGATGCTCGAGAAACCAATCCACCACTTTTTCATTTTCTTCCGGATCGATGGTGCAGGTGCTGTAAACCAAACGTCCGCCGGATTTGACCAGCTCGGCGGCGTTGATCAAAATTTCTTTTTGCAATTCCGCCATGTCGGCAATATCTTTCTGGCGGCGACGCCAGCGCAAATCGCTGCGGCGCGCGAGCACGCCGAGTCCGGAGCAGGGCGCATCGACGACTACGAGATCGACCGGCGTGGCGGCAAACGAGCGCGCGTTGGCAATGACGGGGTGAATGGCGCAATGCAAGCGCGCCGCCGCGTCTTTGAGCATTTCCAAGCGATACGGATCAAGATCGACGGCGACGACGTTGCCGGTTTCGGCCATCTCGGCCATCTGCAACGCTTTGCCGCCGGGGGCCGCGCAAAGATCGATAATCGTTTCACCCTTTTGCGGCGCGGCCAATCGTGCGACCATTCCGGCGCTCGGATCTTGCACGGTAAACCAGCCTTCGGCAAATCCGGGGAACTCGGTGATATCGTCGAGGTGCGGCAGGCGATAGAAGTTCGGCACCTGCTTGAACGGTTCGGGTTTGATTTCGCGGGCGGCCATTTGCTCCAACCACGGCTTGAGATTTTCTTCCGGACGCACGATGCGCACCGTGATGGAGGGAATGCGATTGTCGGCTTCGGCCAGCGCCGCGGTTTCTTTCCAGCCGAATTGATCGATCCAGCGTTTGATGAGCCACTCCGGATGGCTGAACATTTGCGCGAGCATTTTGAGATCTTTTTTCTCGACGACGCTTTCGATCGGCGGCCATTCCATCGGCGCGCGTTGAATGTTGCGCAACACGCCGTTGGACAAACGCGAGAAATTGTTGCCGAAGCGCAGTTGAATCATTTCGACGGCTTCATCGACCGCGGCATAAGCGGGAATGCGATCCATGAACAGCATTTGATAAACCGCGCCGCGCAAAACATTTTTCACAAACGGCTGCGCTTCGTCGAAATGATGGCGAAAATGCTGTTCAATCTCCGTATCGAGCCGGGAGCGGTTACGTGAGATGCCATGCACCAGCGCGGTGACGAGCGCGCGATCACGCGCCGGAAACGCCGACCGTTGCAGATGTTTGTCCATGACGTAATCGACGTAAGTGGAGCTGCTCTCGGCCTCGCTGAGAATTTGCGCCGCAATCGCCCGCGGCGAAAGCAAAACATTCGAAGAGGCTTTTTTATTAGAGGCTTTTGGCATGTGAATTTGCTCTTGGTTTCAATTGAGTTTTTCGTGATTCCGGATTTGATGGCCGCGCAGAAATTCTGCGGCAGACATGCGACGCTTGCCCTCGAGCTGCAATTCGTCGATGGCTAAGAGACCACCTCCGGTTTGAATAATGAGTTCTCCCTGTTTAACGTCGGCTTTCAACACGGTTCCCGCTTCGCTGCCGGAACCCGCTTCCGCAATAACGTGCGCGCGAAAAATTTTGAGATGGCGCCCCTGCAAAGTTGTAAACGCGCCGGGAGCCGGATTCATTCCCCGCACGAAATTGAAAATTTCTCTCGCGGATTTTTTCCAATCAATCGCCGCCAGCTCTTTCGTAATTTTCGGCGCGAGGCTGCTTGCTCCGGCTTGAGGTTGTCTTTGCACATTGCCAGTTGCAATTTGCGCGAGCGTTTCGACGAGCAAACCCGCGCCCAGCACGGCCATGCGATCGTGCAGCTTCCCCGCGGTTTCAAATTCGCCGATCGGTGTTTTCGTTTGCAAAATCATTTCGCCGGTATCCATCTTCTCGTCGATAAAAAACGTCGTCACGCCGGTTTCCGTTTCGCCGTTGATGATCGCCCACTGAATCGGCGCCGCGCCGCGATATTTCGGCAGCAACGCCGCATGAACATTGATCGTGCCGAGCGGCGGCAGCGTAAACACTTCCGGCGGCAGAATACGAAACGCCACGACGAGAAAAAGATCGGCCTGCCACTCACGCAGACTTTGAATGAACTGCGGCTCGCGCAATTTGTCGGGTTGCAAAATCGGCAAGCCCGCCAGCAGCGCCAGCTTTTTCACCGGCGTCGGTTGCACCTGCAAACCGCGACCCGAAGGTTTGTCCGGCCCCGTCACCACGCCCACGACCGGAATCTTGTTGTCCAAAAGTTTTTGCAGACTCACGACGGCAAATTCCGGCGTGCCCATGAAAACGATTTTAAGATCCTGTGCTTGGCGCATGTTTCGTAGCGCAAACTTTAGTTTGCGCGTCGAGTTATTAAAAACAGATGTGGTTGAGTTTAGTTGCGGCTGATGCCGCGCTACGCGCTAATCAAGCGCAAACTAAAGTTTGCGCTACGAAATTATGCCCTCTTATTTCTCTCGCGCGCTTCTGCAGCGGCTTCCTCTGCAATCGCCTTGAGTTTCTTGTTCAGCAGCTTTCGCTTCAGCGTGCTCAAACGATCGACAAAAAAAATGCCGTTGAGATGATCGACCTCGTGCAGCAGGACACGCGCCAGCGTGCCGTCGCATTCCTGCTCGTGCGGCGCGCCAGTCAAATCCTGATAGCGCACGTGTACGCGCTCTTTGCGCATCACGTCTTCATTGATATCGGGAATGCTCAAGCAGCCTTCTTCGTACGCCGTCTCCTTGCCCATTTCTTTCACAATCACCGGATTCACAAAAGCCTGCGGCGGTGCGCCTTCGGTGACGAGGCCGACATCGACGACACACAGCGCGTGCGTCAATCCGATTTGATTAGCCGCCAAGCCGATGCCTTTCTCGGCTTGCATCGTCTCAATCATATCCGCGGCGACTTGCTGGATGGACGCATCAAAGGCGTCGACTTTAATTGCTTTCTTGCGCAGAATGGGATCGCCGTATTTGCGAATCGGCAGAACCGCCATAAACATGATCCTTATTAACAACTATTCAAGGCTCATGTCATTCTGGAAGCCTGCCCTGCCGCAGGCCGGGGAATCTTTTTTGTATTTAGCAGTCGTCTTGCATAGCAAAAAGATTCCTCCAGAATGACATTTTCGGTTGAGTCGTTATGCTTTTTTCTCTTCCGGTGGCACGACTTTGCGCGAGATGCTCGAACGTGCGACGCTGAGCTTCACGTTTTTATCGACTTCGACGACCACAATCGTGTCTTTTTCTTTCATGCCGACGATGGTGCCGTAAATGCCGCCGGCGGTCAAGACTTTATCGCCATTTTGCAGGCTTTCCAACATTTTCTGCTGCTCTTTCTGGCGCTTGGCCTGTGGGCGCAGAATTAAAAAATACATGATGACGAAAATCAAAATGATCGGCAGATACATCGCGAGCGAGTTGCCGCCGGATCCCGACGGCGCGCCCATAAACATGAACAAAAACGCTGGCATTATAGCCCTCCTTTGGGGGGTTAAGGTTTTCCATCCACGGTTAGTGATTTATTTGACCGGATATTTTTCGTAAAACGCTTTTAGCCATTGTGAAAAATTTCCCTCGGCAATCGCGCCGCGCATGCTCTTCATTAATTTATGATAAAAACACAAATTGTGCAAGCTCCCGAGTCGCAGCGCCAGAATTTCTTCAGCGTGAAAAAGATGCCGCAAATACGCGCGCGTAAACGTGCGGCAGGCGTAGCAATCGCAGCTTTCCTCGATCGGGCGAAAATCCTCGCGGAAAATCAAATTCCTCAAATTCAGCGGGCCGTTCGCCGTGAACACTTGGCCCTTGCGCCCGTTGCGCGTGGGAATCACGCAATCGAACATATCGACGCCGAGATTCACCGCTTCGACCAAATCTTCCGGCTTGCCGACGCCCATCAAATAACGCGGCTTATTTTCCGGCAGCAGCTCATTGCAAACTTCGATCATCTCAAACATCGCGCTCTTCGGCTCGCCGACCGCGAGTCCGCCAATGGCGTAGCCTGAAAACTCGCACGCCAGCAGTTGCTCGCAGCTCAATCGCCGCTGATCGACAAACGTGCTGCCTTGCACAATCGCAAACAGCGCCTGCGAGTGTCCATACAACGGCGATGAATTTTGCCACGCCTGAAAACATCGTTCGGCCCAACGCGACGTGAGCGCCGTTGATTTTTCCACATAGCTTCGCTCGGAAGGGAAGGGCGGACACTCGTCGAGCACCATCATAATATCCGAGCCAAGCGCGAGTTGCGTGCGCACGACACTCTCCGGCGAAAACTCGTGATACGAGCCATCGATATGCGATTGAAATTTTACGCCGTTCTCATGAATCTTGCGCAACTCCGCCAAACTAAAAACTTGAAAGCCGCCGCTGTCCGTTAAAATCGGTTTGTTCCAATTCGCAAATTTGTGCAACCCGCCCGCCTGTTGCATCAACGCCTCGCCGGGCCGCAGATACAAATGATACGTGTTGCCAAGAATAATCTGCGAGCCAACTTCCTCCAACTCCTGCGGACTCAGCGTCTTCACCGTGCCCTGCGTGCCCACCGGCATAAACACCGGCGTGAGAATCTCGCCGTGAGCCGTCGTGATTCTGCCGCAACGGGCGGGGGTTTCTTTGTCTTTTGAAAGAACTTGGAATGAAAAACTGCTTGTCAGACGTTCAGTTCGATTCATTGAGCCATAAAAAAAGTGAGGCTTGCTCAAACAAATTTCAACAGGTAGTTTATCGTATCACGCGCATTGACGTATATCATGAAACCTATCATCGCCAGCCAGCCGAATGCACTTAATGGAGCTTGAAGGCGCAAACTTTTTTTGCTGAAACCTTCCAGAAAATACAACAACACTTTGCCGCCGTCTAACGGTAAAATCGGCAACATGTTCAAGACGGCGAGGTTTATGTTAAAGAAGACGGCGAATTGAATGATATTGGCAAAACCACTCTGAATGAAGTTGCCGCCCTCAACGATTATCGATGGGAGGCCCGACATGGCTTCAGGTTGAGAAATAATCGATGGAACGGCTTTGAGAAAGATGATTATCGCAGCGAAAGTCTGGGCAAATGGATAAACGAAGATATTTAAAAACGAAAAACCTGTTGTCGTTAAATTCAGCACGGCGAAAAGAAAAACACACGCGGCAAGGTTTGCAAGCGGGCCTGCAATGGCAAATATTATCCGTTTATATGAAGGAATCGCAAAGAATTCGAACTCGTCTTCAAGTTTGGGCATTACGTAACCGCCCAGTGGAAGCAGGGATATCCGATACTCGGTTTCGTTCTTTTGAAAACTCCAAATTTTGGAACCAAAGCCAATCGAAAACCTTGATATCGGAATTCCCACCCATTTTGCAGCCAGCAAGTGGCCTGCTTCATGAATCAAGATCAATATGCCTAGAATTAAAAGAGAGAGTAGATAAAACATGATTCACCTTTCCAAATTATTTTTTTTATGCGGCCAGCCCTTGGGCAACCTGCCGTAAACGTTTTTATACGCCTGCACGGTTTTCGGCAATGGTTTGTATTTGGCTTCTTCAATATCTTTTTCGTAGGCCTCGTTCAATTCCTCTTGCAGCCGATCGGCCTCTGCTTTCTTCTCTTGTCTGGAAAATTCTTCTTCCAGTGCTTTGCTGGGATCATATTCGAGTGGATCGGAATGCAAGCCGGCGTCTTCTTTATTGAAACTGATCGCATAAATTCTGGGGAAGCTGTAAATCCAATCGCATTCCAGACTGCGCAGGTGTTTGAAAATCCACATATAAACCGGCAACAGATCGGCACGCTCTTGAACCGCAAAGGTGCCCATGTAAAAATCGAGGTAATCATACCGGCGGGAGATTTCCGGAAAATGGCCGTTGATGTAATCGGCGATGAATTCTCCGGAGCCGCGAAAGGAGCCGGTATCATAAACTTTGCCGCTCGCGCTAATGACTTCGTGATTGTCCGAGAAAATATCCCACAGGCAAAGGCCGACGAGATCGATCATTTCTTCGATCGGATCGACTTTTTTGTCTTCTTCTTGATTTAGAAAATCTGCAAGTTTTGGTTCTTCGGATTCTTGCTGTTTGTCTTTATCCTTGATTAAGGATGACATGTTTTTATGAAATCTGAGCGCTTCTTTATATTGTTGCTGGGGCGTGGGATGAAAGACTAAAAACAACGGCGTATTCACCCAGCCGTTGGGCGCAAATTCAGACAACAAGCCTTGCGCATTTTTGAAAAAATGCTCAAACAGTTTGGTGCAGGATTCTTCAGTATGGCGCGGTCTTTCCATGGTGGCGCTATTTTTTCGCTTTGATAAATAACTTTTCTGCTTCCGGCAGACTTTGGGCGTGTTTCAATTCGTCCATCAATTTTTGCAACTTGTCCAGATTTTTGACGCGCGCGGCACGCGCGGCCAAAGCTTGACCGGCTTCGCCATATTTGATCTCAATGATTGTGGCGAGGGCGTTATGGAGCAGCGGCATGGTCTTTTCAACGCCTTTCTTCATGCCAATGCGTTCCGGTAGAATCATGTGTGACATCTTTTTCTTCTCCTCGACTGTTTTAATTTTTTCAAGAATTTCATTGTCTAACCCTTCCGGCAATTCCATGATCCAATCGATGAATTTGAAAATAGCCAAAAGAGTTTCCCGTTTCATTCCTCGCTCATAAAGCTCCAACAGAAAACGTTTTTTCCATGAATAGCGTTTCTGAACATTTCCAGCAACTTGAAGCGTCTTCAAATAAGCCCGTACAATGATTGCAAAAGGATTCGGGTTGGATTTCAATTCTCTCAAGCGTTTGCGATAATCAATAATTTTCACCATTGGAAAGCGGCAGATGGCCGCAAATCCCCAGCGCGAGCGGCAATATTCGTTCGGGCGAAATTTCGGGTTGTCGTCCGTCAACAGCGCGAGGCTGATCACATTTTTCCGAAATTTGTCAAAGATGCGATAGTTGTAGATGTACATCCGCTCGGGAAATTCTTTCTGCTCGTATCCCTGAATCTCAATATGAATCAGCAGCCACGCTTCAGAGCCGTCGCGCAAATACACCTTGACTAATTTATCACTGTAACGCTTGCCGGTTTTGCTGCCTTTGATGATTTGGTGCAGCTCTTTGTCCAAAAACACATAGCCTTTGGAAAAATCAATGTCTTTGTAAATTTCCGGAAAGAAAAATTTTAAAAAGTCTTTAAACAGAGCTTCGATCGCTTCCTTCCATGGACTATCTTGCTTCATCAGGAAATCCCTTCATTTTTTACGGCAACCTCTCCAACGCTTCATCCACTTTCTCCACCGCCATCACTTCCATCCCCGCAATCGGCGCCAATCCCTCGCGGCCCAATCACGGAAAATATCTATAAATTTCTTTCCGATGCAAAAACCGCACGAAAATAACCGTATCACCTTCCAGTTTCAAGCCGATTCGATAATCTCCAATTCTGATCCGAAAGTAATCGCTTCCGCCTTTGAGTTGCTTCAAATTACTCACGGCTTGAAGACTCGGCGCTTGTTCGATTTCTTCAATGGCTGCCTTCACTTGTTGAAGCAACTCTTGGTCTTTGACTTTCTTTAGATCTTTGGTGAAGCTCTTTTTGAAATCAACCTTCACGCTTTCCCCTCAAGTATGCTGAAAACTTCCGCTCGGCTTGCGGCTTCCGTGGCTTCACCTTCTTTTATGGCGCGAACTAAGGCCATGTCTTCCATTGCTTCCGCCATGAGTTCAAAAAACAAGCTTTTTCTCTCATCGAAGACTTCGATCAATGCCATTTTCAGTATTTCTTTCAGACGGCCTTCGTCAATGATTGCTTGCATGTTGCTCTCCAAAATAAAAACAGATAACAATTAAAGAAAACTTGTGACTATTCACCTCAGCTTATCCAACGCCTCATCCACTTTCTCCACCGCCATCACCTCCATCCCCGCAATTGGCGACAATCCCTTCGCGGCGAGTTTCGGAATCACCGCTTGTTTGAAACCGAGCTTCGCGGCTTCGGTGAGGCGCTTGTCGATTTGCGGCACGGCGCGAATCTCGCCGCCGAGGCCGACTTCGCCGATCACCATCGTGTGCGGATGGACGACGCTATTTTTTAGCGACGACGCAACGGCGACGATGACGCCCAAATCCGCGGCGGGTTCTTCGAGATCGACGCCGCCCGCGACATTTAGAAAAACATCGTGCGTGCCGACGCGCAAGCCGACGCGTTTCTCGATCACTGCGAGCAGCAGCGCGAGGCGCTTGACGTCAAAACCGTTCGCGGTGCGTTGCGGCAAACCATAATTGCTCGGCGTGAGCAGCGCTTGCACTTCTACTAAAATTGGGCGCGAGCCTTCCATCGTACAGACGACGACCGAGCCGGAAATGTTCTCTTTGCGCTGCGCGAGGAAAATTTCCGAAGGATTCGTTACTTCGCGCAATCCCAACTCGTGCATTTCAAACACGCCAATCTCACGCGTGCTGCCGAAACGATTTTTCACCGAGCGCAAAATGCGGAAGAAATGATCGCGGTCGCCTTCGAATTGCAGCAGGGTATCAACCATGTGCTCCAATGTTTTCGGGCCGGCGATAAAGCCGTCTTTCGTGACGTGGCCGATGAGAAAAATCGGGATGCTGCGCTGCTTCGCCAGATTCATAAACGCCAGCGCGCACTCGCGCACTTGGCTGATGCTTCCCGGTGGACTCTCGAACTCGGTGCAATACATCGTCTGAATCGAATCGACGATAATCAATTTCGGTTTGAGTTTTTCGATTTCGTCGAGAATGAGCTCGAGATTGGTTTCGGAGAAAATAAACAAGTACAACGAATCAATACCAAGTCTTTGCGCGCGCATTTTCGTCTGCCGCGCTGATTCTTCGCCGGTGACATAGAGCACGCAGAAATCCGGCTTCGCGAGCGCCGCGGCTTCCTGCAACATCAAGGTTGATTTGCCGATGCCCGGATCGCCGCCGACCAAAATCAACGAGCCCGGCACAATGCCGCCGCCGAGCACGCGGTTAAATTCCTGGCTGCTGCAACTGATGCGCG
>Ga0247727_10017923_pt1 | contig 11209 bp, 22 predicted proteins | sample WisWelCaveWW1625_FD_202498 | JGI IMG/M metagenome (GOLD analysis project Ga0247727, IMG submission 202498) | Biofilm microbial communities from Wishing Well Cave, Virginia, United States - WW16-25 | ecosystem: Environmental > Aquatic > Deep subsurface > Groundwater > Cave microbial mat | place...
TTCGACAGATTTTACGATTACGACCTTGGCGCCCAGGAGGCCGCCGGTCCCGCCCAGGGCGGGGTTGCCCCGGGTGAGGCGCCAGCGCCAGCGCCCGAGCAATCCTGGTACGACCAGATCATGGGCAAGGCGGAGGCGGGGGGCGGGGGAGGCGGGGGAGGCGGGGGCGTGCCGGGGGATCCGTCAGCGCTCTTCCAGATCCGTGGCGCGCCCGCCTTCAGGGCCCCGCGTTTCCAGGCCCCCACCGCTGCGGGCCTCGAGGCGGACCCCGGGTATCAGTTCCGTCTCGGGTCGGGCCGGGAAGCGCTCGAGCGGAGCGCAGCAGCTCGAGGGGTGCTCAGAACGGGCGGGACGCTCAAGGATCTACTGGAGTACGGGCAGAAATTCGGCAGCCAGGAGTACGAGGGCGCCTACAACCGGGCCCTACAGGCGCATGACCGCGAAGCCGCGGCAGCCAAATCCGAGTACGATCCCCTGTTCGCGCAGTGGCAGGCACAGACCGGCGCTGACCAGACGAAGGGCCAGCTCGAGTACGGCCGGCTCTACGGTGGCGGCGGCGGCGGCGGCGGCGGCGGCGAGGACATCGCGCCTCCCCCGCAGTACTATGCGGGCGAGTAGGGCGGCCAACAGGAGCGGGTGATGCCCAGGAGGGGCGGCGGGTACGACTACGATTACGGCTATGGGCGCTCCAGTCCGAGCACCATCTCCGAGCTGCTGATGGAGGGCGGGCGGCAGCGCGCCGAAGGTGCGGCACGGATGGGCGACATCCTGTCCGGTACTGTCGGGCAGCTCGGCGAATCGGTCGGCGGCATCTTCGAGAAGCGCAAGGCTGACCGAGAGGCGAAGGCCCAGGAGGAGGCGCTGTCGAAGCGCGATGCGGCGATGATGGGCGCGCTCGAGACGTACGACGGCCAAGACCCAGCGACGCTTGGGCGGCGCATGATTCAGATCGGCGGGCCTGCGGAAGCCAAGAAATGGATGGACGCGGTTGGCTCGTTTCAATCCATGACCGATCGCGCCGACGAGGCGAACATGCAGCACGCCTCTAAGGTGGGGGGCTTCCTGGCTGGTCTGTCGCCGGAAGGCTTTGCGCGCATGTACCCGATGGCTGGCGCGAAGCTCAAGCCCCTGGCGGCACAGTTGGGCGCCGAGCTTCCGGACGATCCCATCGAGGCGCAGCAGACGATCAGAGCCATGGTCGGGTATCAGGCCCCGAAGCCGGAGCGTCTGACGCTCGGGAAGGGTCAGAAGGTGGTAGAGCGCGCTCAGGGGGGCGACTGGCAGACGGTAGCCGAGGGCATGGAAGAGCCGGAAGCGGAACCGAAGCCACCGTCTGTGCAGCAGGTCGGTGGTCGGGTCATGCAGTTCAACCCCGAATCGGGACGTTACGATATCGACCTTGGAGCTTCAGAGGCCGCGCTCACCCGCGCCGCCACTGCCGGCAAAGGGCGTGAACTCAAGCCGATCCTGTCCGGTGATATCGAGGACTTGGCGACGATGCGTGAGTCTCTTGATCTGAGCAAGGAGCTACTCACGGCAGCCAAAGCTGGGAAGCTGGGCGCCGGTTCGCGCCTCGGGACGTTGGCGCCGGATGTAGTTACCGAGTTCACAGGGATCGGCGCCGAAGCCAAGGGCACGCAGGGGCTCATCAAGCTCGCCAAGCAGATCATCGGCAAGGGCCTCGAGGGCGGTGTCCTCCGCAAGGAGGACGAGGCCAAGTACGAGGATATCCTGCCGAAGATTGGTGATGCGCCGGAGGTGGCTCAGGCCAAGATCGACAGTCTCATCGCGAAGATCGAGCAGAAGTACAACCGTCGCCTGGAGGCACTCGAGGATGCCGGGCGCGACGTGACGCAGTATCGTGCTCGGCAGGGTTCGTCGGGTGGCCAAGTGGCCGGTGGCACTAAGGTTGACGAAGGCGCGCTGATGAAGAAGTACGGGTACTAGCCATGCCCAACATCCGAGGGCTCGTCAGCGATCCCCAGTTCCGCGCGCTCCCGGTGGAGCGTCAACGGACGTTGCTGCTGAGGACCAAAGCGAATCCGGCGTTCGTCGATGAGTTGCTGGGGATCTCGCCGGAACTGGAAGCGCAACGTGAGGCTATCGTTGCGCCCGCACGGGCCGGAGCCGCGGCCAGGTCGGGGCCCGCCGGGCCTGACGAGCCTCGCTTCTATGGCGCCCCTGAAGACCCTCGGAACATCGCAGAAGCCGGGAAGTTCAGAGGTACGGCCGCCGCTGCCGGTCCGAGTGCTGCCATCTTGGCGAGTGTCGCTGCTGGTCCGGTCCTGGGCGTGGCCGGTCGGGCTCCGGGGCTGATCGGCTCCGCAGCTCGTTTTGGTGCGGCTCATCCGACTGCAACGGTCGCGGCGGCCTCGGCTGCGCCAAAGGCATTACGTGGGGATATCCAGGGAGCCGTCACTGAGGGAGCGTTGACGGCGGCCGGCCTCAAGGGCGGCAGCGGACTACTACGCTTCTTGGGACGGTTCAAGGGTGCCGGAGGAGCAGCCGCCAAGGAGGCGCTCGGGGCGGCTGGAGCCAAGGCCGGAGGTGCAGTTGCCAGCGAAGGCCAGAATATGGCTCAGAACATCCTGCGTTGGCGTACCGAGCACAAGCTCTCGGACGGACAGATCATTGATTCGCTTCGCCAGGTGTATGGGATCGCCAGGCCGCAAGCGACGGAGATCCTCAAGCTTTTGGGGTCATAGATGCCTACTGTTGCGCCGTTCCCTTACCATAGCTTCTACGACAATAGCGGCAACCCGGCGAACGGGTTCCAGCTATTCACCTACACGTCCGGGACGACCACGAAGCTCACGACGTACAGCGATTCGGACGGTGCGACGCCTAACGCCAATCCGATCGTGCTCGATTCGTCCGGGCGAGCAAGAATCTTCCTGTCCGCAGCCAATTACAAGTTCACGCTGGCGAACGCCACGGATACCGATCCTCCTACCGCGGCGATCTGGACGATCGACGGCGTAGCGGCCACGCCGAGTTTCAATGTCAACCTGGACATTCCCGGAACGTCTGGCGCAGCGCTATCGACCAACGATTGTGTCTACCTCTCGGATGGCTCCGGAGGCCAGACGGCAGGCCGCTGGTATAGGGCGGACGCCGATTTCAACTATGCGTCCACGACGGCGTCCGCGATCGGGTTCGTAGTGACCGGCGTTGCGGTGGGTGTTACCGTGAATATCCGCGTGGGCGGCCAGGTGACGGGCCTTTCCGGGCTCTCTGCCGGGTCCGTGTACTACGTCAGTGCCACGGCCGGGTCCATCACTACCTCGGCCCCCACGCTCAGCCGCGCCGTTGGCACGGCTGACTCGACGACTACGCTGGCGATTATCCCGGTCTCGGGGGCCAATCAGACCGCGGGGCCGCTGCCGGCCATCTCAGGAACCAGCCTGACCGGAGTGGACAAGTACCTATCGAGCGTGACCTCTACCACAGGGAACGTCGGGGCCGGCGAGGACATACTGGCTACCTATAGCCTCGCAGCCGCCAAGCTCGCGACGAATGGGGAAGCAGTGCGATGCGTCTTCTGGGGCCTGACCACGAACAATGCGAACGTGAAGACGATCCGCATCAGGCTCATCGAGGGAGCGAACAACACGATCCTGATCGCATTCGTGGCGACAGTCAGTCAAGCGGGGCATTGGCTCATCGGGGCGGTCATCGAGCGAACTGCCGCGACGACATTCCGTGCCGGCGCTCAGGGGATCGTGGGTCCGACGAACGCTCAGGCAACAGCCTCCTACAACAACATCACGTCGTCTTCGACAGTGACATGGGCGAACGCGGTCGAGGTGCGGCTCACGGGCGAAGCCACGGCCGACAATGACATCACGGTTGAGGGTGGCTCTATCGTGTTGGTCTCAGTATGACCGGCTACGTTGAGCTGGCTGGAGTCTAATTATGCCGATCGCGATTTTGCGTCCTCTGGCCATAGGCGACCTCGACCAGTGGGCACTCGCTGCCGGCGCAACCAAGGTCGCCGCTGTTGATTCTGGGGATCCAGTCGCACACGATGATGGCGGAACCTTCATCCAGGAAGCTGGCGGCGTCAATGAAGAGCAGAGCTTTACCCTGACCGGCAAGCCAGGCGGCGTAGCTTCTGTGAACGGGGTCACGATCGGGGCGAGACATCAAAATGCTGGCGGTCAGATCGCGGGGTTTATGAGGATGGACGCCGTGAATGGAGCCGTAGCGTTCACGGTGAATACGGGCGCAGCATGGGCAACTCAAGCCCCGGCGACAGCTCCACGACCTGGTGGCGGAGGCTGGACTCCAGCGGACATCTCTAATTCAACGCTACAAATGGGCGTTAGGTGCACCGTTCTGTCGGTAAATTGCTCTACTATCTGGGTTGAGCTTGATTACCAGCAAGTGTTCGGTAGCTTAGTGTTCCTCTTGAATCTCGCCGGGCTCAGTGCGCTGCCTATCGCGGGCCCGATGGACTTCGGTCAGTTCATGTGCTACCTCTCGTGGCGTTGTCGCCATCATCTGCGGCACACGATCCTGACTGAAGAAGAAGTTCGGCAGGCATGGCGCGAACTACGTGCCTATGCATGGCCTAGATACTTCTTCCCGAGGACGGCATGACCGAAGCCCGCATAGTGCGCTCTACAACTCCGGCAACGGCCGTACGTATCCGTTCTAGCCCGGAATCTCTGGACGTGCGCTAGTCGTGCCCGCGGGGCGTAACCGCCCTCAGCAGCACTTCGGGGCTCGTCTTGAGCGCTTTGGCGACCTTGATCGCCCTATCCAACTTGAGATGTCTGCGGCCGGACCCTACGTTCGACAGATAGGAGCGATCCAGGCCTAGGGCCTCCCCGAGGGAAGTCAGGGTGTAGCCTGCCGAATGCACCAGGTCGAGGAACCTCTTCGCCATTGGATACATGATACGCCCCCTTGACGGAACTGTCAACATTCCCCGTTGACAGTTCCGTCAACATGGCCTATATTGTCGGCATGGAAGACCAGAGGGTGCTGATCGAGCAGAAGATCTGGGAGGATATCGCGGCCGAGTTTTTGGCGGCAGGGTGCAACATAGAGCCAGGCCAGCTCCGGTGGGCCATGCTGGAATTCATGCGGCGCCTGGTCCAGGGAAAGCTTGACCGGATGGTCTCCCCCACGGCCCCCACGACCCCCACGCAACCGGAGGACGCGGCGCTCGAGCTGAAGGCCGTACTCCTGAAGGCTGGGGTTCTGGCCGAGACTGTACTGCTCGAGCCTGCTCGGCCGGGACGGACGTACGAGGTGTACGAGCAGGTCGCGCGTGAGATCCAGCATTGCTACATGGTCCTGGACGGCGAAACCCGACAGCGGTATGGGGGCGAGTCATGAAGGCGATGAAGGTCGTAGCGAGGGTGGCGATCGTGGCCGTGGCCGTGATGCCGCTCGGATGCGCGGCTTCGCTCACGGGGCCGAGCGCAGAGACCGAGAAGGAAGCATTCGCGCTCGGCGAGGTGGCGCGGATGTCCGCCCTACTCCAGAAGAAGATCGGGGCCGAGCTGACGGACCAGGAGCGGAGGATCCCGGCCGGGGTGGCCGGGTGCCCGAAGGACGCGCCCAGGGGCTACTGCAGCGCCGCCGCGTGGTACGTGCCGCCCGTCGTCTTCTGGCGCGGGTTCGTGAATCGCGAGAGCACGAGCTTCAGGAACTTGACCGACACGGCCGCTCACGAAGCGTGCCACTCGTTGACGCCCGGCCACAATCTGATCTTGTGGGAATGCATCCGCTCGCTGGGCGCGGACCCACAGTTTGCGCCGGCGGAGGAATCATGAGCGAGAACAAGAGGGTCAATTGGCCGACCCCGTGGTGGGGGGACGAAACCTATTCCGGCAAGCTCATCCCGTACTCCGAGCTCGGTCCCGCCGGCTCCGGGGCGCTCGTGGCAGAGGCGATACACGAGCGCTTGCGGACGGGAGGCCACTCCGAAGACGTGTCTTTCTCGTTCGCCGCTACCGGGAAGCCTTGCATGAACTGCGGGGCCACGAGGCGCGAAGTCGCGGAGAATGGCGGTCGATGTAACAGGTGCCCACGATGAGCAAGTCAACGCCAGGTCCGTGGAAGGTGGCTACTCACTACAGCGATCCAAATGCCTACGATATCGAGTCTGAGGCGGGCACGAAGATCACGCGAGGCTACTGGGGCACAGCAGCATGCGCTGACGCACGCCTTATCGCTGCCGCGCCGGATCTGTACGAATCGCTCCTGGCACTCTGTAGAGCGCTCGCCATAGATTCGAGGTTTGAAGATGTCCGAAAAACTCAGACTGAGTACCTATGCGCATTGGTCAAGGACGGATTCGATGCGCTTTCCAAGGCTAAGGCTGATGCCTGAGCGGCCTTCGGGGCGGATTCCGCAGTGCTCGGACTGCGGGCGGGTGCGTGTGGGGCGTGTCTGGAAATGGGACTACGGCGTGAAGCCGGCGTGTGTGGGTTTCTGCCCGGCGTGCTTGGCTTGGCAAACGGCGATGAATCGTCTGGTGTCGATGCGAGAGGAACGACGGATGCTGGCACGGAGGAAACGCGGATTCGGGCCGGCCAAAAGCGATCCGTTCGAGGGAATGAGGGGTGAGAAATGAAGATCGGAGCGGCGTTCCCCGGTACCTACCTGAAGGCTGCTGACCTGCAGGGTCGGCGTGTCCAGGTGGTGATCGAGAGGGTGGAAATGGAGGGCATCGGGGGTGACACGAAGCCGGTGGTCTATTTCCGTGGCAAGGACCGCGGACTTGTTCTGAACAAGACGAATGCGAACGCGATCTGGGGGCTGACCGGAACCGACGAGACGGACGACTGGGAAGGCGTGAGCATCGTCCTCTTTCCGAGCAGGACAGACTTCCAGGGTCGCAACGTCGATTGCATCCGGGTCGATCCTCCCGGCAAGGCTCCGGCCGGCAAGACGCCGCCGAAGCCGGAGCAGCCCGCGGAGCGGCTTGCGGAGCGGGAGCGGGAGCGGGAGCCGGGCGAGGAAGACGACCTGCCCTTCTAGCCATGGCCCGCTTCCTCTGTAGGATCACGGACGACATGCACCTGGTCCCGGTCTATGCCGGGGAGCGGCTACGTCGCTGGCGTGGGAAGGAGTGCTGGGCAGAGATCCACCGCGACCCGGCCCCGAGGATCCGTTCCTCGAGCAGCAACCGCTTCCTCTGGGCCGGGATCTACGGGGCCATCGCGGCCGAGACGGGGAACGACCCTGAGACGGTCCATCTGGCGCTGAAGCGCGAGGCGGTCCGGGTCGGGGTGCTCGAGCCGTTGTACGTGCTGTTGGGGGACAAGCTGTTCGAGGAAGAGCCCTCGACGGTCGTGGGGCAGGAGCAGTTCACGGCCTATGTCTCATGGATCAGAGCGGGATGTGCGACCGGGAGCCTGCTGGGGACGGTGGTCGTACTACCGGAGTCTGGAGAATGAGCTACGAGCCTACATCGTGGATCAGGTGGGACGGCATCCAGGCGAGGCTCGAGGCGCTCTGGTGCGTCGTGCGCCGGCATGACGTGACATGGCGCACGGCGCCAGACCCGGATGTCGGCTGCCCGGGCGACATCGAGTGCAAGACGTGTCAGGTGCTCCACTGGTGCAGGTGGTACGACCGGAACCTGCCATGAGCCAGTCCAGAATCCAGACTTTCGCCGGGGGTAAGCCGCAGGGCGCGTTGGCGGTGTGTCAAGGATTCCATCTACATGGCAGGTGCAAACCGTTGCATTCCGTTGTGGCCTCTTGGCGGGCCAGTTTCGCCCCCGAGCCCGAGGACTTGACACCCATGGTATTCTTACCCCATGGGCCTGAATCCCGAAGTGGTAGTTAGGAAAGGGCTTTACGGGAATATTGCCGTTGATCGTGGCATCTGTCCCGAGTGCGAAGAGACGGCCTTCATCATTCATGGACGTATGGCTTGCTGCGATCTTGTAGTAAACACAAGGCTTGCAAAGAAGAAACCTCTAGAGCGAATGTCAGAGCCAGAGCCCCGAAGGAAGCGGCCCGGAACCGATCAGCAGATCGCGATTCTGTCCGACCAGAACCACCGCTGCTTCTGGTGCCGAACACCGTTTGATCAAGTCGCGGTGCGTATCACTGCTCGGGGTCAGAAGATCCTGAAGCTAACTCCCTGTTGGGATCATGTGGAGCCATTCGCATGGAGCTACAACAATCGACCGCTGAACTTCGTGGCGAGTTGTTCGGTGTGCAACGGGATCAAGAGCAGCAAGATGTTTCAGAGCCTAGAGGAAACGCGCGAGTTCATCATGGCGCGGCGGAAGGCGAAAGGATGGGTCTGAGGTGTGAGTATCCGTCCTGCCCGAAGAGCGTTCCGCTACAACGAACGCGCAGGGGACTTGAGCGTCGATTCTGCTCCGATATCTGTCGTGTGCGTGCCTGGAGCCTCAAGCATCCCCGGCTCGGCGTCCAGCCCCGGCTCGAGTTTGGGCCGACCGCATCGGCGCAGGAGAACGGGCGCCTGGGGAGGCGGGAGCGCATCTTGGCCCGCCTGCGGCATGGATCGGCAACGACCCGGGAAATGATGATGCTCGGCGGTGCTGGGTTCTCTAGCAGGATCAGGGAGTTGCGAGTCGCTGGGCATGAAATCGCCGTGGAAATGAACGAGGACGGAGCCGTCTACCGGCTGGTGAGGGAGCCGTCCGCATGATCTCCCGTCCGCGTGCGCGGCAGCAGGTAGAATGCGAAGGTAGCAGCTTTCATCCGCCGACAGTCTGTGATCCGGACGCTTGATGCTTAGAGCCTTGGCGAGCATAACCAAGCATTTCAAGGCCTTTCACGCAACGCAGGGACGGCTAACTGCCTCTCTTCATACTACTTCCATCATAGTAATTCCATCAAAGCATCCGTATCCGTATCCGTATCCGTATCTATGAATTTCGGAAAATGTCTAGCAATGTCCGAAGCGTTCCGGCTTGACATTCGGACATGAAGTGGTATATTGAATGTTGGGGGTAGAAAGAATGGCGTACACGCCTCTTGACTCGAATTTCATCTTCAGCACCATCGTCAGCGAAGGGCCTGACGTTGTAGCGACGTGGGTGCTGCTCCTAGCCAGCAAGGACAAGTTCCACGAGTCAGAGCTCCAGGCGCCCGCCGTGGCGAAGTTGCTCGGTATCCCCGTTGATCGTGCGGACGCCGCCTTCGCTTGCCTCTTGGCGCCAGATCCGCGCAGCCGCCACCGCGAGCACGACGGTCGCAGAATCATTCGTCAGGCGTCTGGGACTTGGCTGATCGTCACGGGTGACAAGTATCAGGAGCGGGCGTCTAGGGCTGCGGCCGAGGCAAGAAAGCTGAAGTACGAGAGGAACAAGGCCGCGCGTCGACAGAATGCCGAACCGTTCGCGTTCATCTGTGAGAGGTACGGCTGTGCGAAGGAGGCTTCTGCGACGGTGGAAGGGAAGCGGATCTGCTCGGCGCATACGTTCGATGTGTCCGTTCGTGAGCCGGGAGCCGAGGGGTGAGGGGTGAGGGCAAATTTCGGGCAGAGGTTTTTGATGAGCGAGCGGGGCAGTACGGGTGTGATCGGTTGGGTAGCGCCTTCGCGGTTTGAGCCACCGCACCGTGAACGCTCGGAGCCGAACCGTAGCCGTCAGTACGCTCGCTCGCTCATCAAAGATCTCTGCGAATCCTGAAAACGGAGGGGTGATGGATCACATGGAAGATGCCGTCGCTGAGATGCACGGTCTGCATACGGGGTGGACTTCAGCACGAACGTTGGCGCTGGAAGCGGCAGACGAGTTGGTCAAGGCGCAAACGAAGCACCCTGGGCCAATGCATGGGCCACACGAGGGCTATGCGGTGATCTTGGAGGAACTGGACGAGTTGTGGACCGAGGTGCGAGCACAGAAGCAAGACAAAATGCTGATGCGGAAGGAAGCACTCCAAGTTGCTGCGATGGCATTGCGCTTCATGCAAGACGTCTGCGGTCAGTGACTCCCGAAGAACGAATTTCGTACGGGCAAGCGGTCTGGGACGCCTTTCGGTACAAGGCGAAGACGCGCCGTGACTGTTCTTCTGCCGAGTTCTATCACGTGAGCCGCTGGATGGATCGCGGCGTGCCGTTGCCGTTGGTGCTTAGGGCGATCCACGAGTTCGACGGGGTGCCGCGCAGGCTCGAGGCGATAGAGGCCGCGGTGGATTCGAACTACGCGTACTGGCGTCAGGCGATTGGAGGCGTGCCGTGAAACCGTTGAAAAAATGCGCGAATGGCTGTGAGGCCCCACCGAAGCTGCCATCATTGGTCATCTGTGAGAAATGTCAGAACAAGATCACAAAGACGCTGGAAGAGCTGGCGACGGGTCTGCGTCCGAGCGGTGAGTTGGTCAAGGAGATGACATGAGCGATAAGCCTTGGGAGCGCGTGGATCCACTGGACAAGCTGATCCGGCAGACGGCGCGTTGCGGCATGGACGAAGGCGTTGTGGTGACCATCGAGTTCATCAGCGGCTTCGAGGCGTTCAACACGCGGTCGTACCACAACTACGAAACCTGGGGTCAAGGGTACAGGGTCAGGGGCCGTGGGGCCGTGGTTGAGCGCGAAGATCTGGACGATGCGTTGAGTGCTTGGTCGCAGGCAGTAGAGGCGAACCGTGCGAAAGTCGAAGTCGGGGGGATTCCGTGAAGGAGATTCCAAGTCGTGACGCTGGCGACTGGTCTGCGGTGATCTGGTGCTGCGAGGGTTGCGGTGAGCAATTCTACAAGGAGCGCATTTCGCACGGGCGTGCCGAGCATACTCCTGGCTGTGATGGGAACTGCCGAAACTGTCCCGTGGAAGTGGAGTGCGGCCCGATCAGCATGATGTCTGCCGAGCCGGCTAACGACGGATCCGCGTCCGAGCGGTGAGTTGGTCGAGGAGATGTGTCGCTGAGGGGTGAGCCGTGATTCCGAAGCCGGTCCGTGAGGCTCGAGCCCGGCGCCCGCTGAAGCGCGGCGGGAAGCGAGGCAAGCGCACGAGCGAGCGCAGGAAGTCGCGGCTGGCTCTGCGCCGAGAGTGCGACAAGCGGTTCGCGGTTGCGGTGAAGCGGCGTGATGCATGGAGATGCCGAGCCTGCGGCAGCACGGATCGGATTCAGTGCGCGCACGTCATCAGCCGCCGCTACCATGCGACCCGCTTTATGCTCGGTAACGCGATGGCGCTCTGCGCCCGCTGTCACATGAGGTGGACACATGACCCGCTTGGCTGGGACCTGTTCGTAGAGGAAAAAATCGGGA
>Ga0247727_10017924_pt1 | contig 11208 bp, 12 predicted proteins | sample WisWelCaveWW1625_FD_202498 | JGI IMG/M metagenome (GOLD analysis project Ga0247727, IMG submission 202498) | Biofilm microbial communities from Wishing Well Cave, Virginia, United States - WW16-25 | ecosystem: Environmental > Aquatic > Deep subsurface > Groundwater > Cave microbial mat | place...
ACGCGGCGTTGCTGCATCAGGCTTTCGCCCATTGTGCAATATTCCCTACTGCTGCCACCCGTAGGTGTATGGACCGTGTTTCAGTTCCATTGTGGGGGGTCACCCTCTCAGGTCCCCTACCCGTCGTCGCCTTGGTGAGCCGTTACCTCACCAACTAGCTGATGGGACGCAGGTCCCTCCCAAAGTGGATTACTCCTTTAGTCACCGGTTTCTAAACCCGGAGACCACATGCGGTATTAGCAATCCTTTCGGACTGTTATTCCACACTTTGGGGCAGGTCACCAACGCGTTACTCACCCGTTCGCCACTAGGATACTCTCGTATTGCTACTCGAGCACCTCGTTCGACTTGCATGTATTAGGCACGCCGCCAGCGTTCATCCTGAGCCAGGATCAAACTCTCCGCAAAAAATTTTTCACTCTTACGAGTGTTGTTTATACGGTTTTATTACTGGATCGACAGAGTTGTTGCTTCCTATCACTATTCAGTTGTCAAGGTGCTAAGTCGGCCTGTCCATCATCAACAGACGAAAAACCGATGTTCATCGTTCAACATCGGCTCGTCAGACTGCAAAACCAACAGGCTTGTGTCTCTGACTTGAGACTGCTTGCTCAATTATCAATGATCTGTCAGGGGGACGAGATCGGTAAACCTACTGCGAACGCTGATTATATGCTTTTCAAGAACTTTGTCAATAGTCGTCAGACAAATTCACCTTAAAGATTTGACCCCCATCTACCAACTCTGGGCGCAGTCTTCGACGAATTCCACCGCCCGACTCACCCCATTTTCGCTCCGAATCTCTCGACCAATTACATCTGCTCGCTCACCCGCGGCTTTTGACCCAGCCTCGGCAATTGCCCTCGTCAAACGTTCCACCGAAAGATGTTTTACAAGAATTGGTTTAGGTCCCGCACCCACCGCATGGACGCGCCTTCCCCAAAACGGCTGGTCGGCGGTGAACGGGACAACAATATTTGGAATACCTGCACGCAACCCGGCAGAGGTCGTCCCTGCGCCACCGTGGTGGATGATCATCTTGCAACGCGGCAACAGCCAGTCATGCAGAGCGGATTCGAGATAGAGCAAGTCTTCCGACGAGGATTGATGCACTTTTCCCCAGCCCGAAAGGATAATGCCGCGATGATTTGTTTGTCTCAATGCTTCACGCACAATCCGATCAATCTTTTCCGCGTCGCGGTTGACCATACTTCCAAACGAAATACAGATCGGCTTCCTACCTGAATTCAAGAAGGTTTGCAACTCAGCAGGAGGTTGGTACGAATTATTTGGCTCGAAAAAATAATACCCCGTCACATGGACATTTGCTGTCCACTCTTTTGAAGGCGGCAAAATGCTTGGGCTCCACGCGCACAGAGTCAAGGTCGGGGAACGAAGCGGGTCTTCGTCAAAGGGGAAATAAAGCCTGCGCTTGGGCAATCCCGCGCGGCGGCGCACTTGTTCGTATCCAAAACGAGAACTCCACCATGAGATTCGACTCGAAACAATGTGAGTAAAATGATTCAACGCACGGATTTTCAGATCGGGCATGGTGACGTTGGGATAATCACCTGTGGGTGTGAACATTGGAAAGGTTTGAATGTGGATGTCAGGAATATTCATCTCGCGCGCGAGCGTGTGTGCGCCAACAGCATGGGCGAAGGTATGAATGATGAGATCGGCATCCTTGCAGGCTTCTTCGGTCTGGTGTGCAACCTCCGCGCCGATGGCAACGGCGTGATCCATCAATTCACGGATTTGCTTGAAGGGATTAAACCCAACATTATTCAACCGCCGACTTAAATCCTCGGGGTCGCCAGCCAAAGGGACAAACGGGATACCCTGCTCTTCAATTAGATTTTTGAAACGAGACGGCGCGGCAAGTTTGACAGCGTGTCCCCTTGACAACAAGCCCAGCGAAAGTGGCATAAACGGCTGAACGTCGCCGCGGGAGCCGTAGGTGAGGATGGTGATGTTCATTTCTGATTTTGATTGCTGCTTATTTCTTTCCATTTTCGGGCATGAGATTCGATCAATTCTACAGCACGCCCAACCCCATCTTCTTCGCGTATAACTTGACCGAGGACTTCGGCGCGGTTTCGGATGGTATCCCCCTCTGCTTCAGTGATTGCTCTCGTCAACCGTTCAACGGAGAGACGCTTTACGAGAATCGGTTTGGGTCCCGCACCCTTTGCATGGACTCTTCGCGCCCAAAACGGTTGATCGGTCATAAAAGGCACGATGACCTGCGGAATGCCTGCCCGCAACCCGGCAGAGACCGTCCCTGCGCCGCCGTGGTGGACGATCATCTTGCAACGCGGCAACAGCCAATCATGCGGAACCGCGTCGAGGTAGAGCAAATCTTTCGATGCAGGCTGGTTCGCCATCCCCCACCCTGAAAGAATGATTCCACGATGATCGGTCTTCGCCAAAGCCTCACGAATGATTCGGTCAATTTTCTCTGCATCGCGGTTGACCATGCTCCCGAAGGAAACGCAAATCGGAGGGGCGCTTGCATTCAGAAAGTTTTGCAACTCGACAGGAGGATGATATTCAGACTTCGCCTCAAAAAAGAAATATCCCGTCACGCGGACATTCGACGACCATTCTTTTGAGGGAGGTAGAAGGCTCGGACTCCACGCGCACAGGATCGGCGTCGGGAGTCGAAGCGGGTCTTTCTCAAAGGGGAAATAAAGTTTGCGTTTGGAAAGTCCTGCGCGGCGGCGGATTTGGTCAAACCCAAAAAGGGATAACCACCAAATGGTTTTTATGCCCGCGACGCGGGTAAAGTAATTCAACGGGCGAAGTTTTAGATCGGGCAACACGACGCTGGCATAATCGCCTGTTGGCGCGTACATCGGAAAGGTCTGCATGTGAATATCGGGAATGTTCAATTCACGCGCGCGGGTGTGACCGTCAACCGTGTGCGAAAAAGCGTGGATGATGAGGTCGGCATCTTTGCAGGCTTCCGCGCTTTGTTGAAACACATCCGCGCCGACTTCGAGTGCGTGGACCACCCCTTCGCGCACCATTTTGTAAATATTCAGACCTGCGTCATTTATTTTTTGTATCGGACCTGCGGGATCGCCCGGCAAAGGGATGAATGTGATGCCATGCTCTTCAACGAGATTCTTGAATCGGAATGGCGCGGCAAGTTTGACGGAATGCCCTCGTGAAATCAATCTCACTGACAACGGCAGAAACGGCTGGACGTCGCCGCGGGAACCGTAGGTGAGGATGGAAATGTTCATAAATAATGTAGGGGCGAGTCTGAGACTCGCCCCTACCGGTCAATTCATCTCCTGTCTTCCAGTTAAAGCACGCGACAGCGTATTTTGGTCTGCGTATTCCAAGTCACCACCCATAGGCAAACCACGCGCGAGACGTGTCACTTGAATTCCAAATGGTTTCAACTGACTATGCAAATACTGAGCAGTCGCATCCCCTTCCATGCTGGGATTAGTGGCAAGGATTATTTCTTTCACTCCCCCATTTGCCACACGTGCGATCAATTGCTTGATCTTCAAATCATCTGGACCTATGCCTTCAATCGGAGACAAAACTCCTTGCAAGACGTGATACTTTCCCTGATAGCCGCCTGTGCGTTCCAAAGCAAGGACATCCAGCGCTTCTTCCACAACACAGATGACACTGCCATCCCGCCGCGTGGACTCGCACACTTCACAACGTTCGCGTCCCGCTTCGGTGATGTTGAAACATTCCTGACAAAACGCCGTATTCGCTTTGAGATTTGCCAGTGCAAGCGCCAAATCATCCGAGACATCGTCGGTGGCGCGCAAAAGATAGAACGCCAGCCGTGAAGCGGACTTGGGTCCGATGCCAGGAAGCCGCTCGAGGGCATTGATGAGGGATTGGATGGATTCGGGTAGGAGCATAATTGGGGATTAGAGGATTAGAGAATTCTCCGTTCCTCTAATTCTCTCTTAGAAAGGAAGCCCACCCGCCAGCGGACCCATCAACTTCTCTTGGAGTTCACGCGATTGGTCGAGCGCCATATTCACAGCGGACAAGACCAAGTCCTGCAACATTTCGGCATCGGCGTCTTTGATGAAATCAGGGGAGATTTCAACAGACTGACATTTCTGATCGCCAGTCATGACCACCTTGATCGCGCCGCCACCTGCTGTTGCAGTGACAGTTTCCACGGCAAGTTTCGCCTGCGCTTCAGCCATTTGTTGTTGCATCTTTTGCAATTGCTGCATCATGCCAGCTTGCCCACCGCCCATTTGTGGTCCTTTGTTGAATCCTTTTGCCATTAGGAACTCCTAGTTTTGATTACTTCGAGCATTAACCTATTTCAACCACTCAACCACCTAATTTTGTGATAGTGTTGTTTCTGGAAATGCAATGTTTACTGGTATTTTTAGGAAATGGGGACAGTGAAATATGAACGACTCTCTAACAACTGCAATTGAATTGCTCTTTCAGTTGGGTAATTTGTGATAATCAATTCTGTCATCTTGCCTCGACCGCTACCATTGCAGTTAATTGCACGATTAGCTAAAACTTCGCTTACTTCAAAAGAGTATGGCGAAAATAGATCGCGAACTGTTTCAGTGTCAGAATTGGACAAAACGATATAAATATTTCTTTTGGTTAATTCAATACAAACATCTCTTAATTTACGTTGATCATTTACTGAAAAGCCGTTTGCCTGGTAGGATGTGAAATTTGCAGTCTGAGAAACTGGAACATAGGGAGGATCAAAGTAAACAAGATCACCTTCTTTTGCGTAATCCAACACGGTTTCAAAAGATGCATTGTGAATATCAACCTTTTCCAGGGCATGACTTACAGCTTGCAAATTATCCACATCCAAATACTTTGGGTTTTTATACCTACCAAAGGGAACATTAAATCCGCCGCTTCTATTTACGCGATACAAACCGTTATACCCAGTTTTATTTAGGTAAATCATTCTTGCAGCTCTGGCAGGCAAACTTAATTCAAATGGATTCTTTGCACGCAGTTGATAATAGAATTTTTCATCGTGAGGATATTGGGATAACTCTTTGATAATGTCCTCAAGCCTGTCCCGAATGGCACAATAAACATCTATCAGTTCCGAATTTAGATCGGAGATACGAGCGTGGTCAAATCTACCATCTCGATATAACTTAAAGAAGAAAGCACCTCCGCCTAAAAAAGGTTCATGGTAATTCACAAACTCAAACGGCAAACGATTATTCAACTCGTCTGCTAATTGAGTTTTACCACCAGCCCATTTTATAAATGGTCGAGGGAGCAAATTGTCATTCATCGGAAAACACCTTTATAAAGCAAAATAAAGTTTAAGCCAGTCGCTTAAATCATCAAACCAAACAACTTTACCCGTAGACATTAAATAGCCTTGCATATTGCTGGAAAAGCCTTCACCGTCAATTACAACAATTCCTGGAATTGGCCAAGATTCAATATCGGAAACTGTTGCGGGGATTTTTTCTTCAGCAGAGCCACTACCACCTTGAAATTTACACTCTATCCCAAGATTTTTCCCTGTCTTTTCCTGAGTAATTACAACATCAATATGACGCTTTGCTCCCCATAAACGGCGAGCCGCAGTAACTTCAGTATCAACTTTTAAACCTAGACTAAGTGCTAAATCAGCGACCCTGTTTTTCAACTCGTCGCCACTTCTGGGTGCAGTTCCTTTACCTGGCATATGTACCTCATTGCTGGACTTGAATTAATTTTTAGAACACTTGATCAAAGTATACCACTGAGCAACAGAGACACAAAAACGCCCAAAGAATGGCAAAATAACTGCCACTTAACATCTAATCCTGCATATCCACAATCTCGCCGCCGTGTTGGATGGCGGTTGCCACCATGCCGTCCTGCGCCACGTTCGCGGGGATTTTGCCTTTCGCATTCGTCACCACACAACGCACGCTCACGTCCGCGCCAAACTCGTCCTTGATCAACTTTTGGATCGCTTCGATCTGGTCGGGCTTATCAATCTTTGAAACCAGCACATCGCTCGCCAAACCCAAAATCAACGTCTTGCCCTGCACGTCAATCATCTTGACCGAGTTCATCAACGCCGAAAGATTTGCCTGCGCTTTTGGCAAAGCCGATGACATGTGCTTCCACGCCTTGATGACATCTCCCGCGCTGACAGCAGATTTTTCTATTGGATGTGACGCTTCGTCTGCGGCTCCGCCTCCGCTCAGCGCTTCGGACTCAACTTGAGGCTGAGTCTCGGTTCTGGGGGTTGAAGCAGGCTGAGGCTTGGTCTGACGCACCCCCCCTTGCGTCCCCCCCAATGTTGGGGGGGATTGAGGGGGGGTATCGTCCAACACTTCTGCTAAAGCGAGTTCCAAGATCAACGATGGCTGCCAGCCGCCGCGCAAATCCGTAGCGGCAGTGTTGAAAGACTTCATCATGCGCAGGACATCGCTCGTCGAAAAGGACTTGGCGTGCGCCTGCATCTGCTTCTTGACATCCGCCGTGGCTTCGACTTGATCCCCGTTGCCCATTTGAATAAGCATAAGCCCGCGCAGATATTCAACGATCTGACGCGCCAGCGAACGCGGATCGGCGCCCGCATCGAGCGCCTTGTGAATCGTTTCAAGCCCGTGCGCGGGATCGTGATCCATGATGGACGTGAGGGTATCGAGCACGGTTTGACTCGTGGCAGTGCCAAGTACAGTTTGCGCGAGGGCGAGCGTGATCTTATCGCCCGTGGACGAAAGTTGATCGAGCAGGGATTGCGCATCGCGCATCCCGCCCGCAGACTGGCGAGCGATTTGAATGAGCGCATCATCATCGGCTTGAAGCTTTTCGGCTTTGATGATCATTTTGAGATTCGCAACAATCTCATCCACAGGCACACGTCGAAACTCATGGCGCTGACAACGCGAGAGGACGGTTGCAGGGATTTTATGAATCTCAGTGGTGGCTAAAACAAAGATGGCATGTGGCGGCGGCTCTTCGAGTGTTTTGAGAAGCGCATTGAACGCCGCCGTCGAAAGCATGTGGATTTCGTCAATGATATAGATTTTGTACTTGCCCTGCGAAGGCGAGAAGTTGATCTTGTCGCGCAAATCGCGGACATCATCAACGGATGTATTCGATGCCGCGTCAATCTCGATCAGATCCATAAAACGATTGTCGTTGACCGCTTTGCAGTGCTCACATTCGTTACAAGGTCGCTTGGTGGGGTCGGGATTCGTGCAATTGACCGCTTTCGCCAGAAGACGCGCGAGCGTGGTCTTCCCCGTCCCGCGCGAACCCGCGAAGAGATAGGCATGCCCAACGCGGTCAGCCGCGATGGCGTTCTTGAGCGTCGTGACGATATGATCCTGCCCCATCACTTCTGCCCATTCTTTGGGTCGGTATTTTCGGTAGAGTGCTTGTGTCATTTTATTTTTGGTATTATTCGGTGGTCGAGTAGTCCCGCATGTTCTTCGCGGGACGTATCGAGACCACACATTTCGAGTTTACCTATATTTCATGTTTTCAGATTATTGGCGATTTCGATACGGGGCGGAACTGCACCGCCCCTACTCAACCACCAATGTATTTACAATAATTTAATAAATTCATCCACACTCAATCCAGATTGTCGAATAATCGCGCGCAACGTGCCGCGGTCAAGTTCTTTATGATCAGGCACAACGACTTGCCCGAAGGGATCATCGCGGCGAAGGATCATGTGACTGCCTTCCTGCCTTTTTAGGTAAAAGCCGATCTCCTTGAGGGCTTTCGCGCATTCCCTCCCTGAAATACGCGGCAATCCACTCATACAGCGACAACCATCGCATCAAAGTGCTCGTCGGGAACAGGAAGGTTATCTTCTTTGAGCGCGGCAATATAACCTGCGATTGCTTCCTTGATATTGGCAATCGCCTCCTCGCGCGTCTCACCCTGACTAATACAACCAGGTAAGCTTGGGCATTCCGCTATAAAGTAACCATCTTCGCCCGAATAAACGATAACTTGTCTCATGTTTCACCTCTTAAGGCACTTTATACACCGCACGGACATTTCCATTCGGATCGAGCAGTTGCGCCTCTTCGCCCGATTGCCAGATCGGTTCGGTTTCGCTCCAGTATAAATCAATGACGGTGTTTGTGCCGGCGCCTGTATGGATCCGCACCGCCCCTCCGCTGTTGAGCGTGAGGCTAGGGAAGATAAAGGTATTGCGATCGGAGTCCTGCAATTGCCAGTTTGCGAGATTCAACGGGTCATTCCCCGCGTTGCGGATGACCACCGACTCGGCGGTCAACGTGCCTGCGCCGACGATGCTGACGATCTCCACGGGAATATCCACTTGCGGGTTGAGAGTCGGCTGGGGCGTGGAGTCACTGGAAGGAACCGGAGCCGGTTGAACGGAGGAAAGACTCGCCTGTCGGTAATTGCGGTCATACCAGAAGAGAATCGCGCCGGTCACACAAGCAGAGATGAACACATTGAGCAATAAGTAAAGAAGAAGCCAGCGGCGATCCATGTCCCTCGAATAATAGCACAGAATATCCCCGATTGAAATTAAAATCCGCATTTCAAATAGCACTCAAGATTAATATGGCAAACAATCATTTTTATGATCTGTGTCTAAAGTAAACACAGAAAGTTATTTATATCCCATTGCCTGTAGATTAAAGAGAGTCGCATATTGCCCGCCAGTAGTAAGTAGGTATTCATGAGATCCTTGTTCAGTAATTTTGCCATTGTTAAGAACCACTATTCGATCTGCCATTCGTACCGTGGAGAATCTGTGGGAAATAAGAATTGCTGTACGATTTATCGCAATGTCTTGGAAGCTTCGGAATACTTCATACTCTGCCGCAGCATCCAAAGCCGCGGTGGGTTCGTCCAATATTATGATAGGTGTGTCTCGCATAAAAACTCTAGCAAGGGCTAATTTCTGCCATTGCCCACCTGATAGTTCAGTCCCTGCCTCATCAAGCAATCTTCCCAAAATGGTTTCGTAACCATTAGATAAATTTCGAATGAAGTTATCAGCCCCGCTTTTGCGTGCGGCATTCTCAATGCGCGTCGAATCGGATAGTGCATTAATGTCGCCAAGACCAATATTCTCTGAGGCAGAGACATGATACTGGCTGAAATCTTGAAAAATAACGCTTACTAATGAATAAAGGCTATCCAAGCTCAGATTTTGTATATTAGTGCCGTCAATATAGATATGCCCTGTTGTTGGTTCATATAATCGCATTAACAACTTCACTAATGTGGTTTTTCCGCTACCATTCTCGCCAACTAAAGCAATTTTTTCGCCTGACCGAATTGTTAGCGAAATATCTGTAAGAGCATTTTCAGAACTTCCAGGATACCGAAAACTCACATGCTCAAAGCAAATGCCATTTGGTGTTTTGGTGAAAGGTTTTTCGCTATCAACATTAACCAGCGACGATTTTGGTTGAATATTGAGGAAATCAAATAGATTGCCAATGAAAAAATTCTGTTCATAAATATCTCCAACAGTATAAATCATAGACGTCAAAACACCTGAAAATTGCGCCATTAATGCTGCATATAGAGTCAAATCACCTAATGTAAACCGCCCACTTATTGTATCAACGATTACAACCCAATAAGCAAAGGTAAAACCACAAACTTCTACAACTTGAAAAACCCATTCACTTATCCGACGTCGTAAAGTCAGGCTGCGATTTTCCAACATAAATTCGCGCGCTAAAACTTTATACCGTTCAAGAAAGAAGTGCTCGAGCCTAAAAACTTTAATTTCCTTAGCATCCTGAGCATTTGAGAGAATACTACTATAATAATTCAGCTTTCGCCATCGTGGAATGCGGTAACTATACATATCATAAGATTCTTTTGCAAAACGTGCCTGAACAAAAAGGGATGGCAATACAGTAAGGGTTAGCAATAAGGTCAACCAAAAATTAAATCTGAACAAGAGGGCAAATACTCCAATCATAGAAACCCCGCTCTGAAGTAACATGAGTATTTGTTGAAGTATCGTAACAGGACGATAACTGGCTTCCTGTGTAGCCTTTTCGATAGTATCTCGCATCGTTGGAGATTCAAAGGATTCTAAATCAAGAGTAATAGTCTTCTCCAGAAGCAAGGAGTTGATATGAAAAATCAATTTATCTCTTAATAGCTCCTGACCAATGAGTCCTGCAGAGTGCAATCCTCGACCAATCTGGCTAATTATTAGCCCAACAAGCACCAGTCCTATTACTGTTTTGAGATCAACACCGTTTTTTTCAGTTGATATAACGACACTATCTATTATCAATTTTCCAACCCAAGCAGACGCCAAAGGTAAAAAACCTTGCAAAAGGGCAATTATAATTGCAACAAACGTTAGTGTCCTATGAGCATCCCATAGCAGGTGCAAAGCTTTGTTTAAATTTCGAATAGCATCCAGTATAGAGTTTATTTTCAGTTTCATGAGAAACCAACCTTTAGTTGATCTGGTAAACAAACGGGCATTATCAGATTCAACCAATATGCCACAACTTTCATAACCGCATATTCTTTATGAGCTTTGGATTAAACCATTGAATAATTTTACCGGTCATTATGAATATTATTTGCAATTAACTTTTATTCATCCTCACCTTACCGGCAATTAATAATTCTATGATTGCTGATGAGATTGGCAAGCCAGTTTCATCCTCAATCCAACCCCATTGTCCATTTGGATTAACTTCCAAAAACACATACCGGCCATCTGGTGTCAATATGAAATCAACAGCGGCAAACACTAATCCTAAACGATCTACAAGATCAAGACATTTTTGGGCCACAGACTTCGGTAATTTGTGTACAGCATATTTAAGGTCGTCATATGATGTACGCCAATCAACACTTGATTTAGGTGAGCGCTGAGAATCAATTTCAGCACAAAATATTTTACGTCCTACGACGGTAAGGCGAAGCTCAATACTTTTAGAGACATATTCCTGAAAGAGACAGGCTGTATGTTGAACTCGTTCTAATTGGGTTAAGTCATCAGACGTAACTCGGCTAGTATAAATACTTTGTGGACCGCCTTCTTTAGAAAGTGTCTGAAAACTTGAAAAAATAGGGATGGTTGGGCAAAATTGTTGGATGACCAAATTCGAACAAAGCTACCCAACCGACCTGAATGATACTCAATGGTTGAAAATTCGACCATATCTGCCCGCTAAAGCTCAAACAGGTCGTCCACGTGAACATGGCTGGCGCATGATATTGAATAGCATTTTT